>Ga0335076_10004659_pt1 | contig 13881 bp, 10 predicted proteins | sample Lox_Sample_25_FD_206717 | JGI IMG/M metagenome (GOLD analysis project Ga0335076, IMG submission 206717) | Soil microbial communities from Loxahatchee National Wildlife Refuge, Florida, United States - Lox_Sample_2.5 | ecosystem: Environmental > Terrestrial > Soil > Wetlands | place: USA... | reverse complement strand
GGGACGCGGGTGCTCGCCTCGGGGACGGTGGACGCCCCGGCCGGCGGGTCGCCGGTCAACCTCCCGCCGGAGGTGGTGACGCACCTGCGGCCCGGCCCGCACCTCCTCACCCTGAGCGTGTCGGACGGGACCGCCACCACCACCGCCACCACCACGGTGTTCGTCACCCTCCCCCGGCACGGTCCGCCCGAGCGGCGCCGCGCCGCCCGCGAGGGGGCGCGCGGGGACGACCTCCCCGGCGACCGACGCTGAGGCGGCCGGGCGCCCGCCCGCCGCGCGGCGGGCGTCAGCTCCGGTAGTCGGCGTTCTCCGTCACGTACTCGTGCGAGAGGTCGGCGCCCAGCACGGTCGCCGCGCCGCCGCCCATCCCGAGGTCGATCTCGATCTCCACCCGCCGCTCGTGGGGCGGGAAGGCCACCGGCGGCTTGAAGCTCACCCCGTCCGGCGGGGCGGCGCTGCGGTAGAGCTCGCCCGCGGCCAGGTGGGCGACCAGGCGTCGCTCCCGCTCGGGATCGAGCCGCATCGCCCCGCCCTCGAGGACCACGTCGCCCCCCACCTTCATCACCGCCCGGGCCGGATCGAGCGCGATCCCGGCCGCGCCGGCGTGCTTGCCCACCGCGCAGAGGAGCCGGCCGACGTTGGGGTCGTTCCCGTTCACCGCCGCCTTGAGGAGCGGCGAGTTGGCCACCGACTTGCCGATCGCCCGCGCCGCCCCGGCCGAGGGCGCGCCCGTGACCGCCACCCGCAGGACGTGGTGGACCCCCTCGCCGTTGCGCACCACGTCCTCGGCCAGGTCGCCGCAGACGCGCGCCAGGGCGGCGGCGAAGTCGTCCGGCTTCGGCGCGGGGCGCGCCCGGGAGGAGAGGAGCACGACCGTGTCGGAGGTGCTGGTGTCCGAGTCGACGGTGATGCAGTTGAAGGTCCGGTCCACCGCCGCCGCCAGCGCCGCCCGGAGCGCCTCGCGGGGGACGTCGAGGTCGGTGAGGAGGAAGACCAGCATGGTGGCGAGGTTGGGCTCGATCATCCCGGCGCCCTTGCAGAAGCCGACGATGCTCCCCCCGCCCACCTCCGCCCGGCGCACCTTCGGGTAGAGGTCGGTGGTCATGATCGCCTCGGCGGCGGGCAGGACCGAGCGGCGCTGGAGGTCCCCGGCGGCGCGCGGGAGCGCCTCGACCATCCGGTCCACCGGGAGCCGCCAGCCGATCACCCCGGTCGAGGAGGGGAGGACGTCGCCGGGCGCGAAGCCGAGCAGCCGGGCCGCCTCGGCGCAGACGCGCTCGGAGGCCTCGACGCCCCCGGGGGCGCAGACGTTCGAGACCTTGTTGTTCACCACCAGGGCGCCCAGGGCCGGCCCGTCGAGCCGCCGGCGGCCGACGATCACCGGCGCGCCGGGGAAGGCGTTCCGGGTGAAGACCGCGCCGAAGGCCGGGCTCGGGCGATCCAGGGCCACCAGGGTGAGCTTCATGCGCCCCGGCTTCGGCACCTCCACCGGCACGAACTCGAGGGCGCAGGTCCCGACCCGGAAGCCCTCCGGCAGGGCGGCCTGCGTCTCCAGCCAGGCGCGGTGCTCGGCCCGGCTGGCGAAGGTGAGCGAGGTGCTGGACATGGCGCGCGTGTATCGCGCCGGCTCGCCCGCGTCAACGCCACCCGGCCTCGTCAGCCGAGGTGCTTCTCGCGGAGCGCCCGCTTGTCCACCTTGCCCACGCTGGTCCGGTCGATCGCCTCGACCGCCTTCACCCCGATGAGGAGGGCGGGCTTCCCCAGGTGCCCCTGCTCGACCTGGGCCTTCACGTGGCGGTGGAGCTCGCGCTGGGTGGGGGCGGGCTGGCCGGGGCGGGGCACGACCAGCGCCAGCGGGCGCTCGCCCCACTTCGCGTCGGGCGCCCCGATCACCGCCACGTCGGCCACCGCCGGGTGGGCGGCGATCACGTCCTCGAGCTCGAGCGAGGAGACCCACTCGCCGCCCACCTTGATCACGTCCTTCATCCGGTCGGTGATCTTGAGGTAGCCGCGCGCGTCCCGCCAGGCGACGTCGCCGGTGTGAAGCGCGCCGCCCTCCCAGAGCCGCTCGCTGCCCTTCGGGTCCTTCACGTAGCCGGCGGCGAGCCAGGGGGCGCGCACCACGACCTCCCCGGTGCTCGCCCCGTCGCGCGGCCGCTCGGCCATCGCCTCGTCCACCACCTGGACCTCCACCAGCGGCAGGGTGCGGCCGGTCCGGCAGCGGAGCTCGGCCTGCTCCTCGGGGGGCCGCCGGAGGTCGGCCGGCTCGAGGAAGGCGATGGTGAGGACCGGGCAGGTCTCGCTCATCCCGTAGCCGGTCAGCACGTCGATCCCGCGGCCGAGGGCGGCGAGGGCGAGCGGCCGGGCCATGGCCGCGCCGCCCACCAGCACCTTCCAGCCGGAGAGGTCCACCTGCCCGCTCGCCGGCGTGTGCAGGAGCATGTGGAGGATGGTGGGGACGCAGTGGGAGAAGGTGACGCCCTCCCGGGCGATCAGGCCGAGGAGCACGTCGGGGGCGTAGCGGCCGGGGTAGACCTGCTTCACGCCCAGCGCGGTGGCGACGTAGGGGAGCCCCCAGGCGTGCACGTGGAACATGGGGGTGATGGGCATGTACACGTCCCCCTGGCGGAAGCTGGCGTGGGGGGCGGTGGCGAGCGCGGTGAGGACCCCGAGGGTGTGGAGCACCAGCTGGCGGTGGGTGAAGGAGACGCCCTTGGGGAGCCCGGTGGTGCCGGTGGTGTAGAAGGTGGTGGCGCGGGTGTCCTCGGGGAGGTCGGGGAAGGCGAAGCGCGGCGGCGCGGCGGCGAGGAGGGCCTCGTACTCCCCCTCGAAGGCCACCGCGTGCGAGGCAGGGGACGCGCCGTCGTCGGAGAGGAGCACGTAGCGGGTGGCGGGATCGATGCGTCCCCGGACGTGCTCGAGGATGGGCAGGAAGTCGGCGTGGGCGAGGATCACGTCGTCGCCGGCGTGCTCGACGGTGTAGAGGATCTGCTCGGGGGAGAGCCGGACGTTCACGGTGTGGAGGATCGCCCCCATCATCGGGACGGCGAAGAACGCCTCCAGGTAGCGGTGGCTGTCGTAGTCCATCACCGCCACGGTGTCGCCCGGCCGGACCCCGAGCGCGGTGAGGGCCCCGGCCAGCCGGTGGATCCGCTCGCGGAGCTCCCGGTAGGTGAGCCGGCGCTGGTCGCGGTAGACGATCTCCTGCCCGGGATCGTCGCGGACCGGCGCCTCGAGGAGCCTGCGGACCGTGAGCCTGTCGCCGCGGGAGCCCGCGGTCGTGAGGAGATCGGGCATGGTGGCGCTCCTGGCCAGGAGAAGGGCCCGGGAGCGAAGCACAGGGCCGCCGCGGTGTCTTGCCGCATCGCAGCAACCGCTGTCCCACCTCCATGGCACGCCGTCTCCTCCGCGGAGGCGGCTCGCGGAAGCGGCCGCGCCAGGCGGGGGTGCGGCCGCGGGGCGCAGGCCCGGCCGGGTCGACCCCGATGCTAGAATGCGGCGGTGTCGACGGTGAACGCGGCCGCCCGGGAGATCTCGGCCAAGATCGTCTATTACGGCCCGGGGCTCTCCGGGAAGACCACCAGCCTCCAGCGCGTGCACGCCACCGCGGGCAACGCCCGGGGGGAGCTGGTGAGCCTCTCCACCGAGGGCGACCGGACCCTCTTCTTCGACTACCTGCCGCTCAAGGTGGAGCAGGTCCGCGGCCTCACCCTCCGGCTCCACCTCTATACGGTGCCGGGCCAGGTCTTCTACGACGCCACCCGCAAGCTCGTCCTCAACGGCGCGGACGGGGTGGTGTTCGTCGCCGACTCGCAGCCGCTGGCGATGGACTCGAACCTCGAGTCGATGGCCAACCTCGAGACGAACCTGGCGGAGATGGGGGTGGACCCGGCCACCTTCCCCTTCGTCATCCAGTGGAACAAGCGCGACCTCCCGGGCGTCCTCCCGGTGGAAGCCCTGCGGGCCCGCCTCAACCGGCACGCCGTCCCGGAGTTTCCCACCGTGGCCAGCCGGGGCGAGGGCGTCCTCGACGCCCTCAAGGGCATCACCCGGCTGGTGGTGCGCGACCTCAAGGCGCGCCAGCCGCGCACGGCGGCGGCCCGCCCGATGGATCTCTCGGCGGGGGGTTCCGAGCTGGCCTCCCGGATCTCCGCCGCCGCCGACGCGCCCGGCGCGCCTCGCCCCGCACCGACCCCGGCGCCGCAGCCGGCCCCGGCCGCCGGGGGCCTCCCTCGCCGCGAGGTGGGCGGGCTCTCCTTCGCCCGCCTCTTCCCGGGGGAGGGGGCGGCGGTGGCCGAGGTCGAGCTGGCGATCCGGGAGCGGGCCTTCGCGCCGGCCATCCGGCTCGCCGCCCGGGCGGTGGAGGAGATCCTCGCCGCCCTCTCCACCCCCGAGAGCGAGCCCGCCGCACGCGCGGTCCTGCTCGGCCTCGACGGGCGCGAGTACCTGCGCCTCGGGCGGCTCGCCACCCGCCCGGACGGCGCCGCCTCCGAGCAGGACGCGCTCTTCGCCCTCCACCTGCTGGTGGCGGCGAAGGTGAAGGCGGAGCGGATCTAGGCCGCGGTCCCGAGCGAGAGCACCGCCCGCGCCACCGCCGCGAAGTGGAGCGCCGCGGCGGCGATCACCATCGCGTGGAAGACCTCGTGGTACCCGAACACCCGCGGGAACGGATCGGGGCGCCTGGCCGCGTACACCGCCGCGCCCAGGCTGTAGACGATCCCGCCCGCCCCGAGCAGCGCCAGGGGCCAGGCCCCGAGCCGGGCGCCGAGGGCGGGCAGGACCGGGACCACCGCCCAGCCGAGCAGCACGTAGAGGGAGGCGACCAGCACCCGCGGGGCGCGCGGCCAGGCCACCGCCCGGACCGTCCCGAGGAGCGCGCCCGCCCAGACCACGACCAGGAGCCGTGTCCCCGCCGCCCCGAGCAGGAGGCAAAAGGGCGTGTACGTCCCGGCGATGAGCAGGAAGATGGCGGAGTGATCGAGCCGCCGCATCCGCAGGCGCGCCACCGGGCCCCAGGTGGGCCGGTGGTAGAGCGCGCTGACGGCGAAGAGGGTGAAGAGGCTCGCCCCGTAGACGATCGCGCCGGTGCGGCCGCGGGAGCTGGGCGCCGCGGCGGCGAGCCCGATCCAGGCCAGCAGGGCGAACGCGGCGGCGATCTCGTGGGAGACGCCTCGGAGGAGCGGCTTCTCCCGCGGCGGGACGGGGCTGGCGATCGAGGTGCGCACGTTGAGAGCATGCGCACCGCGGGTCACCCGCATGTCACGGCGCGCCATGGGTCCCATCACCCACCGTGGCGAAAACGGCCGTCACTGTCCGTAGACTGACGCGCGGGGGGCGCCCCGAAAAGGACCATGCTCGGGCGGGGCGGTCCTGCTTATCGTTCGCGCCATGGACCTCCTGACACGTTTTGCGGGGAACGTGCGGCGCCTCCGCTCCAAGAAGAAGCTTTCGCAGAAGGCGCTCGCCGACAAGGTCGGGATCTCGGTCTCCTACGTCTCGATGCTGGAGCGCGGCCAGCGCTCTCCACCGCTGGAGACGATCGAGAAGATGGCCAAGGCCCTCGGCGTTCCGCCCTCGTCCCTGCTCGGCGGCCGCTGAGGGCGCGCAGAGGTCCGACCCCTCGGGCGCGTCAGCGGCCCAGGGTAGGCGTCCCCGGTCTCCACTCCGCCGGCGCCTTCTCCCCGGTCTGGAGCGCCTCGAGCACGCGCAGGAGCTCCGAGATCGATCGCCCCACGTCGAGGTCGTGGTAGCAGGCGTGGCGCACGACGCCCCGCGGGTCGACCAGGAACGTGGCCCGGCCGGCCACGCCTTGCGCCTCGAGGAGCGCGCCCCAGGCTTGGGAGATGGCGCGATCCGGATCGGCGGCGAGGGGGAAGGCCACCTCGCCCAGGCGCTCGGCGATCCAGCGGCGGTGGGTCTCCACGTCGTCGACCGAGATCGCGATCGCCTCGGCGGACAGGTCGCGCAGCTCGCGGGCGCGCTTGGAAAGCTCCAGGATCTCGGTCGGGCAGACGACCGTGAAGTCGCGCGGGTAGAAGAAGACCACCGCCCACCGCCCGGCCAGGCTGGCGAGCGACACGTCCATCTCCTCGCCGCGCCCGCAAACGCCACGCGCCTCGAGCGCCGGCGCCCTGTCCCCCGGCCGGACCATCGCGCCTCCTCCCTCTCTCGTACGATCGGGTGGCGCCTCCGTCAACCGGCCGGCCTCTTGCGGAATCCCCCCGCCCTCCCGTAGGTTCCTGCCCCTGGACGCCATGAGGAAGATCGGGCGCAGGGAGTTCACGAGAGGGGTGGTCCTGCTCGGCGCGGCGGGCGCGGCGGGGGCGCTGCCGGCCGCCTCGGCCGCGGCCGGCCCGTCCCAGCCGGTCGCCGAGCGGCTCGACTTCGCCGTGCCCGGCCTCGACCCGGCCCACGACGGGCTCCGGGTGGCGCAGCTCTCCGACCTGCACGTGGGGGCGCGCACCCCCTCGGCCACCGTCCGCGCGGCGATCGAGGAGGCGAACGCCTTCCACCCGGACCTGGTGGTCCTCACGGGCGACTTCGTCTGCCACAGCCGGGGCGACGTGGGGGAGGTGGGCGAGCTGGTCGCCGGGCTGGCTGCGCCGACGGTGGCCGTGCTCGGCAACCACGACGTCTGGGTCGATCCGCGCGGCGTGGCCCGCGTCCTGCGGGGAAGCGGCTACGAGGTCCTGGAGAACGCCTGGACCACCGTCTCCCTGCGCGGCGCGCCCCTGCGGATCGTGGGCGTGGGCGATCACGCCACCGGGCGCGAGGACGTCCCCCGGGCCCTGAGCGGGCTCGGGCCCGGCTCGAGCCCGCTGGTGCTCGCCCACGGCCCCCGCACCGCCGACCGGCTCCGCGCCCTGGACCGCCCCCTCCTCTGCCTCTCCGGCCACACGCACGGCGGGCAGATCAACCTCCCCCTCCTCACCCCGCTCTTCCTCTCCGGCGTGGCGGGCGAGCCTTACCTGCGCGGCCGCTACCAGCTGGGCGAGGTGCAGCTCTACGTGAACCGCGGGGTCGGCAACTCCGGGCTGCGCGTCCGCATCAACGCGCCCCCCGAGGTCACGCTCGCCACCCTCCGCCGCGCCGAGCTCGCCTGAACCCTGGTTCGCGATTCTCGATCACCTTCGGCGTCTAGAATCGCGCCACGGTTCAGGCAGGTCTTCGAGGGGGCTGCGCCTCGCCCCCTCCCCGCCGAGCGAAGCTCGTCGGGGTCACTCCCCTGCTACGCGGGGCCCGGGCGCGCTTCGGCATCGCCGCGCTGTTCCGAGTCTCGGGCGGCCGTCCGGCGCGTGCGAGGGCGACCCCACCCCCCTCGCGTGACCGGGGCGCCGCCGGCCGCGTCCGCTATACGGGGAGGCGCCCATGACCCCCGCCACCGCCGCCACCGACCCCACCGCTCCGGGCCGCCTCGACGAGGCCGTCGACCGCCTCCGCGAGGGGGCGCCCCGCTGGGCCCGGGCGTCGCTCCCCGAGCGGATCGCGCTCGCCCGCTCGATGCTCGCAGGCGTGGCGCGGACGGCCGAGCGAGCGGTGCGCGCGGCCTGCCAGGCCAAGGGGACCGACCTCGACCATCCCCTGGCGGGCGAGGACTGGCTGATGGGCCCCTTCATCACCGCCCGGATCCTCCGGCAGCTGATCGGGTCCCTGGAGCACGTCGCCCGCCGCGGGGAGCCGCCGCTCGGGCCGCTCGGGGAGACGCAGGACGGCCGCCTCTCGGCCCGGATCTTCCCTGCGCGGCCGCTCGACCGGGTCCTCTTCCCCGGCGTGTCCGGGGAGGTCCACTTCGAGGAGGGGGTGACCGCGGCGGCGGAGCGCGAGGCGCGGGCCCGCTTCTTCAAGGCCCCGGACCACGGCGGGCGCGTGGTGCTCATCCTCGGGGCGGGGAACGTGAACGCCATCGCCCCCACGGACGTGGCCGCCAAGCTCTTCAACGAGGGCAAGGCCTGCCTGCTCAAGCTCAACCCGGTGAACGCCTACCTCGGCCCGATCCTGGAGGACGCCTTCGCGGCGGCGATCGCCCGCGGGGTCCTGGCGGTGGTGCAGGGGGGCGCGGAGGAGGGCGCCTACCTGGCCGGCCACGCCGGGATCGACGAGGTCCACGTCACCGGCTCGGACCGGACCCACGAGGCGCTGGTCTGGGGGCCTCCCGGGCCCGAGCGCGCCGCCCGGCTGGCCCGCGGCGCCCCCCTCCTCGAGAAGCCGGTGACGAGCGAGCTCGGGAACGTCACCCCGGTGCTGGTGGTGCCCGGGCCCTGGGACGACGCCACCCTGCGGGTCCAGGCGGAGAGCGTGGCCGGCATGCTCACCACCAACGGCGCCTTCAACTGCACCGCCGCCCGCGTGCTGGTCACTCCGCGCGGCTGGCGCCGCCGCGAGCCGTTCCTCCGGGCGGTCGAGGCCGGCCTCGCCGCCTCCCCGACCCGGCCGCCCTGGTACCCGGGGGCGAGCGACCGCTACCGCTCCTTCACCGATGGGCGGACGGAGGTCCGGCGGGTCGGCCCGGCGGGCGAGGCCCTCCCCTGGGCCCTGGTCCCGGGGCTCGACCCGGAGGCCCGCGACCCGGCCTTCGGGTCGGAGTGCTTCTGCCCGGTCCTCTCCGAGACCTCGGTCGGGTCCGAGGATCCGCTCGCTTTCCTGGAGGAGGCGGTCGACTTCGCGAACGCGCGACTCTGGGGCACCCTCTGCGCGCACCTGGTGGTCCACCCGGCGACCCTCGCCGATCCGACGCTCGGGCGGGCGGTGGAGCGGGCGATCCGGCGGCTCCGCTACGGGTCGGTCTCGGTCAACTGCTACGCCGGCTACGCCTTCGGCTTCGGCACGGCGCCCTGGGGGGCGTACCCGGGATCGACGCTGTCCGACGTGCAGAGCGGTCGGGGGTTCGTCCACAACACCCTCATGCTGGAGCGCGTGGAGAAGGCGGTGATCCGCGCGCCGTCCCGGCCGCCCCTCAAGCCCGTCTACTTCCCGAGCCATCGGACCGTGCAGCGCATCGGGCCCCGGCTGGTGCGGCTCGAGGCCCTCGGCCGGCTCCGGGAGCTGCCGGCGATCGCCCTGGCGGCGGCGAGGGGCTAGAGCGCGCCAATCCCCCGCCCGGGGGACTCCCCGCCCCGACCTTATCCGGTAGACCTCGAACCGTGAGAGGGACGCTGGATCGGTTCCAGGAGTGGCTCGCGCGCGTCCCGGTCGCCGACGACCTGGAGCGCCAGCACGCGGTGGTCCTCCAGCTCTTCGCCCTGGTGGCGGCGCTGGCGATGCTCGGCCTCGAGGCGGCCCGGCTGATCGGCGGCGCCTCGCCCGCGCTTCGGCCCGCCACCCTCTCCAACCTGACCTCCTCGGCGCTGAACCTCTTCGCCCTCGCCGCGGTACGGCGCGGCCGGCTCCGCCTCGGCTCCTGGATCCTGGCGGGCGGGAACCTGGTCGTCCTCGGGACCGCCACCGCCTTCGCCGGCCTGACCTTCGCCCGCGACGCGGTCCGGAACCTGGCCCTCCCCCTCTCGCTCGTGGCGCTGGTCCTCGGCCGGCGCGCCCTCTGGGCCTCCCTGCTCGCGGCCACGGGCTTCCTGGCGGTGGCCTGGGCCCGCGACCTGCACCTGCTCGGCGGCCTCGGCCCGAGCCACAGCCCCGCCTCGCCGACCTCGATCTTCGCCAGCTCGGTGGCGGTGCTCGCCCTCCTCGGGATCGTCCTCGATCGCTTCGGGCTGACCGTGGCCGAGGCCTTCTCCGGCGCGGTCGTCAGGCAGCGCGAGCTCGAGGCCACCGCCGCGGAGCTGACCCGGGCCAACGCCGCGCTGGCGGCGGAGATGGAGGCGCGGCGCGCCGCCCAGGCCCAGCTCGTCCGGTCCCAGAAGCTCGAGGCGATCGCCCGCCTCTCCGGCGGCGTGGCGCACGACTTCAACAACGTGCTCACCGCCATCGTCGGCTTCGCGGACATGGCCCGGGCGGACCTGCCCGCGGGGAGCCAGGCCCGCCGGGACATGGAGGAGATCGTGGCGGTCGCCCGGCGCGGCGGGGCGCTCACCCGCCAGCTCCTCGCCTTCGCCCGCCGGCAGGTGGTCGAGCCGGTGGTGCTCCGGGTGGACGCGCACGTCCGATCCACCGAGGCGATGCTGCGGCGGCTGCTGCGCACCGACATCGAGCTCGTGAGCCGGGGCGCCTCCGACCTCTGGCCGGTCCGGATCGACCAGGGCCAGCTCGAGCAGGTGCTGGTCAACCTGGCGGTGAACGCGCGCGACGCCATGCCCGACGGCGGCCGGCTGACGATCGAGACCGCCAACCTGACGGTGGAGGCGCCGCGGACGCTGGCGCGGGGCACGCTCGCCCCCGGGGACTGGGTCCGCCTGTCGGTGACGGACACGGGCGCGGGGATGGACGAGGAGACCCGGCGGCGGCTCTTCGAGCCTTTCTTCACCACCAAGGAGGTCGGCCAGGGGACCGGGCTCGGGCTCGCCACCTGCTGGGGGATCGTGGAGCAGGCGGGCGGGGCGATCGACGTCGCCAGCGCGCCCGGGCGGGGCACGACCTTCGACGTCTACCTGCCGCGGGCGACCGGGGAGGCGGCGGTGGCCGACCCCGAGGCGGCCCCGGCGCCGCGCGGCCGGGGCGAGACGTTGCTCCTCATCGAGGACGACGAGGGGCTCCGGCGGATCCTGGCGCGGACCCTGGGCGCCCTCGGCTACGAGGTGCTGGCGGCGGGCGACGGCGACCAGGCGGTGCGGGCGGCCGCCGCGCGCGCCGGCCCGCTCCACCTGGTGATCGCGGACGTGGTGCTGCCCGGGGCGAGCGGCCGCGACGCGGCGCTGGGGATCGCCCGGGGCCGGCCCGAGACCCGCGTGCTCCTCACCTCCGGCCACCCGGAGCGCGGCGAGCCGGCGCCGGGCGAGGGCGGGGTCCACTTCCTCGCGAAGCCCTACTCGCCCGCCGCGCTCGCCCACCGGGTGCGCGCGATCCTGGACGCGGGCGACGGCTCCCAGCCCTGATCGCGCCGCCAGGCGCGCGGGACCGCCGATCCGGGTGCGCGAGACGAGCGCGCAGCGCAGGCGCACCTCTTCGTTGCCCGACCCGGCCCGACGACGGAACCTGCCCCTCAGGCCGCGGCGCCCCTCGAATCAGGGCGAGCCGGATGCGCCATGGCCCGGCCCCCGGACCGCCCCTCAGCACCCCGGCGCCGCCGGCGCCCCCTGCCGCGCGCGGGTGGCGTCGAGGCCGTCCTCGGCCAGGCGGAGCGCCCGGGCCACCGCGGCGCGCGCCCGCTCCTGGTCGTCCGGCGCGATCGCGAACCGGCGCAGCATGCGGCGCCCGAACTCGTGGTGGTGGGCCTCGTCGGGGCCGATCTCCTCGCGGTAGAGCCGGGCGGTGACCTCGTCGCCCCGCTCGGCGCAGAGGCGGGCGAAGGCGGCGTTGGTGGCGAGCGCCACCCCCTCGCGCGCCAGGGCGCCGGCGGCCAGGCGTTCGGCCGGCGTCTCCAGCCCGCGCAGCCAGCGGTACAGCGGGGAGGGGACCCGCCCCTGCTCCAGGCGGCCCGGGTCCACCCCGAGCTCGCGCAGGCGCGCCTCGATGAGCCGGTAGTGGCGCGCCTCGTCCCCGCACTGCCGGGCGAAGCCGAGCTTCAGCTCCACGTCCTTCTCGCCCGCCATCCAGGCCGCCGCCTCCTCGCTCGCCTCGAGCTCGCTCCGCAGGGCCGCCGCGAGCAGGTCCGGGATGGACACCTCGCCGGCGGGCGGCCGCGCGGCGGCGGCCGAGATCCTCGCCCCCGCCGACGCCACCAGCGCGTCCAGCTCGGCGATGAAGGCCTCCACGTCCATCCCAGTGCCCTCCCCGGGCGCGGCGCGCGCCACGCCGGGGAGGATGTCACCGCTCCGCCTCGCGCGGCGTCACGCGGTCTGGGGACGCGGCGCGAGGCCGCTTCCCCCTACCAGACCTCGCAGCGCTTCCCGGGCGGGCGCACCATCGCGCTCCCCGCCTTGCAGCCGAAGGCGTCCGCGAACTGGGGCAGGTTCGAGAGGGGCCCGTCGACGCGGAAGCGGGGCGGCGCGTGCGGATCGGTCTGGGCGCGCAGCCGCACGCTCTCGTCTCGGCTCTTCGTGCACCAGGACTGGGCGAACCCCAGGAAGAACTGCTGCTCCGGGGTGAACCCGAGCACCGGGGGCTCCGCCGGCCGCCCCTGGCGGGCCGCCTGCCAGGCGGCGTACGCCAGCTTGAGCCCGCCCAGGTCGGCGATGTCCTCGCCCAGGGTGAGCTTCCCGTTCAGCTTGGTGCCGGGGATCGGCTCGTAGGCGTCGAACTGCTCCACCACGCACTGAGCGCGCTGGTCGAAGCCCTTCGAGACCTCCGGGGTCCACCAGTCGGTCAGGTTCCCGTAGGCGTCGAACTGGCGCCCCTCGTCGTCGAAGCCGTGGGTGAGCTCGTGCCCGACCACCATCCCGATGGCCCCGTAGTTCACCGGCTCGGGCGCGGCCGGGTTCCAGAAGGGCGGCTGGAGCACGCCCGCCGGGAAGACCATCTCGTTCAGGGAGGGGTTGTAGTAGGCGTTCACGGTGGGCGGCGTCATGAGCCACTCCTTGCGGTCCACCGGCTTGCCGATCTTGTCGAGCTGGCGCCTGGTCTCGAAGCGCCCGGCGGCGAGCACGTTCTGGAAGAACGAGTCGCGGCGCACCTCCATGCTCGAGTAGTCGCGCTCGGCGTCGGGGTAGCCAACCTTGTTCATCACCTTGGCGAGCTTCTCGTCGGCCTTGGCGCGGGTGGCCGCGTCCATCCAGGCGAGGCCGGCCAGGTCCGCGCCCATCGCCCGCTCGATCTCCCCCACCAGGCGGGTGGTCCGCTCCTTCCCCTGCGCCCCGAAGTGGAGGCGCACGTAGGTCTCCCCCAGGGCGAACCCGAGCGCGTCGTCGGTCTCGGAGACGCAGTGCTTCCAGCGCGAGCGCAGCTCCTTCGCCCCCGAGAAGGAGGCGCTCTCGAAGCTGAAGCCCTCGTCGACGAAGGCCTTGGGCAGGGCCCGGGAGGCGGCCATGGTGGAGAGGAGGCGCCAGCGCAGGTAGGCCTTCCAGGCGTCGATGGGCGCGCTGGCGAAGAGCTTCCCCACCTCCTCCACGAACTTCGGGGTGGTGGCGTTCACCGCGGTGAGCGCGGGGTAGCCGAGCCCCTCGAAGAAGCGGGGCCAGGGGAAGGCGGGGGCGAGCTTCTCCAGGCCGGCCCGGTCGACACGGTTGTAGACCCGGTTCGGGTCGCGCAGCTCGGTCCGGGTCCAGTGGGTGGCGGCGAGCTTCTTCTCCAGATCCTCGACCGCGGCGGCGTCGGACTCCACCCGCGCGGGCGGCAGGCCGGCCAGGGCCAGCATCTTGCGCAGGTGGCCGAGGTAGCGCTGCCGGATCTCCGGGTTCTTCCCCTCGTCCGACAGGTAGTACTCGCGGTCGGGCAGGGTGAGGCCGCCCTGGGCGATCTGGAGGATCACCTGGGTGGCGTCCTTGGCGTCCTGGTCGGCGAAGATGCCCAGGGGAACGCCCAGCCCCGCCCGGTGCAGGTCGGCCAGCTCGGTCGCCAGCCCGTCCCGGTCCTGGATCGCGTCGATCCGCGCCCACTCGGCCTTGAGGTCCGAGAGGCCGCGGGCCTCGATCCCCGCCTCGTCCATGCAGGAGGCGTAGAAGTCGCCCACCTTGCCGCCGAAGCGGTCCGCCGGATCGATCTTCCCGGCCGCCTCGGCGTCGAGGATGGTCCGCAGCTCGGCGACGGACCGCTCCCGAAGGGTGTAGAAGCCGCGGCTCCAGTCGGCGCGATCGGCCGGGATCTGGGTGGCGGCGAGCCAGCCGCCGCAGGCGAACTGATAGAAGTCCTCGCAGGGCGAGGTGGTCTTGTCGAGGGCGGCCGGATCGAGGGGCGGGA
>Ga0335076_10004658_pt1 | contig 13884 bp, 10 predicted proteins | sample Lox_Sample_25_FD_206717 | JGI IMG/M metagenome (GOLD analysis project Ga0335076, IMG submission 206717) | Soil microbial communities from Loxahatchee National Wildlife Refuge, Florida, United States - Lox_Sample_2.5 | ecosystem: Environmental > Terrestrial > Soil > Wetlands | place: USA... | reverse complement strand
TGCCGCCCCACAGCGCCATCACCCGGCCCACCTGGCGCGGCCCACCCTGGCCCAGGTACTCGGCCACGTCACCGTAGGACATCACCCGGCCCGGCGGAATCATGTCGGCGATGTCCAGCACCCGGCTCGCGAAATCAGGCAGCGTCCCCGGGTCCGGCTGGCTAGATTCCCCGGTCAGCCTGGCTCCTCGGCATCCGGCCAGCTGGCCTGCACCCGGGAGCCGGACCAGGCGGGCTCGGCCGGCCGGGGCGCGGCGGCGTGCTGGCCGTGGCCGCCCACCCGGCGCAGCGTGGCCAGCCCGGTCCCGGCCAGCGCGGCCAGCGCCAGGCAGCCCAGCCCGGCCAGCGCGGCGGTGACCAGCCCGGTGGCCCCACGCGGATGGACCGGAACCGCCGGGACGGCCGCGCTCCCGCCGCCGAAGGAGGTGCCCACCGGCAGGCCGGCCGACGGCCGGAGATGGCCGGCCAGCCGCCCAGCCGCGGCCACCGCGGCGGCCGCGTCCACAGTGCCGAAGCCCACCTTGTCGTCGTAGCCGCCGGGCGGGCGGTTCTGGGTACTCGACGTGATCGCCCGGACGACCAGGGCGGGCGCCAGGCCCGGGTACCTGGCCTTGATCAGCGCGGCCACCCCCGCGGTCAGCGCGCAGGCCGGGCTGGTCCCACTGACCAGCCAGTACTGCCCGTCCCGGCCCTGGGCCGGGACATTGACCCCGGGCGCGGTCACCTGGACCGAGAGGTTGTCGCTGGAGAACCCCGCAGGTGCGCCGCTGCGGGACACCGCGGCCACGCCGAGCACCCCGGGGTAGTCGGCCGGGAACGAGTACGGCGCCTGGCCCATCGCGCGGGCGCCGACGGACTCGCCGGAGTTCCCGGATGAGGCGACGACCACGACCCCGTGATCCAGCGCATTCTGCAGCGCGGTCCGGACCACTGCGCTCGGCTCGCCGTAACCGAGCGACATGCTGATCACGCTGACCCTGTGCGCCACCGCGTAGCCGATGGCCTGGGCCAGCGCGTCCTGCACCCGGCTGTCCGACTCGTGCTGGTAGGCGGCGTAGCCAGGGTCTTTCCGGTCGGTGACCACCCGGATCGACAGCACCCGGGACCGGGGCGCGATGCCCATGATGCCGCTGCCGCCGCCATCGTGCCCGTGCCCGGCGATGAGCGAAGCCATCCAGGTGCCGTGCACGCCCCAGTTCGGGTTGCTCATCGGGGTGTGCACCCCGGTCAGGTCGGGGCCGGTGATGACCGACCCGGCCAGGTCGGACACGTTCGGGTTGACGCCGCTGTCGATCACCGCCACCGTCGCGCCCTGGCCCTCGGTCAGCTGCCACGCCTGCGGCGCATTGACCGCGTTGAGCACCCACAGCTGCGCGTTGCGCACGGTGTCCGCGCTGGCCGGGGCGGCAGCCAGAGCCACGCACCAGGCGGCCAGGACGGCCGCGAGCAGGCCAACCCCGGCCCGGCGGGCACTGGCGTTGATCAGCATGCTGGCCCGCCTGGGCAGTGCGGGGCGGGCGGAACGGCGCCGATGCGGGCGCTGATCCAGGCCGAAATCCCGTTGGCCACGCTCAGCATCTCGTCCTTGTCATACGGATCGGCGGACTCGCGGACGTGGTGCCGGCCGTCCGCGTAGCCGACCGTGGACATGATCAGGTACGGCCCGGCCGCAGTGGCCGAGGACATCTGGCGCGCCGCGTCACCGAAGCTGGCCACCAGGGTATGGCCGAACCGGGCCGCGCGCACCCCGCTGTCCCGCGGCAGCTGGTGCCCGGAGCTGCTGGCCTGGCTCAGGCCGGGCAGCACCGCGATCCCCACGGTGACCGCGAACGTGCCGGTGGAGTCCTGATAGGTGGCCCGGAGCACGGCCTGGCAGCCGTGCCGGGCCAGCACCCGCGCCGCGGCCGGGTCGGTCGCGGCCCGGCAGGACGCCTGCGGGGCGATGCCGACCCGGCGCGCGTCCAGCCGCACCATGGTGCCGCTGTCCAGGGCGGCCGCGGGCAGCTGATACGGGATGCTGGCCGGGAAGATCCGGCCGGCCGGCCAGGTCCGCCAGCGCTTGCCCATCTCCCAGCCGATGATCTGCTGCTGCTCGGCCGAGCTGAACGTCCGGGGCAGCAGGTGCACGGCGATGGCCACCACCGAGATGGTCAGGCCGGCCAGGGCCGCGATCAGGCCGGCCAGCAGCGCCCGGTAGCGCCACCGGCCCGGGCGGGGTGGCTGGACACGGGCGGGTGGGTACATGGGGCGCGGCGGGCTGGCCACCGCGCGGTCCCAGCCGAGCGGGTGCGTCGCCGCCAGGTCCTCGTCCGGGGCCGGGTAGTCGCCATCACCCAGACTCCCCGGACGCATCGCCACACCGGCATGGTACGGCGGCGGCCGGCCCGGCACCGGGCGCACCGCGAGGTTGGCCCGATAACGCCGGGCCGGAACCGGCCGTGCTGGCGCGGGGGGACGACCCCCCGGAACTCCCCGATCGGCGCTGCGCCGCTTAGTAGGTGGGCAGCGACGGGTCGATCTGGCTGATCCAGGCCAGCACACCGCCGCCGACGTGCACCGCGTCGGAGAAACCGGCGTTCTTCACGATGGCCAGGCACTCCGCGGAGCGCGCCCCGGACTTGCAGTGCAGCACGACCCGCCGGTCCTGCGGCAGCCGCTCCAGCGCGGCGCCGGAGAGGAACTCTCCCTTGGGGATCAGCGTGGCACCGGGGATCGAGACGATCTCGTACTCGTTCGGCTCCCGCACGTCCACCAGGAAGATCTTCTCGTTGGCGTCCAGCATCGCCTTGAGCTGCTGCGCGCTGATCGTCGAGCCGGCCGCGGCCTCCTGGGCCTCCTCGGACACCGCCCCGCAGAACGCCTCGTAGTCGATCAGCTCAGTGATCGTCGGGTTCTTGCCGCAGACCGGGCACTCGGGGTCCTTCCTGACCTTGACCGAGCGGTAGGTCATCTCCAGCGCGTCGTAGATCATCAGCCGGCCGGCCAGCGGCTCGCCGATCCCGGTGATCACCTTGATGGCCTCGTTGACCTGGATTGAGCCAATGGACGCGCAGAGCACGCCGAGCACGCCACCCTCGGCGCAGGACGGCACCATGCCGGGCGGCGGCGGCTCCGGGTACAGGCACCGGTAGCACGGGCCGTACTCGGCCCAGAACACGCTGGCCTGGCCGTCGAACCGGTAGATGGAGCCCCACACGTACGGCTTGCCGAGCAGCACGCAGGCGTCGTTCACCAGGTAGCGGGTGGCGAAGTTGTCCGTGCCGTCCACGATCAGGTCGTAGCCGGCGAAGACCTCCATCGCGTTGTCGGAGTCGAGGCGCTCCTCGTGCACGATCACGTTCACGTACGGGTTGATCTCGCGGATGCTGTCCCGGGCCGACTCGGCCTTGGGGCGGCCCACGTCGGACTGGCCGTGGATGATCTGCCGCTGCAGGTTGGACTCGTCGACCACGTCGAAGTCGACGATCCCCAGGGTGCCCACACCGGCCGCGGCCAGGTAGAGCAGGGCAGGAGAGCCAAGGCCGCCCGCGCCCACGACGAGCACTTTGGCGTTCTTCAGCCGCTTCTGCCCGGTCATCCCGACGTCCGGGATGATCAGATGGCGCGAGTAGCGGCGGACTTCGTCCACGGACAGCTCGGCAGCCGGTTCGACCAGCGGTGGCAGCGACAAGGCAACTCTCCAAAGATGGCAGGTCCAGGCCTGGCATATTGGCCCGGCTTCACAGACAACCGAGTCCGGCCAGGCCACATTCCCCACCCTCGCCCGGCGCCGCAGACCATGATGGCGCACGATCTGCGGCCACGGAAGGACCCGCCGGAGGTAGCCGGAAATGTCACTGCCCGGCGGTACAAATCGGGGTACGGCGCAGAGCCCTTCCCCGGCCCTGCGCCGGGCTCGCACCTCGTGCTAACCGCCAGGAGGTTCCATGCCCACACCGCCCGCAGGACCGCCCGGCAGCCAGTCTCGTGGCCGCCGGCCGCCACGGAAGCCGTGCCCCAGGGTGGCCGGGCCGCCACTGCCCGACCCGGCCGCGGTGCAGCTGCATACCGTGCCCGACTCCGCCCCGCCGTACGACGACGAGTTAGCCGCGGCGGCCAGTTCGGCTCAGCCAGGTGGTTCAGCCCAGCCGGGCTGGCGGCCGGCCAGCGGCCCGCCGCGGGAGGCTGCCGTGGGCCGGCCCGCGGGCGGGCGGCCGCCGGGCGGCGCGGGAGGTGGCGAGCCGACGCTGCCCGGCCAGTTCGCCCGGGTCCTGGTCGAGACGCTGGCCGGCGCCCGGCCGCCCCGGCAGCTGACCAGCTGGACCACCGAGCGGGCCAGGTCCAGGATCCAGCGGATGGGGCCGCTGCTCACCGCGGGCCAGCCTGCCCAGCTGCGCCGGGTGGTGGCCCGGCATCCGGCCGCGGACGTGATCGAGATGACCGTGCTGCTCAGCGTCGGCCCGCAGATCAGGGCGCTGGCTGTCCGCCTGGAGCACACCGCGCCCCGCCCCGCGTCGCTGGGCCGCCATTCCCGCCCGGGCCGGTGGCTGTGCACCCAGGTCGAGGCGGCTTAACCCCAGAGCTCAGCCGTTGGCCCGGTTGCGCGGGTCCCCGTGGCAGCGCTTGTACTTCCGGCCGGAACCGCAGGGGCACATGTCGTTGCGGCCAACGCGGCTGAACGAGTCACCGGAAGACGACTTGTCGGCTCGCTGCTCCACCTGGCCCGGGCCGTCCGCGGACGGCGCGGTGTACTGCAGCTGGCTGGGCCGTTTCGGGCGCTGCAGCCCGGGTGCCACGACCGGCCCATCGTCTTGCGGGCTGGCGGAGCCGCCCGCCTGCGGCGTGGCGGCGGCCTGGCCGCGCGCCGCGGACCGGGACCGCCGCGACCGGCCCGGCTGGGCCTGCTGCGCCCGTGCTGGCTGACCGGGCGCTGGCTGGGCCGCGGCCGGGGCCTGGCCATTGCCGTCCGGGGCGGGCTTGGCGTGCGTGCCGCCCGGCCCGCCCGGCTTGGCATGCGCGCCGGCGGGAGCGGGGGCGATGGCGGCCGCGCCGTCGGCGGCCTCCTCGACGATCGGGTTCTCCTGCACCTCGACCTGGAGGTTGAACAGGTTGCCGACCGACTCCTCCTTGATGCCGTCCATCATGGCGCCGAACATGTCGTAGCCCTCACGCTGGTATTCCACCAGCGGGTCACGCTGCGCCCAGGCCCGCAGGCCGATGCCCTCGCGCAGGTAGTCCATCTCGTAAAGGTGCTCACGCCACTTGCGGTCCAGCACAGAGAGCACGACCCGGCGCTCCAGCTCGCGCATGATCTCCGGAGTCAGCTCCTCCTCGCGCCTGTCGTAGGCCCGCTGCGCGTCTGCCCGGAGCGTCTCGACCAGGAACTCCTGGGACAGCGCGGACTGCTCGCCGCCGGCCTCCTCGACCACTTCGTCGGCGGTCAGCGTGGGGTGGTACAGCGCGCGCAGTGCCGTCCACAGCTGGCTCAGGTCCCACTCCTCGGCGAAGCCCTCGCTGGTCGCCCCGTTGACGTAGCCCTCGATGACCTCGTCGATCATTTCCCGGATCTGCTCGTGCAGGTCCGCGCCCTCCAGCACCCGGCGCCGTTCGCCGTAGATGACCTTGCGCTGCCGGTTGAGCACGTCGTCGTACTTGAGCACGTCCTTGCGGATCTCGAAGTTCTGCTGCTCGACCTGGGTCTGCGCGGACCGGATCGACCGGGTCACCGCCTTGGACTCGATCGGCACGTCCGGCGGGGTCTTCAGCCACTCCATGAAGTGGGCGACCTTGTCCGCGTTGAACATCCGCATCAGGTCGTCTTCCAGGGACAGGTAGAACCGGGACAGCCCGGGGTCACCCTGGCGGCCGGACCGGCCACGCAGCTGGTTGTCGATCCGGCGCGACTCATGCCGCTCGGTGCCGAGCACGTACAGCCCGCCCGCGGCCACCACTTCCTCGTGCTCCTCGGCCACCGCGGCCTTGGCCTTGTCCACCGCCTCGGACCAGGCGGCCTCGTAGTCCTCCGGCGTGTCCACCGGGGACAGCCCGCGCTGGTGCAGCTGGATGTCGGCGATGAAGTCGGGGTTGCCGCCGAGCATGATGTCGGTGCCGCGGCCGGCCATGTTGGTGGCCACCGTCACCGCGCCCTTGCGGCCGGCCTGCGCGACAATGGCCGCCTCCCGCTCGTGGTACTTCGCGTTCAGCACCTCGTGCGGCACGCCGCTCCGCTTGAGCAGCACGGACAGCATCTCGGACTTCTCCACGCTGGTCGTGCCGACGAGCACCGGCTGGCCGGCCTCGTGCCGCTCCTTGATGTCCTCGACGACCGCCTCGAACTTGGCCGCCACCGTCTGGTAGACGACGTCCGCCTGGTCGTCCCGGATCATCGGCTTGTTGGTCGGGATCGGCACCACGCCGAGCTTGTAGATCTGGGAGAACTCGTTGGCCTCGGTCATCGCCGTGCCGGTCATCCCGGACAGCTTGTCGTAGAGCCGGAAGTAGTTCTGCAGGGTGATCGTGGCCAGCGTCTGGTTCTCGTTCTGGATCTGCACGCCTTCCTTGGCCTCGATGGCCTGGTGCATGCCCTCGTTGTACCGGCGGCCGTACAGCATCCGGCCGGTGAACTCGTCCACGATCAGGACCTCGCCGTTGACCACGACGTAGTCCTTGTCCTTCTTGTACAGCTCCTTGGCCTTGATGGCGTTGTTCAGGAAGCTGACCAGCGGCGTGTTGACCGGGTCGTACAGGTTGTCGATGCCGAGCCAGTCCTCGACCTTCTCCACCCCGGACTCGAGGATGCCGACGGTCTTCTTCTTCTCGTCGACCTCGTAGTCACCCTCGCCGTCCTCGCCGCGGCGCAGCCGGGGGGCGATCTTGGCGAACTCGGTGTACCAGCGGGCGCTCTGCTCGGCCGGGCCACTGATGATCAGCGGCGTCCGGGCCTCGTCGACCAGGATCGAGTCGACCTCGTCCACGATGGCGAAGTGGTGCCCGCGCTGCACGCACTCCTCCAGGCCCCAGGCCATGTTGTCGCGCAGGTAGTCGAAGCCGAACTCGTTGTTGGTGCCATAGGTGATGTCGGCCTCGTACGCCTTGCGCCGCTCCTCCGGGGGCATCTGGGCCAGAATCACCCCGACCTCCAGGCCGAGGAACCGGTGCACCCGGCCCATCCACTCCGAGTCCCGCTTGGCCAGGTAGTCGTTGACCGTCACGACGTGCACGCCGTCGCCGGTGAGCGCGTTGAGGTAGGCAGGCAACGTGGAGACCAGCGTCTTGCCCTCGCCGGTCTTCATCTCGGCGATGTTGCCCATGTGCAGGGCCGCGCCGCCCATCAGCTGCACGTCGAAGTGCCGCTGGCCCAGCGTGCGCCGGGCCGCTTCACGCACCGTGGCGAACGCCTCAGGCAGCAGCTCATCCAGCGACTCGCCGTCCGCGTACCGCTGCCGGAACTCATCGGTCATCGCACGCAGTTCCGCGTCGCTCAGCGCGGCGAAGTCTTCCTCGATCGAGTTGACCTGATCCGCAATCCGCTTCAGCCGGCGCAGGGTCGCACCCTCGCCCGCACGCAGGACTTTGTCAATGATGACTGGCACTTCTTGTCGCGCTCCTCGCGAAGATGGCGGGCACCCACTGGTGCCTCATCGTCACTGTCATGGTAGGCGAGACCGGCACCGAAACCGAGCCGCACGGGTGGACCCGGGCCGGATCGTTGCGCAGCCGGAACTCGCCGATCCGGGGATTCCAGGGGGCCGGGCGCCGGCCGTGTGGCGGTTCCGCCACAATATGGGGAAAGCGCGGGCCGCGCGGCCGGGCCACCGGGCGTGGGATACTACGGCCAGCGGCAGACGAGAGGAGCAGCGCCCATGGCGGACCAGGTGGGAACGGACATCAGGTCCGGTGCCCAGCCGGACGACGGCGCGCTCACCGGGACGACGATGGGCGGCACGGTCGCCGAGGCAGGTGCCCAGCCCGGGCACTACGAGTCGTTCCACGGCCGCCCGGTGTCCTGGGTGGCGGTCAGCATCATCATGGTCGGCTTCGTGGTCGGCGGACTGGGGCTCATCTTCGGGCCGACCTGGTGGCTGTTCTGGGTGGCGGTCGGGCTGGTCGTGGTCGGCGGCCTGATCGCGCTGTCCACCAACATCTTCGAAGACTGGTATTAAGCCGCCCGCGGCGGCTTGCCGCCGCTCGGCGCGGAGCGCCGATCCCCAGCCCGCACGGCCGGCTTGTCCGGCCTCGGCGCGGAGCGGCGATCGGGGGGTCCCGGGGGGTCGCCCCCCGGGCTAATACTGTCAGTACCTGCCGCTAGGCTCCCCGTTTTGTGGTGAGCACAGTCCAGCCGAGCACGGCGCACCCGGCTCCTGAGCTGTCCCTGTCGGCCGACGAGGCCCGGCTGATCACGCTGCGTGCGCAGGGGTTTCTCGGGGTAGACGGCCGCCGTGGCGGCGTGCCGGGCATGCTGCGCCGGGTCGGCGCGGTTCAGCTGGACACGATCAGCGTGCTGGCCCGCTCGCACGAACTGGTCGCGTACGCCCGGCTCGGGCCGGTGCCGCGGCAGCGGATCGAGCGGGCCTACTGGAATCCGGGCCGCCCGGTCGCGTTCGAGTACTGGTCGCACGCGGCGTGCGTGCTGCCGGTCGAGGAGTGGCCGTGGTACGCGTTCCGGCGCCGGGCGCTGCGCGCCCGCGGCCGCCGCTGGCACCAGAGCCACGAGCGGACCTGCGCCGAGGTGCTGGCCCGGCTGCGCGCGGACGGCCCGCTGAACGCGACCCAGCTGGGCGGGGCCAAGGCCGGCGGGCCGTGGTGGGACTGGTCGGACACGAAGATCGCCGTCGAGTGGCTGCTGGATGTGGGTGAGGTGGTCTGCGTCCGCCGGGACGGCTGGCGCCGGGTGTATGACCTGCCCGGGCGGGTGCTCCCCGGCGAGCTGCTGGACAACGAGAAGACCGACGCGGAGTGCCTGGCCCACCTGGCCGGGGTGGCCGGCCGCGCGCTCGGCGTGGTCACCCGGGCCGACCTGATCGACTATCACCGGCTGCGCGAGCTGACCGACGGCAAGGCCGGGCACGCGGAGCTGGCCGCCGATTCCGCGCTGGCCGCCGGGCTGACCCCGGTCACCGTCGAGGTGGCGGGCAAGCCGGTGCCCGGCTGGGCCGACCCGGCCGCGCTGGCGGCGGCGCCGCGCGGCCGGCACCGGGTCACCCTGCTATCGCCGTTCGACTCGCTGCTGTGGGACCGCAAGCGGACCCGGCGGATGTTCGGCTTCGAGCACAGCCTGGAGGCCTATGTGCCCCGGGCCAAGCGGGTGCACGGGTACTACGCGATGCCGCTGCTGGCCCGGGGCCGGCTGCTCGGCCGGGTCGACCCGGTGCGCCAGGGCCAGACACTGGTCGCCCGGCAGCTGTCCCTGGACTCCGCGGCCGCGGCCGGGCCGATGGCCCAGGCGCTGCGCGAGGCGGCCAGCTGGGTGGGCTGCTCCGCGGTCGAGCTGGGCCAGGTCAGCCCGCCGCACCTGGCCGAGCGGCTGCACTCGGAACTAACCACGGGGAGCTGACCGCGCTCAGCTGAACTCGATCAGCTTTTCCCGGACCGCGATCATGACCGCTTCCATCCGCGAGTGGATCTGCAGCTTCTCCAGGATGTTGCGGACGTGGTTCTTGACCGTGTTCTCCGAGATGAACAGCTCCTTGGCGATGTCCCGGTTGTTCATCCCCTTGGCCACCAGCTTGAGTACCTGCATCTCCCGGTCGGTGAGCTTGGGCGGCGGCACCTGCTCGGCGCGCTCTTCCTGGTCCCGCTTGTTCAGCGCGGCGAACTCGGTGAGCAGCTTGGCCGCCATCGACGGGTTGATCAGCGACTGGCCGCCGTGCACCGCGCGGACCACGTCGGCCACCTCGTCCAGCGGGATGTCCTTGAGCAGGTAACCGCTGGCCCCGGCGCGGATCGCCTCGAAGAGGTCCTCCTCCTCGTCGCTGATCGTCAGCATGACGATCTTCGAGCTGGGCGCCACTTCCTTCATCGCCCGGCACGCCTCGATGCCGCTGGACCTGGGCATCCGGATGTCCATCAGGACCACGTCGGGCAGCGACTCGCCGGCCTTCTGCACCGCTTCCGTGCCATCGCTCGCCTCGCCGACCAGCTCGATGTCGTCCTCGGCGGCCAGCACCATCTCCAGCCCACGGCGGAACAGGGCGTGATCGTCCACGATGAGCGCGCGGATCGGATCGGCGGTGGGGGAATCCACCGACCCCGAAGCCGCACCGGGATCTGTGGACACCGCGGGATCTCCGCGCATGGCACCTCCTATTGACCCTGCGTGCACTGCCGGCGCGGATGCCACCCGCCGCGAACAGTGCTCAAACTCTGGCGCAGCGGGGGCAGCCGCGCAAACCGGGGCGCCGGTGACCGTGCGGCCCGCACGGTCCGGGGACCGGATATCGCCTACCGGGTGACTCGATTCTCCCCTACTCGCTGGTGAGCGCCGACCCGGGAGCGGGACGGCTGCCGTGGCACCTCCTCCACCAGGCGGATGACCCCGTAGTCGTAACCCCGCCGCCGGTAGACCACGCTCGGCAGCCGGCTCGTCTCGTCCCGGAACAGGAAGAAATCGTGCCCCACCAGTTCCATCTCGTGCAGTGCCCGGTCGATGCTCATCGGCGTCGCGTTGTGGAACTTCTCCCGCACGACCAGCGGGCCGTCTCCTTCCATCGGGATCGGCACCACGCCGTCGAGCTGTACCTCCGTGCTGGGCCAGTCGTCCAGGCTGTCGTCGGCAGGGCCGGCCGCGGCACCGTCCACCGCGCCGTCCGGGGCCGGGCCGGCTGGCGGCTCGCCGCTGGCCGCGGCCGCCGCCACCTGGACCGGGTCGGCGGGCACACCGTGCGCGGGCTTGCGCGGCTTGCGCCGGTCAGAGGCCCGCCGCATATGCGTCTCCAGCTTGGCCGCCGCCTTGTCGAGCGCCTGGAAGCGGTCGTCGGCGGCCGCTTCCGCGCGGATCACCGGCCCGCGCGAGTACACGGTCAGCTCGACCCGTTCCCGCTGTGCAGACTGGCGCGGATTGCGCTCCAGGGTGATTTCCACATCGATGCTTATCGTCTTCTGGTCGAGCTTCACGATCTTGCCAAGCTTGGCCGTCGCGTAGTCACGGAAGCGCTCCGGTACACCCGTCCGCCGACCTCTGAAGATGATGTCCACGTGGGATACCCCCTTCGACCCTCTGTGTGGGTGGCACCCGTCCGGCCGACCTGGTCTTCGTCCCCACATCCGCCTGCTGAGGGATTCGCGGGCCTGTTGCCACGAAGGCCCTTCTCCCGGCCCGGGGGACATCTGATCCCCCGGCGGGGCAGGACTTACCTCTAAGCCGCACCGTGATCGGTCGACAACAAGTCGCCTTACGTGGGCCGTTTCGCCTGCGGCTGGCATCGGCTTGCCAGGCCGGGCACCCCGCTGCCGGGGTACCCCGCACGGCGCAACCACGGACCCGGACGGGTGCCATATGACGACGCTAGCCTGCCCGGGGCAGGTTGTCAGGAGCCCGGACTGTCTTCTTGCACACGTCCCGGCACCTGGGCAGATGCCACACCGGGAGGAACTGCGACAGCGTGGCGGAAAGCGATATGGCCGATCACCCGGGGTAGGTGGCATCCCGGCCGGCCAGCGGTGTGCCCCACAACCCGCCGAGGCTGACCGACCGGGCCAGCTCGCCGGTCGACAAGCTGGCGAACAGGTCGTTATGCGGCCCGGCCGCGGTGATCGAGATCATCCCAGCCTGGATGCTCTGGAACGTGGACCGGCCCCCGTTGACCGGCACCTCGAACAGCTGCTGCCCGACGTCCGCCTGGTCCACCACCACCAGGTCGTCGGCGTCGTACCAGCTCAGGGACGTGGGCCGGGTCAGGTCGGCGCCGAGCTGGCCGGCACTGGCCAGGGCCACCTGGTTACCGCTGTGCACCACGGCGGCCAGCAGCACGCGCGGCCCGGCCGCGGTGGACACGATCAGCGCGACCCGCACCCCGTCCGGGGCCATCTGGAACGCGGTGATCTGTCGGATGCCGGCCGGCAGCGCCACGATGTCCGGCGCGCCGCCCTTGCCCTGGAGCATCCGCACCGCCGGCCGGCCGTGGACGCTGCCCGCCACCCACAGGTTGTCCTGATGATCCCAGCTGGCCGCGCTGACTTTCATCCCGGTGAGCCGGACATGCAGCGCCCGCGCGGACTGGCTGGCGTGCGGCTGCGCGGCCGCGGTCAGATCGCTGACATACACAGTGCCGCCGGCCGCCGGGCTGGTCCCGGCCAGGTAGTGCTGATCCGGCGAGACCGCGATGCTGCTGAGCGGGATCTGGCCGGTGCCGGCCTGGCCGGGCACGGGCTGGCTGGTATGGCTACTGCTTGGCAGCACCCGCGCCGTGCCACCCGTGGTCAGGAAGTAGACGCTCTGGTGCCCGGACGGCGGCTGCAGGCACGGCTGCGGGTAGTCCGTCCGGTCCTGCACCGCGGTGCCGCTGCCCGGGGGTGTCCAGGCCCGGCCGTTGACTTCGAGCTTCACCGCCTGGATGGTCCGCGACCCGTACGCGGTGCTGGTCAGCGTCCAGACCAGCTGCGCAGACATCTCGGCCAGGACAGTCCGGTTCGCGGCCGTCCTGGGCATGCTCACGTCGACGATCGCGGTCTTGCTGCCCGGCGGGATCTGCACCCGGACGGAGCGGCTGCCCGCCGGGAACCCCGAGTACGCGGCGCCCTCCAGCCAGCCCTGCGGCTCGGCTAGCAGCGCGTTGACCAGGACGGTGGCCAGGTCGGCGGTGTTGACCGGCAGGAACACCGGATCCGGCACCAGGTTCTTGTAGACCGGGTCGAAGTAGTACAGGTTCCGCGGCTGATAGGCCTGCTGGAAGAAGCCCTTGGTGAGTAGCAGCTCACGGGACACCCGGCCGCTCCCGGGCAGGCTGTCGATCCGCCACTGATGGCCTACCAGCTTCAGGCCGAAGTGCTGGGCCAGCAGTTTCTGCCCGTCCGCGGCCGGAATGTATTGGCCCGTCGCGTCGACCTGGCCCAGTTCCCTGGCGGTGATCTCGACGTTCTCGGTCTTCTGCGAGTTCAGCTGCGGAGGCAGCGATGTGGACACGTCCGGGGCCTGGGCGATCACGGTGACCGCCGGGCCAGGCCCGGGCTGCCACGACGAAGCCGCGCCCGCGGTCAGGTACTGCCGGGCGACCGCGTGGTCATCGGTGAAGTCCGCACTGGCCAGGATGAAGTTCTGCACGATCGTGACCGGGCTCCAGCCAGGCTGGGGCGGGCTCATGATCTGCGCGCAGCACAGCGTGCCCTGCTGCTGGCCGCCGACGGAGGACGGCAGCTTGGTGGACTGCAGCGGGCCGCTGACCGGCACCTCCGCGCAGCCCGCCACGGTGGCCAGCGCGGCCAGCGCGACCACCAGCCAGCGCAGCCGCGGGCGGCTGTCACCCATTGGCTGGGCCCGGGCCGACCGCGCTGTCCGGGTCGGAGGCGGCGAATCCGGAACCGGCCGGGCCCGGCTCGATGACGTCGTCCAGACGCAGCAGCAGCGGGGAGCGGACCAGCTCGGGACCGGGCTCCGCCTCGTCCGGGCCGAGTGGCAGCGGCGAGCCGATCAGCTGCTCCCCGCAGACCCGGGGCACGGTGAGCCGGAACACCGAGCCCTTGCCGTGCTCCCCCCAGGCCTGCAGCCAGCCGTTATGCAGCCGGGCGTCCTCCAGCGCGATGGCCAGGCCGAGCCCGGTGCCGCCGGTCGTCCGGGCCCGGGCCGGGTCGGCCCGCCAGAACCGGTCGAACACGAGCTGCGCCTCGTCCGGCCCGAAGCCGCAGCCGTGGTCCCGGACCGCGATCGCGACCGCGTCCCGGTCCTCGGCCACGGTGACCACCACGTCCCGGC
>Ga0335076_10004657_pt1 | contig 13886 bp, 10 predicted proteins | sample Lox_Sample_25_FD_206717 | JGI IMG/M metagenome (GOLD analysis project Ga0335076, IMG submission 206717) | Soil microbial communities from Loxahatchee National Wildlife Refuge, Florida, United States - Lox_Sample_2.5 | ecosystem: Environmental > Terrestrial > Soil > Wetlands | place: USA... | reverse complement strand
ACGGCCCGAGGCTCCGAGGTAGAAGACTCTTTCGCGCGTGCCGGGCAGCGGCAGCGAGGCGCCCTGGAGCCACGCGTTCTCTCCCATGACGAAGGCCCTGACCCGCGGATCGCGGTCGGCGCCGTTGTCGACGCCGCGCACGTAGCGGTCCATGAAGCGCAGGATCATCGCGGCGTAATCGATCGGCGCGGCCGGTCCGAACTTCCGGTCGCCGGAATGGTCGGCGTCCTCGCCGCCGTGGGTCCAGGGGCCGAGCACCAGCTGCGTCCGCGGGTCGGTCTCGCCGCGGCGGGCCTCGACGAGACCCAGGAAGTTCGTGATCGCCCCCTCCGGCCCGTACGCCTCGTCGTGCCAGCCCGAGAGGTTGAGCACCGCCGCGCCGACCTTTCCGTATCGGCCGCGCAGCTCCGCCCAGTCCCACCAGGCGTCGCCGGGCCGGTGCGCGAGCCAGTCGAAGTAGTACGGCGCGACCTCGCGGAGCTCCGGGAGATTCGTCAGCGGCAGCCGATACGGCAGGACGTCCCGAAGCCGCTTCCACTCGGCGGCCGCCTCGCGCCCGGTGCGCGGGCCGGGGAGATGCGCGCGCACGCGCTGGTCCGGCGCGATGTTGTCCCAGATCCAGGGAATCCACGAGAGGTCCCACGCGCCCCCCGCGTAGAAGAAGTTGCGCGGCGACGAGAACGTCATCGCCGGAACCATCGCCTTCAGGTGCGGCGGCGACTCGACCGCCGCGAGCCACTGCACGGCCCCGGGATACGAGAGGCCGAAGGTGCCGACGTCCCCCGTCGACCACGCCTGCGCGGCGGCCCACTCGATCGTGTCGAATCCGTCGCGCCCCTCGTTCGCGTAGGGCGTGAACGCGCCCTCGGAGCCGTAGCGTCCGCGGACGTCCTCGAGCACGACGGCGTAGCCGCGGGTCAGCGCGGCCTGGACGACGTCGTTCTCCTCCGCGTGCTTCCGGTCGTACGGCGTGCGGTAGACGAGCGTCGGGAATCGGCCCTCCTTCGCGGGACGGAACACGTCGGCCCGGAGACGGATGCCGTCGCGCATCGGCACCGCCACGTCGCGGTCGATGACCGGCGAGGCCGGCAAGGCCGCCGCGGCGGCGGCGAGCGCTCCCGGCACGAGGGCCGCGAGGAGGACGAGCCGGAGCCTCATCGCGACGGCGTCCCGGCCGGCGTGGGCGCGGCGAGCAGCACGACCGGCGTGCGGTCGGCGGCCACCGCGACGGGCACGCGGAAGATCGAGATGCGCGCCTTCGCGCGCAGGTCCTTCAGCCATCGGGCGACCTGCTCGTCGAACGCGCGCACGGAGTAGCGCCGGCGCATCTCGGTGGCGACCTGGTCGTACGGCGCCGGGGTCCGCCCGGCCGCCTTCTCCTCCGGCACGTAGCGCTTCTCGTACTCCTCCTTCGCCTGCTCCTCGTCCGCGTAGGACACGGGCGCGAACCGCTCGCGCACGTACGCGGCGATGACGAGCTGACGCTCGATCGACGCGCGCACCTCGTCGACGCTCATGCCGGCCGCCGCGAATTCGGCGTCCGGGTCCTTGCCGGAGGCCTTGAGCCGCTCCCGCAGGCTCTGCATGGCCTTGCCGATCTCGGCCGCGTCGGGCGGCGCCAGCCCGAACCGCTGGGCATCGTCGTACTCGAGGCGCTCCTCGATCAGGGCGTCGAGCACCCGCGAACGGTACGCGTCGGCGCTCTCCCCCGGCAACGGCTCGACCGCGGACACGACCATGGCCCGGCGCAGCTCGCTCTCGGGGATCGCGGCGTCGTTGACCGTGGCGGCGATCCGATCGACGACCTCGGCGGCGGCGGCGGCGCCGAGCAGCGCGAACGCGATGGCGAGTCCGCGGCGGGGCGCTCTCATGCGCGGGCATGATACCCAACGCCTCGCGGCGCCGAACGCCGCGTTGAAGCCGGGGCCGAGCGGAGCGAGGGCCCGGGTTCGGAAAAAGACCGTGCTATTTTCGGCGTCCCGGTGACGCACTCTCGACATCGCGGACGCCTCCTCGTCGTCGGGACGCCGATCGGCAATCTGGACGATCTCTCCCCGCGCGGGCGCCGCGCTCTCGCGGAGGCCGACGCCCTGTTCTGCGAGGACACGCGCGTCACCGCGAAGCTCGCCGCCCGGTTCGGCCTGCGCGCGACCCGCGTCGCCTGCCCGGCACCCCGAGAGGCGTCCTGCGTGCGCGAGCTCGTCGAGCGGCTCGGCCGCGGCGAGACCGTGGCCCTCGTCTCGGACGCCGGGATGCCGACGCTCTCGGACCCGGGCGCCCGCCTGGTCCGCGCCGCGCGCGAGGCGGGCCACGACGTTGCGGTCGTCCCCGGACCCTCGGCGCCCTCGGCCGCCCTCGCGCTGTCGGGCCTCGCGGCGGTGCCGCACACCTTCCTCGGATTCCTGCCCGCGCGCGACGGCGAACGCCGGCGATTCCTCGAGGGCCTGCGCGATCGTCCGGAGACGCTCGTCTGGTTCGAAGCGCCCCACCGCCTCGGCGGGTCGCTCGAGGCCGCGGCGGCGGTCCTCGGCGCGCGCCGCGCGTGCGTCGCGCGCGAGCTGACCAAGCTGCACGAGGAGGCCCTCCACGGGACGCTGCCGGAGCTGGCGCGCCTCTTCCGCGAGCGCGGGGCCGTCCGGGGCGAGATCACCGTGGTCGTCGAGGGCGCGACCGCACCGGCCAGAGCGCCGGAGGCGGAGGACCCCGCCGGCCTCGACGCGCTCATCCGCGCCGCGCTCGCTGCCGGGGAGCCCGTCAAGGCGCTGTCGCGCCGGCTCGCGCGGCAGTCGGGCCGGACCGCCCGGGCGATCTACGCCCGTGCGCTGGCGCTCCGCATGCCGTGACCGGGCCGATCGTTCGCGTCGAGCGCCTGACCAAAGTCTTCCGCTCGTACCGCCGGGAGGAGGGCCTGCGCGCCGCGCTCAAGTCGCTCGTGCGGCGGAAGACCACCGAGGTCGCCGCCGTCGCCGACGTGACCTTCTCGATCGGCCGCGGCGAGATGGTCGGCTACATCGGCGCCAACGGAGCCGGCAAGTCCACGACGATCAAGATGCTCACGGGGATCCTCACGCCGACCTCGGGGGACGTGGTCGGCAACGGCTACGTGCCCTGGCGCGACCGCACGCGCTACGTCGCGACGATCGGCGTCGTGTTCGGCCAGCGCACGCAGCTCTGGTGGGACATCGCCGTCGTCGAGTCGTTCCGGCTGCTCAAGGAGATCTACGGACTGTCCGAGGCCGACTACCGCGAGCGCATGGCGCTCTTCGACAAGGTCCTCGGCCTCGGCGCCTACCTCCACCAGCCGGTCCGGAAGCTCTCACTCGGCGAGCGGATGCGCTGCGACCTCGCCGCCTCGCTGCTCCATCGCCCGCCGCTGCTCTTCCTCGACGAGCCCACGATCGGCCTGGACATCGTCGCCAAGGCGAACGTCCGCGAGTTCCTCGAGGAGATCAACCGGCAGGAGGGGACGACCGTCCTCCTCACGACGCACGACCTCGCCGACATCGAGACGCTGTGCCGCCGGGTCATCGTGATCGACCACGGCAAGCTCCTCTTCGACGGCGCGCTCGACGAGCTCCGCGACCGGATCCTGCCGGTCACGTCGATCGTCTTCGACGTGAAACACGCGCCGGACCCGCGGGACCTCGAGTGGAACGGCCGCACGATCCGCGAGGTCGGCCTCCGCCGCTACCGGCTCGACCTGGATCGCCGCGAGGTCGCCCCGGCCACGGCCGTCAAGGAGATCGTCAACCGCTTCGACGTCTCGGACCTGAAGATCGAGGAGCCGGAGATCGAGGCGGTCGTCAAGCGGATCTACCAGGAGGGCATCTCGTGAGCCCGGGGATCTCGTGAGCGCGGCCTCCGCGGCGACCCCGTGGCGCGCGGCGCTGCCGTTCGCGCGCATCGGCTTCCTCAACATGCTCGCGTTCCGCGCCCGCTACTACGTCGGCGTGCTGACCTACCTCTTCAACGTCGCGGTGTACTACTTCATCTGGCGCGCGGTCTTCCGGCAGGGCGGCTCCGTCGCGGGCATGACCCTCCAGGACATGGTCACGTACGTCGCCGTCGGCTGGGCCATCCGCTCCTTCTACTTCAACGAGATCGATCGCGAGCTCGGCACCCAGGTGCAGGAGGGCAAGCTCGCGATGAACCTGATCCGGCCGGTGGACTTCCAGACGGTCCTGGTCGCCGACGCCGCCGGGCAGTCGGCGTTCCGGGCCGTTCTCTTCACGATCCCGATCGCGATCGTGCTCGCGCTCGTCTTCCCGCTGAAGCCGCCCGCCTCCCTGCTCGCGGGCCTGCTCTTCCTCGTCTCGGCCGCGCTCTCGTTCTTCCTCGTGGCCGCGCTCAACTTCCTCGTCGGGCTGATCGCGATCCGCTCGAAGTCGATCCTCGGCATCCTGCGGGCGAAGTACCTCGTGTTCGAGCTGCTGTCGGGCCTCCTCATCCCGACGACGCTCTTCCCGCAGCCCCTCCGCTCGATCCTCTTCGCCTCGCCGTTCCCGCACATCAACTTCACGCCGGCCGCGCTCTACCTCGGCCAGGCGGCCGGGACCCGCGCGCTCGGCCTGCTCGCGCTGCAGGCGGGGTGGACCGTGGGCCTCCTCGCGCTCGGCCAGTACGCGTGGCGCCGCTCGCGGCGGCGCATCACGATCCAGGGAGGCTGAGATCTTCGCGGCCCTCCGGCGCCATCTGCGGCTCTTCGTGCTGTACTTCTCGCAGTACGCGAAGGCACGGCTCGAGTACCGGCTGGACTTCTTCTCGAGCGTGTTCGCGTCGTTCCTCGGCACGGCGGCCGCGTTCGGGTTCCTCCTGATCGTCTTCTCGCGGGTGCCGGCGGTGCACGGCTGGACGTTCGAGGAGATGGTGTTTCTCTACGGCTTCTCGCTCATCCCGCTCGGGATCTTCAACGTTCTGTCCTGGAACCTCTACCTCTTCTCCGACCGTTACCTCATCGAGGGCCGCTTCGACCGCGTGCTGGTGCGGCCGGTGAACTCGGTCTTCCAGGTTCTCTTCGAGGCGTTCCGCCTCGAGTCGCTGCAGGAGAGCGTGACGGGCCTCGCGGCGGTCGTCTGGGCGTCGCGGCGCCTCGGGCTCTCGTTCTCCGCGCCGGACGTCGTCCTCTTCGCCCTCTGGACGTTCTGCGGCGCCGCGATCTACCTCGCGATCTTCATCGGCCTGACCGCGACGTCGTTCTGGATCGAGGACCGGATCGGCGTCGTGCCGCCCGTCTTCAACCTGATGCAGTTCGGCCGCTATCCGCTCACGATCTACGACGGCTGGATCCGCTTCACGCTGTCCTTCGTGATCCCGTTCGCGTTCGCGTCGTTCTACCCGGTCGTGCACTTCCTGAAGCGGGGCGAGTTCGCGCGCGAGTTCTGGGCCGTCCCGCTGATCGCCGCCGCCTGCCTCGCGATCGCGTTGACGGTCTGGGACCGCGGAGTGCGCCGGTACCACTCGACGGGAAGCTAGCCGGTGTCTCGACGCGCGATCGGGGCTCTCCTCGTGACCGGCACCGCGGTCGCGGCCGCGGCTCTCCTCTTCGGCGCGGGATACCCGACGCCGATCTACGACGGCTGGGGCTACTACCAGCTCTCGATGATCCTGCGGGTGCATGGCCTCGGAGGCTTTCCCGCCGGAATCCGGACCTACGGCTATCCGTTCTTCACGCTGATCGCGACGGGGTTCCGGCCGTTCTCGCCGGAGGGCTTTCGCCTCGTCGTCTTCCTGGCGCAGCTCGCGGTCTACCTCGGCGCCTGCGCCCTCGCCGCCCGCCGCCTCGAGCGCCTGACCGGCTCGGCCGGGATCGGACTCCTGGCGTATGCGCTCGCCGCGCTGAACCCCCCGCTGCTCGCGCAGGCGACCGAGCCGCTCACCGATCTCGTGTCGGCGGCGCTGATCCTCGCGGCGGTGGCGCTCGCCTGGCGCATGCCGGGCGCGCCGCGGCCCGGCGCGGCGTGGCGCGAGACGCTGCCGAGCTTTCTCTGCGCGGGGCTCGCCGTCGCCGTCCGCCCGGCCAATCTCGCCGCGGCCGCCGGGCTCGCGGTGGCCTGGGCGGTGCGCGCCGTGCGCTGGAGGGAACCTCGGGCGCGCGGGCTCGTCGCTGCCGTCCTCGTCGGGCTCGCCGTGCCGCTCGCTCCCCAGATGATCGCCCGACGCGCGCAGACCGGCGCGTTCCTGCCCCTCGTCGATTCCGGTCTCTACCGCGACCAGGCGGCGTGGGGCATGCGCGTCCTGAAGTACGGCACGCTCGTGGCCGACGGCCGAACACCCTTCCTGGTGTGGACGAATCCGCTCTACCGCGGAGCGGCGACTCCCGGCGAGTTCGCCGCCCGAGATCCGCTCGCCTACGCCGGCACGCTCCTCATGCACGGCTTCGCGATGGTCGACCGGGATCTGCCGTTCACCTACGTGACCGACCTCCATCCCTGGTACGCGCGCCCGCTCGCGGTCGCCAACCTGCTCCTCCTCGCGTTCGCCCTCGTCCTTCTCGTCGCGGCCGGGACGCGCGTCGTGCGCCGCGTCGCGAAGACGCCGGGGTCACCCCCGATCCGAACGTTCGACGAGCCGGCGTTCGCGGCCCTCTCTCTCGTGCTCGTGGGCGGCGCGTACGCCGCCGTCTACCTCCCGGTCGCGGTCGAGGCGCGGTTCGGGGCTCCCCTGCAGGCGCTCGCGCCGGCGGCGATCGCCCTCGGCGTCGCGGAGCTCCGGGGCGCGTCCTCCCCCGGGACGCGGCGAGCCGTCTTCGCCGGAGCGGCGCTCCTGGCGGCGGGAGGAGTCGTGCTCTCCGCCCGGATCGACCGGCAGCGGAGCAATCCGCGGGACCTCCGCGGACTCTGGCCGGAGGTCAGCGGGGCGTCGGCGAGCCCGGCTCCGGGGCCGGATCCGGAGAAGACGCCGGCGGCGCCGCGGACGGAGCGCTGAAGCCCTCGACGAGCGCGGGCTCCCCCGGCGGCGACTCGCGCCGCCTTCCGGAGAAGAGGACGAGGGCCGCCAGGCCGAGGAGCACCGCGGCGACGGCGCCGGCGCCGCGGTCCGCGCCGGCCGGCTGATCGAGCAGCTCGAGCGCGACCCGCCCGCCGAACGCGAGGATGCCGAAGAGCGCCCAGGCGGCGGCATGGTCCCGCAGGAGTCCGAAGGCGCACACGGCCGCCCACGCGGCGAACAGGAGACCGGAGAGCAGCTCGAACCCGAAGCCCGCGCCGGACCTCAGCTCCGACGGAACGAGCGCGAGCCCGATCGCGGCGGCGCCGAGGACGCGGCCGGCGCGCGTGCGGAAGAACGCGCTCCGCCACGCGAGCACCGCCGCCGCGGCGATCGAGGCGGCGACGAAGGCGCCGCGCGCCGCGCTCCACACGGCGTCGATCCCGGGAACCGCCGTCGCGAGACTGCCGGGGAGAGCGGGATCCGGCTCGTACAGCGAAGGCACACGCAGCGCGATCACGTGGAACCACCGCGCGAGCCCCGCGGCGATCGCGACCGACAGGACGGCGCGGACGAGGGCGTCTCCGAACGAACCGCTGCGGCGCAGCGCCGCCGGCCAGCCGGGCCGCGCCGCGCCGAGCAGCACGAACCCGAGGCAGGCCGCGACGAGGATCGCGGCGAGCGAGAGCGTCAGCGAGAGAACGAGTCCCAGGCGGAACAGGGTCATCGGCTTCTCGGTGTCGTAGACGCGGAAGAGCGCCGGCCAGGTGTTGGCGAGCCCGGCCCCGGCGACGAGCGCCGTCCAGGCGAGGGGACGAAAGAGGCGCCGCCAGCGGAAGTCCGGCTCACGCACGCGGCGCAGGAAGAGCACGACCGCGACGCCGACGAGCGACCCGGCGGCGAGCACCCGCACCGCCGTGAGCACGACCTCCGCCGAAGTGCGCCGCCGCTGCTCGCGCAGGTAGTCCTCGGGGACGTCGATCGACGGCAGAAACGAAGCCAGGCGCGGACCGTGAAAGACCGCGGTCAGCCGCGGCCGCGCGCGGCCGACACCCGGCGGACGCGATTCGAGCACGACGGTCGTGTCCACTCGCTTCGGGCGCGCCTCGGTGCCCACCTCGAGCACCGAGTACTCGCCGGCCGGATACCCGAGGAGCCCGGCCGCCGCCGCCGCGCGCCGCCTCGCGGCGGCCTCGGGCACGGGCGGCCCTTCCGCCGCGTCCTCGCCGATCGGATGCACGAACGCGACGACCCGCGCGCGCCGGGCGTCGAGCAGGACCTTCCACTCCTCCTTGCTCTCGGGCCGGTAGAAGCGCACCACCCAGTACGCCAGCGGCAGCTGGCGCTCCGCGAGCCGCCGGAAGCCGGCGACGCCCCCCTGCTCGATCACGTAGCGGGCGGCGGCGTCCGAGAAGCCGGGGACGCCCGAGGCGTCCTGGGGCCGCGCCTCGCGGACGCTCTGGTCGTAGGGAAAGCCGGTTCCGGTGTAGACCGCGGTCGACCACCGGGCCGGGTCCGCGCCGTTCGCCTTCAGGAAGTGGCCCGCGATCGCCTCGGCTTCGGCGCGGCCGGTCGCGTCCTCGACGAGCGGCCGGTCGCCGTCCGCCGGGACCAGGAAGGACGAGGCGAGCAGGGCGGCGGCGATGGCGGCGAACGCGAGAATGCCCCGCGGCAGCGGGCGCACGCTGGCCGCCGCCTCGTCCGTGAGCGCCGTGCGCGGCGGCTCGGGCACGAACCCGGTGTCGCCGTTGGTCAGCCCGGCCGTCGAACGGAAGCCGCCGCGCCGGGCGGCGAGCACGACGGACGCGAGGAGCGGCAGCACGAGGATGAACGCGGCCACCGCTCCGGAGACGACGTAATAGGTGTTTCCGGAGCGCAGCAGGACGAGCGCCGTGTACAGCGCGTCCACGGTGAAGTGCCAGACGAGCAGTGGCAGGACGCCGTAGCGCAGGAACACGAGCCCGATCACGACGCCGGCGCACCCGACTTCGACGCCGCGGATGTAGAAGGGCTGATTGGGGTACGTCGAGTGGCCGAACCCCCAGATGAAGGCCGGCACGACCACCGCGACGAAGCGTCCCGCGCCGAGGCGGTCCAAGAACGAGATCGAGAACATCCGGCTGATGCCCTCCTCGGACACGGCCGGCAGGAAGCCGATGAGCAGCACCTCCACCCAGGGAAACGCCGTGTTGAGCATGTCGCTGTACGGCACGTCGGCGGGCGCCCACGCGCCGAAGTGGTCCGCGACCACGTAGAAGACCGCCTGGTACGCGAAGAAGAACGCGACGAGCGCGTAGCCGAGCGCGACGCTCCTCAGGAACTCGCGCGTTCGGATGCCCGGCAGCGAGAACGCGCCCGAGAGCGACAGCGGCCTCGGGAACCGCTCGCGATAGATCGGCTCGGCCGACGCGACGACGATCGCGATGCCGGCGCCGGTCGCGACGGCGAGCAGAACGGCGACGACGACGCGGTTCGTCAGGTATGCCGAGAGCGGGCTCGCCGTGTCGTAGCCGTACAACGCGAGCGGGAGCTCGTTGAGCTGCGACAGCAGCTGCAGCAGCACGGCGGCGCCCCCGAACCCGGCCACGAGTCCCCAGCGCACGTCCTTGAGCACGATCTTCCGGACGAGCACCGCGAGCATCGCGAGGAGGGTCGCGAAGAGGGCGAATGTCGCCACCTGCCCCGCCGCCTCGTTCTTCGAGCGGAGGCGCTGGTAGTCGCGCGTCCAGGCCTCGGGAACGTGGAGGAACTCCCCGTACGCGGTGACCCGGTCGCCGGAGACGGTCGCCTCGTAGCGGAGCGTCGCGTCGCCCCAGCGGACGCCCTTCTTCTCGAAGACGAAATTCCAGTCCGAGCGGTTCGGCCGCGCGACGGGCGTCGCCTCGATCGGAGAGAGGGCGTCGGCCGCGAGCCCCCGGGCGGCGAGCTCGCGCAGGGCGAGCGCCCGGGCCTCGCCCTCCGCCAGGCGCGCCCCCGGCGCGTCCTCGGGCAGGATCGAGTGATAGTCGATGAGCGCCCCGAGCGGCGAGACCGCGACGCGATCCTCGGCCTTCACGCCGGACCGGAACCAGCGCATCCGCCACTGCCAGATCCTGACCTCGCGCCCGTAGACGCGGCTCGCGCGTTCGAGGCCGAGCTCGCGCTCGAGGTAGACCTTCGCCGCGTCGTCGACGTCGAACTCGCCCGCGAACCGGGCGCCCTTCACGTCGCGGCCGCGCTCGGCCAGGAGCCTCTCCCCCAGGGCGCGCGCCTGCGTGCGGTTCACCCGGAACTCGATCGAGGCCTCCGGGAACGCCCGCCGGAAGAGGGCGCCCGTCACCAGCGCGCCGAGGACGATGGCGGCCGCGCAGGCGGCGAGGAAGCGGCGGTCCCGGCGGTCGAGCTTCTCCATCGGGCTCCCGCCGCGGGGGATTACCCCGCCAGCACGCTCCCGCCGTTGACGTTGACCACCTCGCCCTGGAGGTGGCGCGCCAGGTCGGACACGAGGAACAGCACCGGTCCCGCGATGTCCGCGGCGGAGGCGACGCGGCCGATCGGGATGAGCCTGACGATCTGGGCGTACTCCGCCGGGTCCGCCAGCGAGGCGGCGGACATGTCGGTGTCCACCCAGCCGGGCGCGACGCAGTTGACGCGGATGCCGCGCGGCCCGAGCTCCGCCGCGAGGGACTTCGTGTACGAGATCAGCGCGCCCTTCGAGGCGGCGTACGCGGAGTGCCGCGCCTCGCCGCGCTGGCCGGCGGTCGACGAGACGAACACGACCGAGCCCCGGGTCTTCTCGAGGTGGGGCACGGCGGCGTCCGTCACGAGGAAGCAGCCGCTCACGTTGATCGCGTAGGTCCGGTCCCAGACGTCGAGGCGGCCCTCGCCCGCCGGGTCCTCCAGCCAGACGCCGGCGTTGTTGACGACGATGTCGAGGCGCTGCCATGCCGCCACGACGTCGCGCACGAGCTGTCGGGCGTCCTCGGGCTTCGACACGTCTCCCGCGAGCGCCATCGCCTCGCCGCCGGCGGCGCGGATCTCGCGCACGGCCGTGTTCGCGGCGGCCTCGTCGCGGACGTAGTTCAGGGCGACGCGCGCTCCCGCGCGCGCGAGGAGGTCCGCGCAGGCGCGCCCGATTCCGCGCGAGCCGCCCGTGACGAGCGCGGTCCGGGACGAGAGGTCGATGGAGTACCCGTCGGCCACGGCGTTCTTATATCCCAGACGCGCCGGCGGCGACGCGCCCGCGACGTCCGGAGGAGCGCAGCGAGGAGGGATCCCTCTGGTGCGGAAAGGGCCCGGCTCGCCGCGCCTACTTCCCCGCGACCAGTTCTCCCACGTAGCGCGAAAAGGTCTCGAGGACGGGGGCCGAGGACTTCAGCTCCACGTCCACGTCGGCCGCCCGGGCGAGCGCCCGGGCCAGTTCGGCGGTCGAGTACGCGGAGCAGCGCTTCGCGCTCATGTACAGCGCGTACGGCTTCGGCGGCCGCGCGTACGGCGACCGTCCGAACGGGGCGATCGGGGCGATCAGGCCCGGGTAGAGCCGGGACTCGAACGCGCGCGGCGACATCGCCGCGTCGAACCCGCCGATCTCGTCGAGCCGCGCGCGGAGCGTGAGCATCCGCCGGACCTCGTTCGCGACGATGCCGAGCAGCTGCTGCGGCCAGATCTCCTCGACGACGCTGACTTCGGTCCTTCCCTGCCGCACCTCGCGGCGGTCCACCTCGAGCAGGCGCTCGATGCGTGTGAGAGACGCGGCCGCGTCGCGACGGCCGATCGCCTCGAAGAAATCGTAGACGTCTTCGGAAGACTCGTCGACGACGCTCGCCACGACGTCGGCGGCGCGGACGCGGCCGCCCTTGCCGGCGTACTCGAGGAGGCGCTTCAGCTCGGCCGTGAAGAGGGGCGGGTCGGCGTCGGTTCGATCGATCAACCGCTCGAGCGCGCCCGGCTCGAACGCGACCTCGCTCTCCTTCGCGAGCGCGGCGGCGAGGCGCCTCAGCTCGGGACCCGCGTCCTCGCCCACCGTACGCTCGAGCACGAGGCCCCTCCGCGCGATCTCGTCGAGCAGGTCGACGCCCGCCGGCGGCGCGACCGCCGTGAGGAGCGCCACGGTGCCCTCGTTTTCCTCGCGCTCGAGAAGCGCCCGAATCGCCGCCCGCAGAACCGACACGCCGCCGCCCTTCTCCTCGGGCAACTCGCGCAGGATCTCGGCGAGCGCCGGGGCCAGATCCTTCTTCCGGGCCTTCCGGGCCGCCGCCTCCGCGTTCTCCGCCGGATCTCCCGAAGGAAGGAGATCGAGCGCCGCGAGGAGCGCGCGCGCCGCCTTGAAGGCCTTGCGCCGCCCCGCTCCTCCGCCCTCGGCCCAACCGTCGAGCGCGGCCTCGAGCAGCGCACCCGGGGTCTCGGTGCCGAGGAGCCGCGAGACGTCGAGCGACACGATGCGGCGAGCGGAGAACAGCGAGCGGTTGAGCAGCGCGTCGGAGACGGCCTCCGCGGGCGCGTCGTCGTCGAAGCGGAGGACCTCGCTCTCACCGGCCGCGAGCGCCGCGCGCACTTTTTCGGCGGCCTCCTCGACGAAGAACTCGATCGGTCCGGAGACGAGGACGATGGGCGGCGCCTCGTCGAACGAAGGCAGCTCGTCCGCGTCGTAGGGCTTTCGCATCGCGAAGGAGTCTAGCCAATAACGAAAAAGGCCCCCGCCGGCGAGACCGGCGGGGGCCACGTGAGCAGAGGAACCGTGAGGGCTAGTTCTGGAGCATCCCCTTCTCGGAGAGCTCCTGGCAGTCGAGGCAGTACGGCGCCCAGGGCACCGCGTTCAGTCGCTTCTCGGTCATGAGCTGGCCGCAGTTCAGGCAGAGGCCGTAGGTGCCCTCGTCGATCCGCCCCAGCGCGTCGTCGATGTGGAGGAGCGTGTTGCGCTCGCCGTCGGTCAGCGAGTAGAGAAACTCGCGCGTGTACGAGGAGACCGCCTTGTCCGCGATGTCCTGCGTCGACTCCTCGGTCGTCTCTTCCTCCGCGCTGCGCGTCTTGGCGATCTCGGCCGAGAGCGACGACTTCTTGTCGTCCAGGAGCCGCCGGTACTTCTCCATCTCCTTCTTGGTCATTCGGGCGGCCTTGGTGGCTGTCGAAGGCATTCGTGGGTCTCCTTTTCTTACGGCCCCCACCCTCAGCAAAACCCGGGCCGTTTTCGGGATGCGCGATGATACAAGAATCCTTCGCGAAGTCCAGACGTCTCCGTGACTTAACGCACTTTTTGCGACTTCGCTCTTTCGCGCTCCCAGAGGAATTTTCGGGACACTCCGAGACGTTTTGCGGCGAGCGACCGGTTGCCGCCGGCGCGCCGCACCGTCTCCGCGATGAACGCATCCGTCAGCTGCTTGAGCGTCCAGCGGTCCTGGATGGCGGTCTCGATCAGCGACTCCGGAGCGCCGAGCGTTCCGGCCGGCAGGTCCTCCGGTCCGATCTCCGCGCCGCCCGCGCCGAGCACCGCCTTCTCGACCACGTGCGCGAGCTCGCGCACGTTCCCCGGCCACGGATGCCGCGCGAGCGTCGCCTCGGCCTCTTCCGTGAAGCGGCGGGCCGGCCGCGCGTAGGCGCGCGCCGCCCGGCGCAGGAAGCCGCGCGCGAGGTGCAGGATGTCCTCGCGCCGGTCCCGGAGGCGCGGCAGGCGGATCGATACGACGTCGATGCGATAGAAAAAGTCGTCCCGGAAGGCGCCCTTCTCCACGAGCGCCGCCAGGTCCCGCCGCGACGACACGACGAGGCGAGCGCGGAACGGATGGGAGGCGACTCCGGCGAGCCGCCGGAAGCTCTTCTCCTGCAGCACGCGCAGGAACTTCGCCTGCGCGGCCGGCGATAGCGACGACACCTCGTCGAGATAGACGGTGCCCCCCTCGGCGACCTCCAGCAGCCCCCGCTTGGACGCGATGGCGCCGGTGAAGGCCCCCCGCTCGTGGCCGAAGAGCTCGCTCTCGAAGAGCTCG
>Ga0335076_10004656_pt1 | contig 13886 bp, 11 predicted proteins | sample Lox_Sample_25_FD_206717 | JGI IMG/M metagenome (GOLD analysis project Ga0335076, IMG submission 206717) | Soil microbial communities from Loxahatchee National Wildlife Refuge, Florida, United States - Lox_Sample_2.5 | ecosystem: Environmental > Terrestrial > Soil > Wetlands | place: USA... | reverse complement strand
GCTTCTTCGAGATCGCCGGCGCCGGCTTGGGCGTGGTCGTGACCGCGGCCTCGGTCGCTCCGCCCGACGGCGCCAGCTCGACCCCCGAAGCCTTTGAGCTGCTCCCGCACCCGGTGACGGCGATTGCGGCAGCGGCAAGCGCCGGCATGACAAGTGCTCGTTTCGACATCGGCGTGTGAGGCTAGCGAGTCCCGCCGAAGAAACGGCTAAGAACCGTTCACTGGGCGACGCGCTCGAGCACGGCGCTGTCGACGTCGAAGTTCGCGTGGACCCCACTGACGTCGTCGTTCTCCTCGAGCGCGTCGATCAACTTCATCAGCTTCCCGGCGTCGCTCTCATCGATCGGCACGCGGGCCCGCGGCCGCTGGGTGAGGTCGGCGCTCTCGAGCTCGACCCCGGCCGCGGTCAGTGCGTCGCGGGCGGCGGCGAGGTCCGTCGGCTCGGTGATCACCTCGTACACGTCCTCGTCAAGCGCGATGTCCTCGGCGCCGGCGTCGATCGCCGGCATCAGGTCATCCTCGCCGTAGCGGTTGGCGTCGACGACGATCACGCCTCGCTTGTCGAACAGGTAGGAGACGGACCCGGGCTCCCCCAGGTTCCCCCCGTACTTGCCGAGTATGTGGCGCATCTCGGCGCCGGTCCGGTTGCGATTGTCGGTCAGCGCCTCGATCAGGAGCGCGACCCCGCCCGGCCCGTAGCCCTCGTAGAGGACGGTCTCGATCTGCTCGGCGTCGGCGCCCTCGCCGGTTCCCTTGGCGATCGCGCGCTCGATGTTGTCCTTCGGCATCGAGGCGTCGCGCGCCTTCTGGATCGCGAGCGCAAGACCCGAGTTGCCCGTCGGATCGCCTCCACCCTCGCGTGCCGCGACCGTGATCGCCCGCGCCAGCTTGGTGAAGTGCTGGCCGCGTCGCGCGTCGACGACGGCCTTCTTGTGCTTGATCGAAGCCCATTTTGAATGCCCTGACATATGTATTCAGTTTAGGACGCGGGGTTCGTGCGTGACGCGACAATCGCCGAGCGTCGACCAAACCGTGGCGTGCTACGCACGCCCCACATGCCTCCTGCGCCACGGTCCCCGGCATGCCGCTGAATTGGCGTGCCATGCAGGTCATCTGACGATGCCCGGGGTCCGCCGAGCGCCCGTGGTGGCCGGATCTAGCGCGTCCGTGCCTTGGGATGCTCGCGGTACCACTCGATCGTCCGACGGAGGCCCTCCTCGAGCGGCACCTGCGGCCGCCAGCCGGTCAGCTCGCGCAGTCGGCTCGAGTCGAGCCACTGCCGGTCGATCTCGCCGTGCGGCACCCCCTCCCCCCGGATCTCCGGGACGACCGAGGCGCCCGCCAGGCGGCAGATCAGCTCGATCACGTCGAGCACGCGGTGGGGCTCGCCGCCCCCCGCGTTGAGCGCCTCGCCGCGCCCCTCTCCGCGGGCGAGCGCCGCCCAGACCGCCAGATACGCGGCCACCGCGTCCTCCACGTAGAGGAAGTCCCGCTCGGGCGAGCCGTCCGAGCGGACGACCGGTGGCTCGCCGGCGATGGCGGCGCACACAGCCTCCGGGATCAGCCGGGCGCGGTTCGTGTCACCGCCGCCGTATACGTTGGCCAGACGCGTGACCGCCACCCGCAGGCCAAAGGTGTGCCAGTACGAACGCGCCAACAGATCGCAGGCGGCCTTGGAGACGTCGTAGGGGAACAGCGGGCGGAGCGGGTGCGTCTCGCGATAGGGCAGGTCTGAGTGACGGCCGTAGGCCTTATCCGAGGAGGCCACGACGACCCGCTGCACCTCATGGAGACGGCAGGCGTCGAGCACCAGCCAGCTCCCGCGAATGTTTGTCTCGAAGGTTGGAACCGGCGAGCGGTTGGCGGGACCGACCTGGGTCTGCGCAGCCAGATGGAAGACGCTCTCCACCTCGTACTCGTTGAGCACGCGACCGACGAGCCCGGCCGCGCAGATGTCACCGTGAACCAGGTCGACCGAGCCATCCAACCCCAGCTGCGCGAGGGCGGAGACTGCCGGCGCGTCACGGCGGATTACGACGACGTGGGCGCCGCGCTCGAGGAGCGCCTTGACCAGCCACGCGCCGACGAGCCCGTCGCCTCCGGTAACCAGCACCGACGAGCTCATTCCCACCGCTTCCATGGGGCGCGGCCCTCGGCCCACAGGTCGTTGAGCGTGATCGCGTCCTTGTAGGTATCCATGCACTCCCAGAAGCCCGAGTGGCGGAAGGCGCGCAGCTCGCCGGACGCCGCCAACCGTTCGAGCGGCTCTCGCTCCAGCACGCTGTCGGGCTCGAGCACCCTGAGCGCGGAGGGCTCGAAACAGAAGAACCCGGCGTTCACCCACAGGTCGCTCCGCGGCTTCTCGGTGAACCCGACCACCGACCCGTCGCCGTTCAGGCGCGCCACGCCGAACGGCAGCCGGGGTTGGACGACCGTCATCGTGGCGGCGCAGCCGTGCTCACGGTGGTGAGCGACCAGCGCGCCGAGATCGATGTCGGCGACTCCGTCGGCGTAGGCAAGGCAGAAGCGCCCGCCGTCGAGCGAGGCCGCCGCGCGATGGACGCGTCCACCGGTCGGAGTGTCGACCCCGGTCTGGAGGCACCGGATCTCGGCATCGTCCGGCCAGCTCGCGCCGGCCACGAACGCCTCAATCTTCTCGCCGCGGAATCCGGTCAACAGCAGGAACCGCCGGAACCCCTGGGCGAGGTAGATGCTGATCACGTGCCAGAGGATCGGGCGGCCACCGATCTCGATTAATGGCTTGGGTAAAGACGAGCCGCGCTCCTGCAAGCGGGTCCCGCGTCCGCCGCACAGAATCACGACGGTTGGCGTGTCCGCGTGCACTGCGCTCGCATTATTCCCCGAGCTTCCCGTGGGTAGCATCAGCCGCGATGAGCACCGTCGCCCATCCGGGCATCTTCAAGGCGTACGACATCCGCGGCCTGTACGGGACCGACATCGATGCCGGCGCGGCCGAGCTCATCGGCCGCGCGTTCGCTCGCGTGATCGCGGAGCTCGAGGACAGGCCGACAACTGCGTTGCGGCTCGGTCTCGGACGGGACATGCGCCTGACCGCGCCCGAGCTGGCGAGCGCGTACTGCCGGGGGATGTGCGCCGAGGGCGCGACCGTGCTCGACGCGGGTGAGGTCGGGACCGAGATGCTCTATTACCTCGTCGGCTCACGCGACCTTGACGGCGGCCTGATGTGCACCGCCTCTCACAATCCCAAGCGCTACACCGGTGCCAAGCTGGTCCGGCGCGGGGCGATCGCGCTCTCGGGCGATGCCGGCATCGGTGAGCTGCGGGCGAAGATCCAAGCCGGCCTCGACGACCCTCCGGGCGGTGGATCGGTGGAGCACATCCCGCTTTACGAGGAGTTCCAGAAGGCGGCGCTCGAGTTCATCAACCCGGACGCGGTGAAGCGTATGCGCGTGGTCGTCGACGGAGGCAACGGGATGGCGGGACCGATGGTCGGCCCGCTGCTCCACGAACTCGGACTCGACCTCGTCGAGACGTACTGGGAGCCCAACGGCCACTTTCCCGACCACGAGCCCAACCCGCTTCTGCCCGAGAACCGCGAGTACATCATGCGCGAGGTCGTCCGCCAGAAGGCGGACCTCGGCATCGCCTGGGACGGCGACGCAGATCGGTGCTTCTTCATCGACGACCGCGGTTCGTTCGTCGACGGCGACTTCCTGACCGCGCTGCTGGCCGAGTCGATGCTGAGCAAGAGCCTCGCCGCGCCCACCCCGACGATCCTGTACGACGTCCGCGCGAGCCGCGCTGTCGCCGACGCGACCGAGAAGGGCGGTGGACGGGCCTTGATGAACCGCGTCGGACACGCGTTCTTCAAGACCAGGATGCGCGAGGAGAACGCGATCTTCGGCGGCGAGGTGTCGGGCCACTACTACTTCCGCGAGTTTTACTGCGCGGACTCGGGCACGATCCCGGCGCTGCTGATCCTCGAGCTGCTCTCACAGCGGGGTGCCCGTATGTCCGAGCTGCTCGAGCCCTACCGGTCGAACTACTTCATCTCCGGCGAGATCAACTCCGAGGTCAGGGATCAGGACGCCAAGATCGCCGAGCTCGCCTCCCGCTACGAAGACGGCAGGCAGTTCCGCCTGGACGGCATCTCGGTCGAGTACGACGACTGGCACTTCAACGTCCGGCCGTCGAACACCGAGCCGCTGCTTCGCCTGTGCCTGGAGTCACTGCGCTCACACGAGGACATGGAGCGTCGCCGTGACGAGGTGCTGGCAGTGATCCGTTCGTGACCACGCCTGAACGGCGCGCCACCAGCGCCGAGGACGCACTGGCGCTGGCGCAGCGGGCGGGGATCCACCGGATCGCGCTGCCGACCCCGTTCCTGGTCGGCAGAGTCAACTGCTACCTGATCGAGGACGAGCCGCTGACGCTGATCGACACCGGTCCTAACTCGGGCAAGTCTCTGGACGACCTCGAACGCGCGCTCGCGGCCCACGAGTTGCGCGTCGAGGATCTCGAGCTGATCGTCGTCACCCACCAGCACATGGACCACCTCGGGCTGCTGGAGATCCTGGCCCGCCGGTCCGGGGCCGAAGTGGCCGCGATCTCGCTGCTCGCGCCGTATCTGGCGAATTTCACGCAGAGCGCCGCTGCCGATGACGATTTCGCGCGGGCCATCATGCGGCGCCACGGAGTACCCGACGATCTGGCCACTGTCCTCGCCGAGCTCGCGGCAGCGTTCCGCGCGTTCGGGTCCAGTGGAGCCGTCACCCGAGAGCTGAACGACGGCGACGAGCTCGTGCTCAGAGACCGGACGCTCCGGATCCATCACCGTCCGGGCCACAGTCCATCGGACACGATCCTGTGGGACACCGATCGGGAACTTCTGATCGCCGGTGATCACCTTCTCGGGAGGATCTCTTCGAACCCGGTGGTGTCCAGGCCCCTGTCGGGCCCCGCGGATCAGCCTCGCCCGCGGGCGCTGCTCCAGTACATCGATTCGATGCGCGCCACGCGCGAGATGCCCGCAAGGCTGGTTCTTCCGGGCCACGGCGACCCAATCCTCGCCCATGCGGAGCTGATCGATGACCGGCTTCGCATGCACCGTCGCCGAGCCGACAGGATCCTGCACGTCCTCGACGCCGGCCCGCTCAACGCCCACGAGATCGCGCTGCGTATGTGGGGAAACGTCGCGGTCACGCAGGCGTACCTGACCCTCTCGGAGGTGCTCGGCCACCTGGATCTGCTGGTCGAATCAGGGCAGGTCGCCGAGCGCGACCGCGACGGGATCGCGGTGTTCGAAGCGCTCTAGAGGCCGGCCGCGGCTACTGCAACCGCTGTAACAGCGAAGACAAGCGCGTCCACAGCCCCTATCGATAGCGCCAAGAATGCCGATTAGCAGGGGACATGGTCGGCGACAGCGACACCAGCGGCATGCCTGCAGACCGGGTTATGAAACCGCAAGGATGCGGAATCGCCGCTTCGGAGTATCCGAAGCTGCTCGAGCGAGTCCCGGCGATCATCTACGTGGCTGACACCGGCGGCGACGGGACCTGGCACTACGTGAGCCCCCAGATCGAGCAGATCCTCGGCTACACCGCCGCCGAATGGTGTGCCGACCCCGGGCTGTGGGCTGAGCGGCTGCATCCGGAAGACCGCGGGTGGGTGCTCGCGCGCGAGAACGGGCTGGCCGGCGTCAAGCCCGACGACGCCGCGCTCGAATATCGAATGGTTCACTGCGACGGGCGAACGGTCTGGATCCGCGACGACGCGGTGCTCGCGCTGGCCGAGGACGGCGAGATCCGGTGGCACGGCATGCTCTACGACATCACCGACCGCAAGCACGTCGAAGACGAGCTCGAGCGACGGGCGGCGCAGCAGGCGGCGGTGGCGTTGCTCGGCGAGCACGCGCTCGAGGGCGCGTGCACGATCGATCTGATGACCGAGGCGGTGAACGGGGCCGCTCGCATGCTCGGCGCCGAGATCTCCGCTGTTTGGGAGTTCCTGCCTGACGAGAACTGCCTGGTTCTCCGGAGCGGGATCGGGTGGCCCGACGCCGAGGTCGGATCGCTGCGCTACCCGGCTGGGGTGGGGTCCCAGGCCGGATACACGCTCCAGAGCGGCGCGCCCGTGGTCGTCGAGGATTGGGACGCCGAGCGCCGCTTCGGGCAGCCGGCCTTCCGCGGCCGGCGGACCGGCGCCGGGCTGTCGGTCAAGATCGAAGGCGGGTCCCGCGGACCGTTCGGGGTCCTCGTGATCCAGTCGATGCGTCCGCGGAAATTCGCCCCCGGCGACATCGACTTCCTCCAATCGCTCGCAAACGTGCTGGCCGACGCGCTCGAGCGCCAGGCGGTCGAGGACGCGATCCGTGAACGGGCCGTGCACGACCCGCTGACCGGGCTCCCCAACCGAGTCCTGTTCGTCGACCGCCTCGAGCACGCGCTCGCGCGGCTCGGGCGCCAGCAGTCGCTGGCCGCGATCCTGTTCCTCGACCTCGACCACTTCAAGCTCGTCAACGACAGCCTCGGCCATCACGTCGGAGACGAGCTGCTGGCGGCCGCGGCCCCGCGCCTCAAGCACGCGCTGCGCGGGAGCGACACCGTGGCGCGATTCGGCGGCGACGAGTTCGGGATCCTGCTCGAAGACATCGCCTCCGAGCGCGACGCGATCGACACCGCGGAGCGGATCGCGGCCACGTTCGCGCGGCCGTTCGTGCTATCCGGAAGCGAGCACTTCGTCACGACCAGCATCGGGATCGCCCTCGCCACCGGTGGGGAGCGCGCGGACGAGCTGATCCGCGACGCCGACGCCGCGATGTATCGGGCCAAGGACCGAGGGCGGGCCCGCTATGAGGTGTTCGACGAGGGAATGCGCGGCCGGGCGATCGCGCGCCTGCGGATGGAGAACGATCTGCGCCGGGCGCTCGAGCGCGATCAGCTCCGCCTCGAATACCAGCCGGTCGTCTCGCTCACGAACCTCTCGATCGTCGGCGTCGAGGCGCTGCTCCGCTGGCGCCATCCCGACCGCGGCGAGATATCCCCCACCGAGTTCATTCCGATCGCCGAGGAGAACGGGCTGATCGAACCTATCGGCCGCTGGGTGCTCGAGAATGCGTGCCGCCAGGCCGCCCAGTGGTACGCGGCGAGGCCGGACTCGGCGCCGCTCGCGATGTCGGTGAACCTGTCGGCCGTGCAGGTGGCGCGCCGCACGCTGCCCGACGTCGTTGCTGCGGCACTCAGCAGCACCGGCCTCGACCCCGCCTGCCTCAGCCTCGAGATCACTGAGACCGTGATGGTTCGCGATGCCGATGCGCTGAGCGAAATCCTGCAGGCGCTCAAGGCTCTCGGCGTGCGCCTGGTACTCGACGACTTCGGCACCGGCTACTCGTCGCTCAGCTACCTGACGCGACTGCCGCTCGACGTGCTGAAGGTTGATCGCTCGTTCGTCGACGGCCTCGGGAACGAGCCGCGCGACACCGCGATCACCGAGACGATCATCGCGATGTCCCGTGCGCTGTCGCTCGACGTCGTGGCCGAGGGTGTCGAGACCTCTGAGCAGGTCAACGTGCTGAGCCGGCTCGGCTGCACCCTGGCCCAGGGCTTTCACTTCTCTCGCGCGGTGCCGGCGCTCGAGATCACCGACGCGCTCAAGAACGGCCCGGTCTGGCTGCCGTCTGCCGAGCCTCGATAGCCGACCAGATCGCTACGGATACGCCGAGGCGCCGGAGCGGAGCGGGGACACGTTGGCGTCCTTGCACTCATATGCGCCGTTGGGGATCGAGGTCTTGAGCGTCGCGGTGTCGTTGGGCGGAATGACCTGAAGCGAGTAGGCGGTCGCACAGCCGGCGGAGGTCGCGACGCCGTGACCGACGTCGAGACGGAACGAGGCTGACCCGCCCGGGGCGATCACGAGCGGCGCGGCAGGAGTGGAGCCAAAGAAATCGTTGGTGGTGTGGTGAGGGATGGTCGGGAGCGGGTTCCCGGCCTGGCCGAGGAACTGGATTCCGGGCCACCCATAGGTCCGGCAGGGGACGCTGCCGGTGTTCTTGAGCACGAAGCCAATCTCGCCGTGCCCCATCCCGCCTTGCTGGCCGAGGAAGCCGAGCGACAGGTCGGAGGCGCGACACGGCGGTTCGCCCGACGCCGTCGTCGTCGCGGTGGTGGTCGACGTCGTGGTCGCCGGAGCGGTCGTCGATGTCGCGGCTGTTGTGGTGCTCGCCGTGCTGGTCGCGGTGCTCGTCGGCACCGGGCTGCTGGCTGCGGTGCCGGCCGTTGAGGACGTCGACAAACTGCCCGCGGTTCCGCAGGCGGCACATAGCATCGCAACGGCGGCGACGATGGCTAGGCGTCTCAGATCCTTCCCTTTCACTCCGGTGCGCGGGGTCGTGCCACTATCTCGAGCGCACCATGGACCGTAGCGAGGAACTCCGACAGACGCACCACCGGGAACCGCGCAACCGGTTTCTGGCCAGCCTCGATCGCTACCTGCCGTTCTGGGAGCCACAGCTCGTCGTGGCCTGCACGATCGCACTGCAGCTGTCGCTCTCCAACGAGGTGACGATCGGGCCGACATGGCTGCTTCCGGCCCTCGAGGGCGCGCTGCTGATCGGCCTGACGATCCTTTCGCCGCGAGCCAAGGCACGTCACTCCCCGCTGCGGCGGAAGGTGGCGATCGGGATGATCGCGTTCGTCAGCGCCGCAAACATCGCGTCGCTGGTGATGCTGTGCCATCAGCTTCTGCACGGCGGCAAGGAGAACGGGCATCAGTTGATCTTGTCCGGCATCGTGCTGTGGTGCACGAACGTCCTGCTGTTCGGGCTGTGGTACTGGGAGACCGATCGCGGCGGTCCGGTCGCACGCGAGAAACGGGAACACGACGTGCCCGACTTCCTGTTCCCGCAGATGACCGATCCACGGTGGGCGCCGAAGGACTGGATGCCCGGCCTGATCGACTATCTGTACGTTTCGCTCACGAACGCGACGGCATTCAGTCCCACCGACACGATGCCGCTGACGCCCACCGCCAAGTGGCTGATGAGCGCGCAGTCGCTCACCTCGCTGGTGACCGTAGGATTGGTCGTCGCCCGGGCCGTCAACATCCTCGCCTGACCGATGGCCAACGCTCAACTCATGAGTCCGGACCGCGAGGCGCTCGAGCGCTCGATCCACGAGATCGGCACGGACCTGGCGTCCGCGTTCCCATCGAGCGCCCGGCATCCGCTCAGAGCGCTGGACCAGCGGGCGATGGATCTCGCCTCCGCCGACCAGGAGCTGAAGGCCGCGCTGTTCCGCTTCGTCGACGTCACGCCCGCCTGCCGATCGCTCGACGACCTGGCCAGTCACCTCCGCGAGTTCCTACGTGAGGTCCCCGACGCGCCCCCGCCGCTGGCAGCGGCGATGCGAATGGCCGACAACAAGGCGGCGCGAACTGCGATCGGAGCCGCCGCGGCCGCTGGGGTCAAGCACATGGCCCACCGGTTCATTGTCGGCGAGACCCCGGCGTCGGCACTCGGCGTGCTCCGCGATCTGTGGAAGGAGGGCGTGACCAGCTCGGTCGACCTGCTCGGCGAGGCGACCGTCACCCAACCCGAGGCCGACCGGTACGCGGCCCGATGCGAGGACGCGCTCACCGAGCTCGCGCGCGCCCAGCGCGGATGGCCGGCGCGCGACGTGCTCGAGCGCGACAGCGCCGGCCCGATCCCGCGGACGAACGTCTCGGTGAAGACCTCGGCCCTCACGCCGCTGCTCCGCCCCGACGCCCCGGAGCTGGGGCGGCGCGACGCCGCGGCGCGTCTGCGGCCGCTGCTTCGGCGCGCGAACCAGCTCGGAGCCCATATCCACATCGACATGGAATCGCTCGACTCGCGCGAGGCGGTGTTCGATCTCGTCCTCGAGGTGCTGTCCGAGGATGAGTTCGCCACCGGCCCGTCCGCCGGAATGGTGCTCCAGGCCTACCTGCGCGACTCGCCCGAGCAGCTCGAGCGCATCCTCGACTGGGCGCGCGCGTCCGGTCGCACGCCGCCCTTGACCGTGCGGCTGGTCAAGGGCGCCTACTGGGACCACGAGCTCGTGCAGGCCAGCCAGCACGGATGGCCGACGCCGGTGTTCGAGGTCAAGGCCGACTGCGACCGCAACTTCGAGGCGCTGACCGCGAGGCTGCTCGACGCCCGGCCCGCGGTCCGGGTCGCGGTCGCCTCGCACAACCTGCGTTCGGTATCGCACGCGATCGCGTACAACCGGCTGTCGGGCGGCGAGGATCGCGACCTCGAGCTCCAGGTGCTCCGCGGGCTCGGCGACCAGCTCCAGGATGCGCTCGCGTCGCGCGGCCTGCGGGTCCGCACGTACTGCCCGGTAGGCGACCTCGTCGCGGGCATGGCCTATCTCGTCCGGCGCCTGCTCGAGAACACGAGCAACGACTCGTTCCTGAACGAGCAGGCCAAAGGCACCGCGCTCGACGTCCTGCTGGCGCCGCCGTAGGGGCGTAGCCCTACTTGTCCCTGAACCGCGCGGTCAGCCGGGCCATGTCGCCCTGCGCCTGCTCGACGCGGGCGGCGACGATTCCGGCCAGCACCTGCATGAAGCGCAGGTCCTCGGGACCGATGTCGAACTTCGGCTCCCGGCTCACGCAACAGAGCGTTCCGTGGACCCGACCATCGGAAAGCCGCACGGGCACACCGATGTAGGCCCCGAACTCCTGCGCCGCCGCGAGATCGCGCATGGCCGGCTCGGCGCGAGTGTCGGCCACGACGTTCGGGATCTCTCCATCCAGCATCCGCCGGCAGAACGTGTGCTCGACGGGCATCACGACCCCCGTGTACGTGTTCACGATGTCGCTCTCACCGACGATCGCGTGAATCGTCTGTTCCCGGGTATCGATCGTCGTGACATACGACGCGTCCATGCCGAGGCGGTCACGAGCCGCTGCGAGCGCCCGCTCGACCACGTCGCTTTCCTGCGCGGCCTCGATCCGGCCGATGGCCTCGGCGTAGTCCGATTCGATGCCCGATTCCACGGCGGCGATTAAACGCTCCCCAGCTCCCCCGTGCAATAGCTGATGCAGCCGGCGGCCCTTCGGCGATCATCAGCCATAGTTCGCGCCCAGCGATGAAGCGCTCGTCACGCTGGAGGAGGAGGCTTGGCGGCTTCCTGCTGGTGATCTTGGCCCTGCTCGCAGTGGCGGGCGTCAGCGCGCTCGTGATCAGGTTCGCCCCACCCTGGCTCGTATCGACCAAGGGCCTCACGGGGACCGCCCGTCTCAACGAACTGAACAGGGTTCGCATCGCATTGGTGCTGATCGTGGTCGTTGCGCTCGTCGCCGCGGTCGCCATCTACGTGTTTCGCACGTTCTCGCGCGACCGGAAGGTCGAGCACACCGAGCGCCAGCTGTCCGAACGGTTCATGCGCGCGATCGACCAGCTAGGTCACCCCGCGCTCGACGTCCGCCTCGGCGGCATCTATTCGCTCGAGCGGCTCGCGCAGGAGTCGTCCGAAGACCACGGGCCGATCATCGAGATCCTGGCGGCCTTCGTCCGCGAGCACGCCCCCTGGCCCGTGCGGACCGGGGCGCAATCCGGGGACGGCGATGGCCAAGACCGCGGCGCTCACGCGGGCGACCACCGGGCCCGCCCGGCCACCGACGTCCAGGCGGCTGTGACGATCCTCGGCCGGCGCACGCTCGCTCACGACACCGAGGCCCCGATCGGGCTCCCCCACACCGCGCTGGCCGGGGCGATGCTGACCGGGGCACAGCTGGAGGGCGCGACGCTGAGCGGCGCGAACCTCGAGGGCGCCGACCTTTTCAAGGCCAACCTGAAGGCGGCGGACCTTGAAGCCGCGAACCTCCGGGGCGCCGGGTTGTTGCTCGCGAACCTGAACGACACCGTTCTGTGGGGAGCCAACCTCGAAGGCGCGCGACTGTACGGAGCGAACCTCGAGGGGGCCGCGCTCAAGGGGGCGAACCTGAGGAGCGCCGGCCTGACGGGCGCGAGCCTCAAGGACGCGGGCCTCCACAGCGCGCTGCTCGCCGGCGCCGATCTGACCGGGGCCAACCTCGAGGGCGCCGGTCTGGACGGCGCGAACCTCGAGGGCGCGAACCTCGACGGCGCAAACTTGAAGGGCGCGGTGCTCCTGAATGCGGTGTACGACGCGTCGACGATCTGGCCGTCCGGTTTCGACGTCGCCGGTCAGGGCGCCGTCGCGAGGACGCTGCCCGAGGCGCTCAGCCGCGTGGCTCACGAGCCGCGCAACGGTCCGCAGGAGGTTCATGGCGGCTGGCAGTACGAAGCCGAGGAGCCACCGGCCACCGCTTGGCACGACGAGCCCGAGCCGGAGCAGTCCGCGCCCACCGAGTGGCAGCACGAGCCCGAGCTGGATCAGCCCGAACAGCCTGCCCAACCCCCGGATGACGCGGCGAGCGAGCCCGAGCCCGAACCGCCGCCGCCCCTGCGGTGGCCGCCGGAACAGGCGCACGGACCGGACGAGTCCGCCCCCGAGTAGCGGCCCTTCGACCCCTGTTAACGTCGGGGGCGTATGCCAACGCTTCCTTCGTTTGCCAACGAGCCAGTGCTCGAGTTGCGCAGAGCGCCGGTCCGCGCCCAACTCCAGGACGCGCTCGACCGCCTGACCCGGACGCTGCCGCTGCACGTTCCGGTCATGATCGGCACTGGCGAGCGTGTCGGCGAGGAGCTGCACTCGACTGATCCGGGCGAGCCGGACAGCGTCGTCGCGGCGGCCGCCCGCGCCACGCCGTCGGAGGTCGCCGACGCCGTCGCCGAAGCCGGCCTGGGATTTCAGACCTGGCGCGCGGTGAGCGCGTCCGACCGAGCCGCGTCGCTGATCCGGGCGGCGGCCTGGCTGCGCGAACGCCGGCTTGAAATCGCGGCGCTCGAGGTGCGTGAGTGCGCGAAGCCCTGGCCCGAGGCTGACGCGGACGTGTGCGAGGCGATCGACTTCCTCGAGTACTACGCACGCGGCGCGATCGAGCTCGACGCCGGGCCGCCGTTGCTCCAGGTGCCCGGCGAGCGCAACGAGATGCGCTATGGGCCGCGCGGCGTCGTGGCGGTCGTGGCGCCGTGGAATTTCCCGGTGGCGATCCCGTGCGGGATGACCGCGGCGGCGCTGGCCACCGGTAACGCGGTCGTCCTCAAGCCGGCCGAACAGTCGCCGGGGTGCGCGCTGATGCTCGTCCAGGCCTTGCGCGCCGGCGGGGTGCCGGCGTCGGCGATCTCGCTTTTGCCGGGGGAGGGTGACACCGGCGCGGCGCTCGTCGCGCACCCCGGAGTGCACACGATCGCGTTCACCGGGTCGATGCCAGTCGGGGTCGAGATCGCGCGGGCGGCGGCGGAAGTCGCCCCCGGACAACGGCATCTAAAGCGCGTGGTGTCGGAGCTTGGCGGCAAGAACTGCGTGATCGTCGACTCGGACGCAGATCTGGACGAGGCCGTCCCCGGGATAGTCTCCTCGGCGTTCGTGTACGCGGGCCAGAAGTGCTCGGCCGCGGCGCGCGTGCTCGCGCACGAGGCGATCGCCGATCAGCTGATCGAGCGGGTCGCCGGCGCGGTGAGCGTGCTCGTGGTCGGTCAGGCCGGCCAGCTCGGGACCGATGTCCCGCCCGTGATCGAGCGGTCCGCCAAGGAGCGGGTCGACCGGTATGCCTCGATCGCTTGTGACCAGGGCCGGATTGTGGCGCGGGTGTCCGAGGCTCCCGACCGCGGCTGGTTCTGCCCTCCGACGGTGGCGGTCGACCTGCCGCCCGATTCGCCGGTGCTGAACGAGGAGATCTTCGGCCCGCTGCTCGCGATCGACCGGGTCAAGGACGTGGCGCAGGCATGCGACGTCGTCGAAGGTCTTCCGTTCGCGCTGACCGGGGGCCTGTTCGCCCGAGATCCCGCCACCGTGCGCGATG
>Ga0335076_10004655_pt1 | contig 13886 bp, 14 predicted proteins | sample Lox_Sample_25_FD_206717 | JGI IMG/M metagenome (GOLD analysis project Ga0335076, IMG submission 206717) | Soil microbial communities from Loxahatchee National Wildlife Refuge, Florida, United States - Lox_Sample_2.5 | ecosystem: Environmental > Terrestrial > Soil > Wetlands | place: USA... | reverse complement strand
TTGTTGGCCTGGTATCTCTCACATCTTTTTTGAAAGCGCGCACCAGGCACCTCGAAGAAGAAAAACGGCGGGAGCGAGTGCTGAGCTGGCCCACTGTTTTTGGGCGGACCGAGGCCGGACCGGTGAAGGCGGATCTGTAATGGCGAACGGCACGGCTCCGGCAGAGCAACAGACGTGGTGGAGCGGGCGGCTGGCGCAATGGGTGGCGTTTCGGAATGCGCGCGAAGAACAGATTTTTCTGGTACTCACGCTGCTGATCGGAGCGCTGGTCGGACTGGTGGTGGTCGCATTCATTCTCCTCACCGAGCGAGTTGGTGCGCGACTGGACGCTTCGGGAGCGGCGCCCTGGCGGCGATTGTTTGTTCCTGCGGCCGGCTCTCTGGCGATGGGTTACCTTTTGTATCGCTATTTTCCAGACGCGCGGGGCAGCGGTGTTCCTCAAACGAAAGCGGCTTTGTATGCGCGTGAAGGAAAGATCACGCTGTCCACCGTGTTTGGAAAATTCTTCTGCACGTCAGCGACGCTGGCTAGCGGAATCCCCCTGGGACGTGAAGGGCCGGCAGTCCAGGTCGGCGGAGGAATCGCTTCTGTGCTCGGACGGAAGCTGGGACTGCCAACTGCGCGTGTGAAAGCGCTCATTCCGGTAGGAGCGGCCGCGGCGGTTGCAGCAGCGTTCAACACTCCTCTTGCCGCGGTCTTGTTTGCGCTTGAAGAAGTCGTAGGGGATATGCACGCGCCGGTGCTGGGCTCAGTGGTGTTAGCGTCGGCAACAAGCTGGGGAGTGTTGCGGCTGCTGCTGGGCAATGATCCGCTGTTCAGGACGCCGCAGTACCAGCTCGTGAATCCGTGGGAGTTGGTGGTTTATGGAGTGCTTGGTATCGCGGGTGGGATCGTTTCGGTAGCGTTCACCCAATTATTGCTGCGGTTGCGGCGGTGGTTCCAGCGGCAGCCGCGCAAGACAGTGTGGTTTCAGCCGCTGGCCGGTGGATTGACTGTGGGGATCATGGGCTGGTTTGTGCCGCAGGTGATGGGCGTGGGATACAAATTCGTTGGCGACGCGCTGAATGACAACATGGCGGTGAAATTCATGCTGCTGTTGCTCGGGCTGAAGCTGGTAGCCACGGCAGTGAGCTACGCGTCCGGAAATGCGGGAGGCATATTCGGGCCAAGCCTGTTCCTCGGCGCAATGTTGGGAGGAACGATTGGAGGCGCCGCGCACTACTTGTTTCCCGTGTATGTTGCGACACCGGGCGCCTACGCGTTAGTAGGAATGGGGACGGCATTCGCGGGGATAGTGCGTGCGCCGATGACGTCTGTGGTGATGATCTTTGAGATTACGCGCGACTACGCCGTAATCGTGCCGCTGATGATTTCGAACCTGGTGAGTTACTTCATCTCTTCTCGATTGCAGAAAGAGCCGATCTACGAACAACTGGCGGAGCAAGATGGGATCCACCTGCCTCGGGCAGAGAATCGTCAAGAGCGGCTACAGCGGCAGGTTGGCCGGGTTATGCAGCCAGTTGCAAACGTAGCGGATGCCAGCCAGACGATTCAAGCCACGCTCGAAACGACTGGAAGTTCTCAGCGGCGAGTCTGGCTGGTCAGCGATCCCAGCGGAATCATCGGAGTGCTTGCGCGCAGACAATTAGAAGATGCGGTCAGCAAAAATGGCGCCGAGCGGAAATTGCGGGACCTCATTGAGGGAGTCGACTTCCCACACACGCACACGGACCAGTCGTTCGACCAGGCCCTGGCTCGCATGGGAGAGGCGCAAGTGGATATGTTGCCGGTGGTGAGCCGCGCTAATGTGCATGAGCTGCTGGGCGTGGTTTGGTTGAGCGACGTGTTGAAGTCGTACGGCGTCAAAGAACGCATCGGACGTTAGAACGCGCCGCCTCCTCCGCCACCCCCACCGCCACCGGAGCCTCCTCCACCACCGCCGCCAAAGCCGGAACTGCCGGAGCTTGTGGGTGCGGAGGACATAATTCCGCCAGCCTGCGAACTCAACGAACCTAGATTGCCCACGAACGAACCGGGATAGAAGGTCGGCCCAAAGGAGCCACCTTGATACCACTGCGGCGGCTGGGTGTAGATGCCCTGAAAGGCCTTGCTCCAATTTTTTTCCACGCCGAGCGCCATAGCGAAGGGAAGGAACTTCTCAAACATTTCAGGGGTCTTGATCACGCGATTGAAGCGGTCGGACTCCACGTGCTCAAGGAAATCCTTAAAGCCGAGCAGTTGCTCGAGAGCGCGCGCGCCAGATATGGTGCGCGCCGACATGAACCAGCCGAATCCGGCGATGATCACTCCAGTGAGAATGCCCGCGACGATAAAGGAAAGCGGCGCCATCCCGGTACTTTTCGCGTAGGCATTGCCGCCCCAGATCATGAAGATCGCCGTCAGCACGCCGAACATGAAGTAACCGCTGCGAACGCTGTCGGGCCGCTTGCGGTAATAGCCGCGGCCAACCAGCGCGCTGAAGATCTGGCTCTTCATGGGGGAAATGTTCGTGTAGAACTTGTTTTTGAGGGTCGAGAGTGCGACGGTTTCGTCCGCAACGCCCTGCTCGAAGATGCCGCTGAGCAATTGTTGCTCGTGAGGCTTGAGAGCTGACCAGTCCGTTGGGGGCTTCTTGAGGTGAAAGAAATATTCCTTCGAATGAGTAAGGCCGAGGAGATGTGAGACGTCCTTTTCCTCGATGACCAAAAAGCCGCGAACGGCGAGGTCGACAATCGAGGCGGTGATGTCGCGCATGTCGACGGAGTTGTCGATGAGCGTGCCGATTTCGCCGGGCGAGAGCTGATCCGGAGGCTGATATTGCGCGGCAATCGGGCGCAGGGCGGGATCGCGGCCACGGGTCCACCACCACCAAAGCATCAGGGGGAAGGTCAAAAGGGGAATGACCAGAGCCCAGTTACTGCGGAGGTAGAGCAGGAACAGGTCGAAATTGGTGGGCTCGCGCAGCGCACCCTTGTCGCAGGCGATAGCGATGGTCAGGCCTTCGCGGGGTGCGAGAGAGACGTCGGTCTGGACATCCACGCCGGTGCCCACGATCTCCGCCGTGGCGTCATGGGCTTGAGAGCCGAGCACGCCTGTATACACCTTGGTGCGGAGATTCTTGACGTCTGGAGGAAAGACGATATGTGCCGAGGCGTGGCGAATGAGAACTTCCCAGTAGTTGCCGGTGATGTTCCAGAAAAACTCATCGTGGTCGGGAAAGAAACGCAGCGCGTTGGGAATGATGTAGTGAATCGAGATGGTGTGAGAGCTGTTGTCGGCGTTGGGAATATAGATTTTCAAGTGGCGATACTGTCTGATGGTGCTGGATTCGAATCGCAGTGGAACGCCATCTTCCTGGATGCTCTTGACGGTAAGCAGGTAGGAATAGTTTAGGCCGCCGGGACCGGCGTATTGAATCGGGATATCACGATATATGCCGTGAAAGGGGCCACCGACAAAACGAAAGGTGATGTTCTCCGTTATGTCGGTGCTGCTGTCCGGAGTAATGACGATTTCCGCGTCGAAGTTGCTGACTTCGTAGCTGCGTTCGGCGGAAGCCTGAGAGCAAATGAACAGCAACAATGCGCCCAACGATGCAAGAAGGCGCAAGCGCGATAAGCGGATATGGGACATTTCGGTCGCGACCGGCGGTCAGGCCGTGGGAGCAGCCGGATTGCTGAAGCTGACCTTAGGAGCTTCGCGTTCCGCCGCGGAAGAGACTTCAAAGAACTCGCGCTGTTTGAAGCCGAGCATGCCCGCGAAGATGTTCGTGGGGAATTGGAGGATCTTGGTGTTCAAGTCGCGAACCACAGCGTTGTAGTAGCGGCGGGCGTTCTGCACGTTGTCTTCGATGTCCGAGAGCGATTTCTGCAATGAAGTGAATCCTTCGATGGCGCGGAGCTGCGGGTAGGCTTCGGAGAGAGCGAAGAGGCTTTTCAGTGCGCCGGAGAGCATGTTTTCCGCGGCGGCTTTGTCCGCTGGGCCGGTAGCAGACATGGCGCGGTTGCGGGCATTGATAACGGCCTCAAGCGTGCCTTTCTCGTGGGCGGCGTATCCTTTCACGGTTTCCACGAGGTTGGGGATCAAGTCGTAGCGGCGCTTGAGTTGCACATCGATGTCCGCCCAGGCGTTATCGCACTGCACCTTCAGGCGGACCAATCCGTTGTACATCCCAATACCGAAAAGGATTAGAAGCACGAGGAGGCCAAGCAGAATGAAACCAAACATCGGCGAACCTCTCAGGAAGAAGTAAATACTGAATCAACCTCAATATACGTGCCGGGAAAGAAGGAGTAAAGGAAAGCTGGACGCGCTGGTCCCTTTACGAATAGCATATGGTAACCAGATAATATATACTGGCCGCAGAGCCCAGGTTCCCGCATGCTTTTCAAGACCATCAGCGCATCTGTGTACGGCATCGACGCGTACCCTGTTGAAGTAGAAGTGGACGTAGGGTCCGCGTACATGAAGGACTTCAACGTGGTGGGCCTGCCGGACAACGCGGTGAAGGAAAGTCGCGAGCGCATTAAGTCCGCGCTGCATAATTGCGGTTTCGAATTTCCTTACGGGCAGGGAGTGACCATCAACCTGGCTCCCGCTGACTTGCGGAAGGAAGGCTCGGGGTTCGACCTGCCAATGGCGCTTGGTGTGGTTGGATGCCAGGGGCAGTTTTTCGGGAAAGCGCTCGACAAAATGATGTTCCTGGGCGAACTGTCGCTCGACGGGAGCGTGCGGCCGGTGCGAGGGGCTCTCTCCGCGGCAATTGCCGCGCGCGAAAAAGGGCTGCACGCCGTAGCAGTGCCGGAGAACAACGCGCGGGAAGCGGCGGTGGTCGACGGCATAAAGGTGTTCGCGCTGAAGTCGTTGCCGCAAGCCGTGGACCTGGTGAATTCGCCGGAGTCCTTCGAGACCGTGCGGGTAGATGCAGTACAAGTCCTCAGCGAGGCGGCGCAATACGCGGTTGACATGCGCGATGTGCATGGGCAACAAGCCGCGAAGCGCGCGCTGGAAGTTTCATGCGCCGGCGGGCACAACATCCTGTTCATCGGGCCGCCAGGTGCGGGAAAAACCATGCTGGCGAAGCGTATTCCGACAATTCTTCCGCCCATGTCGCTGGAAGAAGCGATTGAGACGACACGCATTCACAGCGTGGCGGGGACACTCGAAGGCGCGCAGGGGCTGGTCGGCACACGGCCGTTCCGTTCGCCGCACCATACCATCAGTGACGCGGGGCTGATCGGAGGAGGGGCAGTGCCCCGGCCGGGCGAGGTGTCACTGGGCCATAACGGCGTGGTCTTTCTTGACGAACTGCCCGAGTTTCAGCGCAATGTGCTGGAGGTGATGCGGCAGCCGCTCGAAGACGGCTCGGTGACCATTGCGCGGGCGGCGGTTTCCGTGACCTTTCCTTCACGATTCATGTTGGCCGCAGCGATGAACCCGTGCCCGTGCGGCTACTTCGGGGATCCCACGCGGGAGTGCCACTGCACGGCGCCGATGATCCAGCGCTACGTTTCCAAGATTTCCGGGCCGCTGCTGGACCGTATCGACATCCACATTGAAGTGCCGTCCGTGAAATACAAAGAACTGCGCGCGCCAGCGGCGTCGGAGGATTCCGCATCGGTTCGCGGCCGGGTGATTGCCGCGCGGACGAAGGAGCTGGAACGCTTCAAAACCGAGAAACACACCTACTGCAACGCGCAGATGGCGCCCAAGCTGATCCGGAAATTTTGTGCGATATCCGCGGAAGGGGAGAAGCTGCTGGAAAACGCGGTGACCCGGCTGGGGCTGTCGGCTCGGGCGCACGACCGCATCCTTAAGGTAGCGCGAACGATCGCCGACCTCGACGCAGCTGCGGATATCCAGGCCAAACACCTGAGTGAAGCCATCCAATACCGCACGCTGGACCGCAGCTACTGGTCCTGAACCTCGCAATATACCGTTCGTACCCGTACTGGCGGGTGCTGCGCTCCATTGACTTCGCTTTGCCCGCTATGTTACGTGTAGGTACGCCTTAGTTTGGGGAATCTTAGGGCCGCAGTGACACAGGCGGGAATGACGCCACAGGCAAAGCACCTGGAAGTGATTCTGGATACGCACGTCGAGAGCGTCAATCTCGCCGAGGAGATGTGTCTGCGTGTCGCTGAAGCGGTCGGATTCAGCGAAGACGAATGCTACCGGATTGGGATGTCGGTGAGGGAAGGAGTGATCAACGCCTTCCATTACGGCAACCAGGAAAAGCCGGATAAGAAGATTCACCTCGCGGTTGATCTCACCAAAGAAACCATGACCATCCACGTGATGGACGAAGGCAAGGGGTTTCGCCTGGAAGATGTGCCGGACCCGCTGGCGGAAGAGAACCTGCTGTCGACCTCGGGCCGGGGAATTTTCCTGATGCGGACGTTTATGGATCAATTCAATGTGGTGCCAGGCCGAACGGGCGGCGCGGAAATTATCATGGTGAAGAAGATTCCGCCTTCAAGCAACGGGAATCACGGGTCGCCGGAGTCGAACGCGACACCGAAACAGGAAGCGTAAGGCGGTCTTATGGCCAGTCTATTCGCAACATGCCGCGAAGTGGGTTCGGACAACGGGTCGGTCGCCATTGTGGACCTGAGCGGGCGCATCTCCCTGGGCGAGGGCAGCGCGCTGCTGAGGAAGACTGTGCGCGACCTGCTCGACGCCGGGCAGACGCGCATCCTGTTGAACCTTGGCGACGTGAATTATATCGACAGCTCGGGCATCGGCGAACTGGTCAGCGGATTTACGGCCGTGCGCAATCGCAGCGGGGAACTGAAGCTGTTGAACCTCACCAAGAAAGTTAACGACCTCCTGCAACTCACCAAGCTGTTCACCGTGTTTGACGTGTACTCTGACGAAGGCACGGCGATCCGCAGCTTCCGGTAGCGCCCTACCCCTAAGTTTCCGCAAGTGTCCTGTTTGTCTCTTTGCCAAGCTTCACGCAAAAAGCATCCAGTCGCGAAAGAGGATATGCAGGGTCCTCTATGCATAATTCAACAACCTGTCACTTGACACGTAACTATGGCGCGGGCTCCGACACCCTGGTCGAATCCGACCTGTCGAATAATTTTCAGGTCGTTTATCAGTACTTTAACGGCCGGCGCGTCGCCCGTACGCTCACCAACAATGAGGTCGACTTGTACATCGACGACGCCCTCGGCAACACCCGCAGGCTGTCCACGCTGAATGGCGACGACCAGTCCGACTTCTATCCCTTTGGCGGCGAACGCGCCTACTCCAACGGCAACCCCACCCACTACAAATTCACCGGCAAAGAACGCGACTCCGAATCCGGCCTTGATAACTTTGGACTTAGGTACATGACTAGCAGCATGGGCCGATTTATGTCGCCCGACTCCATCGCCAATGACTGGGAGCTAGCCAATCCCCAGACGTGGAATCGCTACGCTTACGCGCGCAACAACCCGCTCATTTACGTCGATCCTGATGGGGCCGCAGTCGAACTTATATGTACTGGCGGCAATTCCGATCAGTGTGCGGCACAGCGCCAAGCTGCACTTGAGACGCTTCAAGACGCTGTGGGGAACAAACAGGCGGCTGGTAGCCTCTATATCAATGAAGTGAAGGACGGGGACAACACGCGGTATTTCGTAGGGATCAAAGGCGACGTTGGCGATTTTGAAAAACTGAGTGGGGGGGCAAAAGACCTGGGCGAGCTCGTGGGAGCCAAACAGGTCGTGGAGTTTGGAGTCACCGATAAAGAGCTCCCCGGAAATGGTGCCGGACAGGGTGCCTACACGTATAAGCCAGGGGAGATCGGAAATGCGAATCCACGAGTCCTCGTTAATCCGCAGGCTGTGGCCAATGATGACGCAAAGTTTCAGACCATCCCGATGCTCCGCTGGAAGTTTGGAGAAGGCATTTTGCACGATCTCACGACGGGCATTGCTGCGTGGCACGAGTTCGGACACGCTTGGAAGATGTGGCAAAACATCAACGCCGCTGGGAACGGCGTAATTCCAGGTGCGAGGGGGATAGACCCTGCGCTAAACACAGCGAGTGAGGCCCTCCGCTGGGAGAATCGTATGCGACAAGAGGTGTACGGGCCACTTGGGCCAAATAACGCCCCGCGCATCCAGCACTGAGGCCCCGAAGGAGCAAAGATGCGCTTAACATGGAGTATTAGGTTTTGTATAGTCGCTGCGTGTCTGGCAACTTGCCTATTGGTCTGGTTTTACGCAAGCACCGAGAAGCACATACCCATGCACTATCTCAGATATCTTTCTTATGTCGGCTTTTGGACGGGGTCGAAACTATTCCATGGTCCGCCTATGTCAAAAACGGTTGAGGTTATCTCGAACCTGTATCTTGTCGCATGCACTGCGCTAGAGGGCTTCCTTGTCGGCGGCGTGGTCGACCTCATTCGCGCCAAATTGAGCACAAACACGCCTACGACGCGCTGACCTTCATGTATGACGTAACGGTCCAACACGCACCCTCGACCTACAAATTCACCGGCAAAGAGCGGGACTCCGAATCCGGCCTCGACAACTTTGGGGCAAGGTATAACTCGTCCCAGATGGGCCGGTTCATGAGCCCTGATCCCGGCAACATCGGGGTCGACCGCCTTAATCCGCAGAGCTGGAATGCATACAGCTATACCCTCAACAATCCACTGGCCCTTACCGACCCGACCGGGCTGTACGTTTGCGAGGACAGCACCGAATGTGACTCAGAGAATGATAAGAAGTTCGCGGCGAGTCTGCAGGCCGCTCGGGATGCAGCGAACAAGCTGACTGGAGACGATAAGACTGCGCGCTCTGCGCGCCGTAGATGCCTACGGCGAAGAGGGCGTCGACAACGGAGTCAACGTGCGTTTCGACGCAAATATCAAAGGCGGGGATGCTGTCACGGAAGTCAGTGGCGTAGCGAACGGAAACAAGAGCGCCGACAATCCCACCGGTCAAAATATCAACGTAACCTTCAAGCCTGACGCTGTGCGAGGCGAACTAAGCGGCTCTCTCGTGGCTCACGAAGGCTCGCACGTTGCAGATGGCTCCGACTGGGTCAAGTCGGGGTTTTCTGCAAGCATGAATCCCACTCACAACCTAACGGAAATGAACGCTAACCACGTGCAGTTCAACATTATGAACGTTCAGCTTGGAATGCTGTATCCGGCTGGTTATACAGCGAGTCTTTACGGTGGCAGCGTCAATTGGAAGAACGGGGATACTTTCAAGATGATTACCGCGGACTTGCAAAAGGCCATTCAGAAAGCGAACGCCTCCTACGACACAAAGCCAGCCTTCTCGAAAGGATGGCGTCTGCAACCATGAGGTCTCCAAGGCATCTCCTGCGCTTGACCATCTACTGCTCGTTTTGTCTCTTCACTGCTCAGCGGACTGCGGCTCAAATGAATAAAGAAGACATTCGTATCGATCTATCGAAACCGTATGTATATCTTGAAATGGACCATGTCGGCCCGAGGAAATCACTGCGTGACGGCGAGCCGGATATGGGAATCTGGCTAGTCTTGAAAAACAACAGTCGATTACCAATCGTGGTAATTTCGTCCAAAAGCTCGAACGACCGAACGGACGAGCCACTTTGGGTGGGGGACGAGGTTGTCCCGAATGTACCACCAAGCGGCACAGAATCCCCAGGCGCAGGGATTGGCTACCAACCCGGGCAAGAGGAGCTGACGGACATATTCCTTTGGCCTAATACGAACGAGGCGGAGATTAGAGGCGCTGAAGACGCAATAAGAAGCGCACAGCGAACCCCGGATAAGAGCGACAGTGCGAAACGCCCGCACGGCTACAACGAGGGACACCAACCAGGGCCACAGGTGCTTAGAGTCGTCCCCCCCGGAGGGAAAATACTCTTCAATGTGCCAGTCAATCACGTTAGCAAGACCTGGCATTTCGAGATTCCTTTTCGTCTAGCACTTCCGAACGGAAGCCGAATAAGGCCACCGTACAGCTACTTGGCGTTTTACCAGGAAGACCTCGACCGAGCCTCAGGAAAAGCACCTAAACCTACGACGCACTGACCTATATGTACGACGCAGCAGCCGAGCACGCCTCTTTGACCCACAAATTCACCGGCAAAGAACGCGATTACGAATCCGGCCTCGATAACTTCGGCGCCCGCTACAACGCCTCCTCCATGGGCCGCTTCATGACGCCGGATTGGTCTGCCAAGCCGCAAGGAGTGCCCTACGCTGTTCTTGACGATCCTCAGTCTCTCAATCTTTACGCTTATGTGCGAAACAATCCTCTGACTCGGACGGACCCTAATGGCCACTGCGATGTCGAGGGACAGCATCACAGTTTTTTCTGGTGCGTCGCGCATTCGGCGGGGATCATCCAAACCCAAAAAGAAAAGGAGGCAGAGAAGTTAAACCAGCAAAAGAGAGAACAAGCGAGTTGGGAGAGATTTCACGCGTCACATCCGAACTGGTCCTATGCCCAGTATCGGCTCTTCGTGGCTATGGCAACAATGTTGCCAGGACCAATGGAGATGAGCGTGGCCGGCGAGGGCGCTGAGGCGCTCGGCGGCGCGGCAGCAAACGCAAATAAGCTGTTTCATATTTTCGGGAAAACTGAGCCTAATTTAGAAGGGCTTATTGCCAAGTTCGGCTCGCAAGAAGAAGCCTACAAGGCTCTCCTGCAGGCGACCGAAGCCGTCGTCAAGCAAGATGGAGTCACCGGCGTTTTTGAGAAGACGGTGCAAGTTGCGGGAGAATCGATCACAGTGCGCGGCAACGTCATAGACGGCGTCGTTCATATCGGTACGGCATTCAAATGAGTAACCTAACAAGCCTTGAGAACCAGGTGCTCCAAAAACTCTTGCAAGGTGACGACGAAGCGCTGGGCGTCCTCCGCGACCAGGCTAGCCATGCGGAGGTGTCCTCCCGCGAAGCGACCGGAGTGGGTTTTTTCACGAAATTCTCCCTTCCGCCTGGAGCTCCGCGTCTCGCGGGCCGTCCAACGTTTAAGCTCGGCGACGTGAACGGAAAGGCCGATAACCTCAAACGTGGGCTCGGTTTCCTTCTCTACGTGGACGATGGGGCGATCTCCACACTAGAGGGATATACTTATGACGAGCCGTGGCCGGACGAAGTCTTGGGGTTGACACTAACTTACTCTGCAGGAGACAATCGCGACTTAAGTTGGGCCAAGGGTTTGATCCACAAAAAATAGGGTTGATTAAATGACGGTGTCGGCTCCCTCGACCGAGTAGACTTGGTTGCTGTTGGGCGACCAAGGGGGGCTTGTCCCGGTCAACATACCTATAGCGGACCCCTCGGGATCCATGGACCAATTTCTTAAGCTCCTCCGCAAATGGCGGGCCTGCCAGCCTGCCGCCAAGCGCACAAGGAGCGGCGTCTTCGACGCCGGGTGGGGGATTGGACACGTCACCCCGCAACGGGCGCTGTAGAGCGCCGGACGGCGCTCTAAGTTAACTTCCTCACGTCGCGCAGCTTACGAAATCTGCGGCGCTCTGGAGCGCTCCAGGGCGCTCTCCGTTAACTTGTTGATTTTCCAGCCAGAGTAGCAAACTATCTACCTGTCCCCCCGGAGGCCCTGTCCGATGCCTGCCGACCAACCGCGCACGCGAACCGTAGGCTCTGCAAGATGACCGACAGCGAATATGAAAGGCTTAGAAACTGGGGACAGGCGGGACGTTTCCTGATGTCTGATCGCTGATGTCTATCGTTGTTACAGCGTGGCTTCGTGACGTGCGCCACGGACATGCGGCAGAATCAAGGGTATGGGGACGGCTGGCGACACGGCATGGATTGTGGAACGCGCGAAGGCGATCGGGTTCGAGCTGTGCGGGGTGGTGCGGGCGGAGAGGTTTCCGGAGTTGGAGCAGTTTCAGGAATGGCTGGGGCGGGGGTATGCCGGGGAGATGAAGTACCTTGAGGATCCTCGGCGGCGGAATCCGGCCGCGCCGATGCCGAGCGCGCGCAGCGTGATTGTTTGCGCGCTGAATTACAACACCGCTCACTCGTATTCGACGGAGGCCGCCGCTCGTCCCGCAAATGCGAACGACGAGACTCGCGGATGGATTTCGCGGTACGCGTGGGGCGACGACTACCACGAGGTGATGTGGGAGAAGCTCAACGCGCTGGAGGCCAAGCTCCACGAACGATTTCCCGAACTGTTCCAGGCGCGAGCCTATGCGGATACGGGGCCGGTTGCGGAGCGAATCGCGGCGAAGTATGCGGGGCTCGGCTGGCTTGGCAAGAACACGCTGTTGTTGAACACGGAACTGGGCTCGTGGCTCTTTCTTGGAGTGATTCTGACTTCGCTGGAACTGGTTCCGTCGCTTGGCGAGTCGGAACTGCCGCCCGCCGATCTTTGCGGGAACTGCCGGCAATGCCTGGATGCGTGCCCTACGGAAGCGCTGGTGGAACCGTATGTACTGGATGCGCGGCGCTGCATCTCGTACCTGACCATCGAACTGCGCGGCGCGGTCCCGGAGGAGTATCGCGAACGCATTGGCTGGCACGTGTATGGTTGCGATATTTGTCAGGATGTTTGCCCATACAATCGAGCCGCGCCGGTGACTAACGTGGCGAGATTTGAGCCACGACAATTCTCGCCGGATGATTCGTTGTTGCTGCCACGGCTGGAATGGCTGGCTTCACTGGACGAGCGGGAATTCCGGGAACGATTTCGCGGAAGCGCAATGAAGCGCACGAAATGGAAGGGCCTGGTTCGGAATGCGTGCATTGCGCTGGGAAACGCGCAGATCAGAGCAGGGAGCGAAAGTTATGCGAAGCTGGTTTCGTTGCTGACGCGGTTGTGCAAATCGGAAGATCAGGGCATCGCGGTATCTGCCGAATGGGCGCTTTCCTGCATCCAAAGAAAACCGGCCCAATCCCGTGGTGGACCGTAAGGGAAACGCGGTCGAGTTGAGCCGATTGGCTGCTGGCGCTATACTTCCGCACGCAAGCCCTATACGCCCACCTGACTGAGGAGACCCATTTGGATCGCAGGAAATTTCTCGTCAGCAGTGGAATTTTTGGTGCAAGTGTTCTCGGGGCAAGGGCTGCAATGCCGGGCGTGCTCCAGGCCACGGCCCGGTTAGATTCAGATCCCAATCTCATCTTGGAGGAAAAACCTGTGGCATTTACTGTGCCCCCTTTGTCGTACCCGTTCGACGCGCTGGAGCCCTATATCGACGCCAAAACGATGGAAATCCATCATGACAAGCACCACGGCGCCTACGTGACTAACCTCAATAAAGCCCTGGAAGGACATGCGGACCTGCAGGCGAAATCGATCGATGATCTGATGAAGAATCTCGACGCGATCCCGGAAAACATCCGCACAGCTGTGCGCAACAACGGTGGCGGGCACTGGAACCACTCGCTGTTCTGGCAGCTCATGAAGAAGGGCGGGGGAGGCGAGCCCAAGGGTGATCTTCTGGCGGGGATCAACACGACGTTTGGGTCCTTCGCCGGGTTCCAAGAGAAGTTCAAGGCCGCCGCGACCGGGCGCTTCGGCTCAGGCTGGGCCTGGCTGCTGGTGAAGGATGGCAAGCTGGCCATCGATTCGACAGCGAATCAGGACACGCAGTACCTCGCCGGGGGAAAGGCCGTGCTGGGGCTCGACGTGTGGGAGCACGCGTATTACTTGAAATATCAGAACCGCCGGCCGGATTACGTGGATGCGTGGTGGCACGTGGTGAACTGGGACAAAGCGGCGGAGCTATACGCAGCGGCGCGCAGCTAAGAAGCGAGCTAGGAAAAAACAAAACGCCCGGCGGGAAAATGGTCCCAGCCGGGCGTTTTAATTTGGGTGCCGAATCTCTTAAGCCATCATGCGAGGCCGAGCGAGTGGAAGCACCTTCCCGCGCATCGCGTCTTGTGCGAACGAAGGAAACTGCGGAGC
>Ga0335076_10004654_pt1 | contig 13887 bp, 14 predicted proteins | sample Lox_Sample_25_FD_206717 | JGI IMG/M metagenome (GOLD analysis project Ga0335076, IMG submission 206717) | Soil microbial communities from Loxahatchee National Wildlife Refuge, Florida, United States - Lox_Sample_2.5 | ecosystem: Environmental > Terrestrial > Soil > Wetlands | place: USA... | reverse complement strand
CTGCAGGGCACCACTGCTGCGCTGAGTATGCTCCGCGAGATCGTTGCCGACCTGAGAACCTGACCGGCCCCTACGCAACGGTGGCACCCGCGCCGTCACGGTTGCCTGGCGCTCTGGATGCGGCAGAAGAGGACGTTGCACGTCGGTGGCGGGTTCGGCATGCTCGGGCGGGTGGTGTCGGCTCAAGATGAATTCCGCGGCTTCCTGCGTGACGTGGCGTCGCCGGCTATGCGTCGTGCGGGGCTGAAAGGGTCCGCGGGCCGCTATCACATGCCCAGCCCGTCTTGTTTCGCGCTCGTGGGCTTCCAGAAATCGAAATGGAGTACCAGCAGTGCCGTCCAGTTCACCGTGAACCTGAAGGTGGTGAGCCACGAGGTGTGGAGGCTCGCCCGGACGGACAAGACCTGGCTTCCGGAGACGCCGGCCCCAAGCACCTGCTACCCGGTAGCGGAATGGTCGGCGCGCATCGGCAGCCTCATGCCCGGCGGGCAGGATCACTGGTGGTGGCTGCGGCCGGGCCAGCCACTGGAGCCACTGGCTGCTGAGGTGGTCGGCGCTCTGACGGACTATGGCCTGCCAGCCCTCCACCGCGCTGTCCGGCAGGTGTGATGAGGACATCACTGGCGCCGCGCTGCGCATCGCCCTCGGCGCCTGGCCGCTGAACCTCTCGGCGGCTTCTAGTTCACCCCCTCGAGCGCTGGCGATGCATAAATATGGACCGTGGTTGTTCGTGAGTTCTGACCGCACCTGGGTGCGGGAACCGTGATCAATGTTCGTCAGTTCTGACCGTACTTCTGCTGTCTGGCTCGGGCAGGAAGATGGTGTAGAGGATGCGGCGGCGGCGTCCTTTGCCGGGTGCGTTGGCAAGCAGGGGCTGGACGAGGGCGGCTAGGTCGCGGAGGAACCCGGTGAGTTCGGCGTCGGTCAGGTACATGCCGGCCACGGTGTAGCCCGCGCGGTCGCGGCTCAGGTCCGGTGTGCCGGCGGCGAGGTAACGGTCGAAGTCGGCTATCAGCCCGGCGATGTAGGCCATGAAGGCTCTGGAGTGCTCCTCGGGGGTCATCACGGCCGCTTCGCCCGGCTGGATATGTGCCGCGGCCTGCCGGAGCGCGTAGGTGCGCTCGACGGTGCCCCTGATCCGGTGCTCGGCGACTACGTGGAGCAGTCCGGCCCTGGTCAGAAGGGCGACGTGACGGTACAGGCTCCCGGCGGGAACATCGTCGAGTTCGGCGGCGAGTTGAGTGGTGGTCAGCGCCCGGTCGCCGAGGAACGCCTTGATGATGCGCAGCCGCACCGGGTGCAGCAGCAGGTCCGCACTTGCCATACCGAGAAGCTTAACCATCGCTCATAATACTGCTATTATTCACAAATATGTGATCGTTAGCTCAAGGTCACGGAGGGCCGAGATGACCGAGTCGCTGGCTGCGCTGGTCGTGGCGGCCGGGGCATTACCGCCCTGCTCCTTACCGGTTTGGGAATCTGGTTCCAGGTCTCCTGCCTGGGCCGCCTGGCCGAGGCAGACCAGACACGCGGCCTGCCGAAGCGAGCGTGGGAAATCATCATCCTCGTCCCGACGTCCGGCGGGATCTGTACCTGCTGAAAGGCGCACCCGCGTGACAAGCGCCACCATCTGGGAAGAGGCACACATGAGAACCCCGAGAGCGCTGCCCAGGCCAACCCGATGAGCGGGCCACTCATCGCCGTCATCGCCCTCGGCATCGCGGCGGCCATCGCCTGGGACATCTTCTGCCTGCGTGATCTCATCCGCGCTGACCCGGCGAAGGTCCGTTACCTGCCCAAGTGGGGATGGGCGGCCGTCTGCCTGATCTCGTGCCCGTGGGGCGGCCTGCTCTACATGATCGTCGGCAGGGGCCCTGTAGGCCGCGGTCAGCCACCCGTCGGCTCGATTCAGAGATGACCGCGCAGCGAACAGCACACCGAAGGAAGGAGCGACCACGGTGCCAGGTGAGGAAGTGACCTTCGACAGCTGCGGCTGCACCCTCGCCGGGACGTTCACCGAGGCGGCCGATCCCGTGGCCGCCGCGCTTCTGATCACCGGCGGCGGCCGGTCGGACCGGAACTCCGACGCGCGGCTCCCGGGAGGACGGATGCTGCGGATCGGGGTGGACAAGGCGGCCGCCGGCGCCCTCGCCGAGGCCGGGGCCTCGGCACTGCGGTATGACAAGCGCGGCGTCGGCGGCAGTGGCGGCGACTACCTGCGCGCCGGGATGGATGACCAGCGCGCCGACGCGCGGGCCGCGCTCGGCTGGCTGGCCGCCAGGGTCGGCAGCCTCCCGCTGCTCGCCATCGGGCACAGCGAGGGGGCATGGTACGCGGCCGAACTGGCCGCCGACGACGCGGTCGCCGGCGCCGTCCTGCTCGCGGGCGGTGCACGGCCAGCCGAGGAGATCCTGTCCTGGCAGAGCGAGATGACCGCGGCCCGGCTCGCGCCCGCGGTCAGGATGATCCTGAAGATCACCCGCACCGACATCATCGGTTCCCAGCGCAAGCGGGTAGCCCGCATCAAGGCATCCACGGACGATGTCATCCGGGATCGCGGCGCGGCGGGGATCCCGGGCTTGCGGATCAACGCCCGCTGGTGGCGCGACTTCCTGGCCTACGACCCGCGGCCGGCACTGGCCCGCATCAACGTCCCCGTCCTCGCCATCACCGGCGGGCAGGACGTCCAGGTGCCGCCGCAGGACGTGGCAGCGATCGGCCGCCTCGTCCAGGGCCCTTTCGAAGGCCACGTGACCGGCGACCTCAGCCACCTGTTCCGGCCCGATCCCGCATCCGCAGGCCCGCGAGCCTACCGGCACTCGATCCGGCAGCCGGTCGACGCGGAGGTCCTCAGGCTCATCACCACCTGGATCACAACCCACTGGGCCGCCTCGCCGCGCCCGGCAGCACAAAGCCCCCAGCCGCCAGACCGCGCAGACCATGAATAGCGGACGGAGTCGATTGGCGGCCAAGTCGGTGATCCGCCCCGGTGGCGGAGCTGGCCCACCAGGGCGTGGGCGGTGAATCGCTGATCATCGTGGAGTCCTGTTCCCGTCCAGTTAACGACGACCTGGCGGCCCGCCGGGCCGAGCGGCCGTGGACCCGTTGATCACGACCCGCGCATGGATATGCGCCGCCGAGCATGATGATCCGGCAGAGCAACGCACTACTCTCGGCAATGCCGGGCGTCTCCCGGGCTCGTTGCTCCGGGAGACGCGGGGCCGGTCAGGTGCCCGAGGCCATGTAGGCGGCCAGGATGTAGTTGGGATGGCGGTCGAGGTTCTTGCGGGCTCGGTCGTATCTCATCGTCGTGCGTGGATCGGCATGGCGGGCAGCGATCTGGACGTCGCGCAGGTCGACGCCCGCGTCGAGCATGGTCGTGACAAAGGTATGGCGGAGCATGTGAGGGTGTGGCCTGGTTATCCGCACGCCCGCGGTCTCGGCCAGGCACCGCAGGCGGCGCGTTGCGGCGTGGCGATCCATCCGGGCGCCGCGGCTGTTGAGCAGGATCGGGCCGCCCGCGCGGGTGCCGATCGCGCGGTCGATTGCCCGCCCCACGGCCGGGGGTAGCGGGATCAGCACGACCTTGGTGCCTTTGCCGCACACACGCAGCACCCGGTGACCGTGCTCTTCGCCGAGGTCGGCGATGTCGGCCCCGGTGGCTTCGAAGATCCGCAGCCCGAGCAGCCCCAGCATGGCCACCAGCGCGAAGTCGCACGGGCTGGCTGATTCGCGGGCGGCGGTCAGCAGGGCCTCGAACTGCAGGTAGGTGAACCCGAGGGTCGGCGATCCGGCGGGACGGAGGGCCGGCGGACGTGCTCGGCGGGCGAGTGCTCCAGCAGGCCATCGATGACGCAGGTCCGGTAGAACACGGCGGTGACCGAGAACCGCCGTGAGACGGTGGAGGGCTTGAACCGGCGGACATCCTGCATCCACCGGATGTACAGCTCCAGGTGCGGGCGGCGCGCGGCCAGCGGGTCCAGGGCATGTTCGGCGCACCAGGTCAGGTAGCAGCGCAGGTCAGACTGGGTGTGGTAGCGGGAGGCGCCGTTGAAACGGGCCAGGTAGGCAGCCACCGCCAGCCGCAGCTGGTCAGTGAACGGCACCAGAGGAGCGGACGGGGTGGACGGCAGGTCGGTGAAGCTCATCATGCCCAGACACTGCGCCTGCGCCACTCGCCGGGCACGCCTGCGAACGCGTCAGGCACGGCAGATGAGTCACGTTCACGAGCCGGTCGCCGCCAGCCAATGCTCTGTCACCTCGGTTGAGGAAGAGCGGCCGACACCGCGGGCACATCGGATGGGGCAGGATGGGCGGGTGCTGATCGTGCGCGCGACCAAGAAGCTGCTCGACCGCATCGGCCCGCCCAACCTTGGTGAAGGGGAACAATCCACCACCCTGACAGGCCAGTGGTATGCCACCGCCATCTTCTGGAAACCCCACGTCGCGTTGTTCGTCAGCGAGCCGGCCCTGCTGCCGGTGCTGATGCCGCTGGCTCCCGCAGCGACCTTGCTGGCAAGGTTCCCGCAGCAACTGGCCGCGGTGCTCACCGCGCACGCAACCCCACAAGCAGTCATCGATGAGGAACTGCGCCAGATGCGCGACCATCGCCTCGCCAAGACCGCCAACCGCAGCGTCGTCGGGATCATGAACGAGTTCACCTTCCTGGCCAGCTCCTACCGCGCCGACACCCCCGCCCCGGACCTGCTAGCCCTTGCGATACGCCTGGCATCCACGCCCTGCAGCCCCCTCTACAGCAGGCACGTAAGTCCTGACCGCGAACTGGCTGCACTGCTGCGCTCCTTCAGAAAGCTGACGTTGCCGACGGGGCGCCATGCCGATCGCGGCATGAGTGCGCCTTACGGTGCAGGCCGCCCGCGATGGTTGAGAGCGGGAGCCTGCTACCTACTGGTCACGTGACTGCTGGCGCCACAACTGCGTCCCACCTCTTGAGATTCCAGCCACGGCTGATGAACCTGCTGCACCCGGCAGCTGAGCCTGGATCACCAGCGAAAGGCCGACTTTGCCAGCGCTTTAATGAGAGGATGCCCTGACTTGGGATGGTGGGAGTTGCGTAGCTCTACCGACACGGTTCGGGAGGGCACCTTGTAAGTGCGGTTGTCTCGTGCCAGCGCGAGGACTCGCGTCACATTCGATGATCTTGCCCTGGTCGCGCACGCCGGCCTGGACTGGTGACGGGTCTGGCGGAGCGGGCCGGGCTGCACCCAGCTGATAGCGGAGCTTGTCCGGCCGGCGCGGGGCCGCCTGGCGACGGAGGGATGAACCATGGCCGGCGAGAATCTGAGCGTCGCACCGCGCGTCGGTGACCTCGACCCCGAGGACGTCACGCTGGAGACGGAGCTCGTCGACAAGGACGCCGAGCGCGAGATCGACATGGCTGTCAGGGGGCGTCGCGGTATCGCTCGCAAGTACGTCAAGTGGGTGCACCGCCGGCATCCCGACGCAACCCCCGCCGAGATCATCAGGATGCTGGAGCACCACTATGTCACCGCGATCAGCGTCACGGGTGCGGCCATCACGGTGGGCAGCATCGCAGGTGAGATCGGTATCGCCATGATCCCCGTCGTTGCCCCAGCTGCCGCTGGGACGAAGGCGGCTGCGAAGGAAGCAGGAAAGAAGGCAGCCAAAGAAGCCGCGAAGGCGGCCGTCAAAGAGACCACGAAGGCTGCGGCGAAGTCCGCTGCGCTCGGTGCAGCAAAATCTGGCGCTCAGCGAGCCGCCGCACGACTTCCCGCCGGAGATGACCAACTCCAGTTCCAGATCACCGCGCTCTTCGCCCTCGCGGTCGCCGACATTCACGGAATGGACCTCGACCAGGAGCAAGCGCATGCACTCGTCTACGCTCTGTCGAACGGTCGGGTGAGCCAGAAGCAGATCGCGGCGATGGCCAGCGACCTGGCGCAATCCTCGAACCCTGAGATCGTCGGTGTCAGCCAGACGATCGCCGGCGGACGCAGGGACTTGGAGCACTGGGCAAACACCCTTGCCGATTCCCTCCCAGGAGGAGCCGCACAGAGGCTCGTGCGCGGCGTGCAGACCGGGGTCCTTGAAGACATCCGCGGCGAGCTTGACGGCAGGCCGCAGGCAGCAGTCGAATACGGCGTCGGAGCGCTCGTTGGTGGAATCACCCGATTCGTGTTCGGGCGTGAAGTGGTCGACGCCGCACAGTCGGCATTTCCGGACGCGCCCGACACGTTCCCGGCCTATCTAGACGTTCCCGCGAAGCCCGAGAAAGCAGATAACGACCCGAATAGGGCGCTGGAGGCGCTCCAGGACGCTGCGAAAGCTGTCGGTGCGGGTGTGAGCACCGGTGCCGTCGCGGTAGGGACTGGCGTCGCGAGTGCCGCCGATGTAGTCACCCGCCCATCCCGTAGCGTCGATCTCGACGGTGACGGTGTGCCCGACGAGCCGCAGGCCCTGACCGCGGTGAAGGGCGCTGGCGGTGCAATCGCCGGAACTGCTGGCGCGGTTGGCGACGGTGTTTCCGGACTCTTCAAACAGAAGAAGCGTGGCAAGCACGCAGCGGGTGGACCCCAATGTGAACTCGAAGCGGGGGCCGACGAAGACGCCACCGAGGAGTAGGCGTCTCGGGGCGCCCCGCCGTCCAGGCCCGTAGCCGCCGGCCGGCTGATGAAATACCTAGTCCAGGACCTGCGGGCCCGTGTCCGCGAGCATCGCCCGGACCGCATCGCCCTCCTGCGCCTCGGCGCGGCTCTGACAGCGGCAAATCAGTGCGTTGCTATGGCTGGACTGCGAGGAAAAGTATGCGGGCAGCTGGTCGTGGAGCGGCTGATGTTTGAGCCGAGACTGGCCTGGCATTTGCGACCAGCACAGGCCCGGCTGCTGGCAGCAGACGTTCCCGCAGACCGGCATGGTGGGGCACGATTTCGCCGGAAGTACCCTAAGGCACCGGCGAGCGCTGAGATCATGCCTTCCGTGGAAGCGGGCAGCGGCAGCGCCGCCATCGCCGAGAGGTGGCGCGGTCGGCGGCTGATCTTCTCCCGTAAGGGCTTCGATTCTGTATTCGGGGGCCGGCCCTCGCCGGTGCTGCCCGACGGCCGGATGGTGTCCCTTCCGATCCCCGAGCCGGAAAGCCCGATCACCTATGGCGACTGCTTCGCCCAGCCTGATGTCACCTTCGCTGACTTCCTGGCGCGGATGGGTGCCGGGCGGATCCGGGATGGGCGTAACGGCGCGACCCAGCACCTGGAAGTCAGGCCCGGGCTGGGAGTGCATCTGGACCCGGACTTGCGGGCCGGCGCCCGAAAGGACAGGCCGCCAGGATGGCAGCCCTTGTTCGGGCAGGCCGATGCCGCGGCACGGCACCTGGAGAGGATGCATGCTGGACCTGGCGACGTCTTCTTGTTCTTCGGCTGGTTCGCCCACGCCGAGTACCGCCACGGCCAGCTGAGATACGTAAGGGGCCTTCCCCGGTTCCAGGCCGTGTGGGGCTGGATGGAGATCGGGGACGCTGCGCAAGCCGGTGAGTTCGCGGCCCGCCACCCCTGGGTGGCGGGCCAGCACCCGCACTTCATTCCCTCACTGACCGTCAGCTACCGGCCCAACGTCGTCTACATGGCCACCCCCGCTGCTACTGGCCTTCCTGGCATCCCGGGTTCCGCGGTGATGTGTTACAGCGATGCAGCCCGGCTCACCAAGCCCGGCTGCTCCCCGCGCTGGTGGTCACTCCCCGAAGCCTTCCACCCCACGAACACGGCCTGGCCGATGACCTACCATCCACCAGCTTCCTGGTCCAGCCCACAGGACGGCCACGTCACCCTCCAATCAGCGGCGATCGGCCAGGAATTCGTCGTCCCCATCAACGACGGGATCCAGACCTGGCTCACCAGCCTGATCGGCACAGCCACAACCTGGTGACCACCGCAGAACACCCGCCGTGCCGCTATGAGCGGACGTTCAGTTGATCCAAACTGGAAGCTCCTGGGAGACTAAGTAAAATTCCGGCAACAGCTGTCCCTAGAGCGTCCGAGGTGAAAGCCGCAGCGACATTAGTAAAAGGCGGCAGACGGGAGACCCGTTCGCGAGACCTGCAAACGAAGTCCAGGTTCCCCATGCCGCATCCGGACCTAGACTACTATTCACGGTAAATTAGCATGCCATACCAAGGTCTCAAAGGCACGACCGAACTTGAGAGTCGGCCATTACTGACGGGGCCTGCCCATCGCAGGAGATGGAGATGCTGCGATGGCTAGATAAACAACCGTCGGCGCATGTCGGCAACGAACTCGTTGTCGAGCGCTGTGCGCCTGCGTCTAGGGCCTAACTACCTAGGCAATTTGATGGTAGGTTGGGCGTATCCTCCGCTATCGCATGCACACCTATTGGCGCGAAGGAGAGGCCAGTGGCTGTTATATTGATTGTCGTTTTTTTAGTAATTTTTGCGGCTGGTGTCAGTGCGGGAATCGTGGCCCTCGTGGCTACGGGCATCCGGCGGGAGGAGCGTGCCTTTCGGCTCACGCGTGTCGCACCGGATCAACTAGGTCACGGGACACGACGGATCACAGGCCTATATGTCCGCTCAACTGATCCTGGTGCGCACCATCTGCAGGAAGATCCAACTCTCAACAGCGCCTGGGTATCTGCAAATTCTCAGATTGAGAATACTTATAAATTGATGGGGCCGCCGCCATCCGAGGAAACCGATGGTGAAGAAAATGAGTAGTCGGCAATCGGATGACGCGCCGCAGTCGGCTTGGGCGACTCTCGGTCCTGTACAGCAGGCGAAGGAATGGGAGGAATTCCGGCCGGGAACATTCCAGCAGATGTTTGAGGGCATCCTGCTTGACTCAGAGGCAAAGCGACGCGGCGAGGAACTCGCCGCGCAACATGAAAGGCGATTGGATTACATAGCGGTCATGGTCCAGGTGCTCGCCTTGATTTTTGCCCTCACCACGGTCATTGTCCTTGCGTTCCTAGCTAAATACTACGTTGACCATAAGGCCGCAGCTGACGGCGCAAAAATTTTTGGTTTTGGCGCCGGTTCAATAGTCGCCGCATTCATAGGGATAAACGCAACTCCATTGCTGGCACGTATCAATCGAGGATGGTCACGCCGGAAAGGATAGCTTGCCTGATGGTTCCTCGTCTAGCTCGCCAATCCGATTCTGGCAAGTTTCAAAGGCACCCTCATCGGCACAATAAGGCGTTCGCTGGTCAGGTACGAGCAGCCAGAGCGGCCGCCTCAGCGCAGCTGGCGGCTCGGCGAGGCATCAGGCCGCCGGTGGGCTAAACGGCCAGGCCTCGCATGACGCCGCTGCTGCGCACCATCCTGACGGCCCGTTGGCGAGGGGTCCCCGGTCATTTTACACCGGGGACCCCTCGCCCCCTTTTCGGATCAGCAGTAGCCCGCGAAAGAGTCTGGCTATCTAGTTGTCCATGGGCAGAACACCTAGTGAATGAGTTTCCAGGGGGTGGCTGAGTTGCCGGTGGTCACAGTCTGGCCCATGACCGGGCCGCTGTTGGGTATCCGCAGGTACAGGCCGGTCAGCTGATTCCTGAACGTGGCCGTGGTACCTGAGGAGGTGGAGGTGAAGGTGACGGTCCAGTGCTGGCTGGCGAAGCCACTACCGCCTGCACCAGGCGTCTCTGCCGCCACGTCTGCCCCGGCGTTGCGCGCCCTGCTGGTCAGGGCGAGCCCCCGGTTAGTGACGAGCCAAGTGCCGTTCGAGCATTGGCTGCCGGCCCACGAGGTCGTGCCGTTGAGCAACGGCTTCAGCCGCACAGTCGCCCCGGAATAGGTGTTGTTAGGTGTCCCGAAGTAATAGTTGACGCCGGTGCTCGAGGTGAACTGCCAGTAGGCGCTGCCGCTGGGCGTGCAGCCGGTCTGGCGGACGGCAGTCGCGGCGGCGCGTGCGACGCCGGCGGTGAGGACTGTTCCCGCGGCGAGCACCCCGGCCGCCGGGATGAAGATCAGACGTCGGACTCGCTGGATCATTGTGTGTGCCTCCTATCAGGTTTGGTGCATGTGTGGTGATGGCTTAGGCGGCGCGTGCGTTGACGCGCTGCCGCGCGGTCAGGATCCGGTCAACGGTCACCGCCACGGCGGCGGCCAGCACGGCCGATGCGATGGCGATGAGGGCGATTTGCCAGCCGGGCATGCCGGCGGTGACCACCGTGTGCGCCGTGGCGTGCAGCGCTGACACCGGCGGGTGCTTGTTCCAGCCAGGTGGCTGCGGGGTCGCCGGGGTGGTGGCTCCGGCGCCGCCGGTGGGTGGCATGCGGTAGGCGTACGCGGCCGGTGATGTGGCGCTGAGCGCCAGCAGGGCACCGGCCAGCCCGGCCAGGGTGCAGGCCATTCGGCGGATGGCTCGGATGACGTGGATTCGGGTCATGACAACCTCCAGTGATCTGCTGGCAGCGGCACTGGCCGGTGCCGGCCGGGTGGTCAGGGTGCGCGGGTGCCGGTCACGGTGAGCAGATGGCGCGCGACCATGAGCGGGCCCGTGGCCAGGCGATCGCTGAGCTGGTGCCGTCGTGGGCGCCGGGCCCGGCGGGCGGCGTGGGCGAGGCTGTCACGCTGGGCCTGGCCGTGTAGCTCGGCGGTCCGGGCCCGGTGCAGGTCGTAGCCAATGGTGGGATGCATGGCGGTCTCCGGGGTGGTCCAGGTGGCGCTGTCTGTTTCCGTTTCACCATCGGGGTTCAGCGGCAGAGTTCACCACACGCGACCGGCCACACAGCTGCCCACATAAACCGCCCGGTCCACGCCAGCTGCCGTGCGGCAGCCGGGAGGATGCCCCCAGAGCGCCAGTTGCCTTTTCTTCTGGGTACCGGTGGAGGTGCCTCCTGGCCGTCCCCGGCCTGGGGCAGAGGTGATGACAGGCTGGTCAGGCCTGCGTACTGTTTGTGCACGGGCTGCCCGCGTCGGTGGGGCGCGGGCCGGGGTTGGAGAGGTATTTGGGGCGGTGGGCGAGCAGCCTGCGCTTTCGTTCGCCGGGCTGTTGCGGCAGTTGCGGGCTGAGGCCCGGCTGACTCAGGAGGAGCTGGCCGAGGCGGCGGGCGTGAGCCCGCGGTCGGTCAGTGATCTGGAACGCGGGCTGCACGCTACCGCGCACAAGGACACCGCGCTGCTCCTAGCCGGCGCCCTCAGTTTGGAGGAGCCGGCGCGTGATCTGTTTGTTGCGGCGGCCCGGGGCCGGGTCCCTGCTGCCGAGGTGCTGGCCGCGGCGGGCCGGGCCGGGATGCATGGCTTCCCGCCCGCGCTGACGAGTTTTGTGGGCCGCCGGGCTGAGCTCGCGGAGGTCATGGGCTTGCTGGCGCGCTACCGGCTGGTGACCGTGACCGGTCCGGGCGGGGTGGGCAAGACCCGGCTGGCCGGGACGGTGGCGCGGCGGGTCGCGGGCCGGTTCGCCGACGGGGTGTGGTTGGTGGAGTTGGCTGCGGTCAGCGACCCGGCCCGGGTGGCGCCGGTCGTGGCCGCGGCGGTAGGGGTGCCGGAGCGGCCCGGTGTCGCAGCCGCCGATGCGCTGGCTGAGGCGCTGGCCGGCTGGCAGGTGCTGCTGGTGCTGGATAACTGTGAGCAGGTCATCGACGCGGTATCGGCGTTGGGCAAAAGGGTGCTGAGCGTCGCCGATGAGGTGCGCCTGCTGGTGACCAGCCGGGAGCAGACGGGTGTGGCCAGGGAAACCCGGTACCGGCTGGGGCCGCTGGGCCTGCCCGGGCCAGGCCAACCCACCGCGGCGGGCGAACCGGAGGCGGTCGCGCTGTTCGCCGACCGGGCCCGCCAGGCAGATCCGCTCTTCCGTCTCGACGGTGCGACCAGGCCCGTGGTGGCGCGGCTGGTGGCCCGGCTGGATGGGATCCCGCTGGCCATCGAGCTGGCCGCGGCCCGGGTGGAGGCGCTGGGCGTGGGCCCGCTGCTGGATCGTCTCGATGACCAGTTCACCCTGCTGGCCAGCCCGGACCGGACGGCGGCGCCCCGGCATCGGTCACTGGCGGCTACCGTCCAGTGGAGTTACCAGCTGCTGAGAGAGGAGGAACAGCAGGTCTTCCGGAAGCTGGCAGTGTTCCCGGGCCCCTTCACCCTGGACGGCGCGGAGGCGGTCGCTGGGCCGGCCGCCACGTCCGCGGTGCTGCGGCTGGTGGAGTGCTCGCTGCTGGTGCCGCCCCGGACCGGGTCGGATGGGCGGGCCCGGTACCTGCTGCTCGATACCCTGCGGGCGTTCGGGGCGGCCCGGCTCGCCGATGCCGGGGAGCGGCCGGCGGCTGCCGCCGCGCTGGCCGGGTTCGCGCTCGGCGTGGCCGAGCAGGCAGCCGCCGGGCTGGAGACGGTCGGCCCGGCTGAGCTGACCTCAGCCGCCTGGCTGGACGCCGAGGACGCTGCCCTGCGCCAGAGCTTGGGCTGGGCGCTGGATCACGACCCGGATGCTGCGCTGCGGCTGGCGGTGGTGCTGGGGCCGTGGTGGTTGTCGCAGGGCCGCCCAGCGGAGGTATACGCGTGGCTGCAGGAGGCCGTCAAGCAGGCCACACGCGGCAGCGACGCCTGGTGTGCGGCGCAGTGCTGGCTCGGCCGGGCCGCTTTGCCTGCCCGTGATGCCGGCACAGCGCTGGGCCATTTCACCGCGGTTTGTGAGGCGATAGGTGACCGGGCTGCGTCGCGGGTGCTGGCCGACTGCCTAAGCGGCCGCTCGGCAAGCCAGGCCAACCTGGGCCGATTCCATGACGCGGCCGAGGACGGCCGCCGTTCGCTGGCCCTGTCGGGGGAACTGGGCTACCCGGCCGGCCAGGTACTGGCGCTGATGGCCCTGAGTGTTGCCGCCTACTACGTCTCCAACCTTGAGGAGGCAGTGGCCTGGATCCGCCGGGCCCAGGCAATCGATCCGGCCGCCATTCCGGGCTGGGTGGCCCGCGTATGCGACCCTGTTATTACCGGTGTTCTGATCGAGGCCGGTGAGCTGCCTGATGCCCGGCGCACCTGCTTCGAGGCGCTGGCCCGCTGCCATGAGGCGGGCGACCTGACCGGGCAAGCCAGCCTGCTGGTGCTGCACGCGAGGCTGGGCCGTCTGGCGGGCGACCCGGCTGGCGCCGGGGCCCATCTGGCGGAAGCGGCCCGGCTCGCCGCCCGGATCGGCGACCGGGTGGAACTGGGCAACTGTGTGGACGAAGCCGGATACCAGTGCGCGGCCGCCGGGCGCTGGGCCGAGGCCATCACACTGTGGGCCGCGTACGCTGCATCCCTGCGGCAGGACGGCCTCGCCGAGGTACCACACGAGGCGGACCGCCGCAAGGAGCCGATGCGCCGCGCGCTGGCCGCGCTAGAACCTGCGAAGGCCCGAGCAGCCGAACAACGCGGCGCCGCAATGACGCTGAATACCATCGCCGAACTGGCCGCCATGATCACCACTGGCCATGGGCAGGCGACGGCCGCCGGGAAACTGAGCGCCCGTGAACGGGAGCTGATCACCCTGGTGGCCCAGGGCCGCACCGACGCCCAGATCGCGGCGCAGCTGTCCATCAGCCCCTGGACCGTCGCCTCCCACCTGGACCGGATCCGGGACAAGACCGGCTGCCAGCGCCGCGCCGATCTCACCCGCCTGGCCCTGACCGAGAGCCTGGTCTAGCTCCCCGGGGCGGCACAGCCGCGCCCTGTGGGCAGCTCGACGCCGTGCAGCTCCGCCAGCTAGCCTCGGGCTTTCGTCTTTGACCGGCAGACCTTGATCGTTTCCATAGAAAAAGTGCCTTGGCCTGGGAGAATGGGATTTGTCTAGGATCCTGTCCGTACCAAGCCGAAGGCACTTATCTCGTGCACGATACCGCGCGCCGCACCAAGATCACCGTGTCAGCTGACGGATCGGGGCTGGTGTCGCAGGCCGGGACGCTGCTGCTCGCCGAGGCCGCCCGGGTGACGGG
>Ga0335076_10004653_pt1 | contig 13887 bp, 13 predicted proteins | sample Lox_Sample_25_FD_206717 | JGI IMG/M metagenome (GOLD analysis project Ga0335076, IMG submission 206717) | Soil microbial communities from Loxahatchee National Wildlife Refuge, Florida, United States - Lox_Sample_2.5 | ecosystem: Environmental > Terrestrial > Soil > Wetlands | place: USA... | reverse complement strand
TCGGCGAGGCCAGCGAGCCGGCCGCCGCGCTGGCCCTGGCCACCGAGCTGAAGCCGGATGCCGTGCTGCTCGACGTGCGGCTGCGCGACGCCAGCGGGCTGGACCTGTGCAGCGAGATCCTGCGGGCCACGCCACACTGCAAGATCGTCTTCCTCACCGTGTACGACGACGAGCAGTACCTCTACCAGGCCCTCCGGGTCGGCGCGGCCGGCTTCCTGCTCAAGCGGATCAAGGGTGGCGAGCTGGTCGACTACCTGCGCCGGATCTGTGCGGGGGAGGTGCTCATCGACCCGGCCCTGGCCGGCCGGGTGGCGCTGTCCGCGGCCCGGCTGCGCAGCGGCGAGTTCTGGCCCGGCGCGCATCTGGGCCTGACCCAGCGGGAGAGCGAGGTGCTGTCACTGCTGGTCGCCGGGCTGTCCAACCGGGCCATCGCGATGAAGCTGGTGGTCAGCGAGGAAACGGTGAAGACGCACTCCCGGGGCGTCTACCGCAAGCTGGGCGTGTCCGACCGGGCCGGGGCGGTCGCGGTCGCGCTGCGCGAGGGCGTGTTTCATTGATCCCGGGCCTGGGCGCGGACGCCGGCGCGGAACGCGAGGCCCGGCTGCTGTCCCGGGTGGTGGACACCATCTCGGCCGGCCTGGACCTGGACCGCATCCTGCAGGGCGTGGCCACACTGGTCATCGAGACCACGGACACCGACGTCTGCTTCGTGCACCTGCTCGACGACCGGGCCCGGACGCTGCAGCTGCGCGGCGCGACCCCGCCGTTCGACACCTTGGTGGGCAGCGTCGAGCTGGCCGTCGGGGAGGGCGTGGCCGGCTGGGTGGCCGATCACGGCGAGCCGGTCATGATCATCGACAACAAGACGGCGGACCCGCGGTACCGGTACATCCCGGCGCTGCGCGGTGAGGACTACACGTCGATGCTGTCCGTGCCCGTGGTGACGCCGCTCGGCCACCTGGTCGGCGTGCTGAACGTGCATACCCGGGAGCGTCGCGAGTTCAGCCAGGCCGATGTGGACCTGCTCCGCTCGGTGGCCGGCCTGGTGGCCGGGGCGATCGAGAACGCCCGGCTGCACCGCCGGCTGGCCGACCGCGAGGAGGCGCTGGAGCGGTTCGCCGAGCGGATGGTGGAGTGGCAGGAGCAGGAGCGGCGGCGGCTGGCCCACGAGATCCACGATGGGATCAGCCAGCGCATCGTGAGCCTATTCTTCCACCTGTCGGCGGCGGCCGACGCGATCCCGGCCGATCCGGCGGTGGCCGCGGAGCAGGTGGCCCGGGCCCAGGAGCTGGCCGCGGCCGCGCTGGACGAGGCCCGGTCGGCCATCGGCGGGCTGCGCCCGCCGGTGCTGGACGACCTCGGCCTGGCGGCCAGCCTGGACAGCCTGGCCCACTCGTTCCCCACGCTGGACGTGCGGGTGGAGGCGGCCGAGCTGCGGATGGCCGAGCACGCCGAGACGGCGGTGTACCGGACCGCGCAGGAAGCCCTGCAGAACGTGGCCAAGCACGCCGACGCGCAGTCGGTGCGGCTGCGGCTGTCCCGGCACCGGGACCGGGTGGTGCTGGAGGTGGCCGACGACGGGGCCGGCTTCGACACCACCGCGCCCAGTGTGAGCTGGACCGGGGGGCCCGGGCCGACCGGGTTCGGCCTGGCCGGCATGCGGGAGCGGGCCGAACTGCTCGGTGGCCAGCTCGACCTGGCCGCCGCCCCGGGCCGCGGTACTACGGTCCGGCTGACTATCCCGTTCCTGCCCGCCGCTCAGTCCGCAGGCTGAAGCCCCAGTTCAGCATCTGCGTGGCGGCCTGCGCACCGGCCGCCACACCGGTGGCCGGGCTGCCCAGCACCACCCCGATCAGCGTCCGGCCGTGCCGGACCGCCTCGAACAGCAGGCAGTGGCCGGCCTTGTCGGTGAAGCCGTCCTTGATGCCGACCGCGCCCGGGTAACTGCCGATCAGCGCGTTGGTGTTGTCCCACCAGTACTGGTGATGCCCTGGCCCCTTGCTCAGGTGGTAGAACGAACGGTCCACAATCGAGCGGAACGCCGCGAAGCGCATCGCCGCCCGGCCGAGCTGGACCAGGTCATACGGCGTGGAGTAGGTCGAGGTCTCGGTCGGGTAGGGCAGCCCGTCCGGTGACGCGAAGTGGGTGTCCCGCAGGCCCATCTGGGTGGCGGCCGCGTTCATCTTGGCCACGAAGGCGCTCAGCCCCGGGCCGAACGCGCTGGCCAGCGTGTAGGCCGCGTCGGCCCCGGACGGCAGCAGCAGCGCGGCCAGCAGTTCCCTGGCCGTCAGCACGTCACGCGGGTGCAGGCCCGCGGTTTCGCCGCCATAGTGCCAGGCGTACTTGAACGCCGCCTTGGGCACCTGGATCTTCTCGCTGAGGTGGCCGCTCTCCAGCACCAGCAGCGCGGTCATCACCTTGGTCACGCTGGCCATCGGCCGCGGCGTGGTCGGGTCGCGGCTCCACAGCACCTGGCCGGTGGCCGCGTCGGCCAGTAGCGCGCCCCTGGCCTTGACCCTGACCGGCGCCCCGGTCACCCGCAGTTGCGGCCCGGCCGGCCGGGACGGCGCCGCACTGGGCGTCGCAGTGCCCAGCGCCGCAGCGGCGGGCGGCCGGCCCGAGGCCGCCGGAGCCGGCTTGACGGTGGGCTGCGGCACCGCGGCCGTGCTGACCGAGCACGCCGCAGTAGCACCGGCCAGCGAGGTCACGACGGCCAGCACCCCGATCCGCACCCGCAGCCCCATGGAGTCACCCTAGACCGGGTCAGAAGCCGCGGCGCATAGGCGTACAGTCCTGCCGACGGAACGTTTCCGGACTGTAGCGAGGCGGTTATGACGACGTTGAATCGGGTGCTGGCCCCATTGCGGCCGACGGCCCGGGTGCTGACCGGATCGACCTACATCCTGCTCGGCCTGGACGCCGTGCGGGCGCCCGGCAAACGGGTCGAGCTGGCTGGCCCGGTGCTCTCCGCGATCCGGTCCCGGGTCCCGCTGCCCGAGGACGACGAACTGCTGGTCCGGGTGAACGCGGGCGCCCAGGTGGCCGGGGGCACCATGCTGGCGCTGGGCGTGGCGCCGCGGCTGGCCGCCGCCGTGCTGGCCGCCTCGCTGGTGCCGACCACGCTGGCCGGGCACCCGTACTGGACGGTCCAGGACCCGGCGGAACGCGCCCAGCAGCGGATCCACTTCCACAAGAACCTGGCGCTGATCGGCGGCCTGCTGCTGGCCGTGCTGGACGAGAACTAAGGCCTGTCCCGGCTAGCCGTCCGCCGCATCAGGCGCCTCACCAAGCACCCCGGCGGCGAAGACCCGGCTGGCCCGCACGTCGGCCTCGCTGAGCTGCATCAGGTCATCCCGGCCGATCCGGCCGCCCGCCGTGACCAGGCGGCGCGCCTGGCGCAGCCGCATCCGGTCGATCGCGTTGCGCATGCTGCGCGCGTTGGCGAACCGGGGCTGCTCCCGGCGCAGCGCGACGTACTCGCGGAACGCCGCCTCGGCCGCGGGGGACAGCCGGTACTGCTCGCGGTCCAGCATCAGCATGGCGATCTGGATCAGCTCGTCCAGGGTGAAGTCGGGGAAGTCGATGTGGTGCGCCACCCGGGAGGCCATCCCGGGATTGGACCGGAAGAACACGTCCATCCGGTCCGCGTAGCCGGCCAGGATGACCACCAGGTCTTCCCGGTTGGCCTCCATGAACTGGAGCAGGATCTCGATGGCCTCCTGGCCGTAGTCCCGCTCGTTCTCCGGCCGGTACAGGTAGTAGGCCTCGTCGATGAGCAGCACGCCGCCCATCGCCCGCTTGAGCACTTCCTTGGTCTTCGGCGCGGTGTGCCCGACGTACTGCCCGACCAGGTCGTCCCGGGTCACGCTGACCAGCTGGCCGGTGCGCAGGTAACCGAGCTCGTGCAGCAGTGCGCCCATGTGCGTGGCCACCGTGGTCTTCCCGGTGCCCGGGCTGCCGGTGAAGCACATGTGCAGGCTGGGCCGGGACGAGGCCAGCCCGTAGCGCTGCCGGAGCCGGTCCACCAGCAGCAGCGCGGCGATCTCCCGGACCCGGGCCTTGACCGGGGCCAGCCCGACGAACTCCCGGTCGAACTCGTCGAGCATCGCGGCCAGCCGCTGCGCCTGCTGCTCCGCGCCGAGCTCGACGGTGTCCCCGTCGGCCAGCGGGGGCGGGGCGGCTGGCGCTGGGGACCCGGCCGGCCCGGTTGCGAGGTCGGCTGGGGGTGGCATCCCGAAGCCGCGCGGAGCCGGCTTGTTCATCCGGGATGACCCTGCCCGTTGGCGTACCGCTGGCCGGACGGGCGTTCGGCAGCGTAGGGGTGCAGCGAATAGTGGATCCGGCGGTCAGCGGCCTCCTGCCGGGCCAGCCGGAATCCTGGCTCGTCGGCCGGCCGGTGCACGAGGAAGCTGAGCGCGGTGGTCTGCCGGCCCAGGCTGGCGTCGTACGCCAACACCCGGATATAGCGCTCCGGGTAGGCGCGTCGGCACGCGGTGACCTCGTGCAGGCCCGCCGCGGCGTCGCTGATGTCGAACATGGGCAGGCCCCACATCTCCCACAGCACGTTGCGCGGGTGCGGGTCGTCGGTGAACTCCACCGCGATGGCCCAGCCCTGGCCGATCGCGTACTGCAACTGCGCGGCGATCTCCTCGTCGGTCAGGTCGGGCAGGTAGGAGAAGGTGCCCTGGGTGATCCGCATCTCGGCTCCTAGACAGACGGGGTGGCGACGACGTCGGGGGTGTCAGTGGACTCGTAGTTGAACGTGATGTCACCCCAGGTGTCCAGGGCCATCTGCAGCGGCTGGCAGTGTTTGGCCGCGTCGGCCAGGATGCGCTCGCCGTCGCGGAGGTAGTCCCGGCCCTCGTTCCTGGCCTTGATCATGGCTTCCACGGCCACCCGGTTGGCGGTGGCGCCGGCCGCGATGCCCATCGGGTGGCCGATGGTGCCCCCGCCGAACTGCAGCACCACGTCCTCGCCGAGATAGCCGAGCAGTTGCGGCATCTGGCCCGCGTGGATGCCGCCGGAGGCGACCGGCATGGTGCCCGGCATCGAGCCCCAGTCCTGGTCGAAATACAGGCCGTGGCCCAGGTCGGCCGGCACCTGGGCGCCGCGCAGCGTGTCGTAGTAGCCGCGCACCATGGCCGGGTCGCCTTCCAGCTTGCCGACCACGGTGCCGGCGTGCAGGTGGTCCACGCCGATCAGCCGGCACCACTTGGCGATGACCCGGAAGCTGACCCCGTGCGTCTTCTGCCGGGTGTAGGTGCCGTGGCCGGCCCGGTGCAGGTGCAGGATGACCCCGTTCCGCCGGGCCCAGCGGGACATCGACTGCAGCGCGGTGTAGCCCACGGTGAGGTCGGCCATGATGATCACGCTGCCCAGTTCCCTGGCGAACTCGGCCCGCTCGTACATGTCCTCCATGGTGGCCGCGGTGACGTTCAGGTAGTGGCCCTTGATCTCGCCGGTCCGCTCCTCGGCCCGGTGCACCGCCTCCATGGTGAACAGGTACCGGTCCCGCCAGCGCATGAACGGCTGCGAGTTGATGTTCTCGTCGTCCTTGGTGAAGTCCAGGCCGCCGCGCAGCGCCTCGTAGACCACCCGGCCGTAGTTCCGTGCGGACAGGCCCAGCTTGGGCTTGGTCGTCGCGCCGAGCAGCGGCCGGCCGTACTTGTTCAGGTACTCGCGTTCCATCACGATGCCGTGCGGCGGGCCCTGGAACGTCTTCACGTAAGCCAGCGGGATCCGCATGTCCTCCAGGCGGAGTGCCTTCAGCGCCTTGAAGCCGAACACGTTGCCGATGATCGACGAGGTCAGGTTGGCGATCGAGCCTTCCTCGAACAAGTCGATGTCGTACGCGATGTAGGCGATGTACTCGCCGTCCCGGCCCGGCACCGGGTCGACCCGGTAGCACTTCGCCTGGTAGTGGTCATAGGCGGTGAGCCGGTCGGTCCACACCACGGTCCAGGTGGCGGTGGACGACTCGCCGGCCACCGCGGCGCCCGCCTCCTCGGGTGGCACCCCGGGCTGCGGGGTGATCCGGAACGCGGCCAGCACGTCGGTGTCCTTCGGCTGGTAGTCCGGCTCGTAGTAGCCCATCTGGGCATACGGGATCACGCCCGCGTTCCAGCGTTCCATGGGTCCCTCCGGCGGCAGGGGTGCTGACCTCTTCACCCTGCCAGCCGGTATGCCCAACTGTCTATTGAGAGTTTGCCGCCGACTCTAAAGGTCTGTATTAACAGTAGGTGGGCGGAAGCCGCCGTGGCTGAGCACGTGCTCGAGCAGCCGCGCCCCGGCCGGGGGGAGCGGCCCGGGGTGCGCGACCAGGTACCAGTCCCGGTGCAGCGGGGTGCCCGGCACCGGCAGCTCGCCAAGCCGTCCGTCGGCCAGCTCGGCGGCCACCGCGTCCCGGGACACCAGGGTGACGCCCAGGCCCACGCTGGCCGAGCCGCGGATGGCCCCGTTCGAGCCGACCATCAGCGTCGGCGGGGCGATGTCCAGCTCGGTGAGCAGCGCGTCGGTGGCGGCCCGGGTGCCCGAGCCGGGTTCCCGCAGCAGCCAGGCCTGCCGGGCCAGCCACGGCAGCAGGGCCGGCCCGGGCCGGGCGGTGGCCGCCAGCGCCGGTGCGGCCACCACGACGAGCTGATGCGGCCGGACGGCCAGCACCTGCACGTCCCAGCCGGGCTCCGGGCGCCCACCCAGCACCAGGTCCACCTGATGCCGGTCCAGCAGCGCCCGCACTCGTTCCCGATTCCCCGATTCCAGCCGAACGCCAGTACGTGGCCAGCGGGACCGGAAGCCGCCCAGCAGCCCGGGCACGATCTGCTCGGCCGCCGTGGTGACCGCGGCCATCCGCAGCTCGCCGCGGTCCGGGTCGGCGGCGGCCGTCGCGGCCAGCCCGGCCTCGTCCAGCAGGCCGAGGATGCGCCGGACGTAGCCCGCGTAGGCCTGGCCCGCGCCGGTCAGCCGCAGCCCGCGGCCGTCCGGGGCGAGCAGCGGCACGCCGAGCGAGCGCTGCAGCGCGGCCAGCGAGGCGGACACCGCGGCCTGGGTGACCACCAGCTGCTCGGCGGCCGCGCGGACCGAGCCGGTGTCGGCCACGGCCAGGAACGTGCGGAGCTGGTTCAGGGTCATCAGAGGGGCCCGCCTGACAGTTAACCCTTGTGTTGTTGTTGGCATCGCTATTCTAAAGTCCCATGGGCACGGAGCCGCGGTGGATCGAGGTGAGCCCGGAGCGGTTCGCCGGCTGGATCGCGGGCTTCGCCGACCGGCACGGCGGCCCGCTGGCCGTCGAGACCGCACCGGACGTGGTGCTGTTCCGCGGCACGGACGGCGCCGCGGCGGCCTGTCATCCGCCGTTCCCCCCGCTGCCGGCCGCCGATCCGGCCGGTGCGCCGCCACCCGGCACGGCGCGGGCCGTGGTCCGGCAGGCGCACCGGATCGCGGCGCACGCCGCCGCCGACCGCACGGTCGGCGTGCTGCTGGTCCGGCTGGGCGGCTACGCGGCCGGCGTGTTCACCGGCCAGCCGCCCCGGCTGGCCGACTCCAAGGTCGGCTCGCGCCTGGTGCACGGGCGCAGCGCGGCCGGCGGGCGGTCCCAGCACCGGTTCGCCCGGCGCCGGGAAAAGCAGGCCAGTGAGGCGCTGACCGCGGCGGCGGATACCGCGGTCCGGGTGTTCGGCCGGTATCCGGGCAAGCTGGACGCGGTAGTGCTGGGCGGGGACCGGCGCGCGATGGCCGGGCTGCGCGAGGACCCGCGGCTGCGGCCGTACTTCGACCTGGCCACCGACCGGTTCCTCACCGTGCCCGATCCCCGGCTGGTGGTGCTCAAGGACACGCCCCGGCTGTTCCGCGCCGTCCGGGTCCAGCTCACCGAGCCCGCTCCGGCTGCTGCTCCCGGCTAGCCGGGGCGGCGGGCAGCGCGGCGCCGCGGAACCCGGCCGCGGCGATGAGCGCGGCCAGCAGCAGGCAGCCCGCGCCGGCCCCGACGGCCAGGTGGTAGCCGTGCTCGAACGCCGCCGCCGCGGGCGGCCGGTAGGCCGGGCCGAGCGTCCTGGCCACGGCCGCGATGCGGGCGCCGCCCACGTTCTGCGCCTGGCCGCGGGCGGCCGCGCGGACCTGGGCCGGGAAGTGGCTGACCCGGCCGGACCAGTCGGCGACGGCCGCGCTGACCCCGATGGACCCGAGCACGGCCAGCCCGACGGACGTGCCGATCTGCCGGGACGCGTTCAGCATTCCCGACGCGGTGCCGGACGCGCCGGGCGGCACGTCGCGCATGGCCAGGTGGGTGAGGGCCGGGACCAGCAGGCCGAACCCGGCGCCGGCCAGCAGGTAGCCGGCCGCCGTCACGGCGAACGGGGTGACCGGGCTGGCCAGGCTCAGCGCGACCAGGCCGGCCGCCCCAGCCAGGCAGCCGGCGCAGATCACCGCGGCGGCCGGGAAACGCCGGTCGAGGCGCCCGGTGAGCTGGGCCATGACCAGGAACGGGGCGTTCAGGAACAGCCAGGACAAGCCGGTCCGCAGCACGGACCAGCCGGCCACGTCCTGGTAGAGCAGGGTCACGTAGAACAGCACGCCGCTGAACGCGGTGTAGCTGATCAGGTAGATCCCGGACGCGGTGGCGAAGCTGCGGGCCCGGAGCAGCCCCGGCGGGACCATGGGGTGGCGGCTGCGGCGCTGCCACCAGGCGAACCCGGCCAGCGCCGTGGCGCCGGCCAGCAGCGGCGCCAGCACCGGTTCCGAGCGCCACGGGTGCCCGGCCGACTCGGTCAGGCCGAGCGTGACGGCGACCAGGCCGGCCGCGCTCAGCAGCAGGCCGGGGCGGTCCAGCGGGCGGGATCGCGGGTCGCGCGACTCGCGCACCACGGCCACGGTGCCGGCGAGGCCGGCCACCGCGAACGGGACGTTCACCCAGAACACCGAGGCCCAGCCGAAGAACGTGAGCAGGATGCCGCCCGCGACCGGCCCGACCCCGAAGCCGGTGCCGCCGACCGCGGCCCAGGTGCCGATGGCCGTGGCCCGGTCCCCGGGCGGGAACGTCTCGGTGAGGATGGACAGCGTCAGGGCCAGCATGGCCGCACCGCCCACGCCCTGCACGGCCCGGGACGCGATCAGCGCGGGCGCGTCCGGGGACAGCGCGCAGGCGGCCGAGCCGGCGGCGAAGATGGCCAGCCCGGCCTGGAACACCCGCTTGCGCCCGTAGCGGTCGCCCAGCACGCCGCCGGCCGGGATGAGCGCAGCCAGGCTGAGCGCGTAGGCACTGATGACCCACTCCAGGCCGCCCGCGGTCATGCCCAGATCGGCCTGGATGCGGGGCAGGGCGACGTTCACCACCGTCACGTCGAGCTGGATCATGAACGTGGCCAGGCACATGACCAGCAGTGTCAGCCGGCGTCTCAGCACGGGTTACCTCCATCGTGATTGCCTACTGTGTTGACGGACGGCGGCCGGCAAAGGGGACCGATGACTGAGCTCGACGCGGTGGCGGAGCGGTTCGAGACGCACCGGGCCCGGCTGCGCGGGGTGGCGTTCCGGATGCTCGGGTCGGCGACCGAGGCCGACGACGCCGTCCAGGAGGCCTGGCTCCGGCTGGCCCGCACCGGCCCCGGCACCGTGCAGAACCTGGGCGGCTGGCTGACCACCGTGGTCTCCCGGGTGTGCCTGGACCTGCTGCGCGCCCGCGCGTCCCGCCGGGAGGACCTGGTTGGCCAGCGCCCGCCGGAGGACCGCCCGGCGGCCGGCCCGGATGGCGACCCGGCCGCCGAATCCGAGCTGGTGGACGACGTCGGCCGGGCGCTGCTGGTGGTGCTGGACCGGCTGGCCCCGGCCGAGCGGGTCGCGTTCGTGCTGCACGACATGTTCGCGGTGCCGTTCGGCGAGATCGCGCCGGTGCTGGACCGGTCCCCGGCGGCCACCAAGAAGCTGGCCAGCCGGGCCCGGCTCCGGGTCCGCGGCACGCCCACGGTGGCCGCCGCTGACCTGACCCGGCACCGCCGGGTGGTCGAGGCGTTCCTGGCCGCGTCCCGGTCCGGCGACGTGGCCGCGGTCATCGCGGTGCTGGACCCGGACGTGGTGCGGCGCGCGGACCGGGCCGCGCTGCCCGACGGCCGGCCGCTCCGGGCCCGCGGCGCGGGCACCGTGGCGGGCGAGATCGTGGTCTTCGGCGGCCAGGCCCGCTTCGCGGCGCCCGCGCTGGTCAACGGCGACGCCGGGATCGTGGTCGCGCCACACGGGCAGCTGCGGCTGGCGCTGCTGGTCACCGTGGCCGGGGAGCAGGTCACCGGCTACGAGCTGGTGGCCGGCCCGGCCCGGCTGGCCCAGCTCGAGGTGGCCGTGCTCGGCAAATAGCGTTGCGCGGACCACGTAGTCTTGATTGTGGCCCGCGGCGTCGCCGCTTTCCCGTTGCAGCTGTTGGAGTGGTTATGATCGCCGCGTCCGGCCTGGAGCTGCGCGCGGGCGCCCAGCTGCTGCTGGCGGGGGCCAGCTTCCAGATCGGGCCCGGCGACAAGGTCGGCCTGGTCGGCCGGAACGGTGCGGGCAAGACCACGCTGGCCCGGGTGCTGGCCGGTGAGGCGCTGCCCGCGGCCGGCACGGTGCGCCGCAGTGAGCACATCGGTTACCTGCCGCAGGACACCCGGGCCGGCGACCTCGGCGGGCTGGCCCTGGACCGGGTGCTGTCCGGCCGCGGCCTGGACGAGCTCCGGGCCGGGATGCGGGCCGCGGAACAGCAGATGTCCGACGGTGCGCCCGGCCGGCGGGACGCCGCGGTGCGCCGGTACGGGCAGCTCGAAGAGCGGCTGGCCATGCTGGGCGGCTATGCCGCCGAGGCCGAGGCCTCGTCGATCGCGTCCAGCCTCGGGCTGGCGGACCGGGTGCTGGCCCAGCCGCTGGCCACGCTGTCCGGCGGGCAGCGGCGCCGGGTCGAGCTGGCCCGGATCCTGTTCGCCGACGCGCAGACCCTGCTGCTCGACGAGCCCACCAACCACCTGGACGCCGACTCGGTGGCCTGGCTCCGCGACCACCTGCGGGCGTTCCGTGGCGGGGTGGTGGTGATCAGCCACGACACGGCGCTGCTCGAAGCGCTGGTCGGCAAGGTGTTCCACCTGGACGCGGACACCCATCAGCTGGACATCTACAACGTCGGCTGGCAGGCCTACCTGCAGCAGCGCGAGACCGACGCGCGGCGGCGCCGCCGCGAGCACGCCAACGCGTCCCGCCAGGCCGCCGCGCTGCAGGCCCAGGCGGACAAGATGCGGGCCAAGGCGACCAAGGCCAGGGCGGCCCAGGGCATGCAGCGGCGCGCCGAGCGGCTGCTCGCCGGGGTGTCGGCCGAGCGGGCGCCGCAGCGGGTGGCCCGGCTGCGCTTCCCCGAGCCCGCGCCGTGCGGCCGGGTGCCGCTGGCCGCGGCCGGCCTGTCCAAGTCCTACGGCTCGCTCGAGGTGTTCACCGACGTCGGCGTCGCGGTGGACCGCGGCGCCCGGATCGTGGTGCTCGGCCTGAACGGGGCGGGCAAGACCACGCTGCTCCGGCTGCTGGCGGGCCTGGAGCCGCCGGACACCGGTGAGGTCACGCCGGGCCACGGCCTGCGGCTCGGGTACTACGCGCAGGAGCACGAGACGCTGGATGGCCAGCGCACCGTGCTGGAGAACATGCGCACCGCGGCGCCGGACCTGCTCGACCCCGAGCACCGGCGCATCCTGGGCTCGTTCCTGTTCTCCGGTGACGCGGTGGACAAGCCGGCCAGCGTGCTGTCCGGCGGGGAGAAGACCCGGCTCGCGCTGGCCCTGCTGGTGGTGTCCGGGGCCAACGTGCTGCTGCTGGACGAGCCGACCAACAACCTGGACCCGGCCAGCCGGGACGAGATCCTGGCCGCGCTGCGCCGCTACCAGGGCGCCATCGTGCTGGTAACGCACGACGAGGGGGCGGTCGAGGCACTGTCCCCGGAGCGGGTCATCCTGCTGCCCGACGGGGTGGAGGACACCTGGAACGAGGGACTGGCCGATCTGGTGGCCCTAGCGTGACGGGCAACTTGGGGCTGGGCGAAAAAGTAGTGATCACTTACCCGGATGTAGGTAGCCGATCTGCAATCGATGCGTGATCATGAGGGAGACGTAACGCAGCGGTCACTTCAGTTCACGGGAGGTACGCGTGACCGAGACCCTCAAGAAAGGCACCAGGGTCACCGGTGCCGACCGCACCAAGCTGGCGTCGGACCTGAAGAAGAGGTATGACGCGGGGGAGAGCATCCGGTCGCTCGCCGCCGCGACCGGACGGTCCTATGGTTTCGTGCACCGCATCCTGTCGGAGAACGGGGTTTCGCTGCGCGGCCGGGGCGGGGCCACCCGGGGCAAGGCGCGGGCCAAGCGCTGACCAGTACCGGCATCGACCTCGCCCGCGCGGGCCTGCGGGTGGATGCCGACGCGCCCGCGCCGGGCGCGGTCACCATCACGCTGGACCGGGCGGCGCGGCGCAATGCGATGACCCCGGCGATGTGGCAGGGCCTGGCCGCGATCGGGCGGGCACTGCCGCCAGCGGTGCGCGTGGTCGTGGTGCGGGGGGCAGGCCCGTCCTTCTCGGCCGGCATCGACCTCCGCTTGTTCTCACCAGCGGGTGTGCCCGGCGAGGACCCCCTGATGAGCCCGGCCAGCCCCGGGTTCGAGGAGTGGATCGCGTCCTGCCAGCAGGGTTACAGCTGGCTGCGCCGGCCGGGCATCGTCTCGGTGGCCGCGGTCCAGGGCCATGCCATCGGCGGCGGCTTCCAGCTCGCCCTCGCCTGCGACCTGCGCATCCTGGCCGACGACGCCCAGCTGTGCATGAAAGAGCCGCAGCTCGGCCTGGTGCCCGACCTGACCGGGACCAAGCCGCTGGTGGACATCGTCGGCCTGCCGCGGGCGCTGGAGCTGTGCCTGACCGGCCGCACCGTGGGCGCCGCGGAGGCGGCCCAGCTCCGGCTGGCCGAGCTGGTGGTGCCGGGCGCCGAACTGGACGGCGCGGTCAGTGATCTGGTGGCCGCGCTGCTCACCGTCGAGCCGGCCGTGGCCCGGGCGACCAAGGAACTGCTCAGCCAGGCGCCCGGCCACGACGCCACCGCGCAGGCCGCGGCCGAGCGGCGGATCCAGGCCGAACTGCAGCGAAAACGACTGGCCGGCGGGTGATCGTTCGCTGTTAGCTGAGTGGGGAAGATCTCACTGCAGTGAGGGGTTGCTCCGCTCATGTACGCAGCTAACTGGCACGCGATGCGCGGGTTCTCCCGTGACCCGTCGGTCACCCAGCAGCGGATCAAGCCCGGGACCGTGCGCCGGATCGCGCGTTACGCCCGGCCGTACCGGCTGCATCTGACCTTCTTCCTGGTCATGGCGGCGCTGGCCGCGGTGGCTACGGTGGCCGTGCCGCTGCTGCTGCGCAGCATCGTGAACGGAATCCTGGCCCACAACACCGGCCTGGTCGTCGACGTGGCCGGGCTGACCGCGGCCATCGCCTTTCTCAGCGCCGTGCTCGCGTTCGGCCAGCGCTGGTTCTCCGCCCGGGTCGGTGAGGGGCTGATCTACGACCTGCGCACCGAGGTGTTCGGGCACGTGCAGCAGCAGCCGATCGCGTTCTTCACCCGGGCGCAGACCGGTTCGCTGGTCAGCCGGCTGAACAGCGATGTGATCGGCGCGCAGTCGGCCATCACCTCGACGCTGTCCTCGATCGTGTCCAACGCGCTGACCCTCATCCTGGTGCTGATCACCATGTTCAGCCTGTCCTGGCTGGTCACCGTCATCTCGCTGGTCCTGCTGCCGGTGTTCGTCATCCCGGCCCGGCTGGTCGGCCGGCGGCTGCAGCGGTACACCCGGGAGTCCATGCAGCTGGACGCCGAGCTCGGCTCGACGATGACCGAGCGGTTCAACGTGG
>Ga0335076_10004650_pt1 | contig 13896 bp, 12 predicted proteins | sample Lox_Sample_25_FD_206717 | JGI IMG/M metagenome (GOLD analysis project Ga0335076, IMG submission 206717) | Soil microbial communities from Loxahatchee National Wildlife Refuge, Florida, United States - Lox_Sample_2.5 | ecosystem: Environmental > Terrestrial > Soil > Wetlands | place: USA... | reverse complement strand
ATCTCATAGGCGCGCTCTTGGATGCGATGGAATTTGTCCCGCTGATCCATTCGCCACCTCCCAAACGCGCGTTCGTATGTTCAAAGGCACCGGTGTGCCGTCACCATACGCATGTCGCTGTATTTTTCGCGGCGGCGCGTCTCAAAGACGCAACTGGTCTCCACACTATGAGCAAACAACAAATCCTTGCGGCGGTTCTTACCAGAGAAGTTGTATGGACGAGTTTTCTCGTTTGTTTCACGCTCAGGCGACCTTGGAGGAGCCTGATCATGGAGAATGCGGCCGTAAGCCGGAGGAACTTTATTGGAGGAATGACAATGCTGACCATCGCGAGCGGTATTGGCATCCATGGCGGCGCTTCAACGACCCCAGGAGAGATGCCCCAGCGCGATCTGGGAAAAACAGGTGTTAAGGTCTCATGCATTGGGTTGGGTGGGTTCCATCTAGGTCAATCCCACCTGGAAGAAACAGACGCGATCAAGCTGTTTCACGCGGCCGTTGACCGCGGCATCAATTTCTCCGACAACTCCTGGGACTATAACCAGGGGGAAAGCGAACGCCGGGTCGGGAAGGCCCTCAAGGGCTATCGCGATCGGGTATTCGTGATGACCAAATTCGACGGTCGCACGAAGGACTCGGCGTTGAAACAACTCGACGAATCGCTGCAACGACTACAGGTTGACCATGTGGACTTATGGCAATTTCACGAGAATATCCGGCTGGAGGATCCGGACCGCTTTTTCGCACCTGGAGGGGCCGCGGAAGCTACGGCAGAGGCGAAACAGGCTGGTAAAGTGCGCTTCATTGGGTTTACCGGCCATAAAGACCCGAGCGTACATCTGCGGATGTTGGAGTTGGCGGACCAGCATAATTTTCAGTTCGATACGGCTCAAATGCCGATTAACGTGATGGACGCCCATTTCCGGAGCTTCGAAAAAGAGGTGGTTCCGGTCCTGGTGAGAAAGAAAATCGCACTGCTGGGCATGAAGTCGATGGGGGACAAAAACATCCTACAGGCGAAGAGTGTCACACCCTTGGAGTGCCTCCAATATGCACTCAGCCGGCCCACCTCCGTCGTGATCACTGGCATAGACAGCACGCCGATTCTCGATCAGGCATTTCAGGCTGCGGCAACCTACAGCAAGCTTTCCTCCGGCGATATCACTGCGATCCTCAAGAAGACGAAGGAGCAGGCACTCACGGGCGAGTTTGAGCCGTTCAAGACGACTTCACACTTCGATTCCACTGCAGCCCATCCGGAATGGCTCGGCTACAGTGGGACGAACGCGTAAACCGCCGCCGCTTACCATCGGCTCCCGCCAACCAACTCAGATGTGTAGTAGTTCGTGAGCCTTGTCGAGGAGCCTGGGGATGTCTTCCGTCTTGGAAATCACCGCGTCGACCCCGACATGGGCGGCCTCCGACTTGATCGGCTCGCTGCCATACATGCTGAACAAGATGATTGGCAGCTTGGGAAAAAGCTTGCGTAAAACACTGGCAGCTTCCAAGCCGTTCATCACGGGCATCGAGAGATCAAGAATCACTAAGTCGGGCTTAACTTTCTTGATGACCTCAACCCCCTCTTTTCCATTCTCGGCCTCGTTGCATGCACTGAACCCATTCTCCAGAAAAGCGTTGCCGACCGCACGCCTGAGGATGGCATTGTCGTCGACGATCACCACCGCTTTCCCCTCACCGCGATGGGGCGTTGACGTTTTGTTCCCTAGCCCGAGTGCCATGCTATTTGAATAGCCGACCCGGCGCACAGCCACCATCCATTGGACACTCCATTTCTTGGGGATACGGAGTCCTAGCGCGTCTCATCTCGATTTCGTACAGGGAATCTTGTATATACATCCCCGGGATAGGCCTGATGTAATTCGGGTTTGGCGGAGAGAAATTAAGGGCTGTTCTTGGGTAGGGCTAGGACTAAATGCCTTCTGACCGGCTGAAGATCCTTATCGTCGACGACCATGAGCTGATCCGCCGTGCACTGCGGTCACTCCTGCTGTCCAGGCCGGAATGGACCGTCTGTGGAGAAGCCTCGGACGGGGTGGAAGCCCTTGAAATGACCCGCCAGCAGCATCCGGACGTCGTACTGATGGATATCTCCATGCCGAAAATGGACGGCATAGAGGTGACGCGCGTTTTGAGACGTGAGTATCCCGACGTTCGTGTGCTCATCATCAGCCAGAACGATCCCCAAATCACTCAGAAACATGCGGAAATGGCTGGCGCGGCGGGTTATGTGGCCAAAGCCGACATCTCACGCCGCTTGCTCACTGCGATCGACGAAATTGTCGGACCGCGCAACGGTGCAAGCGGTCACATCACAGTGTCGAACGCGAGTCTCGCAGAATCGCACGCAAGCACCCCTTGGCTGGAAGGCGGCGGCGAAATGGGCGCGATGATCCGGGGCAAAGACTGGAGTGAAACGCCTTTGGGCCGCCTGGAAGATTGGCCGGAGAGCCTCAAGCTTTGTACCAGCATTTGCGTCGGCTCGCGTTTTGATCTGATTGTGTGGTGGGGTCCCGAGCTGATCATGCTCTACAACGATTCCTACCGGCGAACACTCGGAGCGAAGCATCCTTTTGCGCTCGGGCAACCGGGTCACGTCGTTTACCCCGAAATCTGGGACGTCATCGGGCCGATGCTCAAGAATGTTATGCAAACAGGCGAAGCCACGTGGTCCACAGATTTGATGCTGTTACTGGAGCGCAGCGGATATCCTGAGGAAACCTACCACACGTTTTCGTACAGCCCGATTCGAGACACCACAGGAAAGATCGTCGGTGTAATCACGCCCGTAACGGAGACAAGCGACAAGGTAATCAGCGAACGGCGCCTTCTGACATTGCGCGATTTGGCTGCGCGGAGCGTCGATGCGAAGAACGAGCAACAGGCCTGGGAGTTTGCGGCTCAGGCATTGAGTGCAAATCCATACGACATCTCTTCCGCCGTGCTCTACAAGCTGACCGGCGACGTCACTAAGGCCGGCGCGGCGGCGAGAGCCGGAGTTGGAGCGGAGGATCAATTCTTCGCTGACGAGGTCGACCTGGCTGGGAGCGCAGATGAAGGAATCGCATCGGCGCTGCGAGAAGCCGTGAGAACCTGCAAGCCCGTCGAATTGGACGAGAGCGATGGACTGAAGCTGTCGCTCGCCGGAGGATTCTGGGGCGTCGTGCCTGCCGAGGTGATGGTGCTGCCGATTGCGCAAACCGGCCAGGAAAAACCGATGGGCGCCATCGCCGTTGGTGTGAACCGGCACAAGAAGCTGGATGAGGACTACCGTGGATTTCTATCGCTCGTCAGCGGCCAGATAGCACGAAGCATCGCCGACACGCGCCTGCTGGATCAGGAGCGGCAGCGTGCCGAAGCGCTGGCGGAACTGGACCGTGCGAAGACAATTTTTTTCAGCAATGTAAGTCACGAATTGCGCACGCCCCTGACGCTCATCCTGGGCCCGATTGAAGACCTTCTATCCCGCGGACAAAGTATTACCGCATCTGCCGCGGAAATCGAGCTGGTGCACAGAAACGTGCTGCGCCTCCTGAAGCTGGTGAATACCCTGCTGGACTTCTCGCGAATCGAAGCGGGAAGGGCCCAGGCTATGTACCAACCCACCGCACTCGGCGCGGTGACGGCGGAGTTCGCGAGCGTCTTCCGGTCGGCTATCGAGAAGGCCGGCCTGAAATACGAGGTGAATTGCCCGGAGCTGGACGAGCCAGTCTACGTTGACGTTCAGATGTGGGAAAAGATTGTCCTGAACCTGATCTCCAACGCCGTGAAGTTTACCGCCGAGGGCAAAATTGCGGTTGAACTCACGCGTAACGGCACTGCAGTCCAACTGATCGTGGCTGACACTGGCACCGGCATTCCGAAGACCCAGATAGGAAAGATATTTGAGCGATTCCATCGAGTCGAAGGAACATCTGGACGCACCCACGAAGGAACGGGAATCGGCCTCGCCTTGGTGCAAGAACTGGTGAAGCTGCACGGCGGAACCATTGAGGTCGAGAGCCAGTTTGGTACGGGCTCGCGTTTCCTCGTGACCATTCCGTTTGGCAAGGAACATCTAAACCCGGATCATGTAGGGCTGGCAGCGAGCGAGCAAGCTAGACGGCAGTACCAGAGAATGTTCGAGAACGAAGCAATGGGATGGACGGTTCTGGAGAATACCGCGGAGGCAAAACCCGTAACTGGCGCAACACGGGATCAGGCAAACCGAGGACGCAACGCGACCATTTTGCTCGCCGAAGACAACGCGGACATGGCCGACTATATCCGCCGTATCTTGGAGGAACACGGCTACCTCGTGGATGTAGCGCGGGACGGCGCCCTGGCGCTGGAACTCGTGGCGCGCAAGGACTACGAATTGGTTCTGAGCGACGTAATGATGCCGAAGATCGACGGAATGCAACTCCTGCGGGCGCTACGTGACGATCCCAAAACCAAAGCGATCCCTGTCGTGCTCCTCTCGGCGAGGGCTGGGGAAGAGTTTCGCATCAAGGGGCTCGGCGAGGGAGCGGATGATTACCTGGTAAAGCCCTTCAGCGCGCGAGAGCTTCTTGCGCGCGTATCGGCGCATATCGACTCGCGAGTCCGGCGCCAGGAGTTCACCGAGCGATTGAACATGGCATTAGAACTGGGACGCATGGGCACTTGGGATCTCGATCTGGAAACAGGGCGCGAGTACTGGTCGCCGATGCTGTACGATTTGCTCGGATATCGCCGTGGAGAAGACGAGGCCTCCTCCGAGGCCTGGTCGGAGCGCGTTCACCCGAAGGATTTACCAGGAATCCTTGCCCAGTGGGAAGACGCGCGGCTCCATGGACGGGATCTTCGCCTCGAATACCGAATTTGTCTGCCGGATGCCTCTGTCCGGTGGGTCGAGACTACTGCTCGGTTTTTCCGCGATCGTGCAGGCAAACCCATTCGAGCGTTGGGCGTTTCGCGTGATGTCACAGAAGCCAAGCAGATCGAAGAGCAACTGCGCCAGCGCCGGCGCCGCTTGATTCGACAAGTCAAAGGACAGAAGTCCGCGTTGCAGCGCTCCTCCCGAGAAATGGCGCAACAGGCAGAATTGCTTGATTTGACCAACGACGCCGCCTTCATCAGCAACCACGAGAATCGGGTCACTTATTGGAATCGCGGAGCCGAACGCTTGTACGGATGGCGGAAAGACGAGGCCATCGGGCAAGATGCGTCGGACCTGTTGCAAACAGAATTTCCCACTTCTTATAAAGAGGTGCTCGAGACCATGGACAAGACGGGTGTCTGGGAAGGCGAGCTCCAGCAAACCACTCGTTACGGCCATCGCATGACCGTCGCCAGCCGCTGGACGTATCGGCGCGACAACGACGGAACTCCCATCGGGTGGCTGGAGATTAATTCCGACCTGACCTTGCAGAAGCAATCCCAAGAAGCGGCGCGGCGGCTAAGCGCGAGAATTTTGAAGGTTCAAGATGAAGAGCGGCGCAAAGTCGCACGCGAGCTTCACGACAGCCTTGGACAGTACCTTGCCTCGCTCAAGGTGAATGTGAGCGCATCTCTCCGCAGCGTGTCCTCTGACCCTTCGCGCCAGTTGTTGCAGGAATGCGCTGAGCTGTTAGACCAATGCCTGACGGAGACGCGGACCATCTCTTACCTGCTGCACCCGCCCTTGCTGGATGAAACTGGCCTCGCCTCGCCGATTCGCTGGTACGTCGAAGGCTTCTCCAAGCGCAGCGGGATTCAAGTGACGCTGAATATCCCGGACAACATTCCTCGTTTTTCCAATGAAATCGAAACTGCGGTTTTCCGTATCCTTCAGGAAAGCCTGACAAATGCGCATCGCCATGCGAAAACCTCGCGCGTCGAAATAGAAATACAAGTGGGAGCAGACACGATTGTGATGAGCGTTCGGGATTATGGTTCAGGCATACCCCCACGACTACTGAGATCCTTCATGGAACGAAGTGAACGGGTCGGAGTGGGTTTGGCGGGAATGCGCGAGCGAGCGCGCGAACTGGGTGGTCTGATGACAGTGATCCACGCGGACGACGGTCCGGGCACGATCATCGCCGTGGAAATTCCTATTGTACGGAGAGAATCCGCAAAAATCGATTCAGGCGAGCCTCAAGAAGGGGCGCGGGCCGCTAACGTGTCCTAGGTCCTAATTCTCAACTGTTGCTAGCTTCTGGCCCCTCCCGCACATAACCGCAATCTGCGACTCCACATCGCCAGGTAGTTCCAGACTCGCTGCCATTGGACTGCACGCGGTAAAGCCACGTTCCGTGGCGGGGGCATTGCAGGATATTCACGCCGGGCTCTTCGATGAAAAACGGTTGCTCCGGCGTGTGCACGACGGTGAAGTATCCGTTCAAGAGGTCGTACCGCACACTGCAGCCCTCATAGCCGCAACGATAGGACGGCAAGCTCTGGTAATGATCGTTGTTGTCCACCGGTCGCCAGCGAATCCCTTCCGCTTCATATTTCATGCGGTGATTTTCACGCGGACAAAGTGGGTCTAGCTTTGCGCTCAAGGATGGCTCGGCAGTTTGCTTCATGTGTCGATCCTCTACTGAGCCGGCCGGCTGTTCGGGTGTTTCACGCGGGCCGGGAAAACCTAGAGGCAATCGGAAATCGATTGCGGATATTCTGCTTTCCGACATTGGCCACAAAAGCGCAAAGTCTGCATTCACGAATGTGCTTCTGGAGCGTGGAGTAAACCTTCGCGAACTCGCTCTGTAAGCGAATCAGATCGCCACCGAGTTCCCTCCCCCGCAAACCCATGTTCCATGCTTGTTGCCGGAGCGCTTCCCATTTCTCAAGACACTCGTGACTTTGCACGAGAAGCTCCTCATATTCGGGGCAAAAAGCCGTCTTGAATTGTGCTTCTCCGACTTCTCCTTCGGAACTCATTTGAGTCTCCTTTCAGAAGAGCGCGGGCTCCGCCTGACAAAGAGCAACTCAATCGCCATCGAACGGACCTACAAACTCAAGCTTTGCGTGCGAAAGCAAATGGGAGCGAGGAAAGACGTGGACCTTTTTCCACCTGCTAGGAAATCTTTCTGTCAAGGAGTTGGCAAGCCAAAATACCGGGAAGTCCCCGGGAACCGACTCTTACCTGTGGACTTTTCCCCTCGTGCGAGACGCTTTCTTTGCGGCGCTGCGGCGCGAACGCGCACTCCGCTGACGCGCGGAGGCATGTGCATGCCTGGAGAGGCTGGCACGAGTTGCGGAGGAGCGACCCTTGCGTTTCAAAGCTTTTGCCGCCGCATTGGACCGCACGCGAGAAACCTTCCGTTTCGATTTCGATGCCTTTCTCCCCTTGCGAATTTCGCGCTCAGCCTGAGCTCGGGTTTTGGCGGAAACACTGCCCTTCCGGGGCGCAGGCAATTCCACTCCAGCACGTCGCGCCTTCGACAACCCAATGGCTATCGCTTGTTGCGGGGAGCGCGCGCCGTGTTTCCCTTCCCGAATGTGATGTATCTCCTCTCGGACGAATTCTCCTGCTTGCGTACTCGGAGACTTGCCCTCTGCCTTATCTTTCCTGGCCTGCTCCAAAACATGTTCTTCTGGCATCTTCGTCGCTCTCCTTGCCGAGTGTCTTGTTCAAGCTGACCAATTCTTCTTGCGTGAGGAATGCGGGCAGGACCGCAGAGCGGCCTGGATTTTTATGTATCGCGAACAAGAAATACCCAAACGGTTACAGGAACAGCGGTATTGAGGCAGGGCGCCGGCAATGTTGTGATCGCAGGAGAGCTTGCGTCGAACATCAGCGAAGTCGGAGAGCGAATGAGTTTGCTTCTTTCCCAGTCCCAGGTGCCCGGCGTACCAACGGCAGACCAACGTTCGGCGGATCGGATCGCGCGTCGCATCAGATGGCATCAAGTCGTGCGGCCGCATGTTGTTATCTGGACGATCGTAGCCTGCTCGACGCTACTTGCCATCTTTCATCTTTGTACCGCCTCAATCTGGTATGACGAAGCCCTGACACTTCTTACAGTATCTGGACAGGCGCAGACGGACTTCGCCCCCGGCCTGGATCCATTCCAACCGAGTGCCAATCTCGTGAAAATTACGGGGGAGCTTTATCAGCAGGATGTCCACCCGCCACTTTATTTCTGGACGCTAGCGCTTTGGCGAGTGGTCCTCGGAGAGTCATTGGAGGCAGCGCGAGCGCTATCCGCCTTATTCCTCGCCGGAACTCTATTGCTGTTGCATCGCCTTGCCAGCGATCTAAATATGCAGAGACCGTGGGTTCCATCGGCGATGTTTGCCGCGTCCGGCGTCGGACTGCAGTACGCATACAACGCTCGCCCGTACGCCATGGCTGCATTCCTGATTGTTTTGACGTTGGTTTTAGCGCAACGGAAATCCCGCTGGACCGGAATTTGTGGCGCCGCGGCGATCGCAACGCACTACTTTGCGGCTCTTTGCGTCGCGCCAATTCTCGCCATAAGTTTCTGGAAGGAATGGAAACGCGATCGATTATGGGCCTGGGCAACCATAAGCTCGTTTGCAATCGGCGTAGCACCGTTGCTGCTTCTACTCAGGGTGCATCTAACTGCGCGGCCCCTTCAATACCCGGGATTTGGACCGCCACATAAAGAGTTTTACGCATTGCTGAAGAGCGCAATCGAGACCGCACTTCCGAACAGCGGGTTGCCGGGTTGGGGATTTGCATGGTTTACAGCGGCGACAATCGCTTGCTTGGGAATCTGGCACTGTTACAGACAAAGAAAAGCGGCGGCGCCTCTTCTCTATGCCGGGTTCTTGCTCGGATTTTTCTTGATGGCAGTGGCGACCCAAAAATCCATCGTCAAAATGCCGGGGGACTACTATCTCGGGATCGGTGCTCCGCTGTTAGCGCTGTTGATTGGATTTGGTCTGCAAACGCTCCCCCGCGTAAACCCGCTGTTCGTACTACTCATCGTGGCTGGCATGGCCTCCGCCAACCCGATCATCAAATCAACGGACTACCGGGCAATCGCCGAGAGAATGAGAATGCAGTGCAGCGATTGTACGGTGGTCGTTGGCAACGGCTACGCAGGGGCCGTTCCGGCATCGGTGCTTTACGAAACCAAGCGCATGAAAATCATCGCAATGAACGCTGGCGAGACGGCCGATCAGGTTTTCGCCCGCGCCGGGAACGACGAGTTTGTCCTCTTTGTAAAGACGAACGAGCCGCCCACGGTCGCTGCGGAAGATCAGTTTGTTCTGTCCCATCGTGCGGTTTGGAAGGATGGTTATTTCGAGGTTTATCCGCAGAGACGATCCAACCCGGACCCTCAATCCATCCATGGTGCAACGATGATTGGCGGGAATTCCGCGCCACCTCAATTCGCTCGAGCTTCCGTCAGTCGCTGACAACAGAGCCTTCTTTGTGCCCTTCCGCACCCTATGCTAAGATTGTTCGGTAGAGTGCAAGCGTTTTCTTCCTGTTTATGCTGGAGTTTGGCAGGTGCAGCTGCCACTCGAGTGGTACCGGCAAAATTGCGCTCAAACACGCGGTTGGTGACGTAGTTCAGTTGGTTAGAACGCTGCCCCGTCATTGGTTAGAATCCTACACTGTCACGGCCCGTTTAAGTTCTTACCCTCAACATTATACGTTCCCAGGGCCCAACCCTCTTTAATTCGCAACGCAACTGCACTTGGCTTCAGTTGAAACTATACCACCCGTCGTGGTATATTTATCGGCGGAGAACAGGATGGCAGAACTTTTCACACTCGACGAAGCCGCCGCGATTGCGGAGATTGAGCCTGACACCGTTCGAACCGCGCTAGAAAAGAGATCCGTAACCCCTTCGCGCAAGATCAAAACGGGCAAGGCCGTGCGTTACCGTTTCTCCGAGGGCGATGTACTCTTTCTTCTCGTTCTCGCAGAATTCCCGTTCCCCCTTTCCAAGGAAGACAAAGACTCTCTAGCTCAAGTACTCGCGCACGGAAGCAAAACCGCCAGGCATTGGGTTTCTGACGGACCGGATGTCGTGTTTAGGTCTGGGGACATGAAGATATTCGTTGAGTGCAAGCATTTGCGCAAAACCGTCGAGAGAAACGTGGCCGCGTACCGCTGGGGCAAGGAGCGAATCACTTCGTCTCTGGACGTTCTCGGCGGGGAACCTGTCTTCCGGGGCACGCGAATTCCTTTGGAACATGTCGCGGCACTCTTCCGTAAGCACGTCCCGGACGAAGAGATCGCCGAGGACTTCCCTGCTCTCGATGAGAGAGACTTGGCCTATGCGCGGCTCGCGGCACGACTTGGACAGCCACCAGGACGACCGAAAAAGCACTTGCGAATCGAAAGGGAGCCCGGTGCCCGCCGTTGATTCGCATACTGCTGGACGAACATGTTTCGCCGTCTTTGGTCGGCAAACTCGGCGATAAAGGTGTCCTTGCTGTGGCCGCAGCACATGTCGGTTTGTCTGGCGAACCGGACGCGAAAATCTGGAACTACGCTTTCGAAAATGACTTTGTCGTCGTCACAGGCAACGCGCGCGATTTTATCCGGCTTCTCAACGTCGAGGTACACCCGGGTCTGATTGTCCTCCGCGAGGGCGGCCTGACTCGCGACGAACAATGGGACCGCATCCGACCGGTAATCGAGCACGTCTTGGAATCCAGCGATGACAATTTCTTGGTCAACAAACTGGTCGAAATCTCGGATGTGGACGACTGGGAAATTCGTGAGATTCCGAAACCCTGATCAGCCAACAACTCCCAATGCCGATCTCTTGCCTACCCGGCTAGCTCAAAATCCTCATGCGGACCGGCGATATGATCCCACGTCCGAAGCTTGGGAAGCTCTGAATATAACTCTGAAAGCGATTGATCTGGCGGCACTTAGCTTTCCGAGTGATGCCCTTAATTGGAAACTAGATGGAAACTGAAAGCAACTACGGATTGCACCGCAGAATCTCCCCATTAACGGAAGACGCTCCCATCGAAACGGCAGAATCGCTGGCCAAAGATATGCCATCCGCCCACGTCGTGCTTTAGGCCCCTAAGCACCGAATGTGTCCAGCCCATACGTATGAGGCTGCAGCCAAACCCATTGATGGCGCTGATGCATTAACGTTCCTGAACGAGAACCATCCGCACTGCCCTAGGGTACTTCTCAACGTTTCGAGCATGGGAGTAAAAACGAATTTCTTTGAGGCGGCAATTCGTCCCGCCTCGATCAGGCAATGACTTGCTTTGATTGCGAGCTCTCGTTGAATCTTTCTCCACCGAAGCGTGCGCGATATTGCTTTGGTGTCAGTGTGGTTTGCTGAATGAATGCTCTACGCAGGGCCTGTTCATCGCGAAATCCTGTCAGGTGTGCCACTTTCTTGAGTGGCATACCCCCGCTTTCAAGGTATTGCATGGCGGCTTGCACTCGAAGTGATTGCACCCAACGAGCCGGGGTTGAGTTGAACTGAGATTTGAATTGGCGTGCGAAGGTGCGCGGACTCATTGCCGCAGCGTTCGCGAGCGTTTGCACATTGAGATTGCGAGTAAGGTTCGATCTGACCCACACGGGCAAGTCACGCATGCGCTCGTCAGTAATGTCCGCTTGCTGCGCCAAGAGAGTGCTGTATTGAGCCTGACCTCCGGGGCGTTTGAGAAATAAAACCAATTCTCGCGCTACTGCGGCAGCTACCGCTCTTCCAAGATGCCTGCAGTCACTCCGGCGGTGGTGTAAAACTTGCCGTCTTTTATAAAGATTGGATCGCGCTCCACTTTGAGCTGTTTATAGCGGCTAATGAGAAGGTCACAATATCGCCAATGCGTAGCAACCCGCCGTCCATCGAGTAAAGCAGGCGAACGAAACGATAGAAACTTCATTCCCGAAGCCCCCCGAATTCGTAGCGCAGGGAGACCGGGTTCTGGCCATCGGCTTCGCCACGGGGAAAATCAAGGCCACGAACAGGACTTTCGAGGACCATTGGTCTTCGACATCACTGTTCGTCATGGCAAAGTAATGAAAATCCGGGAGTATATCGACACCCAGGCACTGGCGCGAGCCTCCGTAACACTCGCGTAACGGCCGGCTTCGTCGGTTTTTTGCATTTGGAGTCTGGCGCGGGAAACGCCGCGATTCTCCTCTCGGAAGCTTCGATTTAAAATATTTGTTGGAGTTCGCTTCACTCGTGCTGGGAAGCGCAGTGTATGCAAAAGAGGTCAAAATCGCGCTCTTCCTCGTGTCGTTTCGTTCAAGCTCCGCTGTTGGTCCACTCCGGATACTCGATGTAGCCACGTTCGTCACCGCCGTAAAAACTCGCTGCATCGGCCACGTTCAACGGTCCGCGGCGACTCAGCCGCGCAGGCAGATCCGGGTTCGCGAGGAAGAGGCGGCCATAGGCGACGGCATCGGCGGCTCCCACCGAAACCGCGCGCTCGCCCCGCTCGGCATCGTATCCACCGTTGGCGACATAGGTCCCCTTCCATGCAGAACGCAAGCGCCGGTAAAAATCCCCGTTGCGGTCGGCAGGGGTCGTGTCTTCGACGACGTGCAGGTATCCGGGCCACAAAGCCGCAGATGATTTGGCTGTCATTTGTGGGAGCGGCGTAGCTCACAGCAATCCAAACCTGAGACTGGCGGCGATCCCCAGAGCGATCTCACCTTGCAGGTGGAGTTCCTGAAATGCGACGGCTAGCCCATCGCTTTGAAACTTCCGAATAACCGCTTCAGGTTATTTTCTGACACTTGGGTCGGCAGCGGCACAAATTCGACTTTAGCGTCGCCAGGGCCCTTTCCAATCGTGGCGATCTGGTGCTGGTTTTCTTTGGTAACAATGCGGAGTATTACGTAAGCGATGTCGTCACCGGAAATGTATTCCTTAGGCAAAGTCCGCGAGCGTGTTCGCACAAGACAATCAATGACCAATTCCGTAATCCAAGGGGTTGATGCGGTCGCTTCCGCGATGAGAAATCTCGTCCAAGCCATTTGGGCCGTCGCAGAGGCCCCCAAGGCCGAAACGTTAGGAATTGCTTGCAAGGAAAGGATGCCGTTCAATTTGATGAAATGGGTGTCAGGCCCTAATGCTGGAATCAGCGCCTGGGTCAAACCAACATAAGAAAAAAAAGTTCCCTGGAAGACGCGATGAATTTCGTCTACCGGAACTTCCAAGGAGCTTGGACCCTGCCACCATGATCCGACTGCGCTCACGGCTGCTCGCAAAACACCTTCTTTTTTTATGGCGGCAGTAAGAGTCTTCAGACCTTGAGGAGTGCTGACGTCAGTTTCCAATGGAATGAGTTCGCCAGTGGAGACGTCCTTAAGAGAAGCGCCCAAGGCTTTCAATTTCTCTTTGGAACGCGATGGAACAAGCACTCGTGCGCCTTGCTGCAAAAACATTCGCGTAATCCGTTCTCCGATTTCACCGGCTCCGCCCGCAACTACGACAAGCTTGTTTCCTAATTCATGTTGGTTCTGCTTCATGACTTTCTCCTCATGCAGTTTGGTTTTTCACGCAAGACAGTTCGCCCCCGCACCGTATCTTTCCTAGACGGTCCACAACTTAGAGTTGAGACCATCCTCCGTCGACTGGAAACTCTGCTCCCGTCGTGAAGGTTGCATCAATCGCCAGAAATGCCACCGCCTTGGCAACTTCCTCCGGCCAGCCGAGACGCTTCATCGGAGCGCTTTCCTTCATCTGAAGGTAGACCTGATCTGCTGCCGCCTTCGGCATTCCTACCTTCTGAAGAATGTCCGTCGATCCAATTGGACCGGGGGTCACCGCATTCACGCGTATTCCACGGGGCAACAACTCGGCAGCAATGCTCCGAGTCATTGCACGAAGCGCTGCTTTGGCGGCGCCATAGGCGCTCAAGGTTGGCACCGCCTTCACGTTCGCAATCGAAGTGGTAAAAACCACCGAACTGCCTTCCGGCATGAGCGGCGCCAGTTTCTGGACGATGAAATACGGT
>Ga0335076_10004649_pt1 | contig 13896 bp, 9 predicted proteins | sample Lox_Sample_25_FD_206717 | JGI IMG/M metagenome (GOLD analysis project Ga0335076, IMG submission 206717) | Soil microbial communities from Loxahatchee National Wildlife Refuge, Florida, United States - Lox_Sample_2.5 | ecosystem: Environmental > Terrestrial > Soil > Wetlands | place: USA: Florida... | reverse complement strand
TTGTAGGCGCGCGAGAGCTGCAGCAGATCGTTGGCGTCGGCGACGCGGGTGACGTTCCAGCCGTAGCCGACAAAGCGCGTCATCATATCTTCGCTGAACGACCAACTCGCGGGGCCATCCAGGGTCACACGATTGTTATCGTATATCCAGCAAAGGTTCCCCAAGCCGAGATGCCCCGCAAGCGACGCGGCTTCCGCGGCAACACCTTCCATCAGGTCGCCGTCGCCGCAGATGGAGTACACGCGAAAATTGAAGAGTTCGAATCCCGGCTGATTGAAATTCGCCGCCAGCCATTCGCCCGCGATGGCCATGCCCACGCTGTTGGCGACTCCCTGGCCGAGCGGGCCGGTGGTGGTTTCAACGCCGGTGGTCATGTGCGATTCCGGATGCCCCGGGGTGCGGCTGCCGAGCTGCCGGAAGCGCTTGATGTCGTCCATGGAGACGGAAAGATCCTTGGTCACCTCGCCCTTTTCATTCACCAGGCGGACGCCCGCAAGATGCAGCGTGGAGTAAAGCAGCATGGAGGCATGGCCGGCGGAGAGCACGAAGCGGTCGCGATTCGGCCAAAGGGGGTCGGCGGGATCGTAGCGCAGAAACTCCTGCCATAACGAAAAAACCACTGGTGCCAGCCCCATGGGAGCGCCCGGATGGCCGGAGTTGGCTTGTTGCACCGCATCGATCGAAAGAGTGCGAATCGTATTGATACAAAGCTGGTCGATGTTCTGAGGACTCACTGTGACTCCTTCGAAGGAATGCGCGCTTCCACGGCAGAGGGTCGCTCAACGGAGGTGCCGCTCAGCAGGAAACCCGATGCATTGTACTTCATATAGGGCGAAATTTGCTCGCAGCTCACGGTGAAGCACCAAAACCAGGCGGGGCCTTCCAAAACGTGGCTGAACTCTACCATAAGACAATGGCTAAGATGTAAGGGAACGAAGAAAGTTTCAGAAAAGTGGCGGGATTTAGGGCGTGGACAGCTTCCGGAGAGAAACCAGGGTGGTTTCCACCGGAACACCCTTCGCAATCTTTACATGCAGCAGGGCTTCGAACGGCTTGATCTCGCCGGAATCAGAAAGTGAGAGACGCAGTAGCAGATCCTGCACGGACTGTTCCCGGCATACGTATTCGACGGCCCCTTGGGTGCCAAAGGTGGTGGTGCCGGCGATGATCAACTGGGAGCGCGAGGGGTTCAGGCCGGGCATCAGCGCTACCACGGCGTAATCCTCCAACAAGGGCGAGTCATACGGGCTGGCCAGATAGGCTTTTTGCTCGCCGGGTTGGGGATGCACATTAACAATAGCCAGATCTCCCTTACGCGGCCCCTCTTCCTTCCGGTCGAAAACAAATTCATGGGTTCCGGGGATTTCCAGCAGGGTGAGATTTTCCGAAGGGGAACCAACGAAGATGAGGTCGGTATTTTTCGCGTCATCCAGCGAAAATAGGCTACCGCGCTTGACCCGCAGATTCCGGTGCAACCCGCTGAATACCTGGTCGAGGTTGTGCACGGAGAGCACTTCTCCGACCCCCGTGTAATGGTCCCAGACCGACCCTTCCGGATCGCGCGCCGAATTGTAATAGCGCATTCCGGTTTCCGGCCGGCCCACAAACGCAGCGTTGCTGAAGACCAACCAAGGTTCTTCGGGGCCGATCAAGAAAGGTTTCCAGAAGGTCTGAAAGGCCGCCGAAGAGGAGCCGCGAGCTAGAGAATCGGAGGCGGACGCAGACGCATCCTTATGGGACATATAAACCATTACCAGGGAGGCGGCCAGAAGCAGGGCAAGCACGACCACGGCGGCGACCCAGCCTCGGGGTACTGGTGTCTCCGTTACCGGGGCGTGCTCGTGGGAATTCGACGCGTGATGGCCATTCGCTCGGTGCGCGGCATCACGCTTGTGAAAGGTCAGCGTGTAGCTGCCTTTGGGCAGCTCGATCCGCACAGGGTCTTCCGCGCCTTCGCTGGCATAATACTCAACCAGCTTGGCACGGAGACGGCCGGCCTGGACGCGCACCATGGAGTCCACGGCCGGATCAAAGTCCGTGGGCCGCCCGAACTCTTCGGTCGCAATCTGGTACTCCTTTAACGGAGCACCAGGATGTTCCAATGCATGGTGAGCGAGGTACCGCAGCAACTTGCAAAGTGATTCCGACCCATGCAGAACATGGCTTTCGGCAAGTCGCTCGACTTGCCGCAAATACTGCTCCCGTTCTGACATACAACCCCTGTAACCCGGAAACCAATCCGTGTAACAACGTAACATCCGCTGGAAAGCACTGCAAGTTCACAACTTGGGAATGTAACGGTATCAAACTGTGTGAGACTTCTATCCGGGACGTGTATCTGAAAAGTTGCTTCGCATAAACTGCGCTGTTTCTGGTTCAGCGCGGGTGGAACCCGGGGAAGCTTCCATTTTTTGTACCTTTGAACGAAGGACAATCGAGATCGAGCCGAATTGGTGCGGGAGTGACTTTTTCGAAAGTCCTGAATCCCCGGATACCCCTAGAATTCTCGTGGCTGAACCAAGTCGAGGTGCGTGAGTGAAACGCGCTGCCCGGTGCCAGACCAACTCAAGTGGGTGGTAACTCATTTCGATCGAAGAAAAGGGGTAGGGCATGAAACTACAGAAACTGCGGAATTGGGGGACAGTACTGGCCGCGATCCTGTGGACGGCCACCAGTTGTTTCGCCCAAAGCGACACGGCGCGGTTGCAGGGTACGGTCACCGATCCATCCGGAGCAGCCGTCGCCGGAGCGAGCGTCAATGTGACCAGCGTGGAAACGGGGAGGCTTTTGACCACCACAACCAACGAGCTTGGCTATTACACGGTGACGGCGCTGCCGCCGGGGCATTACACCGTGGACGTGGGGCAAAAAGGATTCAAGAAAATTCAGCGCACCCTGGAACTTCAGGTCGCGCAAGTTGGCGTCGTAGACTTCCAATTGCAAGTGGGCGAAGTGACGCAGGTGGTTAGTGTGGAAGCAGGTTCGCCCGTCATTGACCTGCAGGACTCCGCCATGGGCCAAGTGATGGAGAGCCAGCAGATCACAGAGTTGCCGCTCAATGGCCGCAATTTCACGCAGGTTGCCTTGCTCGCACCCGGAGTGGTCCGCGGCAGTGGCGCGGCCACCGGCGCAGCGGGCAACGCGGAAACGTACCGGTATAGTCAGGAGGGCGGAGCCTCGCTGGTGGTCAATGGCGTCCGCGCACAAGCCAACAATTTCATTCTGGACGGGATTGATAACAACGAATCGTTGGTGAACACCATCGTGCTTTTTCCTCCCGCCGACGCTATCGATGAATTCAAAGTGCAAAGCAGCATCGCGCCCGCGCAGTATGGGCGGGCCGGCGGCGCGCTGGTGATTACCAGCATCAAGTCCGGCACGAATGACTATCACGGCAGTGCGTTCTGGTTCAATCGCAACAAAGCCTTGAACGCCGAGGATTTTTTTACGAGTCCGCACACTCCTACGCCGAGTTTTGTGCGCAACCAGTTTGGCGGGTCTTTGGGCATGCCAATCCTGAAGGACAAGCTCTTTCTATTTATGGATTACCAAGGGCTGCGGCAAAACGTACCCAGCGGACCGTCTTACGCTACGGTTCCCACGGACGCCATGCGCGGCACGGGTGCCCTGACAGGTGAAGCCGACTTTTCTGCACTACTCGACCCCACAATGACGGCGAACCTCGACCTCTCCAAGACCCACGGCGTCATCTACGACCCGTCCACGGACGGGTCCGTACCGACGACACCGACCAATCCCAACGGAGCATTGCAGTTCATGGGAACTGGCGCGCAACCGAACGTCATCCCCGCAGACCGTCTCAACAGTGCGGCTCTGGCGTACCTGCAAGCTTACCCGGAACCAAATTGCGGGCCGGTGGGCACCACTCTGTCGATTACCGATGCCAACTGCAGTCCGATTTATCACAACTTCAAGCTTGAGCGCACCGTGATCGAGAATTGGGACGACTTTGACGTCCGCGGTGATTACATCATCAACACGAAAAACTCTTTATTTGTGCGCTTCAGCCGGGGTCATTCGGAGCAGACGAGCACTACTTCACTGGGCGTTCTACCTTCGGGCTTTGGCTCCGGTACGAATTTCAACTATCCCACAGGCGCTTCGGTCGGCCTCACGACAACGATCAGCCCAACCATGGTCAACGAATTCCGCAGCGGTTATATCCGGACCACATACGGGTACGAACCGCCCTTAAGCACGACAGCCTGGTGTACACAATTCGGAATCGCCAACTGCTACAACATCGTGACGGGCGGCATCGCTCTAATTGGCGCCTACGCCTCGCAAATCGAATACACCGGAGATTTTGGACCCTACATCGTGCCGCAGACGGGTTTCAACTATAACGATACCCTGACGTGGACCAAGGGGCGCCACACGGTGAAGGTTGGAGGAACAATACTTCGCCGCGAGCTTAATCTCTTCCGGCCTGACTACGGCAAGGGTGGTTTTCGGCCGGCCGGGAATGGGTATGCCGGTTGCTGTAATGGAGGCTCGGGGCACGTGGATACCGGATACGAGGTCTCTGACTTGCTCGCGGGTTTCGTGGACGATTATGAAGTCGGTTCACCCCTCGGGATGGTGGGAACTCGAACTTGGGAGAACGGCTTCTTTGCGCAAGACGACTTTCGCGTCACTCGGCGCCTGACACTCAACCTGGGCCTGCGCTGGGACATTCTGACCTGGCCAACGGAAGTGGAAAACCGCATGGCCAATTTTGATCTGGTTACGGGGGCGTTGGTTGTAGCAGGAAGCAATGGCGCGCCCAGAACGCTGATTCCCAACGACTACCACAATTTTGGTCCTCGGCTGGGCTTTGCCTATGACCTGTTGGGCGACGGTAAAACCGTGGTGCGCGGCGGCTACGGCTTGTTCTACTTTATTGATCGCGGCGGGATTAGCAATCAGTTGTCCCAGAACCCTCCGTTTGCCGGGGTAAACACGGTCACCTATCAACAGGGTTATCGCATCGCGCTTTCGGGCGCGCTGCCTTGCTCACCGAATTGCACTCCGGCGCAGCTGATTTCTACAAATGCTACTGCACCGTTGCCATCGGGAAGTTTTGTCCTGGGAACGGGGCCGGGAGAGTTCAATCTGGCCGCACCACAGAATGTGAGCGTAGTGGCGCTACTACCTTCCAATGTGACGCCCATGGTTTCCGAGTGGAATTTGCAGGTTCAACATCAAATCGGCAGCAATCAGTCGGTGAGCATCGCCTACGTGGGCACGCATGGGGCGCACCTGGTGCGGAATTACGATGCCAACCAGGTGTTATTTGACGCAGCCTCAAGCACGCCCGGCCTGTATCCCAAGCTGGGTACAATCGCGGTGCAGGACACCAGAGGCAAGTCGGACTACGACGCGTTGCAGTTGCAATACCAACATCGGTTGTCTCAGGGCCTGACCGTCACGGGTGCGTTCACGTGGTCGAAGACGCTAGACGACGGTTATGGCAACCTCGATGCCGGCACCACCAGCGGCAACGTACCCCAGTTGTACACGGACTACGGAATCGAGCGTGGTCTTTCCAACCAGGACGTGGATTATGTCCTGACTGCCAGCGCCTTGTATGACCTTCCCTTTGGCCGTGGCAAGCGGTGGGGGAACGACGTTTCGAAGTGGATGGATTACATCATCGGAGGCTGGCAACTCAACGGCATTTACACGCTGCAGGGCGGCACTCCCTTCAGCGTTACCGTCAGTGGCACTCCGAGCTCTGCGCGAGCGGACCTTATCGGTCCGATTCATACGCATCCAGGAAACATTCAGGATTACGTCGACGCCTCTGCCTTTGCGGTTCCGGCCGTGAATGCGGCGGGTATCTACATTGCTCCTGGAACCGCGGGCCGCGATATTGTTCGCGGACCGGGGTTCTCCAACTTGGACTTTGCTCTGTTCAAGAACTTCCCGGTGACAGAGCGCATTAAAGGCCAATTCCGTGTGCAGGCCTACAACCTGACCAATACACCGCACTTTAGCAATCCGTACGATACGACCCTGCAGGACGGGCATATTGGGCAGATCAACAGCGTGCTGACGAACAGCTGGCGGCAGGTCGAACTCGCCTTGCGCTTCACTTTTTAACCCCCCACACCCCGGGCAGGAGGCGGGATGTCTTCCGCCTCCTTCCTTATAAATTTCAGAATCCCTGCGAAAGGCACAGACTTGGTCTCCAGAAAAAGTTTCCTCGCTGTTGTTGTGCTTGCCTGGCTCTATCCCTCACTGGGAATGGCCCAAAACGCTCCCGGCGCGCCGGGTTCGATGCCGACGTGGACCACGGCCGGCAAGGAAGGCATCGGCACGTCCACGACGTTGGATTCGAAAGTGTGGTTCAGCCTGGAAGGCGGCGTCCTGACCGAAGTGTATTACCCGCGGCTGGACACCGCGGATTTCCGCACGCTGGAATTCGCCGTCAGCGACGGGAAGAACACCTGGGCGGAAGCCAAGGACCTGAAGCACTCGCTGGAGCGCGTCAACAACGATGCGTTGCTCTATCGCCAGATCAGCAGCGATCCTGCCGGCAAATTTAAAATTGCGAAGACGTATGTCACTGATCCGCAGCGGGACACGTTACTGATTGAGGTGGAGTTCACCGCGCCCGCGGGCTACGAACTCTACGTGCTTGCCGACCCGGCGCTGAAGAACAGCGGCTATGGCGACACCGGATTCACGCAGGGAGAAGCGCTGGTGGCGCAGAAGGCCGATGTGGCTTGCGCGCTGATGAGTTCCCCCGCGTTTTCGCAAGGAAGTTCGGGTTTTGTGGGGAAGAGCGACGGCTACACGGACCTGCTGCTGCATCACAAGCTGGAGTGGAAATACGATCGCGCGGAAAACGGCAACGTGTTTCAGGCCGCGAAACTCGGCGGCGCAAATCATTACGTGGTGGCGCTGGGTTTCGGGCCGAATCCGGACGCCGCGGTAGCCTCCGCGAAGAATTCGCTGGCCAGCAAATTTTCCGACGTGCGCGACGCCTATGTCGCCGGTTGGAAAGCGTATGTGAAAGGACTGCGAAAGGTTTCGGCACGCTACGAAAGCGAATTTCAGCTGGCCGCCATGGTGTTGAAAGCGGAGGAGGACAAAACTTACCGGGGCGCGATCATCGCTTCGATGAGTATCCCGTGGGGTATCGCCGCGAAGGCGGACACCAACGAAGTGGGCGGCTACCACCTGATTTGGGCCCGCGACCTCTATGAGATCGCCACCGGCCTGATGGCGGCGGGAGATCGCGACGCCGCAGTGCGCGCATTGAACTATCTCTTCACCGTGCAGCAGCAGCCCGACGGCCGCTTCCCCCAGAACAGTTGGCTCGACGGACGCCCTTACTGGAAGGCGCTCCAGATGGATGAAGTCTCTTATCCCCTCATTCTTGCCTGGCAATTGGGCCGCACGGATGCGGATTCCTGGAAAAACCATGTGCGCCCGGCCGCGGAGTTTCTAGTTGCGCGCGGGCCGGTGACCGAAGAGGAGCGATGGGAGGAGCTGCCCGGTTACTCGCCGTCTACGATTGCGGCGGAAATTGCCGGGTTAGTCTGCGCTTCGGACATCGCGCGGAAAAACGGCGCTGCGGACGACGCCGACCGCTACCTGCACACCGCCGACGATTGGGCCGCGCACATTGAATCGTGGATGGTCACCACAACGGGACATTTGGACAAAGCCGGCGCGACGACGGGCTACTACATGCGCATTGACAACAACGCCGATCCCAACGATGGCTACCAGCTCGATGTGCGCAACGGCGGCGGCGTTTGGGACGAACGCGACGTGGTGGATGCTGGCTTCCTGGAATTCGTGCGCCTGGGCATTCGCCCCGCCAGCGATCCCATCATCCAGAATTCCGTGAAGATCGTGGACTCTCAGATTCGCGTGGAAACGCCGAATGGCCCTTCGTTTTATCGTTACACCCACGACGGCTATGGCGAGACGTACTTCGGCGGCCCGTGGCAAGGGCAGGGCATCGGCCGCATCTGGCCGATTTTTACCGGAGAGCGGGGCGAATACGAAATTGCCGCCGGCCATGATCCCACCCTGTATCTCGATTCGATGCTGCATTTCGCCAATGCAGGCGGCATGATCTCCGAACAAATTTGGGATCGCGCGGAGCCGACGCGGACCGGCTTCGTGTTCGGGGGCGGCACGGGCAGCGCGACGCCGCTTTCCTGGAGCATGGCGGAATTTTTACGGCTGGCCGTTGGGGCCGAAGAAAAGCGCGTGGTCGAAACGCCCTCGATTGTGGCGGAGCACTTCCTGCACAGGCAATAATGGGCCGCGCCGCCATCCGGGCTGCGAGGATGGTTGCCGGCAAAAGAGGCCGGTGCTACCGGGCTTGTTGCGCCCTTCGTGCGCGTTGGTTACAGTAAAAAGTGCCGGCGCCCGGGTGGCGGAATGGCAGACGCTGAGGACTTAAAATCCTCCGGGGATTTTTCCTCATGTGGGTTCGACTCCCACCCCGGGCACCAATCTTTGCTCCTTCCAGTCGCGGGAGAGTTTTTTTTCCTGACTCTCCCCTTGCTAGAACGCTGTTACCGGAGAAGTCCCGGTACCCGAAGCCCATTTCATCTCAGCCAGTGAAAGATGAACAATTCAGGAACCGCTGCACCCGCAATGAACGCAAAAATCCAGGCGAGTGGGCCGCGAACATAAGCTGCGGCTAGACCAGCAATAAAAAATAACACGACCTTAATTTAGTAGCTTGCGAGAAAATGCATCCACGCAAACTGCGGGCCGCTACCTTGCAAGGTTGCAACTGACTCAAAGAAGAATTGGCCAGGTGACTTAGGCAGAACGAAGTGTGCAATGATCGACAGTGACGCGCCGAGAGCGGCTACGGTAAGTTGAGTTGATAGCGGTTGGCGGCTAGTTGGTGCTTTGGTGGGTTCGGCCATGCTGAGAATTTGTAGCACACCTAACTCTAGGAAGCCTCAACGAGATAAGTGGGCGGTTCCCAGGTCCTGGTAAACGCGGTGATCTCAATGGGCCGACACAACAAACAGCCCGAACCCAACTTTCAGTGGTAACAAAAGCCAAGATCGCTCGCTAGGGTTAGAACAGCCGGAACACTACCCTGGCTAGGTTTTGCTCGACTACCGGCAAACAGATCCGTTTTCCCGGGGAAGCATTGTCGAAGCAATGCTTTGGATGGTGTTGCGTCAACCGTCTGAGCCGGCACGACTTACCAGGCACTGAGCAAGGCGACTCTCTGAATTTCTGCTAGGCTAGCTGGAAATGCGAATCACAGTGTTACTTCCGACTATAATTTTCGCCATTGCCTTCGCTGCCTATCCCCAAGGAAAACACTGGACGGAAACGCCGGACGAAACCATTTGGCGAGGGAGATACGGAAACTGCGACCACGGGTACTTTGTAAATTTACCTTCCGGAGTTATTGGACATAGCACTCATGCACCGAGTCCAAATCATGGAATTCTCATCTCGGTGAACGACCCAGGGAAGACGACACTAGTGACGCCCGAAGAGCCGAGACTGATAGGCGCTTACGATTCACTCGATGCAGGGGAACTCGGGAGCCCACGGGCTTACGTCGAGCGATACGACCTGAAACCAGAGAATGCATCGGAGAGGATCACGATTCTCGAATGTCGAGACACGAAATTCAAAGGCTCCACCGCCATATATGTTCACCTTCGCAAAGTGACGGAACATTCGACATCTGAGATTGAGGAGCTGGTCGTGTACAGAGCCCCAAAGGGGATTGGACCGACGTTTTACGTAGTCATGCTCAGCACCACGCCCGAATTTTACAGTAGAGACCATGCCCTTTATGTCCAAATCAAAGATGGGCTGAACTTCGTCCGCGTGCCTCCCGGCGAGTGCTCGAACGACTAGCGCCTGATTAACGCGTTAATCGGGACCTACGCCGCATTGGGGTCGTATAATCCGCTCAGATGGGACAACCAGAATCCAAGCCACGACTCATCCACACCAAGCGCGGAGCGGTAATTGCACTGTGCCTTACCGGCTATGTCGCGGCCTTGAGTGTTTGGAATGTGCTCTGGCATTCCCGACGCGAACACCATTGGCTTCTCGACTTTGACTGGCTCGTCTTATGGCATACTTCACTGCCAACCTCGGTCGTAGCGGGAGTTAATCTGGCGTTCTACGCAGGATTACTCTGGGTTGGGGTGCTGCTTTACCGGATTGCCCAGGGTAAGGAGCGCGTTTTAGTAGTTGGCTGGGCCGCAGCCTTCTTCCTTGGCTTAATCCAAATTCTAATTTCAGCGTCTGCGGCTACCGCAATTGGCCCCGTGAAAGCCCTCATGGCTGCAGCAGCATTCCTTGCTGCTGTGGATATCTTCTTAAAGATGCCTGCAAGCGGCTACCCTCGTGTCGATGGTCGAACATCTCGGAATTCGTGAGAATAACCGGACCGGCTAGTACCCACTTGTACGATAAGCGCTGCCGGCTCAGACGGTCGACGCAACACGCTCCAGCGCGTTGATTCGACAATGCTTCCGCAGGTGAGCTGCCTGTTCGGCTGTACTCGGTCAATCCTCAGCCAGGGCAACGTTCCGGTTGATCCAACCATAGTGAGCGATTTTAGCTTTTGTTTTCACTGCAAGTTGGATTCGAACTGAGTGTTGCATCGACCCATTGAGACCACCTCGTTTACCAGGAGTAGAGGTTTTCGTGGCAAACTATTTTGCGTGCAAATAAACGACCAAGCCGGATTCCTGTTCGTATTTGTCGTAATGCTTTTTTTCGGGCTATATGCGGTAACCAATCCAAAGGCTGTCAAAAAGGAAAACGAGGATGTGCCAGGTTTCCATAAGACGGGATTCTCGTGGATGCCAGTATGGGCCTGGAGATTGTTTGGAATCGCGCTACTCGCGGTATCTGGAATTTTTCTGTATTTGTTTCTAAGGCACTCACCTTCCATGCGAGTACTGTGAGCCACTTGTACGGGAACGGCTGCCGGCTCAGACGGTCGACGCAACACGCTCCAGCGCGTTGATTCGACAATGCTTCCGCGGGAGAACTGTCTGTTCGGCTGTACTCGGTCAATCCTTAGCCACGGCAACGTTCCGGTTGATCCAACCATAGCGAGCGATTTTAGCTTCTGTTTTCACTGCAAGTTGGGTTCGAACTGAGTGTTGCATCGACCCATTGAGACCACCCGGGTTATCGGACAAGTGGGCTCCAGTACTCCATCCAACTGCGAGGAAGTGTACGGTTGATGCTCAAGTGTACCGATGTGTGCCGATTGGTGCTTTATCGCAGTTGCAACGCCGCGTGAATACTGGGCTTAGGAATTTACTCGTTTATTCGACTCCCAACCCGGGCACCAATCCGCTCCTCGACGTACGCATTCTCTCGTTGTACGCATTCCTGCTCCGGCTGCGCGCCTGACCTTCTTCCAGGTTACTGCTGCGGCGGTTCCCAATTGCGAATCACGGATTTTGACCAGCACGCGCCGCAAAGGAAATCCGGCATCACCACGATCTGGCTGCGGCGCCGGCAACGCTTGCACGACTTCGCGGTGGCATGAACGGCGAGCGAGACCTTCGAGCGGGTAATCTTTATCAGATCTTGCAGACGCATCACCTGCCCAACGATCTTCCACGTCCAACGTAATTTTTTTGAGCCTGTTTTCACGAAAGCCCCTGACAAGTCTTCACGGAATGCAACGGAAGCAACGGCCAATTGCCGCGTAGTGTGGGACGTGCGCATGCGCGGCCCCACGTCAAAAATCACGGACCTTTGTGACCGGAGTCACATATCGGAAGCGCGCAGGTTCCGGACGCGCCGCGAAGCGTCCGATGGTTGCGGGGCGTTCCGCCGCACATATGGCGGTGTTTCTCGAAACTCCGTCGCAGAAGCCGCTTGGCCGCGGCTGAGGATTGGCTATACTCCGCAAAGGAGGATTCGTGAAGCGACCGGCGCTAGTTCTGCTTATTCTTTTCGCCGCAGCCGCAATCGTGCGGGCAAAAGACTGGAAACCCGCGACGATCATCGGCGTTTCGCAGACGACGGTGACCAGTCCCATGATGCACGGACCGAAAATCATCATGCACTACACCGTGTCCACCGATAAGTACACACTTTTCGTGGACTACGCGTACCATCCTCCCAGTAAGCCCGACGAGCCCGAGCAACCCGGAAAGAACAGTCCTCCCAGCGTGCCCCTCGGCGAGCCGATCAAAATTGCCATCGAAGGACACCACGCGTATTTCGTGGATGCCAACGGAAAAGAAGTCAAGATGGACATCAAAAGGAAAATGAAAAATTGACGGAACCCGCCGGATCGCGAGTGCGCATTCGCGCATCCTTCCTCAATCGTTTTTTGCGCGAGCTCGCGAGCAACGCGCCACCCCGGGAGCAGAAATTTCTTGAAAATTCTTGGAACCTTTTCCCCTCCCGCGGGAATCATATATAACAGCGAATAAAAAATAGGTAAGTTCTGGACGGCCCGGTGGCCTGGTGCGTGTTGGTGCACGCGCCCTGAGAGATGACAGTTACTCGCCCTCGTCTTTTTCTCACCAGATACTTAGGGGAAATCCGTCGAAGTCTCTTAATTCGATAAGAACAGGGAGATTTCTACATGAAACGCATTGTATTGCTGATTGCTGTTGCATTCTTGTTCGGAGGTGTTGCCTTCGCGCAGGATAATCCAAGGATTCAGATCACCGGGGATTATTCCTATTTTCGCCTTAACCCGAGTTTGGGTTCCACCTGGGACAGCCAGAACGCGAACGGCGGCGGCGGCGACATCACGTATTTCCTGACGCAACACATCGGCGTCAAGGCCGACTTCCAGGGATACAACAGCAACAGCCAGTGCCCGAACGCCAACTCTGGATTCACTGGCTGCGCTTCCGGCAATTTGTTTACCTACATGTTTGGTCCGGTGGTGAAGTACCGGGTGAGCAAGTTTGAGCCGTTCGGCGAAGTATTGTTCGGCGGCGCGCACTCGAACTTCTACACCAGCGCTTGCAACAACAACTCAGGGCTGTGCGGCGGCTCACCGACGACGACCGCTTTCTCTTGGGCTATCGGCGGCGGCGTGGACTTGCCGGTGTCGCACCACCTCGCCGTGCGCTTGTTCGACGCGGATTATGTGCTCAATCGCTTCTCCGATAATTTCATCGGCGGCAACAGCACGCAGAATAGTTTCCGCCTGCAGACCGGCTTGCAGTACCGCTTCTAACTCTTGATCGGCGGTGGCCGCTCTTTCGCTAAGCGGCCGCTTGCCGATCAGCACGCCGAACTCGGGGAAAGCCACCCCTTCCCCGAGTTCGCAATTTTCACCAAATCATTCACGACAAATTCTCTAAAACTAAAAAAGAATTTAGCGGCGCCAGTGGGAAGGGAAGTCGACGTACGAGGAATCGAGCGCAGCGACCGAGGGGCAGCCGAGGAGGCGGAGGGTGCGATCCGCGTCGGCGTGGAGAATTTCCAGCGCGCGCACGACGCCGGGGTAGCCCGCGGCTGCAAGCCCATAGGCGAAGGCGCGGCCAATCAAAACGGCGCGCGCGCCCAGGCAGATAGCCTTAATCATGTCGCCGCCGCGGCGGATACCGCCGTCCATCAGCACCTCGACGCGGCCGTTCACCGCAGCCACCACTTCCGGCACCGCGCGAATCGCGGGATAGACGGAATCGAGTTGCCTGCCGCCGTGATTCGAGACAATTACTCCGGCGACGCCTTCGTCCACCGCACGGCGCGCGTCATCGCCCGTGAGAAGTCCCTTCACCAGGATCGGCCTGTCCCACACCTTGCGAATCCACTGTAAGTCGTCCCAGCTGACGGCGGCGTCGGCCAGCGCCGATGCGACGTCCACTAAATCCAGCGGCCCCTGGCCGGGAATGACGATGTTCTCCAGTTTCGGAATGCCTCCATCGGCGAGAAACCCGGCAA
>Ga0335076_10004648_pt1 | contig 13897 bp, 12 predicted proteins | sample Lox_Sample_25_FD_206717 | JGI IMG/M metagenome (GOLD analysis project Ga0335076, IMG submission 206717) | Soil microbial communities from Loxahatchee National Wildlife Refuge, Florida, United States - Lox_Sample_2.5 | ecosystem: Environmental > Terrestrial > Soil > Wetlands | place: USA... | reverse complement strand
CCCATTGGCTGGTGCGCGCCAGCGCGGCAGCGAGCCGGAGTTCGCCCAGCAGATCCTCGTCACCGGCCAGGGCGGTATTGTCGGTGCCGATCGCCACCCGCAGGCCCTGGCGCAGGAAGTCGCCGAGTGGCGCGATGCCGTTGCGCAGGCGCAGGTTGGAGCCCGGATTGCGCACCACCGTGGCGCCGCGCTCGGCCGCCATCTCGATGTCGGCCGGGGTCATCCATACGCCATGCGCGATCGAGACGCGCGGCGACAAGGCACCGAGACGATCCAAATGCCGCATCGTGCCGCCCGGGAACAGGCGCTCGCAGGCGACGCTCTGGGCGCGGCTCTCGAGCGCATGCATGTGCAGGCCGATACCGCGCTTCTCGGCGTCGCGCGCCAAGCCGGCCAGCATCTCGTCGCTGACCCACTGGGGGCCGGCCGGGCCGTAGCAGAACGAGATTCGCGGATGGCCCTCGTAGTCGGCGCGCAGCCGCTCCATCAGCCGGACGGTGGCGCCAAGGTCGCCGGCATAAGGCTGTGGCAGGTCGCCGCCGAGCGCCGCGCCGAGCTCGGGCGTCAGGCCGGCCATGAACGCCGCGGCGTCCTCCTCGGGATAGACGACCAGCGCGCGGTCCTGGGCGCCGACGCACATGACCACGCGCAGGCCGGCCTCGTCGTAGCCGCGCAGCGCGGCGCGCAGCTCGGCCTCGTAGTTGCCCGAGCCGTAGCTCGTGTTGGCGTGGATCGCGGTGGTCACGCCGTGGGCCAGCATGTCGCTCGCCGCCATCACGGCGAGCGCGTAGGGATCGGGCGCGCCGCGCCGCCGCCGCAGCGCGATCCAGCTCTCCAGCATGTCGTCGGCGAAGCCGAGCTGGAGCGTGCCGAGCGAGCGGCCGTGCTGATGGGCGTTGACGAACCCGGGCATCAGCAGGCAATCGTCGAGGCGCTCGACGTCGGCATCGGGGGAGCGTTGCAGCAGCTCGGTCAGGAGATCGACCGCCGCGATGCGGCCGTCCTCGACCAGCACCGCATGGTCGGGCAGCAGCAGCTCGGGGTCGGGGCCGGTCAGCACGTAGTCGGCTGCCAGGATGGTGGTCGGCACGCGGGCCCCTTTCGGTGTCCGAGCGGTTCCGTGATCGCGGCTCGCAGGTTAGTGCTTTCCACCGGCGCTCGAAAGGGGCGATGGCGATGCTGGTGATCGACGGGTTGCGGCGGCTGAGCTTCGGCCCCTTCGCCTTCGAGGTGGCGCGCGGCGAATGCGTCGGCATCGCCGGCCCCTCGGGCTCCGGCAAGAGCGTGCTGCTGCGCATGATCGCGGACCTCGACCCGCACGACGGCTCGGCGCGGCTCGACGACGTCGCCTGCGAGGCGATGCCGGCGCCCGCCTGGCGCCGCCAGGTCACCTACGTCGCCGCCGAGTCGGGCTGGTGGGCCGACCGGGTCGGCGCCCACTTTGGCGATCGCGCCGCTGCCGGCGCCCTGCTGCCGGCGCTCGGGGTCGCCGGCGATGCGCTCGACTGGCCGGTCACGCGGCTGTCGACCGGCGAGCGGCAGCGCCTGGCGCTGATCCGTGCACTGATCCAGGCGCCGCGCGTGCTGCTGCTCGACGAGCCGACCTCGGCGCTCGATCCCGAGACCACGCAGGCGGTCGAGGCGCTGCTCCGGCAGGCGCTCGCGCGCGGCGCCGCCATCGTGCTGGTCAGCCACGATCCCGCCCAGGCGGCGCGCCTGGCGACCCGCCGCTTCCGCATGACGGCCGGCAGACTGGAGCGCCTGACGTGACCGAGGCCTCGGCGATCTCCCTGACCTACGGCGAGCTCGCGCTCGCCTCGCTGCTGCTGTGGCTCAACGGCGCGCTGTCGCTGTGGCTCGGCCTCGGGCTCGAGCGCCGCATGGCGATCGCCGGCGTCCGCATGGTGGTCCAGCTGCTGCTGATCGGCCTGATCCTGAAGGCCTTGTTCGCCACCGCCTCGGGGTGGCTGACCGGGCTGGCGGTGCTGGTCATGATCGCCGTGGCGGCCAACGAGGTGCATTCGCGCCAGGACCGCCGCCTGACCGGCCTGTGGGGCGTCTCGGTCGGCGCGGTGCCGATGGCGGCGGCCACCGTGGTCGTCACCCTGCTGGCGTTGCTGGTCGAGGTGGGCGCCAATCCGTGGCACGACCCGCGCTACACCATTCCGCTCGCCGGCATCATCCTGGGCAGCGCGATGAGCGGGGTCAGCCTGGGCCTGAACGGGCTGGTCGGTGCGGTGGCAAGCGAGCGCGCCGCGATCGAGGCGCAGCTTGCGCTCGGCGCAGCGCGCTTCACGGCGCTGCGGCCGCTGCTGCGCCAGGCGCTGCGCAGTGCCTGGATCCCGCAGCTCAACCAGATGTCGGCCGCCGGGGTGGTTACCCTGCCGGGCATGATGACCGGCCAAATCATCGCCGGGATGGATCCGGTCGAAGCGGTCAAGTACCAGATCCTGATCATGTTCCTGCTCGCCGGCGGCGCCGGGCTGGGGACGCTCGGCGCGGTCTACGGCGCCGCGGCGCGGCTGACCGACGAGCGCCACCGCCTGCGGCTCGATCGGGTGAGCGAGCGCAGCGGCTAGACGCGGCGCGCCGGGTCAGGCGGCGCGCACCTCGTGCAGGAAGGTCTCGACCTCCTGCTTCATGCGCTCGCCGTTGCGGCTCAGCTCGCCGGCCGAAGACAGGACCTGGGACGCGGCGGTGCCGGTCTCGCTCGCCGCGTGCGTCACGCCGGCGATGTTCGAAGACACCTCCGAGGTGCCCGCCGCCGCTTGCGCGATGTTGCGCGAGATCTCCTGTGTCGCCGCCCCCTGCTGCTCGACCGCGGCGGCAATCGTGGCCGCCGTCTCGTTGACCTTGGTGATCGTCAGGGTGATGCCCTGGATCGACTGCGCCGAGCTCTCGGTGGCATCCTGGATCGCCTTGATCTGCACGGCGATCTCGTCGGTTGCGCGCGCGGTCTGGGTGGCCAGCGCCTTGACCTCGGAAGCCACCACCGCGAAGCCCTTGCCGGCCTCACCGGCGCGCGCCGCCTCGATCGTGGCGTTCAGCGCCAGCAGATTGGTCTGGCTTGCGATGTCGGCGATCATCTTGACCACGTTGCCGATCCGTTCGGCCGCGGCGCTGAGGCTCTGCACCTGCGTGTTGCTCTGGTTCGCCTGACGCACGGCGTCGCCGATCATGGCGGTCGACTGGGCGACCTGTTGGCCGATCTCGGCGATCGAGGCGCTCAGCTGCTCGGTCGCCGAGGCGACCGTCTGGACATTGGCGGTGGCTTGTTCCGACGCCGCCGCGACGGCGGTCGATTGGCGGGACGTCTGCTCGGCGGTCGACGCCATCGTCTGCGCCGTCGATTCGAGCTCGCGCGAGGATGACGATACCGCGCCGATCGTCGTGCCGACCATGGCTTCGAACTCGCGGATCAGGGTCTCGATCCGGCCCTGCCGCTTGGCGCGGTCCTCCAGCATGGCCTCCTGATAGACCGAGATCGCCAGATCGATGTCGAGCAACACGGCGGTGGTGACCGCCTTCGTGATCTCGGCGCCGCGCTTGGGCTTCCAGCGATAGGTCTGTGCCGCCAGATCGCTCAGGTGCGCCAGAACGAAGGCATAGCCGCCGATGTACCAGCGTGGCTCCAGCCCGATCTTGTTGTGCACCCGGCCGATGGTGCGCACGCCCTCCATATACTCGGCGTCGAACCGACCGTTGAACAGGCGCGCCCAGTGGCCGCCTTGGGCGGCCTTGAGGCGCGTGACCTGGTTGCCTATCAGCCCGGCGAGGTTCGGCTCGCTCAAGACATGGGCATAGAAGCCCTCGAGAATCGTGGGGAGCGCCTTCTCGACGGTCGGCCAGAATTCGCGCAGTGCCGCGCTGGCCGTCGCGTCGATGCGCATGAAGCGCAGGCGGGCGTCGCGATCGTGGTGGTCCTCGGAATGCTCAGGGCCTGACATGAACGCCTCCAGGGATTGATTTTTGGTCGAAGGGTTCTTGCTTCGCGGGTGAGTCGCGCGGCAGGCAGACACGTGTCGATCCAGGGAGCGTGCCGTGCCGCAGCCATCTCGAATGCGAAAGCAGGTGGCTGATTTGCAAACGCCATGCGCGATTGTTAGATCAGACCAATTAATACTCCCTTTAAAACCTGGAGTTTCATTGTAAGAATTCTCTATTACTACCTAAGTGCGTTGATGGGTTCTTTAGATTGTGATCTTTTTATTGTTATCGACAGCAGGAGCCGCGGATATACGAAAGGCTACCTCCTTTCGGGCAATTGCTATTTATCAAGCGCTGGGGCCAATTGATCGACGTGCCTGCCGCCGTCCGCTACCTTTCCGCGCCTGGCCTGCTGCGCGACGCCATCACCGACGTGCTGCGCAGCGCGTTCGCCTGCGCCGAGATCACGGTCGAGGCGGCGTTGCCGCCGAACCAGGGCTGGCCGGCGCTGCGCAAGGGCGACCTCCTGATCGTCGACGACTCGGTCTGTACGCCGGTCGAGTTGTCGGCGCGACTTGGCCGCGCGCTGCCGGCGGCTCCGCTGATCTACATGATGACGCATGCCGATTTCGCGATCGCGCGCGCCGCGTTGGCCCACGGGGTCGCCGCGACCGTGCTCAAGACCGAGCCGATCGGCACGTTCCGCCACGTGCTGCGCTTCGTTCACGAGGGCAACCGCTATCTCTCGCCCGAGTTCGTGATGCACGCGCGGGGGCGGTCGCATCCCTGGCCGGAATGGGCGATCGAGAACGTTCCCGCCTTCGTCCATGTCGTGCAGGGCGACCGGATCGCCTACGTCAATGACGCTACCCTGGCGCGTCTCGGTCTCACCCGCGATCAGGTCATCGGGCGGCACTACTGGCCGTTCGTCGCGGAAGACCAGCAGGCCGACCTGCGCGCGTTCGTCGACGCCTGGTTCGCCGGGGAATCGCCGTCCGATCGCATCAAGGTTCAGGTCACCGCCATCCCGGAGAGCGATTTGTGGATGGATTCGACGCTGCGCCTGGGCGAGTTCTGCGGCGAGTCGGCGATGGCCGTGGTCTCGACCGACATCACGGCAGCGATGCTGCGCGCCGAGGCATTCGGCTGCACGCTCAGCCAGTGCAAGCTGGGGCCCAAAGAGCCGACGGCGCGCGGCATGTGCCGGCGCTGCATCTACGGCCTGCCGCAGGAGGCGGCGCCCGAGCCCTTCGCGCTCGCGGCGCTGGCGCCGCCGGGCGAGCGCGTGGCGACCGAGAGCTTGTCGCGCCGCCAGCGTGCGGTATTGCGGCTGGTCGCCGCCGGCTGGACCAACCGGCAGATCGCCGCCGAGCTCGCGATCAAGGAGACCACGGTGAAGGCGTACGTGCACCAGATCATGCGCGCGCTCGGCGTGCGCAACCGCACGAGCGCCGCGCTCGCCTATCGCGCCGCCGGCGAGCCTGCCGCGGAGCTCCCGAAGTGAGCGACGCCCGCGGCTCGGTCGCGCGCTTGGCGGCCCATCAACGCCGACCTTCGAAGCTCTTGGTGATGTGGTCCTGGCGCAGCCGCGCCCAGGCCCAGAAGCCGATGCAGAACAGCGCGCCGCAGGCGACCGGCAAGCGCAGGCCGACCTGCGAGGCGGCGGTGCCCATGACCAGGGTGCCGAGCGCCGGGCCGCCGCGGAACACCATGCCGTAGAGGCTCATGACGCGCCCCCGCATGGCGCTGTCGACCGTGGTCTGGATCAGGGTCTGGGCGCCGATGCCGTTGATCACCAGCGCGAAGCCGGCGACGAACAGGCAGGGCAGCGCGACCCAGAACGAGGTGGTCGCCGTGAAGGCGATCAGGGCCAGCGACATCACGAGCAGGTTGGCGATCACGAGCCGGGTGAGGCCCGTCGGCTCGCCGCGGCTCGCCATCAGGACGCCGCCCACCATGGCGCCCAGCCCGGTGGTCGCGGTCAGCCAGGCGAGCGCCTGGGCGCCGCGGCCGAACACCGCGTCGGCGAAGCCCGGCAGCAGCTCGGTGAAGCCGCGCGTGCCGAACGCGGTCGCGGTCATCAACACCATCATGGGGCCGATCCCCGGATGGCGCGCGACGTAGCCGTAGCCGTCGAGCGAATCCTGCAGCAGGTTGCGCCGGCTCGCCACCTGCGGCTCGTCGCCGGTCAGTCGGATGCGCATGAGCGCGCCGTAGAACACCGTGTAGCTCGCGGCGTTCAGCGCGAACGCCAGCGCGATGCTGCCCTGGGCGATCACGAATCCGGCGGCCGCCGGTCCGATGAAGCGCGCGCTGTTGAAGATCGTCGAGTTGAGCGCGACCGCGGCGGCCAGATTGCTCCGGTCGACCAGGCTGGGGATCAGCGCCAGGCGCGCCGGCTGGTTGATCGCGTTGGCGATCCCCATGGCGAGCGCCAGCGTGAACAGCCAGCCGATCGTCATCACGCCGGCATAGGTCATCGCGGCCAGCACGATCGCCTGCGACATCGCGGCCAGCTGGCTGGCGCGGATCAGCGCGATGCGGTCCAGCCGATCGGCCAGGCTGCCGGCGATCGGGCTGAGGATCACGGTCGGGAAAAGGTCGGCGAACGACACCAGGCCGAGCCAGGTCGCCGAATGGGTCAGCTGCCACGCCAGCCAGCCGACCGCGATGCGCTGTAGCCAGGTGCCGCACAGCGAGATGAAGTTGCCGCTGGCATAGATCCGATAGTTGCGGTCGCCCAGCGCGCGCACGATGTTGCGGTAGCCCGGGCCGGCCGCGGATGCGCGCGCGCTCATGGCTGCCCTGGTGTCCCCCTCACGCCCTATCGCCCGCCGGCCGCGCGCCCGCCCCGAATCCTCGGTGACGCGCCCGGGCGAGTCGCGCTAGAGGATAGGCTCACGCTCGAGGTGGTACAGCATGGATCTCGACCTGCGCGGTCAGGCCGCCATCGTCACCGGCGCCAGCCGCGGCATCGGACGCGCGATCGCGGCGCGGCTGGCCCAGGAGGGCATGGACGTCGCGATCGCGGCGCGCGACGCGCGCCAACTCATGAAGGTGAAGAACGATATCGAGGGCCCCGGGCGGCGCATCCTGGTCCAGGTCGGCGATCTGCGCGACGGCGCCGCCTGCGCGACCCTGGTGGCGGCCGCGGTCGAGACGTTCGGGCGGCTCGACCTGGTGGTCAACAATGCCGGCGCGACCAAGCGCGGCGACTTCCTGACGCTGACCGATCACGACTGGCAGGACGGCTTCGCGCTGAAGTTCATGGGTGCGGTGCGGGTGACGCGCGCCGCTTGGCCGCACCTCAAACGCTGCGAGGGATCGGTGATCAACATCGCCGGGGTCGGCGCGCGCACCGGCAACGCCGAGTTCACCATCGGGGGCTCGGTCAACTCCGCCATCCTCAACCTCACCAAGGCGCTGGCCGACCGCGGCGTCAAGGACGGCGTCCGGGTCAACGCCATCAATCCCGGCTCGATCGTGACCGACCGCCTGAAGCTCAGGGTCGAGCGCGTCATGAAGGAGCACGGGCTGAGCGAGGACGACGCCTACGACCGGATGCTCGCCGAGCATGGCGTCGCGCGCTTCGGCACGGTCGACGAGATCGCCGGGGCGGTCGCCTTCCTGGCGAGCCGCCATGCCGCCTATTTCCAGGGCGCCCTGATCGACATCGACGGCGGCTGGACCCGCGCCCTCTAGCCGGAACCGCCCTAATAGACCGCAAGAGCCTCGCAGGCGGCAGCCAATCGAGGCAGCCTCCGGCGCGTCGGAATTCCGGATTCGCCCGATATCTTCAAATTGATCTATTAAGATTGCTTTCACGAAACTTGGTAGAAGCCGAATAAAGGCGTAGAATTGTTTGTCCAAGAACGGGTCCGACCTCCCCGGGCATGATGACCTGCGCTCCGCTCAACAGCGGCTTGTCTGAACCGACCGACCCCCGGTCCGAGCCTGCGCCGTCGGCGCGCGGCCGGCCGTTGCGCGTCCTGCTGGTCGAGGACGAGGTCATCGTCGCCTGGGACATCGCCGAGACCCTCAAGCGCCTCGGCTACGTGATCGTCGGCATGGCGGACAATGGCGAGCAGGCGCTGCGGCTCGCCGAGACCCTGACGCCCGACCTGATCCTGATGGACATCCGGCTCAATGGCGTGCTGGACGGCATCGAGTGCGCCCGCCTGATCCGCGAGCGCACCGGCCGCGGGGTGATCTACCTGACCGCCCACGCCGATCTCGCGACCATGGAGCGCGCCGCCGCCACCGAGCCGCTGGGCTACGTCTTCAAGCCGTTCAGCCAGGAAAGCCTGCGCAGCGCCCTCCAGCGCGCGGTCGGGGTCGGCTGAGGTGAGTGCCGGGAACTGACTCGGCGTCCTGCGGTTCTCCCAGTGCATCGGCGTCCGGGCGGGGGCGCGAGCGGTGCGCCGCCCGTCCCGGGAGACCATGCCCGTCCGCTCCGCCGCGCTGATCGACCTGCTGCCCGACCTCCGGCGCTATGCGCTCGCCCTGACCGGCGAACGCGCGCGCGCCGACGATTTGGTCGAGCAATGCCTCGAGCAGGTGTTGGCCAACCAGGCGGCGCTGAACGACGCCCAGGTGCGCCTGGTGACCTTCGCCCTGTTCGACCGTCTCTACGAGGCCGAGCGCCTGAACCGCGAGGAGCCCGAGATCGGCGCCGGCCCGGCGGCCGATCTGCGCGACGGCGGCTTCCACGACGCCCTGCGGCGCTTGCCGGTCGAGGAGCGCAAGGCCCTGCTGCTGAGCAGGATGGCGCGCTTCTCGCGCACCCAGGTCGCCGCGATCCTGCGCACCAGCGCGCCGGTCGCCGCCGCGCGCGCCTGGGCCGCGCGCGACCGCTTGCGCCGCGTGCTGGCGCGCCGCGTCCTCGTGATCGAGACCGAACCCGTGATGGCGCTCAGCCTGGCGCAGGTCGTGCGCCGCATGGGCCACCGGCTCTCCGGCATCGCGCCGACCCGGGTGCAGGCGCTGGCCCGGCTGCCCGACGCGCCGGATCTGGTCCTGGCCGGGGTGCACCGACACGGCGAGGCCGTCGCGATCGTGCGCGAGGTGCTGCGAGCCCGCCCGGTCCCGGTCGTCTTCGTCGTCGATCGCGCGGACGAGCCGATCGCGGCGCCGCCGTCCGCCAGTCTGGTGGTCGCCCAGCCGATCGCGCCCGGCGTGCTCGAGGCGGCCGTGCGCCGGCTGCTCGGCGCGGCGGATCGCCCGGCTACACGCAGTAGGTCTTGAGCGGCGGGAAGCCGTTGAAATTGACCGAGCAGTAGCTCGACGTGTAAGCGCCGGTGCTCAGGATCTCGACCTTGTCGCCGACCTGCAGGTCGACCGGCAGCCGGTACGACGCCTTCTCGTAGAGGATGTCGGCGCTGTCGCAGGTCGGGCCGGCGAGCACCACCGGGCCGGTGGCGGCGCCGTCGCGCGGCGTCGTGATCGTGTACTTGATGCTCTCGTCCATGGTCTCGGCCAGGCCGCCGAACTTGCCGATGTCGAGATAGACCCAGCGGCGCTTGTCCTTGAAATCCTTCTTCGAGATCAGCACGACCTCGGACTGGATCACGCCCGCGTCGCCGACCAGGCTGCGCCCCGGCTCGATGATGATCTCGGGGATCTTGTTGCCGAAATGGCTCGAGATCGCCTGCATGACCGCCGAGGCATAGGCCTCGACCGGCGCCACCGCGCTGCGGTACTGGGCCGGGAAGCCGCCGCCGATATTGATCATGCGCAGCTCGATGTCGAGCGCCTGGAGCGCCGAGAACATGCGCGCCGCGCGGCCCACGGCGATGTCCCAGGAATTCAGGTCGGTCTGCTGCGAGCCGACATGGAACGACAGGCCGTAGGGATCGAGCCCGAGCTCGCGCGCCTGGCGCAGCAGCTGGGCCGCCATCTCGGGGCTGCAGCCGAACTTGCGGCTGAGCGGCCATTCGGCGCCGCCGCAGTCCATCAGGATGCGGCAGAACACCCGCGCGCCGGGCGCCGTGGCGGCCAGCTTCTTGAGCTCGGCCTCGCTGTCGAAGGCGAACAGCCGAACGCCGCGCTCATAGGCGTACGCGATGTCGCGCTGCTTCTTGATCGTGTTGCCGAACGACACGCGCTCGGGTTTGCCGCCCTGCTCGAGCACCAGGTCGATCTCGCCGCGGCTCGCGGTGTCGAAGCTCGAGCCGAGCTTGCTCAGCATGCCGACGATCTCGGGCGCCGGGTTGGCCTTCACGGCATAGAACACCTGGGCGAGCGGCAGCAGCTTGCGCAGCTTGCGATAGCTGTCGGCGATGACGTCCAGGTCGACCACCAGACAGGGGGTCTCGGGGCATCGGTCGGCCAGGAAACGGGCAATCTTCTCGGTCATGACGCGGCACTCCCGCCGACCCCGAAACGAGGCCGGCGCGACGGAACTAGACGGATGGATGCGGAGCGGGCACCGGGCCTCGAACCCGGCGCCGCACTTCTAGGGCCGCGTCAACTCAGCCAACGGCAGCCGGGCGCTGCCCGGCCGTGCGAGATCGAGGGGCTTCAGGTGCGTGGGCTGAGGCGACTTCATGGCCACTTCCCTCTCGGAACCAGCGGTTTGCCAGACAATCCAAAAAGGACGCGTTACGTCGTTACATAACCCGGAGGGGCCATTGGCACGTGCGAGTGCGTCAATCGCGTTACATAAGGCAAATCCAGCCGCGCGCAAGTGAAAAATCGTTTTGGCACGATTTTTTTTGCGCGACCTAAGCCTCGGGCGCTTAATGGTTTTTATACACGCCTGCGACCCGTCGTCGGAGGAGTTAGCCGAGGATATTGGCGTAACGGGTGACCCGCGGCGCGGAAATCGCGGTTCAGGCGAGCGGGTGGCTACGCAATCGCCACCCAATCGGGGCGCTCGTGTCGGCGCGCAAGAATCGCAAAAGTTGCTCTGCGATGGGCCCGGCCGAACCAACTAGGGTTTCCGCCATTCGGCCTAGTCCCTTTGCCCTCGATGGAAATGGTTGAATGTCGCGCGTTATTGGGTGAAGATTGCGCCGTTACCCAATTTCGTCTCGAGCCATCCGCAAGCGGGAGCGAACCATGTCTCAGACGGGCACCACGTGGCTCGGCGACCAGATCGTCGACCATATCCCCGCGCTTCGGCGCTATGCACGCGTCCTCGTGCGCACCGGTGATCGCGCCGACGATCTCGTGCAGGACTGCGTCGAGCGCGCGCTGTCGCGGGCGTCGCTCTATCAGCCAGATACGAATCTGCGTGCCTGGTTGTTCACCATCATGCGCAACATCGCGATCACGCAGACGCGCAAGGACAAGCTGCGCCGCAGCTATGCCGCCGAGCGCATGGCGATGGACCGCCGCGCCGAGGCGCCCTCGCAGGCCGACGTGGTCGTGCTGAAGGACAGTCTGCGCATGCTCGGCCGGTTGTCGCGCGGCGAGCAGCAGGCCGTCACGCTGCTCGGCCTCTACGACCTGTCCTACGAGGAGGCCGCCGGCCTCTCCGGGTTGCCGGTCGGCACCATGAAGTCGCGGCTCAGCCGGGGCCGTCAGCGCCTGCGCGCGCTGCTCGATCCGGCCGATGCCAGCCACGAGGGCGAGCAGCCAATCGGCTAGCCGGAGCGTTGCTGCTCAGCGGGGTCATCGCCCGGGAGCATCGCCATGCTGTACTACGCGGTCGTTTTCCTCATCATCGCGCTGATCGCCGGCTTCTTCGGCTTCGGCGGCGTGGCGAGCACGGCGGCGTCGATCGCCCAAGTCCTGTTCGTCATCTTCCTCGTGATCTTCCTCGCGACCCTGATCACCGGGCTGTTCCGGCGCGGCTCGCGCGGCGGGCTCTAGCGCGCCGGCCGGCGCGCGTCGCACCTCACGAGGCGATATCGACGATACCGACCGCGACGGTGCGGCTGCGGCCGTCGCGCAGCACGGTGAGCTCGGCGCGCTTGCCGACGCCGATGCGCTCGAGCTCGGCGGCCAGCTCGGCGATCGACTGGACCGGCCGGCCGTTGACGTGGGTGATCACGTCGCCCAGCGCGCCCGTGGCGCGGTTGATACCCTGGAGGCCAGCCTCGGCGGCCGACGAGCGCGGCTGGACCTGAGCCACCACCACGCCGCTGACGCCCAGGCGCGCGCTCGCCTCCTCGGGTGCCGCCATGATGCCGATGCCGGGCCGCGGCACGCGGCCGTCGCGGATCAGCCCGGGCACGATGCGGTTGACCACGTCGACCGGCACGGCGAACCCGACCCCGGCGAACGAGCCGGTCTCGGACAGGATCGCGGTCGTCACGCCGATCAGGCGCCCGGCGCTGTCGAGCAGCGGCCCGCCCGAATTGCCCGGGTTGATCGCGGCGTCGATCTGGATCGCGCCGGCGACCTCGCGGTTGGACGCGGTCGGCAGGCGCCGATCGAGCGCCGAGATGATGCCGGTGGTGAGCGAGCGGTTGAGCCCGAACGGATTGCCGATGGCGAACACGGATTGGCCGACCTTGAGATCGGCCGAGCTGCCGACCGGGATCGCGCGCAGCCGCTCGCGGGTCTCCGCCAGCTGGACCACCGCGAGGTCCTGGTCGGGCGCGCCGCCGATCACCCGGGCATCGATCGCCGCGCCCGAATCGAGGCGCACGCGCACGCGCGTGGCGTCCTCGATGACGTGATAGTTGGTCACGACGTGGCCGGCGGCGTCCCACATGAAGCCCGAGCCGGCGCCGGCGCGGCGCTCGCCGGCGCGCCCCGGACCCTCGGTGAAGAGATAGACGACCGAGGGCGCGGCGGCCTCGAACAGCGCGATCCGATGGTGCTCGATCTCGCTCAGCTCGCCGCGCGGCGTCACCGTGCGCGGCGTGTCGGCGGTCAGCACCAGGGTGCGCAGGAAACGATCGCCCAGCCAGATCGAGGCAAGCAGCAGCACCCAGATCAGGGCATAGCGGGCGAACCGGTCCTTCATGCTCAGCGCGCCAGCCGGTGCAGGCTGCGCACCAGGTCGAGCATGTCCAACAGCCGCGCGACATAGTGGTCTCGCGGCCGGAACGCGCCGTCACCGCGGCCCGACAGCACCGCCTCGAGCGCGTCGATCAGCCGGTTGAGCCGGCGCTGATGCAGCCCGAGCCGGCGCTGCACCGGATCGGCGAGAACGCCGGCGAACGCCGCCAGCGCGCCCAGCCCGACCAGCAGGGCGCCCGAGCTGGCGGCCGCCAGCCCCGGCGCGGCGCCCGCGGGGAACGCGCCGTACCACAGCCCGCCGAGCGCCGGGCCGAGCGGGAAGCTCGCGATCGCGGCGTGCTGGGCGAGCGCGCCGGCGATCACCGGGCCGAGGCTGAGCGCGCCCGGCGTGAACTGGCGCGCCGCCAGCGCCCCGGCGCCGGTAGCGAGCAGCGCACTGGCGATGTCGGCGGCGGCCGCCCGGCTGCCCGTGTAGCCATCGAGCAGGCGGTCGAGCCGGACCCGGAACGCCGGATCGTCGGCCCGGCGGCCGAGCTGCTGCGCGGCCTCGGCGAGCGCACCGGTGAGCCGCGGATCCGCCGCGATCGCCTCGGCGAGGCCGTCGCGCAGCGCCACGCGGTCGCCCTGGCGTGCCGGCAGCTCGAGCAGCTCGGTCTGGACGCGCCAGGCGAGCTCGCGCCCGACGTCGGTCTCGAGCAGCAGCCGCAGCCGTCCGAGCCGCTCGGCGGCCGGCCTGAGGCGCCGGTGCCGGCGGCCCAGCGCGGCGCCCACCAGCACGGCGCTCTGCGGCAGGGCGGCCAGCAGGTTGACGGGCGCGCGCACCAGATCCCAGCCGAGCGCGTGCGCATGCAGCGCGAGCGCGCCGGCGAGCGCGTAGTGCCGATCGACGAAGCCGGGCACCCGGCGCCGGCACGCCGCGATGTAGCGCGTCACCGCCTGGTCGATGATCCGGTTGGCCAGGCGCGCGTCGACCACCGTCAGGCCGCCGGAGCGGTCGGGCGCGTCGGAGGCGGGGGAGCCGTCGGCCAAGCCTTGTCGTCCTGTCTCGCGCGGGCGC
>Ga0335076_10004645_pt1 | contig 13900 bp, 15 predicted proteins | sample Lox_Sample_25_FD_206717 | JGI IMG/M metagenome (GOLD analysis project Ga0335076, IMG submission 206717) | Soil microbial communities from Loxahatchee National Wildlife Refuge, Florida, United States - Lox_Sample_2.5 | ecosystem: Environmental > Terrestrial > Soil > Wetlands | place: USA... | reverse complement strand
TGCCCCACGTGACCCACGGCACGTGAGCCCGCCGCTTCTCGAGGTGCCATAGGCGCCGCCGCACCCGGCTGAAACCGCCGTCTGATTCAGGCAACATTTCGGCGGCCAGCCAGCCGCCCGCGCCCATTGCGAGGTGCACACCTTCGTCGAAGTTGTCGCCGGTTTCGCGATCGCGACGCCTGACGCCTTCTGTCACATGGGTTCTGAGAAAGGATCGGGCATCGTCGAGAAACGACTGATCTTCGTCGGACAATTCCACCCTCGAGAAATCCATTGGCCTGCTCCCGTCTAGGCCCGCGTGGGTTCCGACGCGTGGTCACGATCCCTGCTTTCCCGCGCCGCGACGATCTCGGCAATCTGGACGGCGCTGGCACCGGGATCGCCGCCCGCCAGCGGCCATCCCCTTGCTCGCACGAGGTAGGCGGTGGCTGCCGCCTCCGTCGAGACTCCCAGGCCGCCTTGGATGTGGACCGCCATCGTCGCCGCCTTGGCGGCTTCCTCGGTCATGAACACAAATGCCGACGCCGCCAATTCGGGTCGTTCATCGGGTTGGTTGTCGAGGTACCAGGCGGCCCGTCGGGCGAGGTTGCGTCCGCCATGTACCACGATCGCCATATTGGCCAACGGATGTGATATGGCCTGCAAGGTCGAGATGGGGACACCCATCGTGTATCGGGTCTTGGCGAAATCGGCCGCGATGGTCATCGTCTCTTCAACCAGACCTGCCAGCGCCGCGGCGGTCAGGACGCGCCATTCATCAAGCGCACGTCGGTAGTCGGCCATCGCTCGAGCCCCACCGGCAAGAACCGTACGGCTGTCGGCGAACTCGGGATCGATCCATGCCATCGGCAACCTGCCGATGTTGTCGACCCTCGCCGGCCGGGTGTCGAACGTCAGGCGCACGATCTCATCCCCGTCACGCACGATGACGTGATCGGCGATCGAGCCGGTCGGTATCAGCCTTGTCCCCCGAACACTTTTGACCTGTGGATCGAATCCGACCACCTGTTTTCCGCTCACGACGTCGGCCGTGTGATCCGCATCGGATGCCAACGCCCCCAGCCGTACGAGTAGCCGGGCGGCACACACGTGATCGATCCACGGAACCGGCGCCAGGTACCGCCCGACCTCTTCGGCCACCAGCGTGAGGTCGACCAGGCTGGCTCCGTCCCCCCCGGAAGACCGCGGCAAGGCCATCGTCGTCGCACCGGTCACGCACAACCGCTCCCACAGGCTTTTGTCGAAGCCGGCGGGCTCGGCGGCGCGCACGACTTCTATCGAGCAGTGCGTCTTGAAAAATTTCGCATATGCGGCCTGCAGGTCCACCTGATCTTCGGAAAGGCTGTAATCCTCCCTGCGCAATTCGTAGCGATCCATTCACTGCTCCTGGGTGTGTTCGGCATCGGCGCCAACGGAGGCGAAGAAGTATTCCCACGCGTTGTTGTAGAGATAGTTGTCCAGCACATCCGGGGGCAGATCCAGCGCGGCGGCCTCCGGCACAACCCGGCGCATCCGGAGCACCGGCCAGTCCGACGCGTATATCACTTTGTTCTGGCCCCGGGTCCGCATGTAGTGCAGCAGGCTTGCGGGTAGACGCTTGGGCGACCAGGCCGAGGTCATCAGCCGAAGATTGTTGTATTTGAGCATCAGCCGAATCGCGACGTCCCACCAGGGATCGGCTCCGTGGATCATGCAGAGGCGAAGTTCCGGGAATCGCACGCATACCCGGTCCAGATGAATGGGATGCTGCACCTCGCCGGGGATGGGCGGTCCGGGAAGTCCGGTGTTGGTGCACAGCGGCAGGTCGAGTTCGGCGCACTTGGTGTAGAGCGGGTAGTAGACCGCGTCACTTGGCGGATATTGACCGTCGCCCCAGAAGCTGGGTCCCACCACGGCATAGACGACCGGGAGGTCCTTGACGACTGTGGCCAACTCCCGCAGCGACGGCATGGGACGAAGCAGGTTGACACCGCCCATCGCCAGCGCGAACCGGTCCGGTTTGGCCTCAACGAACTTCCGCGCGGTCGTCGAGGGCTTCGCGAGCGAGTCCATCAGCACTGCCTTCCGCACTCCCTGCTCGTCCATCTCGTCGAGCAGCTCGGACATGTCGGCCGGCTGGAACATCGACCATGGTCCCTTGAAGTAGTCGTCTCTGACCTTGAGCATCCATGCCGGCTGGCTTTCGGATTCGCCGAAGTGCACGTTGACCAGGCAGTCAATGGCTTTACGGGTCATCTCATCCCTCGAGATCCACCGGTTATGTGGGCTGCGGCGCCGGTTGCGCTGCAACCGACTTGGCCCAGCGATAGTCTGCCTTGCCGTTGCCGAGCCGACGGACGTGCTCGACGAAGATGACCTCCTTGGGTGCCTTGAACCGCGCCAGCTGCGATGTGCACTGCCGGCGGAGCATCTCTTGCGTGACGCCAGCGTCGTCGCGCGCCGCCACCACGGCGACGATTTCTTCGCCCCACCGTTCGCTTGGCCGTCCCACCACCAGCGCATCGGCGACGCCGGGGTGAGCGCGCAGGACTTCCTCGACCTCTTCCACGAACACCTTCTCCCCGCCGGTGTTCACCACGAGCGAATCGCGACCGAACAACCGAAGGGTGCCGTTTTTTTCGATCGATGCCCGGTCCCCGGATATCACCACCCGCTCACCCTCGATCTCGGGGAAGGTGTTGCGGGTGGCTTCGGGATCGTTGAAGTATCCCAGTGGAATCCGACCGGTCCTGACCACCCAGCCGACCTCCTGCTCACCGGGTCGCAGGAAGCGAGTACGGTCGGCGGAGACGACCGCACCACCGACCCTGAATTCGAAGGTGTCACGGTATGTTCCGCGCTGACTGTGCCCGAAACCCATGTTCCCGGTCTCCGACGAGCCGTAGCCGTTGATCAGCGTGATGTGGGGCAGGCATTCCAGCAGTGCCCGTTGAAATTTCGGGTTTGTCGCGGCTCCCCCGGTGCCGATGGCGTAGAGCGACGACAAATCGTAGGTACGCCGCCGCAGTTCGTCGACAAGCGGCCCGGCATATGCGTCGCCGACCATTGTCATCATCCCCACTCTTTCGCGCTCAGCGGTTTCCCAAACCGTCCGCGGGTCGAACTTGGTCCCGGTGTCGTAGAGAACGACCGGCGTGCCGTTCATCATCGCCGTGAATGCGGTCCACATTCCGGCGGCATGCATGAGCGGCGACACGGCGAACCACGGCGCCCCGGCAGCACGCACCTTTTCGTGGATCTCCACGGTGGACGCATGGTCCGCACCGAGCATGGACGTCACGTACATGTCGCTCTGTCGCCACAGCACGCCTTTCGGACGGCCGGTCGTGCCGCCGGTGCACATCATGATCAGGTCGTCCGGCGAACCCGCCACGTTGTGGTCGGTGCTCGCCGACGCCAACGCGTCGTCCAACGGCACTGCGCCGGGGAGTTCCGGAGCCCCGGTTCCGTCCTCGATCGACACCAGGAGCTCGGCGTTGTCGGGTGGTAGCACCTCGGCGAACCGCGCGCCCAACGACCGGTGGTAGACGATGCCCCGCGGCTGCACGTAGTCGAGAAGCTCGCGGATTTCACGCGGTGTGTAGTGGTAGTTGATGTTCACCGGGACGGCACGCGCCTTCAGACATCCGACTACCATGTCGGGGTACAGATCGTTGTGCATAACGAGCGCGACGCGATCCTGACCGCACTCCCAAGGGTTGAGGGTCGCCCGCTCGCGATGAGCGCCGAAGCCCTTGCCGATCAGGAAATTAGCGAGTCTGCGGGTCCGGTCTGCCGACTCGGCGAACGTGCTTCGCCGATTCCCGCATACCGACATCCGCCGGTCGGGAATGAGTTCTGCGATAGCGTCGAGCACCGCTCCCAACGTCCATTCACTCATCGGCGGTCCCTCGCCGTCATCGAACTCGCGACGTCACCTGCAGCCCCAGCAAGCCCAATGCGTTGTCATGCATGATCTTCCGCACATCGGCCTCGCTGAATCCGGTCAGTTCATCGGCGAACGTCAGGGGTGATTCCAAACCCTCGCCGTGTGGCCAATCCGAACCGAACAGGATTCGGCCCGCGCCGATCTTCTCGGCCACCAGCGACAGGTCTTCCTCGTAGTACGGCGACACCCACACGTGCTCGCGCAGCGTGTCGAACGGATCGTTGGGGAACCACCGCGGCTGCTGATTGGCCACCTTCTTCAGCCGCTTGGCCAGCCGATGCACCCACTCCGAGCCGTTCTCGACGCTGGCCACCCGCAGGGCGGGATGGCGGTCGAAAACCCCGTGAACGATCAGCGACGCGATGGTGTCGTGGATCGCGCGGTCGTCGACGACGATTTTGTCCAGCGGATCGGGAGCAGAGAACGCCTCGAATGTGTCCTTGCCACCCCACATGCCGGCGATTGTCAGATAGCCGCTATCGCCCAGGTGAAATGCCACTGGCACGTTGGCCTCAGCCAGACGGGCCCAGACCGGATCGTGATCGCGATGGCCCAGCGACCGGGGCTTCGGCACGCCCGGCACCGGCGCCGGCCGCACATGGACGACCTTCGCGCCGCGTTCGAGAACGAATTCCACTTCCTCGACCGCCTTCTGCGGATCCGCGAGTGAAATCATCGGCGCGGTGATGACTCGGTGATCGGGCCGGTCGAAGCCCCAGTCCTCGTCAAGCCAGAGGTTGAACGCGTGCAGCGACGCCATCGTGGCGTCGATGTCGTTCTTGAGCGCTTCTTCGACGCCGCACCCGAAGGTCGGGAACATGAAGATCGTTTCTATTCCCTGTCTGTCGAGTACCCTGACGCGGGCGTCCCGGTTCTGGTATTCCGGCCGCAGTTCCAGTTCCTCGACCTTCATCAGCGATGCCGGGTCGACGCCCTCGGGTATCTCGCCACGGAATAGCAGATCCAGGCAGCCCGGCACGATGATCGGGTCGAACGTGGGGTTGGGGATGAACCGGTTGACCCGGTCCCCGATGATCGCCAGCGTGTGCCTGCCGTCGTTGACCATCTGCACGCCGCGGCGGCGGAACTTCTTGTCCAAGTACCGGCTGAAGGCGTCCAGCGGCTCGTAGTAGTGGTTATCGACGTCGATGGCCTCGTAATCAAGATCGCTCATAGTCATCCTTTCCAGTACCGGAAATTGTGGTCGCGCCGGTGTCCTGTGGTGCGGGAAGCGCGGGAAAACCCGGTGATCTCTTCTCGAGAAAGCTCATGATGCCTTCCGCGACGTCCGGCCGCAGCAGCGACTCGTGCACCAACGTCTCGGCTCGCGCACTTGTGGCCACGACGTCGCGGCTTGCGTCACCGTAGACCTGTTGTTTGATCACGGCCAGTGAGGCCGGCGAGCAGTTCAGGGCAATGTCCTCGGCGTAGTCGACGGCCCGTCTCAGCAGAAGTTCGGGCGCCACGACTTCCTTGACCAGGCCGAGCTCGGCGGCTTCGTCGGCATAGAAGGTGCGCCCGCTGAGCAACAGGTCGAGGGCAGCGCCCCAGCCCGCCAGGCGGGGAAGTATCCAGGAAATGCCGTATTCGGTGATCAGTCCCCGCCGCGCGAACGACGTGGCGAACTTCGCCCCGTCGGCGGCGAACCGCACATCGCACATCAGGGCCTGGGTGAGGCCGATACCGACGCACGCGCCGTTGATGGCCGCGACAACCGGCTTGCGCAGGGGCGTAACGAGGTGTGGGTGGCGTTCGCCGACCGGCGCGGTCACATCTCGCTGGTCGGTGTTCTCCAACGACTCACCCATCGTCGCCAGGGACCCCAGATGGGCACCGGCGCAGAACGCCTTTCCGCGACCGGTCAGCACGATCACCCGAACGGCCGGATCCTCATCGGCACGATCGACGCTGGAGTAGAACCCCGCGGCGAGATCGCCTCCCCACGTGTTCAACCGCTTGGGTCGATTCAGCGTGATGACAGCGACGCCGGACCGCGTCCGTTCGTAGACTACGGCCTCCTCAGCCGGGCGGCATCCGCGAACTCCGTCACCTCCGGCGCTCACCGCACTTGCCCCCAGATGTCAACGGCGGCGCCGAAGCCGTACATGTTGTGCGGCACCTCCTCCGGCGCCGTGCGCGGCTCGTGCGGGCCACTGCACACTCATACTGTATACCTATCGGTAGTGCGTTCCGCTATCGTCGGCAACGAGTCGGCACGAGTTTGCGTCGCTCAGCGCCCGATCAGCCCGAAACGCTGGTACGCGCGGCGTATCTGGTCGCGTCCCGCGGACGGCAGTTCGGCCTGCGGAGGCCGGGAATCCGGGTAGTCGCCGATTGGCAGGCCCAGCAGCGACGCCGCGCACTTGAACGCGCCGCCCCAATGTGTGAAGTAGTCCGGCCGGCCGGGATAGCAGGTGAACCACGACCGCATGTCGACCCCGAACTGGTCCAACCCCGACTCGACGGCGTAGTCCATCGCTTCGACCAGCTTGTCGTTCCAGATCAGGTCCCAGTACTCGGTGAGGATCCGCCGCTGCGGCGTCTCGTAGAGATAGCCCGTCGTACCCAGTTGGGCCGGGCCGACGATGCCGGCCCGCAACCATCCCGCGCGGTACACCGTCGTGTCGCATTCCCAGATCACGAGGTCGGGCGCCAACTCGTGCAGCAGGCGACTGTTCGCCGGCCGGAACGCGCCCTCCTTCGTCGCGCACACCGCGGGAATCGTCTCGACGATGCGGGCACTCTCGGCGGCGTTGAGCACATAACCCGACGACGGCGAATTGAACATTCCCAGCGCGATGTCGGTTCTATCGCTGATGTAGCGAAAGAACCGCAGAACACCCTCACCGGCATGTAGTTCCATCATCGGGGTTTGGATGTAGGCGATGTCGGCGCCCGAGTCCTGGGCGTGCAGTGTCAGCTCGAGACAGTCCTTGGCCGAAAGCGCCGCCGTGCACGACTGGATGACGACGTCGGGATTGACGGCCCGCGCCTCCTCAATGGCGACCTCCAGCAGCCGCTTTCGCTCGGGGAGCGTCAAAGACCAGAACTCCGCGACACCGCTTGTCACCCACAGCATGGGGTGGCGCAGGTCACCGACGCAGTACCGCACGAGCGTGCGGTACGCGTCCCAGTCGATATCGTCCCCGTCGACTCCGCAGAACGGCGTGTACAGCGAGTCGCCGATGCCTTTCAGAGCCGAATGCGCCCATGCGCGCGCCTCGCTCGCTTCTGGCATGATTCCCTCCTTCGCAGCGGGTGGAGCTCAGGTGAAATCGCTGCCACCGTCGACGTTGACATTGGCGCCGGTCATGTACGAATTGCGCCGGGATGCCAAAAAGGCGACGACCGGCCCGATTTCGTCCGGCAGGCCGGCACGGGGTAGATGAGCCGGGTGCCCGAAGTGCTTGGCGATGGCCTCCATCAGCGCGTAGGGGTCGCAGCCGTCGACACCCACCGACGACGCCCAGCCCACCAGCGACTCGGAGGCGATGCTGCCCGGCGACACCACGTTGACAAGAATCCCATCCTTTGCCAATAGCAAGGACAGGTTCTTGGAGATGCTCGTCACCATCGCCTTGGTGGCGGTGTACGCGGGCAGTATCGTGCTTTGCCGCTGCGTCGAGTGGGCGGAGAAGTTGACTATCCGAGCCCACGGCGCCTGCCGAGCAGGGGAAGTGCGGCGCGCACGCAGTGCACCATCCCCATCACGCCGTCGTCGACGGCTGCTCGCCACTGGTCGTCGGCCAGGTCTTCGAAGCTTCCCACCGCGCTCGGACCTACGGCGTTGATGAGCACATTGAGTTCGCCGTTCCACCTGGCACCCACCTCGGCGAACACCCTGTCGACCTGCTCCACGTCCCGGATGTCCGCGACCAGGCCGAGGGCATCGGGGCTGCCGCGACGAGTCAGATCCTCGGCCGCTTGATCGAGGACCTGTGGTGAACGGCCGATGACGGCCACCCGCGCACCATCCTCCGCGAAGGATCGTGCGGTGGCCAGACCCATGCCGCGGCCGCCGCCGACCACCACCGTGGTCGTGTCCCTCAATCCCAGGTCCATGCCGCTACCGCGATCGTCAGCGCGGCTGGAACCGCTGTGCGCCGTCCATCCGGACGACTTCGCCGTTGATGTAGGTGTTTTCGAGCAGATGCTGGGCCAGGCTGGCGTACTCGTTCGGCCTGCCGAGCCGCTTCGGGAACGGCACCGTCTCCGCGAACTTCGCCAGCATCTCCGCCGGAGCCAATTCCATCAGCGGTGTGCGGATCTTCCCCGGCGCGATCGTGTTGAGCCGGATGCCAACGGAACTCAGGTCGCGGGCACCCACCGGCGTCAACCCGATCACGCCGCATTTCGCCGACGAGTACGCCGATTGGCCGATCTGGCCCTCATACCCGGCGATCGACGCCGTCATCACGATCGCCCCACGTTCCCCGTTTTCGTTGGGCCCCACCGTGGCGATCTTGGCTGCGGCCAACCGCAACATATTGTAAGTACCGGTCAGCTAGAGATCGATCGCCTTCTTGAAGCCGTCGAGACCTGCCGGACGTCCATCGCGCTTGATGATCCTCTCCGCGACGCCGATCCCGCCGTGCGCGATCACGGCGTACCGCACGGTGCCGAGCTCGTCGCCCTTGGCGAACGCCGCTTGGACCGCGTCGTCGTTGAGCACGTCGGTGTGCACATAGGCCGCCTTGCTGCCGAGCTCGTCGGTCAACGCGGCCCCCTTGTCATCCGCAACGTCGGCGATCACGACGGCTGCCCCCGCGACGTCCAGCCTGCGGACGGTGGCGGCGCCCAGGCCTCCGGCACCGCCAGTCACCAGTACGACATCACCTACGAACGGCACAGGCTCTCCTTCATCGTTGGAATTGAGGGCCGATTCGGGTCACGTTCCCGCCCGACTTCCCTTGCCCTTTCGCTGCTCGCACATCATTACCAGAAAGCTTACTATAGGTATTACGGTAACTTGAGGCGGTCCGGACCGGCAAGGGTCACCTGTCACGACGGCCTTTGCTGAGCACCCGAACGGTATGCTTACCGGTAAGGATGACAGGTGGTGGAGGAGGTGGCCCGGGGTGGCTAAACAGGCAGCCGCTGAGAAGCGTCAGCGGCGCGAACGCGGGTCCATTAATCCCGACGACATCATCGACGGCGCATTCGAACTCGCCGATGAGGTCTCCATCGACAACTTGAGCATGCCGTTGCTAGGCAAGCACCTCGGCGTGGGTGTGACGAGCATCTACTGGTACTTCCGCAAGAAGGACGACCTTCTGAACGCGATGACCGACCGCGCGCTGCGGAAGTACGTCTTCGCCACGCCGTACGTCGAGGCCAGCGATTGGCGCGAGTCGCTGCGAAACCACGCGCGCATGATGCGCAAGACCTTTCTCAGCAGCCCGATCCTGTGCGATCTGATCCTGATTCGTGGCGCACTCAGCGACAAGGCGCGGCGGTTGGGCATCGAGGAGATGGAGAAGGCAATCGCCAGCCTGGTTGAAGCGGGTCTGTCACCCGAGGACGCCTTCGACACCTACTCCGCTGTGTCGGTCCATGTGCGTGGGTCGGTGGTGCTGAAGCGCCTGTCGGAAAAGACACGGGCGTCCGAGAACGGCGGCCACGACATCGACGAACCCTCGGCGATTGATCCCAGGACGGCCCCGCTGATGGCGAGATTGAGCGCGAAGGGTCACCGCATTGCCCTTGCTGACGACAACAACTTCGAGTACGGCCTCGAATGCATCCTCGACCACGCCGGCAGGTTGATCGAGGCGGCATCGAAACCGACCAAGTCGCCGGCCGCCCGACGCCGGCGCACGTCGCGGTAGTCCGCGATCCGAATCACACTTAATTTAGCAGTTGACCCGTTGCTCATCGATGTTGTAACGGGCGAGATAGCTGCCACCGCAAAGTGATTCGGCGAGGATGACGTCGCCGATGACGGCCGGCGCGATGCCCGCCCCGCCGTACCGTAAGGCTAACGGGTGCCGAGGGCTTACTTCGGCTCGGGTTCGGGCACGTGGAAATGCTCGTCGCGCTGGCGGAACGCCTCCTTGGTCCCGTGCTCGGCGCGCGTTTTCACGAAGTTGAATTCCCCGGGTGCGAACTGCAGGTTCGTGCCGAAGGAGTGGAACAGGTAACTGGCAACTTCTTCGCCCTGGTACACCTGGCTCTGCTCGACCAGGCGGAACGCCTCCTTGGCGATCACCACCCCGTCGGCCGGCATTTTCGCCGCTTTCTCGGCCCAGTATCGCGCCCGTGGCGTGACGGCACCGGGTTCGCACGTTTCGGTGAAGATTCCGAGGTGCTCGACCTCACCCGCCTCGATGACGTCGCCGGTCAGCAGCAGGCGCCGGGCAAGGACCGGCCCGAGGCGGTGGAAGAACATGTGCAGACTGCCCAGCGCCGGCCCGAGAAAGCGCGTCGCCGGCATGCCGATCTTCGTGTCGCGCGCGATCACGGAGATGTCGGTCATCAGCGCCATCTCGAACCCGCCGCCCAGTGCAAAGCCGCTGATCTCACCGACCGTCACCTTGGGAAAGCCCATGAAGTTGTGGTAGAAGCCGAACGATTTGCGGTCCACCGTGAGCCGCCGCCGCTGGCTGGGGCGGCCCTTGTCCGGCCGCTTCCCGGTCGCCCCGGCACCGGTGACGCCCCCGTCGCCGTACCACCCGTAAGCGTTGTTCATGTCCGCTCCGGTGCTGAAGACGCCGTCCGCGCCGCGCAACAGCACTACGGTCAGATCGTCGTCTTCGGCGACGCGGTCGAGGTGGCGGGCCAGGGTGTCCCGCATGGCAGCATCGTAGGCATTGCGCCGCTTGGGATTGTTCAGCGTGATCGTCGCGATCCGGTGGCGCGGATCCACCTCGAAGAGAACCCGGTCAGGTCCCGAGGTTGTCGTCATCAGGAACTCCTTTTCGATCGTTGACCCCGCCGCTTGGCGTATCGGGATCCCGTCAGCTTGTCGGGAGGCAACGCCAACGTCGTGACCTCCCCACTGCACAGCACGTCGTCGTCGAGGATCAACCGAGCCGTCGAAGTGATGTCCCGGTCGGACTGTGTCCGCACGATGTCGAAGCGCAAGTCGGACAGGATCGGCGTTGGCCGGCGGAAGGTCACGCGCAGTGAGCGGGTCTTACCCGAGAGTTCGGTGGCACAGTTCTGATGCTGAATGACGCAATCGAAGAACACGGCGATGAAGCCCCCGTGCACCAGCCCCGGCGGGCCCTCGAAGACCACCGGGAAGTTGACGGTGCCGGAAGCCGTCTCGGTCCCGAGGTGGTCGAACTGGTACTCCGGGAAGCACGGGTTGAACGCGCCGATGTCGAAGGCGTGGGAAAGATAGAGGCGCTGCGTGTGTTCGGCATCGCCGATTCTGGGTGCCGCGTCGGGTGACGCTGCAGCGGCCAGCTCGCCCTCCCACTCGGCGAACTGGGCAAGCATGGCGTCCACCGTCGGGTGCTCCTGCTCCAGCGACAGCAATAGCCCCGAGAGACGCCGCATTGCGGCGGCCGCGGCGACTGTCTGCCCAAGCGGTTCCTCACCGAACCGCGGACCGGCACCGCCGGCCACCTCATCGGCGGTCATCGGCGGTGCCCCCTTCCGGTGCGACTCGTTCCGTCACCAGCCTTTCCTTGCTAGGTTGTACACAATAGCAATCGTATTGCCTACTGTATGGGTCACCGTATAAGTGGAGAGGACACGATTCAACGGTGAGTGAAGACGGCGGGTCGTCGGCGACTGAAGGGGCGGTGACCGTCCACCGGACCGGGGAGGTGCTGCGGTTGGTCCTCGACCGGGCCGCCAGGCGCAACTCATTGAGCCACGCGATGATCGACACGCTCATCAGCGCGTTGACCGATGCCGCATCCGACGACTCGCTTCGGGCCGTGCACATCCGTGGCGCGAGCGACGACTTCTGCGCCGGAGCCGATTGGGTGGCCGCCAATACCGGTGGGCAGGCGCGGCCCCGGACCGGCGACCTCGTCCGTCGCATTCCACACGCCGCTCACCGAGTGATCGAACTCGTCGCCACCATTCAGCTACCGGTCCTGTGCACTGTCCGGGGGTGGGCGGTCGGCCTCGGCTGCAACCTCGCGCTCGCCGCCGACTTCACCCTCGCAGCCCCCGATGCCGTGTTCTGGGAGCCGTTCCTGACCCGCGGCTTCAGTCCAGATTCGGGATCCACTTGGCTGTTGCCGCGGCTTGTGGGTCCGGCGCGCGCGAAACAGATGCTGCTCCTCGGCGAGAAGGTGAGCGGAGCCGACGCGGCGGCGTGGGGTTTGATCCATCGCTGCGTTGCTGCGGCGGATGTGGACAACGCGACCGAAGACCTGCTGGTACGGCTGGCGGCCGGGCCCACGGTCGCGATCGGACTGACGAAGCAGGCGATTCATTACGGTCAACACGCGACGCTGAGCCAGGCCATGAACCAGGAGCTTTTCAATCTGGAACTATCCTGTCGGACGGCGGATTTCAAAGAAGGATTGGCTGCGTTCCGCGACCGGCGCACGCCGGAGTTCCAGGGCCGGTGACCGACGAAGGAAACGCTCATGGCTGACAAGTCGTTCGACACGATCAAATACGACGTTGACGGGCACACCGCCACCATCACGCTCAACCGCCCCGACGCTCTCAACGCGCTCAGCCCATACATGATCACAGAACTACGAACTGCCTACGCCGAAGCCGAGAACGACGACAAGGTCTGGCTGCTCATCGTTACCGGCACCGGACGGGCCTTCTGCACCGGCGCGGACGTCAAGGCAATCCCGGGCGACGGCAAGGTGATCGACGAACGGTCCTATCTGTCCACCTACGAACAGTGGGAAGCGCCCCAGGAAGGTACGCCACCGTTCCGCACAATGGCCAAACCGGTGCTGGCCGCCATCAACGGTTTGTGTTGTGGTGCCGGGCTGGATTGGGTCACCACCGCAGACATCGTCATCGCATCGGAGAAAGCCACCTTCTTTGACCCACACGTCAGCATCGGACTGGTGGCCGGGCGCGAAGTCGTGCGTCTGGCGCGTGTCCTGCCGCGTTCGGTCGCGCTACGGATGGCGTTGATGGGCAAACACGAGCGGATGAGCGCCCAGCGGGCACTCGAGCTCGGAATGATCAGCGAGATCGTCGAACACGATCGTCTGCTGGGCCGGGCCCACGAAATCGCGGGCCTCGTCAACTCCAACGCGCCGCTGGCCGTGCGGGGCACTCGACTGGCCATTCTCAAAGGCCTTGACCTACCGCTTCACGAAGCCGAGATGCTGGCCGAGGCCTTCCGCGAACGCAATCTCCACACCGAGGATTCGCTCGAAGGACCCGAGGCGTTCATCGAAAAACGCCCTCCCGACTGGCGGTGCCGATGACCACCGAGTTCGAAACGATCCTGCTGGATACGGACGCGGCCGACCGCGTCGCTACCATCACGCTGAACCGGCCGGACCGGCTCAACGCCTTCGACCGCACGATGTGCGAAGAGATGGCCGAGGCCTGGCGGATCGTCAAGCTGGACGAGTCCGTACACGCGGTGGTGCTGCGCGCGGCAGGCGAACGCGCGTTCAGCGCGGGCCTGGACATCAAAACGCCCTACGGCCAGCCACCCAACGTATGGAACCACGAAGATCCCGGGGAGGCGCTCAGCCCGAAGTGGCAGAGGATGTGGAAGCCCGTGGTGTGCGCGGTCCACGGAATGTGCACGGCGGGCGCCTTCTACTTCCTCAACGAATCCGACGTGGTCATCTGCTCGACCGACGCAACGTTTTTCGACTCCCACGTCTCCGCAGGCCTGGTCTGTGCGCTGGAGCCGATCGGGCTCATGCGCCGGGTCGGTTTGGGTGAGACGCTGCGGATGGCGCTGATGGGAAATAACGAACGCGTCGGCGCACAGACCGCACTGCGGATCGGCTTGGTGTCCGAAATCGTTGCACCTGAACAGCTTTGGACGCGGGCGCACGAGATCGCGAAAACGATCGC
>Ga0335076_10004642_pt1 | contig 13904 bp, 14 predicted proteins | sample Lox_Sample_25_FD_206717 | JGI IMG/M metagenome (GOLD analysis project Ga0335076, IMG submission 206717) | Soil microbial communities from Loxahatchee National Wildlife Refuge, Florida, United States - Lox_Sample_2.5 | ecosystem: Environmental > Terrestrial > Soil > Wetlands | place: USA... | reverse complement strand
CCGCCCCGCCCGCACCCGCCGCGCTCTACCGCCCCGCCCGCACCCGCCGCGCTCTACCGCCCCGCCCGCACCCGCCGCGCTCTACCGCCCCGCCCGCACCCGCCGCGCTCTACCCGCCCCGCCCGCACCCGCCGCGCTGATATAAGGTGAACTGTCGGAAACAATTTCCGAACACGGGAGCCCGCAAGGGCTGAGAGGGAGGCTGTGCAGCTGCGGAGGGACGACCCCCTGGCACCCCCCGCTACGCGCCTCCGACCGTCGTACCTGATCCGGGTAATGCCGGCGAAGGGAGTGCTCGTGGCCGTCACCGCAGATGTCGTCGTCGCGGGGGGCGGCGTCATCGGGACCGCGATCGCCTGGCGGGCCGCCGTGGCCGGGCTCGGTGTGGTCCTGGTGGACCCGGCGGCTGGCGACGCCGCCTCCCTGGTGGCCGCCGGGATGCTGGCTCCGGTCTCCGAGGCCCTGTTCGGCGAGGGCGCGCTGCTCCGCGTCAACCTGCTCGCCCTGGGCAGGTTCGGTTCGTTCGCGGCCGAACTGGAAGAGGTCACCGGTGACCGGGTCGGCCTGCGCCGCGAGGGCACGCTGGCCATCGCCTACGACGCCGGTGACTACGCGGCGCTGATCAGGCTGACGGCGTTCCGCAGGTCCGCCGGGCTCGCCGCGGAGGAACTAGACAGCCGGGCCTGCCGCAAGCTGGAATCTTTCCTTACCCCGGACGTGCACGGCGGCGTGCTGTTCGCGGGCGACTGGTCGGTCGACAACCGACGCTACGCGGCGGCGCTGGGCCACGCGATCGCGGCCGCGCGGGTCCAGACGGTGCGGGATCGCGTGACCGAGGTGCTGATCCGGGACGGGCGGGCCCGCGGTGTCCGGCTCGCGGACGGCGGCGAGATCGGCTCGGACCAGGTCGTCGTCGCCGCGGGATCCGCCACCGGCGCGGTGGCCGGGCTGCCAGCCCGACTGCGGACCGCGGTCCGGCCGGTCAAGGGCCAGCTGCTGCGCCTGCGGCGCCCGGACGGCATGCCGCCCGTCCTCACCCACACGATCCGGGCCACGGTCCGCGGTGCGGACGTCTACCTGGTACCGCGGGCCGACGGGGAGGTGATCGTGGGCGCCACCCAGGAGGAGCGCGGACCGGACCGGACGGTGACCGCCGGCGCCGTGCACGACCTGCTGCACGACGCGATGAGCGTGCTTCCGGTGACGAGCGAGCTGATCCTGGCCGAGACGTGCGCCGGGCTCCGGCCGGGCACGCCCGACAACGGCCCGATCGTGGGCGCGTTCGGCGCCGGGAGTGGACACAGCGGCCTGCTGCTGGCCACCGGGCACTACCGCAACGGCATCTTGATGTCGCCGGTGACCGCGGACGCCGTGGTGGCCTGCCTCACCGGACAGCCGCCCGCGGCGGAATGGGCGCCGTTCACGCCCGCGCGTTTCGCGGCCGGCACGTCCGCCGGGGAGGGAGCAGCGTGAGCGTCCAGGTGAAGCTCAACGGCGAGCCGCGGGAACTGCCAGAAGGCAGCACGATCGCGCAGGCGGTCGCCGAGCTGAGCGCCGCACCGACCGGGGTCGCCGCCGCCGTCAACGGCGACGTCGTGCCGCGCGGATCGTGGGTTGCTACCGTGCTTCGCGACGGCGACCGGGTCGAGGTCGTCACGGCCGTGCAGGGAGGATGAGTTGAGCGACGCGGATGTGCTGAGTCGGCCGACGGCGGGCCCCGAGCCGCAGGCTCCGGACGGTACTGAACCGCAGGCTCCGGACGGTACTGAACCGCAGGCTCCGGACGGTACTGAACCGCAGGCTCCGGACGGTACTGAGCCGTGGGTGCTGGCCGGCCGCGAGCTGAGCTCGCGGCTGATCCTGGGCACCGGGGGGGTGCAGAGCCTGGAGGTGCTGCGGCGGGTGATCGACGCCTCGGCGACCGCCCTGACCACCGTGGCCATGCGGCGGGTCACCGCCGGCGGGGACGGGGACCTGCTCGGCACACTGCGCCAGGCCGGGGTGCGCATCCTGCCGAATACGGCCGGCTGCCACACCGCGGCCGAGGCGATGCTCACCGCCCGGCTCGGGCGGGAGGCGCTGGGCACCGACTGGGTCAAGCTTGAGGTGGTGGCCGACGACCACACGCTCCTGCCCGACCCGGTCGAACTGCTCGACGCGGCCCGGATGCTCGTCGCCGACGAGTTCGTGGTGCTGCCGTACACCAACGACGATCCGGTCCTGGCCCGGCAGCTCGAGAGGGCCGGCTGCGCGGCCGTGATGCCGCTCGGCGCCCCGATCGGGTCCGGCCTTGGCGTGCGCAACCCGCACAACATCGCCATGATCGTGGAGCAGGCCGGCGTCCCGGTCATCCTGGACGCCGGGATCGGGACGGCCAGCGACGCGGCCCTCGCCATGGAACTGGGCTGCGACGCGGTCCTCATCGCCTCGGCCATCACCCGCGCCGCCGAGCCAGGGCGGATGGCCACCGCGATGCGGCTGGCCGTCGCGGCCGGGTACGCCGCGCGGACCGCGGGACGCATTCCGCGCCGCTGGCACGCCCGCGCGTCCAGCCCGCTGGACGGCCGGCCGGAGCTACCGCTGTGAGCGGCGCCGGCCCGGGGGGACGACCCCGCGGAACCCCCCGCGACCGGGGGGAATCCATCCCCCCAGCCTCCCCAGCCCCCCCTGGCCCCCTGCCGCCTCGCGTGCTCACCATCGCCTCGTCCGACTCAGGCGGCGGCGCCGGGATCCAGGCCGACCTCAAGGCCTTCGCCCGTTGCGGCGCGCACGGCATGTCGGCGATCGTCGCGCTCACCGCGCAGAACACGGTGGAGGTGCGCGCCATTCACGAGGTCCCGCCCGCGTTCGTGCGGGCCCAGATCGACGCGGTTCTCGACGACATCGGAGCCGACGCCGCCAAGACCGGCATGCTGTTCTCCGCCGCGCTGATCGAGGCCGTCACCGACGCGCTGGCGGACCGGGACCTGCCGTTGGTGGTCGATCCGGTCATGGTGGCCAGCTCCGGCAGCACGCTGCTGCGCCCGGACGCCGTCGGGACCCTGGTGAGCAGGCTGTTCCCGCTGGCCACGGTGGTGACGCCCAACCTCCTCGAGGCGCAGGCCCTCACCGCCGCGATGACCGAGGACCGCGCGGTGCTCGCCGAGCGCCTGGTCGCGATGGGAGCGCCCGCGGCCCTGGTCACCGGCGGCCACGGGGCCGAGCCGGTCGACCACCTCTTCGACGGGTCGCGGCACGTGGCCATCCCGGTCGCCCGGCACGGCATGGCCGCGACCCACGGGGCGGGCTGCACGCATTCGGCGGCGCTCGCGGCCGGTCTCGCCGCCGGGCTGCCGCTGACCGAGGCGGCCCGCCAGGCCGCCGCGGTGGCCGGCGAGGCGGTGGCGCACGGCCTGGCCACGCTCGGCGCCGGCGAGGGTCCCGTCCACGTCCTGCACGCATACCGTCCTGCGACAGTGCCGACAACGACAGTGCCGACAACGACAGTGCCGACAACGACAGTGCCGACAACCACGGGGAGCCGACGCGATGAGCGACAGCTTCAGCGCTGAGCTGTGGCAAGGGGTGACCGGCGTCTACCGTGCCATCCTGGCCCATCCGTTCCTGACCGGGCTGACCGACGGCAGCCTGCCGCACGACGCCTTCGCGTTCTACGTCGTGCAGGACGCTATCTACCTGCACGGATACGCCCAGGCTCTGGCCGCGGTGGCGACCTGCGCGGCCACGCCCGCGCAGACCGAGATGTTCGCGCAGCACGCGGCCGACGCCCTCGCGGTGGAGAAGACCCTGCACGGCTCGCTGCTCGCCGAACTGGGCATCGACCCCCTCAGCGCAGAACAGGCCGAGCCCGCTCCGGCCAACCTCGCCTACACCAGTTACCTGCTCGCCACGGTCAGCACCGGATCCTACGCGGAAGGGGTGGGCGCGGTGCTGCCGTGCTACTGGATCTACTGGGAGGTGGGCAAGGAACTGCTGCGCCGCGGCTCGCCCGATCCCCGCTACCAGCGGTGGATCGACATGTACGGGAGCGAGGAGTTCGGCGACGTGGTTCGGCAGGTGATCGCCGTCACCGACGAGCTGGGCCCGGGCCTCGGGGACCCCGAACGTGACCGGGTGCACCGCCGCTTCCGCACGACGAGCCGCTATGAGTGGATGTTCTGGGACATGGGCTACCGCAAGGAAGCCTGGCCCGTCTGATCCGTGACCCGAACAGGCCAGCCGCATCGGCACCGACGGCTCTACCTAGATAGACATAAGCGTTCTATCTAGATAGAGTGCCGATGTGGCTCGTCAGTCAGGGTTCTCCAAGCAGACTCTCGCGGTGCTGGCGGCGTTGTGCGCGCAGCCATCGGGCTGGCAGCACGGCTATGCGATCGCCCGGGACACCGGCCTGAAGTCGGGGACGCTCTACCCTATCCTGGTCCGGCTGGCTGACCGGGGCCTGGTGGAGGCGTGCTGGGAGGACGAGCAGCCGGCCGGCCGGCCGCGGCGGCACCTGTACCGGCTGACGCCCGCCGGGCTGGCCGCCGCCACGGCGGCGCTGGCTGAGGTGACCCCCACGGTGACGGCGCAGGCGCGGCCCGGCCTGTCCCCGCGCCGGCGGCTCGGTGAGCAGGGCTGATCATGGACATGCTGACCCGGATGATGGCAGCGGCGTTGCGGGCCCTGGCGGCGCTGATGCCGGCCGACCGCCGCGACTGGCCCGAGGCCGTGCTGGCCGAGGCGGCCGCGGTGCCGGCCGGATGGCGGCGGCTGAGCTGGCTCGCGGGCGGGATGCGGCTGACCGCGCGCGAGGCGGCGCGGACGCGCGGGCTGTGGTACCCGGCGGCCTTCGCTGTCGCGGCCACGGGCATTGCGTGGAGCGCGTGGTCCGGGCCGCCCGGTGACCCGGCCGTCGCGGTCAACAGGATCGACGTGGTCGCGGTCGTGGCCATCCTGGCCGGGCTGGCCTGGATGATCCGCCAGGCCTGCGGCCCGGTGGCCGCGGCCCGGTGGCCGCGGCTGGTGCGCACCGGCGGGTACACGGCGGTCCTGGTCCTGGTCCTGGTCAAGAGCGCGGTCGAACGAGTCGCCGATGCCCCGCCCAACAACAACGCGGCAGGACCGGCCGTGGCCTGGGCCGGCGAGGCGGTCTTCCTCGCGGTGATGGCCGGCTACGCCGCGGTGGTCCTGGTATCCACGGCGCGCCGCTCGCCGGTGCTCCCGGTCACCATGGCCATCGGCACCGCGGCCGGCCTGATCCTGGGTGCCGCGGCGTACCTGCTCGGGCCACTGGGCTTCCCGCTGCGCTTCACCGGCCCGTGGCCGACCCGCCTGTACGATGCGGCCGTCGGTCTCGGGGTGCTGCTGGGCCTGTGCGGACCGGTGGCGGCCGGACTGGCGGCCGCCCGGCGGTCCGGTGCCTCGCGGCCCGCCGGCTCCGGTGCCTCGCGGCCCGCCGGCTCCGGTGTCCGGCAGGGTGCCCTGGCCGGATTGTGCGCCGGGGCCGCCGCCGCGCTCGCGGTCGCGGTGCTGTCGACCGCCACCATCGCGATCCTGCCCTACGACGCGGGCCTGCAGCACTGGGCCACCGGGCACATCGGCCAGTGGGTCCCCGCGGTCGGTTCGGCCACGCCGGTCCTGCACTCCCGTCTCGGCTACGTGGCAGGCAACAGCGCCTTCGCGGCAGGATATCTTGCCGTCCTGCTGATCGGCCCGCTGGCCGGCTGCGCCTTCGGGGCCGGGGGCGCCCGCTTGCGGCACGCTCTCGCCGGCCGGTAACAGCGGACGGCCAGCGGGTCGCGCGGTCCTGCCGTCCTGGGCGAACTCCGGTACCGGGACAGCTTCGCCCGCCGCGGCGGGCGGGCACGAGCAGGATCCACCGCCAGCTCATCTGGGTGAGCAGCCCGGACAGCACCAGGCCCAGCCAGAAGCCGCTGGCGCCGAAGACCGTATGCACGCTGAACGCGCGGTTCCGCATCGGTCCCTCGGGGAATGTTGTGGTGTGCGGCGACATACCGGACGGCGCGGTGAACGCGGCCGCCGCGCCCTTGACGAACCGGGCCGCTATCAGCAGGCCGGGACTGCTCACCAGGCGATGCTCAGCGCGCCCGGTAGCGGCAGGTGACCCCCCGTGGATAGGGTTAGTCAGTCCAGAACGGGCCCGTCAGGTCATGCCCGTGACGGCGGGAAGCGGAGATGAGCGATGCCTGACCGGCCGGCGACGCTGCGGGATGTCGCAGCCGCGGCCCGCGTGCACCCGGCCACCGCCTCCCGCGCGCTCAATCCCGAGACGCGCATCCTGGTCAGCGAGGAGACCGCGCGCCGGGTAACCGACGCTGCCGCGAGGCTGGGCTACCGGCCCAACCCGGTCGCCCGGAGCCTGCGGACCCGGCGCTCGCACACGGTGGGGGTGCTGATTCCGGACCTGAACAACCCGCTGTTCCCGCCGATCGTGCGCGGCCTGGAAGACAAGCTGGCCGCGGCGGGTTATGTGGCCCTGATCGGCAACACCGACGCCGACGCCGCCCGTGAGCGCACCCTGTTCGAGCAGATGCGGGCGCGTCACGTCGACGGCTTCGTGCTGGCCACCGCGACCCTGCACGACCGGCTGCTGGCCGAGGCGGCCGCGGCGGAGGTGCCCGTGGTGCTGATGAACCGGCTGGCGCAGGACTGCAGCTTCCCCTCGGTCTCGGTGGACAACGAACAGGGCGTGCGGATGGCGGTCACCCACCTGGCCCGGCTCGGCCACAGCCGGATCGCGCATATCGCGGGGCCGCAGGAGGCGTCCACCGGCGTGAGCCGCCTGCGCGGGTTCCGGGACGGCATGGCCACCCACGGCCTCGAGGTGGACGAGCGCCTGGTCGCGTACGCCGCCAGGTACACGGTCGAGGAAGGCGCCCGCTGCTGCCGGGAACTGATCGCCGGGCAGCCGGACTTCACCGCGGTGGCCGCGGCCAACGACATGCTGGCCGTGGGGTGCTACACCGCGCTGGACGAAGGCTCGCTGCAGTGCCCGGATGACATCTCGGTGATCGGTTTCAATGACATGCCGTTCATCGACCGGCTGCGGCCGCCGCTCACCACGGTGCGATTCCCGCACTACCAGCTCGGCACCGAGGCGGCCCAGCTGCTGCTCGAGCGGATCAACGGCGGCACGCGACCGGTGAAGATCCTCTACCTGGCGCCCGAGCTCGTCGTCCGCGGGTCCACGTCCGAACGGCACGCGCCGCAGGCCGGCGACGATGCGGCCGACGCCGCCGAGACGATCAGCCCGCCGGTCCCGCTGCGCCCGGCCTCGGTGAGCTCCGGCCAGGCTGGTCCCGCCCGCGGGGCCTCGCCCAGGTAACCCGCCGCCGTCCGGCCGGAGCCGCAATCGATTGCTAACGAGTGGACACAGATCAAGCGGGTGGCGGCCGCTCATGGGGGAGGCTATCACCCGCCGCCCCTGGCGGACGGCATTTCTCGGGCGCGCCGCCGCGCGCCGTGCCCGTCGCCGCTGGTCGCAGCCTCGCCAGCCGTCATTCGACCGAACGGGGAGCGGTATCCGCCTGCCGCGGCCGCGTGCCGCCGGGCCCGCGGAAGCGATCCCGGGGGTCTTTGATAACAGGTCGGGTATGCCGCATTGACAAGGGGCATGGCCGAGGACCAATCTCGGAGTGCAAACGATTGTGACCAGATTGTATCCGAGCTGGGGCGAGGGAGGGATCCGGCGGCATGGACCGGCATGATGACGCACGTCGCCTCGGCTGGCTGGGTACCGGCCGGATGGGCGTGGAGATGGGTCGCCGGCTTTTGTCGGCGGGCTGTGATCTCGCTGTTTTCAACCGTTCCATGGGCAAGGCCGAGCCGCTGATACGGCTGGGCGCCAGGCCCGCGGGAACGGCTGCGGAACTAGCGGCCAGGGACATCGTCTTCATCACCGTCGGCTCGTCGGATGACCTCATCTCCGCGGTGCTCGGCCGCGACGGGCTCATGTCCGCCTCCGGCGCGGCGCCCCAGGTGCTCATCGACTGCTCCACGGTCTCGGCCGAGGCCTCGGCCCGGGTACGGGCCGGGATCGCCGCCCGGGGCACCGCTCTGCTGGCCGCGCCGGTGATGGGCAACCCGAAGGTGGTGCGGGCCGGGAAGATGACAGTGGCCGTCTCCGGACCCCGCGATGCGTTCGACGAGGCGGCGCCGTACCTCGACATGCTCGGCAGTGGTGTGACCTACGTGGGTGACGGCGAGGCGGCCAGGACGGTGAAGCTCTGCCACAACCTGCTCCTCGGCGTGGTAGCCCAGTCCCTCGCCGAGATAACGGTTCTCGCGGAAAAGAGCGGAATAACCAGGCAGGCGTTCCTGGAATGCCTCAACAAGAGCGTGATGGGCTCGCTGTTCACCGGCTATAAGACGCCGGCGTACGTGAATCTCGATTTCTCGCCCACGTTCACCGCCACGCTGCTGCGCAAGGACTTTGATCTTGGCCTGGCCGCCGCGCGGGAACACGAAGTGCCGATGCCGGTCGCCGCTGTGGTCCACCAGCTGATCCAAGGACTGGTCGGTCGCGGATACGGTGAAGCCGACTTCGCCGCCCTCCTGCAGCAGGAGGCCGATTCCGCGGGCTTGCCGCTCGTCAGCGAGCACGCGGAGGTCTCCGACGGGCTCGGTACGAGCGGTACCTAATCCGTGATAAACCCGAACAAGGAGGAGGCGCCGGGCGTGAGACCGTTCCTAAACACTGAGCAGGAGTGAGTCCTGCCCGGCGGGCGGCCCCGAACGGTCCTGGGTCGCCTGGTTGCCTGGGGATGCCCGTTCGGCCGGCCGGGTCCTTCGCCGCGGTTGCGGCTGCCCTCGGGCCTTGCGGTTCCCGGGTTTCCTGTGCCGCTGCTCAGACAGGCCGGCGGGTGCCGGCGTGGCCCGCATGGCGGAGTCGGTAGCTCTCTCGTCCCGATCCTCTGGTCGGGCTGAGTCACACCCTTCCCGTCGCCGTGCTCGCTGTCCAAGCCCGCGTCTTCCGATCGCCGGTTCGCCGGATTGCCGGAGGCGTCGACCACTAATTCATGATGAAGAACCCGATGGTTACCGCGGCTGGCAGCGTCGTGCTCGAGTCAATCGTAAAGCTCCCCGCACTGCGTGCGCCAATCCACAAGAACGCGTTCGGGTCTCCGAGTGGGGTCGGGAAAATGAGACTGTTTGCAGTGACGGCAGCGTTGCTCACTGTCAACGTCTTTGTCCCTTTCGCCATCGTCACCGATCCCGCCGAACTGCCCTGGACTTCCACCCTCCCGTTCACCTGCAGCGCGACATCCGCTGCGGTGCTCGCAGTCGCTGATACGCCTATCCCGCTCTCGCTGTTACCAGACAGGCCCTGGCCCGAGAGCTTGGCTACCCGGCCGGGGAGGCGCAGGCCCTGAAGGGCCTCAGCATCACCGCTTTGTCCGCCGGCGACCCGGGCAGCGCCGTGCGGCTGGCCCGGCAGGCCGAGCAGATCCGGGCCGACACCCCCGGCCGGACAGGCCGGGTGAGCGGCCAGCTCCTGGCGGAGGTACTGACCGAGGCCGGGGACCTGGCCACCGCCGAGCGCATCCGCGCGGCGGGGCTGGCCCGGTCGCGGGACGCCGCCCAGCTGCACATCAGCGTCCGCACGGTCAGCTCGCACCTGGACCGGATCCGGGACAAGACCGGCTGCCGCCGCCGTGCCGACCTGACCCGCCTGGCCCTCAGCGCGGGCCTGGTCTAGCTCGACCTGGCCAGCCGTCCGCCCCGGGCAACGGCCCGCGGCTACTTCCCACCCGGCTGCCGCACCGATAAATGGGGTCATTCGACCCCTGCTCCATCAGCTTTCGGGTGTCGCAAGCTGTTATTACAGAAGGGCAAACGCCCACACGGTGCAGACGTTACGACTGAGATCGTAGCGTTCAGAGGGGGAAAGGAGAAACTCCATGTCTGCAACTGCGGCAGGTGTTCTCTCAGATGGCCGGATACAAGTATGGCTTATCACATCAAATCTTACCCGGGGGAGTGAGATTCAATCCCGCTGGAAGGAGACCACTAACCCATCTTCGGGATGGACAAGCTGGAGTCCATTCCCTAGCCCCCCGCAAGGCGGTAACCCTGTAGCTACAGTATGAGCGTTGCTCCTCTCGAGGATAAACGCCTGCAACTCTTTCTCGTTGATGACCAGAACCAGGTCTGGAGCGCTTGGAAAACAGGCACCGGCGCTAGTTCGGCTTGGACAGCCTGGTCAAAGTTCGAGTAGAGGTACGCCGGGACCACCACGTCCGGCCCTCCACGCCGGGGCTTCCGGTCCGGGGGCTTCCGGTCCGGGGCTTCCGGTCCGGGGCTTCCGGTCCTAGGCGCCCGTCACCTGGATGGCGTCGTGCACGCCTAGCAGCCGTGGCCGGGCCTTCCGGACCCGTACCGCGCCGGCAGCCCAGGCAAGGTCAGCGGTCCTGGCCCGCTCCCAGGCGGCCAGCCACACGGGGAGGTTGGCCTCAGCGACTTTGCACACGGCAAGGAAGGTGAGCAGCTTGCCCTTGGTGGGCAGTCGTCCCCCACGTCCACGACGGGCACGAGTCCGCCATCTACACCATCAGCGACGAGACCGAGGTGTGGCACGGCGAGGGCCTGCGGCACCGCGCGGTCGTGACCGCCGGCGACTTCCTACGTCCCGCCGGGCACCCCGCACCTGCCGTCAGCCCGGGCGCAGGAACGCGCCGATGGCGGCGATGGAATCGTCGTGCGTGGTGATCGTGTAATGGTTCGCGTCGATCTCCGCCACGCGCGCCGACGGCACCGCCGCCGCGAACCGCTGCGCCTCCGCGGCGGGCAAGATGAACCCGAACCCGGGCAGGATCTCCTGCCGGGCGCGCAGCACCAGCGCCGGCATGGTGACCGCGTGCCACAGCGCGTGGACCGGCGCATCCGGGCCCGGCCAGTACATCGCGTTGCCGTACCCCAGATCCTCCAGCACCGCGCCCCGGTCGGTGGCCGCCGTCACGCCGCCGTCGACCTCGCGCAGCTCGTAGGCGAAGTAGCGATCCCAGTACTCGTCCCACTCCGGGACGATGCCGATCTGCCTGACCAGCGCGATGGCCGCCTGCGCCGACGGGTACACCGTGCCGAGCCGGCTCACCGAGGCGACCACCGGAACCCCGGCCCGCTCGTCAGGACTGCCCGCCAGATCGACCAGGACGAGCCGCCCGATGCGCGACGGCGCCAGCTGCGCGCAGGTCATCGCGATGGCCGCACCGCTGGACTGGCCGATGACCGCGAACGACGGCGCCCCGACGGCGTCCGCGATGGCGAGCACGTCGCGCGCGTGGTTGCGCCAGCCGTAGGTACCCGGGCCGGTCACCTCGCTGCGGCCGCGGCCGCGCAGGTCGATCGCCACCAGCTGGAGCGTGTCACCGGCGAGCCGCTCGGCGAGGCGGTCGAAGCCGCACAGGTTCGCCGACAGGCCGGGCACGCACACTACCGCCGGCGCATCCGCGGCACCCCACCGCCGCACCCGGAGCCGTCCGGATTCCAGCGCGATGTCGGAGTCCTCGTATCCCACGGCCCGCTGCGTCATGCCCGGCACTCCCTTCTTCGCGTCGGTCCGTCACAGGATAGCCCGGCGATCAGCGCTCAGCGCCGGCCCCGGCGGCTGGCGGCGACGGCCGGAACACGGAGCCGCCCGGCGGCGGGTGATACTCCCGACGCCGCGGTTGCCCGTCAGCTCAGCACACGGCCGCCGAGAATCCGAAGACGGCCATCGCTCTCCGCCCGGCGGCGTCGAGCCAGAGCCGCCTCCCCCGATTTGTCCTGCTCTTTGTCCTGCTCTGGGAGCTGATCAAGGCGCTCAGGAACCACTGAGCCGGTTCAGGCGGCCCGGCGGCGGACCAGCCAGACGGTCGCTGCCCGGGGCGACACGGAGAATAACCGTATTGCACCCGGCCAGCCGGAGGACCATGCTGTTTCGCGGAGCGCGGGACGGGAACCGAGCGGGCGGGGGCGCCGACCCGTATTGCGCTGCGGTTAACCGGTTCGATGAAACGAGGAATGACATGGCCATTGACACCATGAATCCGGCCACGGCGGTCACCTGGGGGCCCTTCATCCAGGCCGCTGTCGCCCAGTACACCAGCGCAACCAGTCAGGTCAATCCGGCCGCGGTCAAAAACATGCCCGCCGGCTACACGCTGGTACGCACGATTCAGATGACCGACTCTTTCGGTCCCGAGCAGGCGCGTGTCTTTTATGGCTTCGTCGCCGTAGGCGGCGATCCCAAGACCGCGGTGGTCGCGATTCGCGGCACGGAATCGAACATGGAATGGTGGGATGACTTCCAGTGGGGCACGGTGCCGTTCACCCACGTTGCCAACGGCGGAAACGTCGCCCAGGGTTTCTACGATATTTACACCACGTTCGGCACGATGACCCCGGGCCAGCAGGAGACCACGTCGCCGTCGAGCACCTTCGCGGCCGACGTCGCCCAGGCGGCCACCCAAGGCCTGGCCGCCGAGGTTGACCCGGGCGACCTGCCGGTCGTGGTAACAGGCCACAGCCTGGGCGCTGCGCTGGCGACGATGCTGGTCGCGGACCTGACCGCGAACACGGCGCTGAAGCCGCAGGCGTGGACATTTGCCTCGCCGCGGGTGGGGGACGCGGCCTTCGCCGCGCGCTACGGCGCCCTGAGCACCGTGTCATGGCGGATCTATAACCAGGTCGACGTCGTCCCGTACTTTCCCGTCGACATCTTCGACAACTACCAGCCCGTCACCACCGGGTACGCGGTCAACTCTCTCGGGAAGGCGACGTGGAACCTCGGCTGCGCCCACTCGCTGAACACCTACATGCACATGCTGGACCCCACCGCGGTCCCGTTGGATCAAGCTTGCGCCGGCTAGTCGGCCGGCCGCGTGATCGCCGCCCGCACGGCCGGTCGCCACATCCGGGGCCAAGAAGGCAAGAAGGCAACAAGAAGACAAGGAGAACACGATGACCGACCCCGACCCCGCCGTCGACGACGTGATCGACGCACTCGACAGCTTCTACTGCCACAACGTCGTGGTGGCCCTGTGGGCGGACGCGGTGGCCAACCGCCTGGAGGGCCTCGCGATCTACCTGCTGAGCGACGAACTGCCAGAGGTCGCCGACCATGCGCGCGCAGCGGCCCGCCGTCTCGCCGACCGGATCGGAGACCTCGGCGGCGCGGTAACCGCCGACCCCAGGCAGCTCCTGGACCGCGCCCCAGGCGACGGCGAATTCACCATCCCCGACTGCTCAGACCCGCGGGCGATCGTCACCTACGCCGTGCAGCGCCTCAACATCATCATCGCCGCATACCAGGCATTCCTCGACAAGATACGCGGACACGACGACGTGAGCTTCACGCTCATTGTCGGCCTGCTCGCCGCCGAGACCCACCGGCGGGCCGACGCCGAGGCCGCCCTGGCTCAGCCGCCGGCCCAGCCATGACCACCGCACGGGTTGCGTGATAACTGAGGTTGTCGGGCAACAACGCCTACCATGGCGAGATGCCACCTGCGCGAACGCCGCGATGCCGGCGCGGTTCGTTTCCCGGTTATCAGGCAACCATGGGCACGCGGTCGGAACGGGCCGTCCGCAATGTGCTGCCCGGGCATCCGGTCGCCCGCCACATCGACCACTTCCTCGCGGGATGATGTACGTCGAGGACCTGGACCTGCGCCCGGACGATGAGCATGCCCGCCTCCACGGCAAGGGCGGCACCGTCCGCACCGTGCTGCTCGACGATCGCGGCTACGTCGCGATCGGTCACTAGCTGTTGCAGAGCAGCCCCAGAAGGAGGAGAAAGGAGAGCCCGATGTCAAGCTCCATGGTGAACTTCATCGCGATCATCGTCCGTCGCTGCGGTGCGATGAGCTTGAAGCCATGCTGATCTACTCGATGAGCGTGTCGGTGGACGGCTTTATCGCCGA
>Ga0335076_10004640_pt1 | contig 13906 bp, 7 predicted proteins | sample Lox_Sample_25_FD_206717 | JGI IMG/M metagenome (GOLD analysis project Ga0335076, IMG submission 206717) | Soil microbial communities from Loxahatchee National Wildlife Refuge, Florida, United States - Lox_Sample_2.5 | ecosystem: Environmental > Terrestrial > Soil > Wetlands | place: USA: Florida... | reverse complement strand
GCTGCAATCGCGGTCGCAAGCGCGTTCTCGAAATTGACTACGTATCCGCGCCGCAGGTGATTATTCGCGACCAGCTCGCCCAGGTTTACAACAAGGTTGGGACGGCGAAAAATGGCGAACGTCTTCAGGTGCTGGACCGCGAGCGCCGGTTCGCGAAAGTCCGTACTGCGAGCGGACTCGAGGGATGGGTCGAGCAAAGATATCTGGTGAATCAGCAGGTGTTCAATGCTTTTCAGAAGCTGGCACAACAGCAGAAAGAGACCCCCGTCGAAGGTACCGCTACTACACGTAACGAGACCAATCTGCACATCGAGCCTGGGCGCGACACAGATCATCTTTATCAGCTTGCCGAAGGAGCGAAGGTTTCCATTCTGAAGCGAGCGAGCGTGGAAAAGAATTTGCCGGGCGAGTCGCTGGCCGAGCCCTCAGATGAAGTGAAATCGCCAAAACCAATGGAAGACTGGTGGCTGGTGCGCGATTCCGAAGGCGACACCGGCTGGCTGCTCGGCCGCATGATCGATCTCGACGTCCCGCTGGATGTGGCGCAGTATGCCGAGAGCCAGCGTATTGTCGCTTGCTTTGTGCTGAACGACGTCACGGATGGCGACAAAAAAGTTCCGCAATATCTGATGTTGCTTACCGAACCAAAAGATGGCATGCCGTTCGACTACAATCAGGCGCGCGTATTTACCTGGAACGTGAAGCGCCACCGCTACGAGACTGCCTACCGCGAGCGCAATTTAAACGGTGTGCTCCCGGTCACGGTTTCCCACGAAGTGTTCGGCAAAGAAGGCGACCTGCCCACATTCACCCTGCGCGTGAAGGACGACAAGGGCAACGTGACCGAACGCAAATACAAGATGAATACACCGATAGTGAGGAAAGTGAGTTGAGTCGCTGCTGCAGAACATAAGCGAGCAAGGTAGTTCCTTCTTCTACAGTCCTTTCCGCTTCCAACTACAGGATTTCATATAGCACGCCGGGGCATTTTCCCGATTTCTGTAGACCGGCGATGCGGAGGTTGCCACCAAAAACCTGCAAACGATTGCAAATCAGCAATTTACATAAGTTTACAAATTGGAACCGGAGTTGCACTTGCAACTCGTTACTTCGATAGGCGTGAGTGTGTTGTTTTCAGGTGCGCACGCCAGATTCCGTTTAGGTCAGGAGAAACCGTATGAACCGAGTTCTCAAGTTTCAAACCTTTGCATGGGCACTGTTTGCCTTCCTTTTTATTACCTTCATTACGCTTAGCCTCGGTTTGGCTTACGGGCAGGCTATTAGTGGCGACGTCGTAGGTACCGTGGTGGATTCCTCGGGAGCTGCAATCGCTGGGGCCGACATGACGGCTCGCAATACTGCCACAGGTGTCGCTTGGACGGGAAAGACGAACAATACCGGGGAATACCGTTTTGACAACCTGCCGATCGGTTCCTACGAGATCACTGCCAAGGCGAGCGGCTTTCAGACCACTACGCTCCGAGTGGACGTACAGCTCAATAAGAGCGGTACCGCAAACATTACTTTGACGCCGGGGTCAGCCACTACGACGATCGAAGTATCCGGAGTCGCCGAAACTCTAGACACAACCACGGCGCAGATCCAGACGACTTATGAAGGCAGGACTTTAGACGACCTGCCCACGGCTAATCTTGGGGTGAACACGACGACCGGTTTAAATTTGGGCGTATTGAATCTCTCAATGCTAGACGCAGGAGCTTCGAGCACAGGCGGACTTGGTGCTGGTACCGGCCCTGCTCTGAGCGGTGAACGTCCCCGCGACAACAACTTCACCATTGAAGGCGTGGACAACAATAACAAGACGGTAACGGGCCCCTTGGTGTATGTGCCCGCTGACGCGGTCGCCAACTTCACGGTTTTACAGAACCAGTTCAGCCCCGAATTCGGGCATTCAAACGGTGGTCAATTCAATATTGTGGTGAAGAGCGGTACGAATAGCTTCCACGGTACAGCTTACGAATATTTCCAAAATCGAAATCTGAATGCGATCGACCAGGATGTCGTAAACAGCACCGCGCCAGGGCAGCCTGTTATAAATCCTCGTTTCGATAGCAATCGTTATGGTGGCCAGTTCGGTGGTCCGATAATCAAAAACAAACTCTTCTTCTTCGCCAACTATGAATACAACGAGGTTGGTCAGGCCTCCGTGCCTGGGGCTCCGTTACTCGCGCCGACGAGCGCCGGCTATACGGCAATGCTTGCGATTCCGGGAGTCTCCACGGCGAATGTTCAGGCGCTCCAGAAATACGTGCAGGCGCCTAGCGCAACCAGCACCGTCGCGGTTGGCGGAGTAAATATTCCAGTTGGGACGTTGCCTATTCTGGCGCCTAATTTCACCAACTTCAAAGCGCTGACGACGGCCGTGGATTACGACATCAGCGAGAAGGACCAGATTCGCGGTCGTTATATTTACAACCAGATCGCAAGCTTGGATACTGGCGCTCAATTGCCGGTGTTCTTTACCCCCCTTATCCAGCCTTTCCATCTGGCTACGATCAGCGAATATCACACGTTTACGCCTAGCATCACCAACGAGTTCCGTGTTGGGTTCAATCGGTTCTCACAGAACTTCACCGTAGGCAACCAGACATTTCTGCCGAGCCTGGATGCCTTCCCGAATATAGAAATCAACGATCTCGGCGACCTGAACGTGGGACCCGATCCAAATGCCCCGCAATATACGATTCAGAATACGTATCAAGCGGTTGACAACTTAACGTGGGTGAAGGGAACGCATACACTGACCTTCGGAGGCGAATACCGCAAATACATTTCGCCTCAGAAATTCATTCAGCGTTCGCGCGGCGACTACGATTACACGAGCTTGGACCAGTTTGCTTTCGATCAGTTGCCTGGTGGTAGTGTGGCCCAACGGAGCTTCGGCAACGTGGGGTACTCAGGAGACCAGTACGGTATCTATGGTTTCGTGAATGACATTTGGAAGATCAGGCGAAATGTCAGCGTAAACCTGGGACTTCGCTATGAGTACACCAGCACTCCATACGGCTGGACGCAGATGAGTTTGAACAGTGTTGCCGATGACCCGGGATTAATCAATTTCAGTTCGCCGCAGGCACCCACAAAAGACTTCATGCCGCGAGTTGGGTTTGCATATTCACCGGGTAACAGTGGAACTACGTCCATCCGCGGTGGTTTTGGTATGGGTTATGACGTCCTATACGACAACATCGGAGTACTATCCCGCCCACCGCAGATCGGTAGCACCGTCAATTGTCCGAGCGCAGCCTGCCAGACTCCGTTTTTGGCAAACGGCGGTATTCCACCACAGAATTTGAGTGGGATCACCGTTCTTGACCAGGCGACCGCCAGGGCTAATACCTCCTCCTGGTTGCCTAACAATGTGAAATATCCGTATTCTGAAACTTGGAACCTTGGTGTTCAGCATGTATTCGCGAAAGACTACACTGCCGACATTCGCTACGTTGGGACGCGCGGTGTCGACTTGAACGTGCAGAATATTCTGAACTTTATCCCCGGAGCAGCTCCGGGGCACGAGGTGCCAACGTTTATTGCGCCGCCTTCTGCTGCGACGGTCGCCGCTCTTACGACAGCCTGGGCCAGTGCGGATCCGAGCTGCAATACAGCGGGAGGTAATCCGAATTGCCCGTCCGGAGCCGGTGATTATCCCGGGACTCTCTCTTACGGATACAACGACGTAGGTACTGGACCAGGGGGCTTCTATGATCCGCGCTACTTCAACGCAGGGTTCTATAGCCCGATAACTGCATTCGTGCCGTGGGGTGCATCCATCTATCACGGGTTGCAGACACAGTTGAATCGCCGGTTCAGCAACGGATTGCAGTTCCAGGTTGCGTACACGTATAGTCACATGATTGATAACAGCACAGCCGACTTCTTCTCGACTGTAATTGCTCCCCGCCGTCCTCAGGATTTCCGGAACTTACAAGCGGAGCGTGCTGACTCAATCTTGGATCATCCCCACCGTTTCGTGCTTGCCTCAATTTACGACGCGCAGTGGTACAAGCACGATCCGAATTGGTTCAGGAGAAATGTCCTGGGTAACTACGAGATTTCACCGGTATTTACCTGGGAGTCAGGGCAACTGGGGACGGTTCAGAGTGGTTTGGACTCAAACCTGAACGCAGATGCGGCACCGGATCGCGCCATCTTCAACCCGGCGGGGACACCAGGAGTTGGAAGCGACGTTATTCCGGTGACCAACAACACCGCCTGCGGCTTGCCGCCATGTATTGTTGGCTGGCAGGCGGTTAATCCGAATGCGCAGTACGTTGTGGCTGGTTACGGAACCCCGGCAACCGCACCTCGCGCGACGATTCGAACACCACCAATCAACAACTGGGACATCACGCTTGCGAAGCATATCTATGCTACCGAGCGCCTGCACTTCGATTTGTTGGCCAGTTTCTTGAACGCGTTCAATCATCCACAATTTGTAACCGGTAGCCCGGATCAAGGCCAGCCGATATCCGACGCCGGCTCACAGAGAAATTACTTCATCCCGAGTTCACCTAACTTCGAGAATGCCCGGGAGAGCTTCCCGAGTAACGCTCGAGAAACCGTGCTCGGATTAAAAGTCAGTTTCTAAACAGAGAGTGATATTCAGAAGAGGCCTGCGGTCTCGGGCCTCTTCTGTTAGAGGGACAAGCAGGTAAATGTAGCTGGCCATCGAAGCTGCACAGCCGTAGCTGAGAACGTTCGCCTAGGCGTTTGGGCTTCGTGAGGCGCGCCAGCTTTAAACCGTGTTGTTGGACGTTCCCCAGCAACGCGCGCACGATCACGATTGTAGGTAAGATCACGTTCGAGGTAAGCTAGTAGCAACAGCAAAAAACGGGGAGGCGAAAGCCTCCCGTTTGTCTACAAAATTCCATATGCAGTGGCGTGTCTCCTCCGCTTTCTAATAACCGCACTCATTTCGGTCATAATAAATACCACGTAACTTGCTGATTTTTATAGCCTCTGGTTCGCAATTCGCATTTTGGAATCAGAGTTGCAATCGACACTGAATCTTCCTGTCAATTGCTCGTTCGCACCGGTTAAGCTTCCGCAAATCTAGAGGAGAAGCGCATGAACAAACTGATTCAAGGCTTGAAGATTTCAATTCTCCTGTCACTGATTTTGAGTGTCGGCCTGGCGAGCGCCCAAACATCAAAGGGATCCATTTCGGGCACGGTTTTGGATCAGACCGGCGCAGCGGTGGTCGGGGCAAAAATAAAAGTCACACAGACCTCGACCAATCAGTCGTTCACGACGACCAGCGATTCAGTCGGTTTTTTCCGGCTTAATCTGCTGCCGGTGGGAAGTTATACCGTCTCGGTGACGAAGGAAGGATTTCAGGGCGCCAGCTATTCGAATATCGGCGTAGCTGTAGCGGCCGACAGCAGCGTTGGCGAGATCAAACTTCAGGTTGGAACCGCTGGCGTTACAGTTGAGGTTTCTGGCGCCGCTCCCATTATCGAGAGCACTCAGGCACAGATCACGAATAATTTCACGACGCAAGATTTGACCAATCTTCCTGGCGTCCAGGAAAACGAAGGCTTGGATACGCTCGCGGTTTTGCTGCCTGGTGTGTCGAACGTTCGCGACATGGGTTTCTCGAATACCAATGGCATGGGCTTCTCAGTCAACGGTTTGCGAGGACGTAACAACGACCAGGAGGTCGATGGCCAGAACAATAATGACAACTCTGTCGCCGGTCCCGCTGTGTTCCTCTCGAACCCAGAGTTTGTGAGCCAATATCAGCTCATCACCAATAACTTCGGGCCAGAGTACGGCCGTAATGCGGGTTCGGTGGTTAACATCATCACCAAGAGCGGCACCAATAACTGGCACGGTGCGGGTTATGTGACGGAAGGAAACTCGGCGCTGAACAGCCTGAGTAACATTCAAGCCCAACCAGCCCCGTCGGCCGCGTGCCCGACGTGTTTCGGCGAGGGGCTGACCAAGCCGCCGCACTTCAATGACCTTTTCTGGACCGGCACAATCGGCGGTCCTGTAATTAAGAACAAGGTTTTCGTCTTTGGCGGAGTCGATAGCGAAATCGACCACTCGACCTTTCTTTACGCGAATTCAGACGAAACGCCAACCCCGACTGGCCTAACCCAGCTGGCAGGTTGCTATACCAGTTCGCAAAGCCAGGCGGCGATTTCGGCTTTGAAGAACTATGGGCCGTATGGAATAGCCGGTGGAAATCTGACAACGATTCCCGGGAATCAGCTGCAATTGAACGGGATTGATCCCGCTACTGGAGCGGCCTTCGCGGGCTTCGTTCCGAACGGAGTCGATTCAATGGGAAACCCGGACTGCAATGTTGATGCAGGCGGGGTTCAACGCACACTTCCAAATGGCAGCCACGAGTGGGACTGGATTTCGCGAGTCGATATCGTCGCCAGCCAAAAAGATACGATTTACGCCCGCTATCTGTATCAGAAGCTTAACTTCTTCGATCAGGACAGCTTCGCTAGTGGCAACGCGGCCCTCGGTTACCCCAACGATGTTCCATCTCTGGGGCAGCAATTTGGTCTCGATTGGACCCATCAGATCAGCAACCGCATGGTAAATGAATTCCGCCTGACCTATGGCAGAACCAACGTGGAGTTTGGTGGCAACAGCCTGGGCAATACCGTGCCCAATGATCAGCAAATTGGGAACGCAGTAGCTGAGATCAAGTTCTCGGCTGGTGGGCTTGCTGGCTACGGCGCGATCAACAACTCACCGCAGGGCAGAATCGTAAACACGTACCAACTGCAGGACAACTGGAACTATGTTGTTGGCAAGCACCAGTTCAAGGGCGGAATCAATTACACGTATCAGCGCTCGCCGAACTACTTCCTGCCCAACCTGAACGGCACGTACACGTTCACAGATTGGAACTCCTACGCCGGAAATGAGCCCAGTGCCATCAGCATTGCGCAGGGAACCGACGTTCTGGATTTCCGTGAGCACGATACATTCGTCTATTTTGGCGATGACTACAAGGTGGCTCACAACCTGACGCTGAACCTGGGACTGACCTACACCTACTACGGCCAGCCGGCGAACCTGTTCCACACGAACGACCTGCGGCAGCAGACCGGCAGCAATCCCTTCTGGGATCCCTCATTGCCGCAATCAGTCACGGTGTTCCCCACAATTCCTGCTCCCAAGAACAGCTGGGGGCCTGGGGTTGGGTTCGCGTGGAGTCCGGACTTCCTCGGAAATGGTAAGACCGTTATTCGAGGCGGCTATCGCCTGGCGTATGATCCGCCGTTCTACAACATCTACCTGAACATCTCGAGTGCCGCACCGCAGGTGCTTTCGCAAACGCTAACGGCGTGTGCGGCCGCTCCCTGCTCTGCGAGCACAGCCGGAGGGAACCCGCTACCAGCGGTGCCGACCGGACCGACTGTTCGCAGCTCGCTGGCCTCGAATTTGACCTTTGGCGTATCCGATCCGCGGAGCTTCAGCAATACCACTGTTGCTCCGAATTTCGGACCGGACAGGGTTCACGAATGGAGTTTCGGAATTGAGCGCGCCTTGGGTGCTCACGCTGCCGCTGAAGTCCGATATGTGGGCAACCATGGAGAGAATCTGTTCGAGTCGCTCGATGGGAATCCGGATATTTCGGGCTACCCAACCAATGCGCTACCTTCCGGAGTGACTCCATGCACGAATCCGCCTCCTGGCGCGCCCGCTCTGGCGGGCCATGTGGACTGCAATGGTTTTGTCCGTGAGCGTGTCCGAAATAACGGCGGCTACTCCTATTACAACGGCCTGCAGACCGAGCTGCGGACCAATAATCTCTGGAACCAGCTGACCGCTAAAGCCACTTACACCTTCAGCAAAACGACGGATAATGTGAGCGAGATTTTCTCAACCTTCGGTGCCGGAAACAGCATCTCGTTCGCGCAGGATCCATTTAATCCAGGCGCTGGCGAGTACGGGATTTCGGGATTGAATTTCCCTCACACCGTTACTCTCTCACTGTATGAAATGGTTCCGTTCATGCGCAGCCAGCAAGGTCTGCTAGGGCACGTGCTCGGGGGATGGGGAATCGGAGCGACATATATCTGGCAGTCCGGCCAGCCCTACACTCCAACTCAGTATTTCTTCGGCACCTTCTCCGGCGGTTGCTGCAATGACACATCGTTTAACAATGCCTTCATTGGCACATACGATAACGTGCGGCCGTTCTATGGCAACCGAAGCGCTCCGGCGAACACCGTGGGAGCATATGCGGGCGACGTCTGTAACTTCCAGGGCGACCCGGTTTCGTGCGGAATGGCACCAACTCAGTTAGTGGACTGGGCTGCCGTGAATTCCACGGGTGCAGTGAATCCGGTGTCGAAGGACCAAGTACGCTACATCTTAAATGGTCCGACAGCTGATGCCGTTTTTGGCACTCCGTGGGGTAATGTGGGCAGAAACCAGGTGCAAGACGCGATCACCAATACCACCAACCTTGAGATTTCGAAGACGGTGAAAGCTGGCGAGCGAGTTAACATCACTTGGCACATGAGCCTGATCAACGCATTCAATCACCCGAATTACGGCTACTTGGGTACGGGTACGACAACCGGAAGCGGAATCGATCCATTCGTGGATGCGGATGCCGGTCTCACAGGAATTGGAACTGGTTTCGCTAATCCCCAGGTTTTCGACGGCGGACACCGCATTATCCGGTTCGGATTGCGAGTTGGGTTCTAAGGTAAGGCACAGAATTATTAGGCCGGACAAAAGTCCGGCCTTTTCTTTTGGCCTGAGAGAGGAAATTTAGCTTCCAAACATCGGGTAATGGCTGGCTGCGCCCATAAAGAACAGCAGCGGAATTGACAGCACGGCGTTGATGCGCGTCATCAGAAATACCGTGCGCTGCATCTTCGCTGCGCGCTCAGGTATCGGAGTGCCGTTTTCTGCGTTGGCCTTCGTCCACGTGATCAGACGCTTCTGAATGCGCCACACCACGCCCCAGACATTCAGCATCATGATCCAGCCGATGCCGCCGCCGATGCCAATCGCGAGCAGGCGATTGCTCTCCCACGGCTTGTCGTTCACGCGTAAAAAGAAGTATCCCGCATGAACGATGATGAGTGTGTAGAGAATTGCGAGAAACCAACCCTTATCGAGCAGGCCCCGCACGGGAATGTGCAGCACGTAAAGAATTCCCCAGGTAATCGTCCAAGTGAAGAAAAAGCTGACCAACGGCAGCGCTGGAGCTGCACCACCGTTACGTGCGTCCGAACCGCAGATGCTCCCCCAGTATGCGAGACCAGCCAACACCGTGACCAATGCCGACCAGCGAAACCAATGCATAGCTCGCGACATTAGCCCCGGCATGATTTTGGCGCGAGTGCCGGGGTCGAGTTCCTTCGAAAATGGAATGCCAACAAGATTGAAAAAATAGAGCAGGCCAATCCATGTGATCCCCGCAATGAAGTGGATCCAGCGCAAGGCCATGAGGAAGTTGGTTTGAAAATCTGTAGGAAGAGAGACTTCGACGCGGGGGTAAAGCATGCGAGCGGTTCCTCCTGAGTGCAGCGGAAAAGGGTACAGGAAAGTCGAGAAGGAGAAAAGGGGGGTAAGCTTTTGCTTCGGACGCATCTGCGAACCTGAGATTCCCGACAGAAAGCAGGTTCCCCGACTGTGAAGATCATTCGTCCAGATGAATGATCTTCTTCGCCCGGAATGACAGAGATTGAATAAATGAGCCGGAATATCCGACGGCGCGATCTACTTCAATGCCACAAGCCGCGCGTTCAGCCGGGATTTATAGCGCGCTGCGGTATTCTCGTGCAGCACACCTTTCTGGATCGCTTTATCGAGGGCGGAAGCGGTCTTGCGGAAGACCTGCTCAGCAGCGGACTTGTCGCCCTTGGCGAGCGCCTCGCGCATCTCGCGCAAAGCCGTGCGCAGGCGAGAAGTATTGCTGCGATTGCGCTGGGTCCGGCGATCGGTCTGACGGGCGCGCTTCAGGGCAGAAAAATGGTTTGCCATTACAGGTGGATGCCTTTTCTAAGTGGGTTCCCAGCGGACTTCCGGTGGGTCTAAGTAATTCTAGCGGAGCAGGTTACTGACGGTCAACCCTCCACCTATTCTGGTTGACTCCCGCCAAAGCCCGGCGGTAGGCTTTTAACAGAATTCTTACCTGCCCACCTCATGCGGCGAAGTACAATCCGAAGAAGGACGTTCTACAGAGTTCTTCAAACCTCTACGAAACATCTAATAAGTGCAAATTGCGCAACTGCGCCCGAGGTACGTGGAAACGGAAATTGAATGAAGAAGAGTATTGAAATCAGCCCCAATATCGAGACGCTCTTCGGCACGCGCGATGAGAATCTGCATGTGCTGGAAGATGGCTTGAACATCAACATCGATCTCCGCTCTGACTCCATCGAAGTAGAAGGAACTCCCCGCGACGTAGCCCGCGCCGAACAGGTTATCAGTGATTACGACCAACTGCAGCGCAGCGGCCACGTCTTCAACAATGGCGACCTGAACAGCATGCTGCGCGTGCTGGTTGCCGATCCGAAAGCCACTCTGCGCGGATTGGTGGAAGCTGGACGGCAACGCTCGTTCGGACGCCGCACGGTTCAGCCGAAAAGCCTGAACCAGCGGCGATATCTGGATGCGATCGAAGCCCACGACATGGTATTTGGCATCGGTCCCGCGGGAACGGGAAAGACCTATCTTGCGGTTGCCATGGCGATCTCTGCGCTGGTTTCGAAGCGCGTGAACCGCATTATTCTTGCGCGGCCCGCGGTCGAAGCAGGAGAACGGCTTGGTTTTCTTCCTGGCACATTGCAGGAAAAAATCGATCCCTACTTACGCCCACTCTACGACGCACTCTACGACATGCTCGATCCCGAGCGCGTGGACCGCTACCTAGAGAAGAACGTCATCGAGATTGCGCCGATCGCTTTCATGCGCGGCCGCACGTTGAATGATTCGTTCGTCATCCTCGATGAAGCGCAGAACACGACCTCAGAGCAGATGAAAATGTTCGTCACGCGCCTGGGTTTCAATTCGAAAGCCGTGATTACCGGCGACGTGACACAGATTGATCTTCCCAGCGCGCGCCGCAGCGGATTGCTAGAGGCGGTCGACGTTCTCAAAAATGTGCAGGGGCTCTCGTTCGTTTACTTCGATGAAGGCGATGTGGTGCGGCATCATCTTGTGCAGCGCATCATTCGCGCTTACGACGAACACAAGACGCGTCTCGCAGAAGAACAGATGGATCTGCTCGAGACGAAGCCGGCCAATGGCAATGGAGCGCTCTCGACTCATAACCAGCCAGCTGAATAAAAACTTCTGTTAGGGAGAGCGTTCGTGAGCGCTCTCCCTTTGCTTTAGGTACAGAGTTCGATGAAAGCTGAATCCGCGATTTTGTTCGAAGCGAGTGCAAGAGGATTGAATTCGAAATCGTTGTTGACTTTCGTCAACTCCGCGTGCAGAGCGGCCGGTCTCAGAGGATCGGTAAGTGTTTTGATCAGCAACAGTTTGCGGCTTCGCGAGCTCAACTTTCGTCACCGCGCAAAGAATGCCGCGACTGACGTTTTGTCGTTTCCGACCGGCGAGCTGCGCAACGGCTGGGCGGGCGATATCGTTATTTCTCGCGATATTGCTGCCGCAAATGCACGTGCCCTCGGCCATTCGCTCTCTAAGGAAATTCGCATACTGATTTTGCATGGCATTCTGCATCTCGCGGGATATGATCATGAAAAAGACCACGGCGAGATGGAACAGAAGGAAGCAGCGTTAAGGAAAAAAATGGGATTACCAACGGGCTTGATTCAGAGAACCTTAGAATCTGCGAAGCCGGCTGGGGGTAATCGGTCATCGGCCAAACGGAGCTCCAGCAACTCTCAACGAGTAAGGACCAACAACCAACGTCGAAAAACAACATGAACCTGGCTATCGCCATTACGCTGCTGGTTCTTTTTGGTTTCCTGACGCTCTCTTCGTATGTCGACCGCGTGTACGCGGAAATTGGAAAATTTCTCTCCCGCGAATTTCAGGACAACATTGATGCGTTTGAGCAGCACGTCGAGCCGAGACTCAAAGTAAGCCGGTCGCGTGCGGCGCTCTCGATGTCAGTGCTCACGCCGTTATTCATGGCCGCGATCGCCATGCTTGTGGGTTTTACGGTTTTTGGCGAAGGCGCATGGACCATCGACGAAGTGTTCGAAGCGACGCTTGGACTTATTCTCATCGTGATCGTATTCAATCGCTTTCTGCCGTTCGTGTTCTTTTCCCGGACCAAGGGCGAATGGCTGGTACGCCTGGTTCCGCTGCTCAGAGTGATGATCTATCTTTCGCTACCGATCACGTTGAGTTTGGGTTTTCTGCAGTCGGTCGCATCATTGACTCGCGAGCACCCTGAAGCGCAGCCAGAAACTCAGGCCGAGGCTGTGGATGCGCTGATTGAAGCTGGTCAGGAAGAAGGAATTCTCGATGAAAGCAATCGCGACCTGATTCAGTCGGTTGTGCAATTCAGCGAGAAAAGTGTTCGGGAAGCAATGAAACCTCGTCCTGAAATGGTTGCGGTGCCAATGGACACCACGGTTGAAAAGTTTATCGAGTTGTTGCGCGCGAAACCTTTCTCTCGCGTGCCGGTCTACGAAGAAAATCTGGACAATATCGTCGGGATCGTCTTCGCCCAGGATGTGTTGCAGGTTGCGGACGTCGAGGCACACCGGCGAACCGTCGCCTCGCTCATGCGCAAAGATGTTTTGTTTGTCCCAGAGACCAAGTTAGGCAGCGATCTTCTTCGCGACATGCAAAAACAGAAGGCGCGCATGGCGATCGTGATTGACGAATACGGCGGTGTTGCCGGCCTGGTCACAATTGAAGACCTGGTAGAAGAGATCGTCGGTGAAATCAGCGACGAGCATGAAGCCGCACAAGTGGTGCGCGAGACCGACACCTCATATCTCATCCCCGGCAATATGGACGTAGACCGCCTGGAAGAGTTGCTCGGCGTGCGGCCGGACCGGCGGGGAGCGGCGACGGTCGCGGGATTGGTCAGCGAACTGGCTGGCAGAATTCCCAAAAAAGGCGAAGTTGTCGAAGAAGACGGATTGCGCCTCGAAATCCTGCAGGCCACCGATCGCAAAGTCGAGCGCGTGCGAGTCTCGCTGGTCAACTCGCAGCAGATGAAGCTGATTTAGACATGCCCTTCCGCTCCGGCTTCGTCGCCATTGTTGGTCGTCCCAATGCCGGGAAATCTACGTTGCTCAACGCTCTTGCGGGAGAGAAGCTGGCAATCGTCAGCCCCAAGCCGCAAACTACCCGTAATCGAGTGCTGGGCGTAATACATGTTCCAAGGCAAAAGGGACGTCCGGGCGCGCAGGTGGTATTAATCGACACACCTGGCATTCACCGCCCCGGCAGCTCGCTCGGCCGCAAGATGATGAGCGAAGTGCGAGAAGCTCTGAATGGATGTGATTTGGTTCTGGTGATTACTGATGCCGCAAAAAAAACTGATGAAGTCGACGAGTTTCTGCTCGATGTCGTCAAGAATAGCGACACTCCTGCGTTTCTGCTGCTGAACAAAATTGACTTATTGCGCGCAGAAAAACGCCAGCTATTGCCGCTGATTGAAAAATATTCGACGCTGCACGAATTTCGTGAGATCATCCCGATTTCTGCGCGTAAACGTGAGGGCGTGGACTTGCTCCTGGCAAAGCTGGTCGAATGCCTTCCCGAGGGCCCGGCTTACTTCCCGGAAGATCAAATTACCGATCAGCCTGCGCGCTTCATGGCGGCAGAGTTGGTGCGCGAGCAGGTTCTAATGGCCACCAGTGAGGAGGTCCCGCACTCGACGACGGTAATGGTCGACCAGTTCGAAGACGGCCCGAAACTCACGCGAATTGCCGCCACGATCTATTGTGAACGTGAAGGACAGAAA
>Ga0335076_10004638_pt1 | contig 13908 bp, 11 predicted proteins | sample Lox_Sample_25_FD_206717 | JGI IMG/M metagenome (GOLD analysis project Ga0335076, IMG submission 206717) | Soil microbial communities from Loxahatchee National Wildlife Refuge, Florida, United States - Lox_Sample_2.5 | ecosystem: Environmental > Terrestrial > Soil > Wetlands | place: USA... | reverse complement strand
CTCACCCTTGGCCAGGACGAGACCAGTTGTACTGTATACGGGATGCCGCGTGCGTGCGCCGAACTCAATATCCTCACGAGGGTCGTGCCCCTTTCACAAATTCCGGCGCAGATTCTGCAGGCCACGCGCTACCGAAAGCGGGCATAGGTCGCACCCTCCTTTTGCCCCTGAGAGAAGGAACTCCACCAGCCCCTCTCCGCTATTTCAACGCCAGCACCGTTTCGTACGGATCCAACACGACTTTGCGAATTCCGGCCGGGGCCGGGACATGAAACGTCGACTCTTCCCCATCCGCAAAGACCCGTCCCAACAAAATAGGCTGCCGGCCGGAAGCAATTCCATACACCGGAACCGATGTCACCAGGTCCTTTCCAGCCTCCTTTTGCAGAATTGTTCCGCTCACCGTCGTGCCGCTCCCCTTCGGAGTGATCTTCACACTCTTCAATTCCAGCTTGGGTACCGATATGCCATTGATCCAGCTATCCATGAACCACTCCAGCGAGTTCTTGCCTTCATAGCGCAGCGCGGTTGGCAACTCCTCGGCAAATACAGACAGCATTTCCTGCGTGCTGATGGCTTTACCTTCATAGCGCTGCCTGACTTTCCGCAACGCACGCACGAACGGTTCTTCTTGTCCGCTGGCCGTGCGAGATCCCGATTGTGCCGCCGCGTCTCTCAACATCGTCCGCAACATGTGAAACAGCCACGTTCCCCGGCCATAACTGATAGCTTCGTATCCCTCCGGAAACTTCGATGACAGCAATCTCGTCCCTAGCGTGACTGGGCCTTCCTCCGCCCGGGACATTCCGTCTTTGTTCTTTTCGATCAGGCCCTCACGGTACCGTTCCATGATCTTATGGAAGCCGTCCGGATCCTTTTCCTGTAGCATCATCAAGGCACAGTAATTCGCCAGACCTTCCGATAGCCATTGGTCCCGATACGTGCTCCATCCAATCAGGTCACCCCACCACTGATGAGCGGTCTCATGTGCCGGGATCATCTTCTGCAGTTCTATGCGAAAAGGCTCGAAATGCAATTGTTCCCTTTCGCTGTTATTCAAGAAGGCATACGAAGACAAGAAAACCAGTCCAGGCCAACCTTGACTATCGCGCCCTGGCATCTGTGTCAGAGCCAGCCGACTGTAAGGATACGGACCAAACCTCTTGGAGTAGTACTGAATCGCTTGCGCCGCAGCCTCAGCCACTGCAATTTCGTTCTGGGCGGGCGAGGGTACGCTTGGAACAATGACCTGTGAACGGGGGGGCATCGACTGGGAAGGAACCGACTCGACGATCTGTACCGGGGCGCTGGGAAAGTCCTTCTCCACTCCCTGCGTGGCATAGGTTTCAACGATCACATTCCCGGCCATCACTGTGGCCTCTTTGTACTTGCCCAGGTTGAATCCCGCCAGTGGAATCGGTCTATCCGAAACCCAGTGCGACACCTGCTCTCCGTTGTCCTTGGCGGGGGGGTCCGCCGACACAACTGCCGGCTTTCCCGTTGCCACCAGCGTCCATCCCTGCGGATAATGAAACTCCAGATCAAAATCGGCCATCGCCATCCCGCGATTGGGATACCAGGTTCCCCGTGCCCCAACGTAAAGAAGTCCACTTCCGGCGGCCGCCAGAACTTCTCCGCCATACACAAACTCCATATCAAGTTTCTCGCCCGCTCGAGTCGGTTCCGGCAGTATCACTGCCACAATGTCGTCCGCACGGCGCGAGAGTTGCGTGCCCTCGACCGCCGGATTATGAATAAATTCCACCGGTTTCCCGTTCAGCGTCACGCTTTCCACCTGAAGAAAGCGTGACAGCTCAAACAGCAAGTCGCGCGTTCCGCCTTCCTTCACCTCAAGCTCCACCCGGGCCTGCGCGTGAATCTGTTTCGGTGGCTGCACTTCGGTCCGGATCGTGAAACGTCGCGCCGCAACCCAGTCTTCCCTGGGGCTCGGATTCCCCGGACCAGAACCACCATTCACGTTCCGGTCTGTGCGCAGCGGAGCGGTGGGCGAGAACGAAGTCCAAACGTCGTAGTACGTAAATCCGTTTTCCGTTTTGGGCTGCCCCGCCTCAACCGCCTCCGCCGACAACGAGTCGTACAACAGATCAAACACGCCCAGCTTCACGCCCTGCACGCGTGCATGGAAGAACCGGTCAGGCATTTTGCCCAGAAAATTCACCGTCTGTGCGGACGGAGTCGCTCCGTTGACTGGCAACAATCTGCTGAAACTCACCAGCAATCGCATCGCATCACTAGCAGCGAGATTCTTGGCCGTTCCCGCCCAGCGAGTTACAAATTCATCCGCATTTTCCGGGGCCCGAAGGTCCGGCCGCATTGCCTCCGCGACATCATCATTAAAGCGGAAGTACGCCGTTTGAAAATGTTCCTCCAGGATCGCCATGCCAGTGAAAAGGCTCATCGATCTTCGTTCCACATCACTGGGCGGAACCAGCAGCACTTCGCCATCCCCTTCGAAAAATGCACCCGTGATTTTTCCCATCACGTCCTGAGTAAATGCGATGGTTCCATCTTCAAGACTGATGTGGATGGAGGCGCGTTCCAGCGAAGCTCCGCGCACCTGGTAGACGCGCGACGGGTCGAGCCCTATTTGCCCCAGTTGCACGTACAACGCTTCCGCCGGCTTTTCGGGAACGTTTTCCGCCCGCAAGAATGGGATAAGAAACAGCAGTAAGCCCAGAATCCTTACGGAATGCCGCACTGCGCTTAGTACCTTCGTCACGTGGTAAGCCCATCCCTCATTGCTAGAATGCGCCTGAATGCGCCTGCGTGTCACCATCCTCTTTATATGCGCGGTCGCGCTTACCAGTGCAAGCGCCGACACGATCTATCTGAAAAACGGGCGCAAAATCGTCGCGGATCACGTTCGCGAAAACGGCAATCACTACGAATACGACATCGGCGATGACTCTTACGCTATCCCGAAAAGCTCGGTCGATCACGTCGACGCGAGCGGCATGCCAGCCCACTCCGGCGGCGCTCCCGCGAAAATTGGCGATCTCCCCACTTTCACTCCCGTCGACAGTCTCGCCAACGAAGGCGATCTCGTCTCCAAGATCATCAAAGAGGGCAAAGTCGACCCCGATGCCGTCTCGAGTCTTCAGAGCAAGGGCAGCGCAGAGCTGAGCGCCACTTCGGCGTTCATCGCCGGGAAGTACGAATTCGAACACGGCAATATCGCCCAGGCCCGCGGGTACCTCGAAAGCGCGCTCCGCGTCCAGCCCGACAACTCTACGGTTCTCATCTATTATGCTGCGCTTCTAGCGCGCACTGGGAGTGCCGCGCAGGCTTTGCCTTATGCAGAACGCGCCGTCCACTCTGCCCCGCACTCTCCCGACGCTTACACGATGCTCGGTTATGCGCAGTTCGCCTCCGACCACACGAAAGATGCAGTCGCGTCGTGGAAGCGCTCCCTGGAGTTGCGGCCGGATTCCACGGTCCAGCAATTGCTTGCAAAGGCTCAGCGTGAAGAGAACGCCGAATCCGACTTCAGTCAGCACGAAAGCAGTCATTTCACCCTGCACTACGAAGGCCATCAGACGTCGGAGTCTCTCCGCGCCCAGATCCTTCAAGTGCTTGAAGCCGATTATGATGACCTCGTTCGCGATCTCGGCAATCCTCCTCACGACAATATCGTTGTCACCCTTTACACCGAGCAGGCTTTCTTCGACGTGACACACGCTCCCACCTGGTCCGGTGCCATTAACGATGGCAAGCTTCGCATTCCGGTCAGTGGATTGAGTTCGATGAACTCTGAGTTGGCACGTGTCCTGAAGCACGAACTGGCACACTCGTTCATCACACAACTCTCTGGCGGACGTTGCCCGCCCTGGTTGCACGAAGGAATTGCCCAGTTCGTCGAACCCAAAAGCCTGGGCGGTGATGGGCATCAACTCTCTCTGCTCTTCAAAGCGCAGCGGAACATTCCTCTGAATGCCCTGGAAGGCAGTTTCATGCGTTTTTCGGGCACAGAAGCGTACCTCGCTTACGCTGAGTCGCTGGCCGCCGTCTCTTACATTAATGATTCTTATGGATTGAGCGACGTCCAGAGGATCCTGCAGCGAATCGCTCAGGGCAACTCCACTGAAGCCGCACTCCGCGCCACTATCCATTCCGATTACGGCCAGTTCGAGTCGGATCTCGCGCGCTATTTGGCCGACCGTTACGGAGAATAGATCCGGCTGGCTTGCGAATTCTCTATCGTTGCCCAACCGCCATTCCTGTGCTAGTTTGAGCCACTGTGTCGATGCGCTCCCTATTTCAGTCCCGAACTCCCGAGCCGCCGCCGGTCGTCGAGCCCGTTCCAACTGTATTCCCAAAAATCTCTGGCGCCGATCTCGCCGCTGTCTTCGCCGGCAAGCGCATCGCGGGAGATTTCTATGATTCGATCCGCGTCAGCCCGGAACGTGTATTGTTCGGGCTGCTCGACGTTGCTGGCCGTAGAGAGGACAACCGCGCCATTCTCACGGTCGCGCAGGATATTTTTCGCAATCTTGGCAAGGAACTTTTCTCCCGTCCCGATCTCAATGAATCTGACGCGATGACCGAACTCAGCATTCGCATCAACCGCGCCCTGATCGAATCGTCCAAGGGCGTGCGTCCCTGTCCCGCCTTTATCGGCTGCTATCACGAGATGTTCGGCACTCTCTGTTACACCAACGCCGGACACACTCCCGGACTTCTGCATGATCGCACCGGAGTCTCAGAACTGGCCTCCACCGGGCTTCCTTTGGGCCTGTTCTCCCATGCCACACTCGATGCTCCCACGGTTGGGCTCGAGCCCGGAGCTACCCTCCTGCTCGTTTCCCGCGGCGTCATCGAATGCGACGGCCGCGGCAAATGTACCGACGAATTCGGCCTCGATCGCGTGAAGGACCTTCTGCGATCGGCCCCGGAAGGAAGCGCGCATCAACTCTGCGTCTCCATCATGAATGCTTCCGCGGAGTTTACAGCGCACTCACCTCTTCGTGACGATCGAACAGCCCTCGCCCTCCTGCGCAACATCTAACCCGTCGGGATAGGCCACGAGTCGGCTCCAAAGGAGTAAAATAAACCCAATATTCGAGACCGATCTGCCGCAAGTCCGGCAAGTGCGGTGGCCGCAACAATACTTATGAAAAAGCTTCTTTTGACCTTTGCTGCTCTGGCATGTCTGCCCGCTCTCGCGTCCGGACAAGTCGTAGAAGAGATCATTACCCGCGTCAACAATCAGATCATCACCCGTTCGGAATATAACCGCAGTAAGGACCAACTGAAGGACGAGGTCAAACAACAGGACCCGAACAACGCAGACAAGCTGTACGCCGAGCGGGAAAAAGATGTGCTCCGGGATCTGATCGATCAGCAGCTATTGATCGATAAAGCCAAAGATCTGGGCATGACCGGCGACACCGAACTGATCAAACAGCTCGACTCGATGCGCAAGGAAATGAAGCTCGAAACCATGGAGGACCTCGAAAAGGAAGCCACCAAGCAGGGCATCTCCTGGGAAGACTTCAAGCAAAACATGCGCAACAAAATCATCACCGAAAAGGTGATCGGCGACCAAGTGGGCAGCCATCTTTCTCTGAGCAAAGATGAGGAAGAAAAGTTTTATGACGAACATAAGGCTGACATGGAACAACCCGAATCCGTCGTGTTAAGTGAGATTCTGGTTGCACCCAAGATGCAGACGCCCGCTCCTCCCGCGAACACAACTGCCCCCGACGCTGCTCCCGCCGCGCAGCTACAGCCAGATGAGGCAGCTCGCCAGGCTGCCGACACGGCGGCCGAGGCCAAGGCGAACGATCTGCTCAAGCAGATTCGCGATGGTGCCAGTTTCGAAGACGTCGCTAAGAAGAATTCCGATGGTCCCTCTGCCGCGGATGGTGGCGCACTCGGTTTTTTCAAGCGTGGACAACTTGCCAAGCAGCTTGAGGACCAGACCTTCTCCATGAAGGCGGGCGAGGTCACCAATGTCATCCACACTAAGCAGGGCTATGTAATCCTCAAAGTTGTCGAGCATCACGAAGCCGGCATCCCGCCGATGAAAGAGGTTCTTCCCAAGATCGAGAACGCCCTTTACTACCAGAAGCTGCAGCCTGCGCTCCGCGCTTATCTGACCAAGCTGCGCGAAGAGGCGTACATCGATATCAAATCCGGCTACATGGATACCGGGGCCAGCCCGAACCAGACGAAACCGATCGAAACGGCAAGCGCCAAAGAATCCGACGCCAAGAAACTCAGCAAGAAGAAAAAGAAGAAACTGGGAATCCTGTAATCGCTCGGATCCATTCTCGGCAGGGGACGCCTTCGGCGCTGGCCGCGCTGGTTGCTGTGCTTTCAACAAGGTGAAATCGGGCTTCGTGCTTTATACTTCGAACACCGGATGAAAGATTTCTTTATTTGCGACTGTGCGCGACACGAAAACAAAGTCGTCACCTCCACCTTTGTCGTAGTCGCCAAGCAGATCAAGCCCAAGAAAACCGGTGAACCTTATCTGGCCCTCACTTTGGGCGACCGCACCGGACAGATCGAAGCCAAGATGTGGGACAACGTGGACGATGTCCTCGACGCCTTTGATCAAGACGACTTTCTCAAGGTCAAGGGCCTCATCAACAAATACAAGCTGCGCTTCCAGTTAACGATACACAAGCTCCGCAAGCTGGGCGAATCGGAAATTGACTATTCCGACTACCTTCCTAAGACTTCCAAGAATGTCGATGAGCTTTGGCTGGCGCTTTCCAACTTTGTCGCGTCATTTCAGAATGCGCATTTGAAAGCGCTGGTTCAGGCCTTCATGGTCGATCCCGAGATCGCTACGGCTTATCGCAACGCACCCGCCGCAAAAACCTTGCATCACGCCTACATCGGCGGCCTTCTCGACCATGTCGTCTCTCTTTTTCGCTCCTGCGATCTGATCTGCAAAAACTATCCTCAAATCAACCGCGACCTTCTTCTGACCGGAGCGTTCCTCCACGACATCGGCAAGATCCATGAGCTCACTTACAACCGTTCTTTTTCATACACAACCAAAGGTCAGCTTCTCGGGCACATGATCATTGAGTTGGAGATGTTGCAGGCCAAGCTCGCGCAGCTGCCCGGCTTTCCCGACGAACTCAAGACGCTCGTTGAGCACTTGATCATCAGCCATCATGGCCAGTACGACTTTGGCTCGCCCAAGCTGCCCATGTTCCCGGAAGCGCTCATGCTGCACTATCTGGACGACCTCGACTCCAAGATGGAGGCCATGCGCGCGCACTTCGAGCGCGAGGCCCTGATGGACGGCCCTTGGACCAGCTACAACGCTTCGCTCGGACGTCCCTTGCTCAACAGCGAGAAATTCTTGTCGCCGAAAAAGACTCCTCCGATCGAAGAACGTCAATCACCCGCAGAGGCTGAAGACAAGACCCAAGAGGTCTCAGACGAAGCTCCGGCTGTACCTGCTCTCGACCCCGCGCGTTAGATCGATTCTTCGCATCCTGCAGAGAGTTGCTATTGCTGAGTTCTGAAGCACGCGTCTTTGGCCAATCGACCGATACACCTTTGATTCTCGCTTTGGTTCCGTTCCCGTTGCCCGTCAGCTTGTAATTCCGGTAAATTGGCAACATCCACGGAGGTCTTATGCGTTCACGAATGTTTCTGCTCACCCTGAGTTTTTGCCTCGCATTGTCGATGCCTGGATGCACCAGCAAGCCCGCCGCCGACAACAGTACCGATAGCGGCAATGCGAGCGATACAACAGCCGGCAAGACCGATAAGGAAGGAAAGGCCTCAAAGAAGGAAGCCCGGGAAGAAAAGAAAAAGGAGCCCGTGGTTGTCCCCGCCGGAACCAGCATGACTGTTAGTTTGGGCAGCGCAATCGGCTCCAAGTTGAGCCAGGCGGGACAAACGTTCAACGGGACGATCGCGAAGGATATCTCGGTAGGGAACGAGGTCGTCATTCCGAAAGGAACCCAGGTTGCCGGAACCGTTACCGACGCCAAACCTCTTGGCCGATTCGCAGGTGGCGCGGTTCTCCAGGTTCGCCTGGATTCCATCCACCTTGCCGGAACCGACATGCCCGTTCAGACAGCCGCTCGCAGCTTCAGCGCCAAGGGTAAAGGAAAGCGCACGGCCGTAATGGCCGGAGGCGGAGCCGCTCTCGGTGGCATTATCGGAGCCCTGGCTGGCGGCGGCAAGGGCGCAGCCATCGGAGCGGCTGCCGGCGCAGGCGCCGGAACTGGTGGTTCCGCCTTCACCGGCAACAAAGACATCGTTTTGCCTGCCGAATCCGACGTCACTTTCGAACTCACAAAGGCGATCGAACTCGAACGGATGTAAATCTCATAATCAAACAGCGATCACTCTCTATGTCGGGGAGTGGTCGCGTCCAAATTTCTCCGCTGGAAAAGGATCGTCACTCTATGCTCGACTTCAGCCGTTTTGAAGTCCTCACCTTCGACTGCTACGGCACTCTGATCAATTGGGAAGATGGGATTCTCCCCATCCTGCGTCGCGTTCTCTCGGCGCATGGCAAGAGCGTCGACGATGCCACTCTTCTGAAGCTGTACGGCGATTTTGAGCAGCTCTCGGAACAAGGTGAATTCAACCCTTACCGGCTGGTGCTGGAATCTGTAGTCCGCCGATTCGGCGCTAACCTCGGCTTTACCCCAACCGCAGACGAAGCCGCGTCCCTTCCCGCATCACTCCCCGCATGGAAACCTTGGCCTGACACCGTCTCCGCCCTGCAGCAACTGAAAAAACGCTTTCGCCTCGTGATCCTCTCCAACATTGATGACGACTTATTCGCGGCCACGCGCCCCCAACTCGGCGTCGTGTTCGACGACGTAATTACCGCGCAGCAGGCCCAAGCCTACAAGCCATCGCTTAAGATTTTCGAACTTGCGTTAAGCCGCGTAAAAGTCCCAGCACACCGCGTGCTGCACGTCGGTCAGAGCATCTACCACGACGTCGTTCCAGCACAATCGCTAGGGCTGGCGACCGTATGGGTGAACCGCCCATCGGCAAGGCCTGGGGTCGGCGCGGTTAAAGCGGCAGAGGCAACCCCTGACTTAACGGTAACGAGTCTTCAGGATCTCGCGAAGATGGCGACCAACCCCTAGCCGCCAAAAAGAAAAGGGCTGCGCCCATCGCGCAGCCCGTATTCGTTTTAGGCTAAATTCCGGCTGGAACTTTCACTAATCTCTTCTGAATGGCCCACATCACGAGCTCAGCTTTGTTGTGAAGGCCCAGTTTTCTCATCAAGTTGAATTTGTGCGCATCAACCGTCTTTACGCTGAGCCCAAGCACCCCCGCCGCAGACCGTACGGTTCTCCCCTCAGCCAATAACTTCATCACTTCACGCTCGCGCGCGGTCAGAACTCGGCGTTTGGGGCGCGTATCTTCCGCCGCGGCAAGATCGGCTTCAGGCGGCTCCATTCGAACCGGAACTCTTTCTCCCTGGTGAACCCGCCGCACCATGCCCACCAATTGTTCGGCAGAAGTCTGGCGGACGGCGCAACTGATCTCCTGCAGCATTTCCGCCCGCTGCAAGTCTTCTTGCCTCTGATACATGGTTAGGAACAGCACTTTAGTCTGCGGACACTCCTGCAGGATCAGCCACTCCGCCTGCGCCGCACTGCACTGGAACATATGCGCGTCAGCAATCACGATCTCCGGCCGATAGAACGCAACCGTCCGCAGCGCTTCAGTAATCGTCCCGGCTTCCGCCAGTACTTCCATGTCGGGCTCGTCTTCGAGCAACCGCCGCAATCCCTGCCTCAGCAATACGTGATCGTGAGCAACTACACACCGGATCTTGGCAATTCCAGAAAGTTCTTCTCGCTGGATCTGTGCCGGGGGATACACAGTTCCTCCTTTGGGGCCAGAGAATCTACGAATCAGCGCGGTTCGCTAAGAACCTCGTCGGAAAGGACGTCGTTGCACTATTGTACCCTCTCGTGGCGCCTTCTCGCGCCTGAAAATCTGCCTTCCATGATCATTTTCGGGCGATTTACCATCCGCCAATTCTGTCGTCCATCGGGTACAATCGACCGTTTATGCTGCGCTACTTCACAGCCGGAGAATCCCATGGCGAAGCCTTGGTCGCTTTCCTTTCCGGCCTACCCGCCGGACTGAAAATCGATCAAACTTTTCTCGATCGCGACCTCTGGCGCCGCCAGCAGGGATACGGCCGCGGCGGTCGCATGAAGATCGAGCGCGATACCGCTCACATCCTCTCCGGCGTTCGCCACGGCATGACCATCGGCTCGCCCATCTCGATTGAGATCGCCAATCGTGACTGGAAGAACTGGGAAGAGTCCCTGCCTGTAAGTGAGGGCGATCCAGACAAGCATAAGCGGGTGGCCTCTCCGCGTCCCGGGCACGCCGACCTCGCGGGAGCTCTCAAGTACAACTTTCCGGAAGCACGCTATGTCCTCGAACGTGCCTCCGCACGAGAGACCACCGCCCGCGTTGCCCTCGGCGCCATCGCCAAACTGTTCCTGCGCGAATTGGGAATCGACGTTCTTAGCCATGTCGTCACCACCGGCAGCGTTTCTGTCTCCAATCAGGTTCCATGGGAGAAAATTCGTCCGCTCTACGACCTCCCGGAAGTTCTCCTCAACTGTGCCGATGCCGACGCCGAGCAGCGTATGAAAGAAGAAGTGGACAAAGTTCTCAGGACTGGCGACTCTGTCGGCGGCGTCTTCGAAGTTGTCGCCCACAATGTTCCGCCCGGTCTCGGCACCTACGCCCAGTGGGATGAACGCCTCGACGCTCTCCTCGCCTCAGCCGTGATGTCTTTGCAGGCGGTCAAGGCCGTAGAAATCGGCTCCGGTGTAGCCGCCGCCTTCGCTCCCGGATCTCAAGTTCATGACGAAATCGGCTACAGCGCGACCTCCGGATTCACCGCCTTCTCTCGCGCGCACAACAATGCAGGCGGCATCGAAGGCGGCGTCTCCAATGGAGAAGACATCCGCGTACGCGGCTACCTGAAGCCCATTTCCACTCTACGACGTCCTTTGCAGTCGGTCGATTTCTCCACGCGCGAGCCAGTAAAAGCGGCCTACGAGCGCTCCGACGTTTGTGTGGTGCCCGCCGCTGGCGTCGCGGCAGAGTCCATGGTGGCGTTAACTCTTGCGCGTTGCGCCCTGGAAAAATTTGGTGGTGACTCGATGATTGAGACTTTAAGAAACTTCATGGGCTACTGCGAGCAACTCAAAAATTACTGATGATCTATCCCATCGTAAAGTTCGGCAACCCAGTTCTCGAGAAACCGGCTGAGACCGTAACCGTCTTTGACGACGAACTGCAAAAACTTCTCGACGACATGTTTGAGTCCATGTACGCCGCACACGGCGTCGGACTGGCGGCACCACAGATCGGCATCAGCAAACGCATCGCTGTCATCGACGTAACTTTCAAAGAAGATCCCAACGCCAAGCTGGTTCTCGTTAATCCCGAGATCATTCATACCGAAGGTAAGCACACACAGAGTGAAGGCTGCCTCAGCATCCCTGATTTTCGCGAAAACGTTACGCGTCCGAACAAAGTGACGGTCCGCGCTCAGGACGCGCACGGGAAGATTTACGAAAAGACCGGCGAGGAGCTGCTCGCCCGCGCTTTCCTGCATGAAACGGACCACCTCAACGGCAAGCTCTACATCAGCCATCTCAGCGGGCTAAAGCGTGACCTGATGAAACGCAAAATCAAGAAACTCATGAAAGCCGGAGAATGGTAGAAGGAATTTGTAGTCTCAGATTTGGTAATTTTTGTGACTGCGATAATAACGGTCACACGCTGTTAAGCGTTTTCATTTACTAAATTGCCCGATTACAAAATTACAAATGCTTCTCAATCTTGTTTTCTGCGGCACTCCTCGATTCGCCGTCCCCACGCTTGAAAAGCTCGCCGAAGCCGGGCACCGCATCCATCTCGTCGTGACCCAGCCTGATCGTCCCAAAGGTCGAGGCCTGGAACTGGTCCCTTCCGCTGTTAAAGAATCCGCGCTCCGGCTAAGTCTGCCGATCACTCAACCCGAACGAATCAAAACAAACGAAGAATTTGGAACCCAACTCGCGGCGATCAAACCGGACGCGATCATCGTCGTCGGCTACGGTCGCATCATTCCGCAGTGGATGCTCGACCTTCCTCCGCTGGGCAACATCAACCTGCACGCCTCTCTGTTGCCCAAGTATCGCGGCGCCGCCCCTATTCAATGGGCGATTGCCCAAGGCGAAACTGTGACCGGAAATACGACGATGCGCATCAATGCGGGCCTCGACACCGGCGATATCCTTCTGCAACGCGAGATGACAATCTCCCCCGACGACACTGCCGAAACATTAGCTCCTCCGCTGGCCGCGATGGGAGCGGACTTGATGGTGGAAACTCTGGCGGGCCTTGAACGCGGAACGATCCATTCCACGCCCCAAGATGATTCGAAATCGAGTCTCGCGCCAATACTGAAGAAAGAAGACGGCCTCATGGATTTCTCCAGAACTGCCGACGAACTCCACAATCGCTTGCGAGGATTTCAACCCTGGCCCGGCGCTTACACAAGATTTCGCGGAAAAACACTTCTCATCCTGAAGGCCAAGCCCGTCCGCGAGTGTGTACCGCAAGCGGAACTGACTGTTGCTAATAATCGGCTCCTGGCCGGATGCGGCGAGAGCACGGCGCTCGAATTGATTGAGATCCAGCTCGAAGGCAAGAAGCGCACCACGGCGCGCGACTTCATCCAGGGCTATCACCCCAAACTCAACGAAAAACTCATGTAGGGACAGCCGCCACCTCTGTCCAGCGGGCGAAGCCCCGCACGCTCTTCTCATGCAATCAAGCACAGCAGGGAGAGCGAGTGCGAGCCTCACTGCGGTGTTGAAGCATCCCTACCCGGCATGTCGACCCCGGCCCCCGTACAATCAACCCAATGCCTGTCTCCCCAGCCCGCGCCGCCGCCTTCGACATCCTGCTCCGCGTCGAGCGCGAAAACTCTTATGCATCGGAGTTGTTGCACACATCACTCTACGAACGACTGTCAATTCCCGATCATGCCCTGCTCACCGAACTGGTGATGGGCGCAATCCGTTGGCGTTCAGTCCTAGATCGCGACATCGCCCACGCATCGTCACAACCGCTCGCTAGACTCGACCTCGAAATCCTGATTGCCCTCCGCCTCGCCGTGTACCAGTTCCGCTGGCTCCACCGCATCCCCTCGCGGGCAGCGCTGCACGAAAGCGTGGAACTAGTAAAGCGAGCGCGCAAGCGCTCCGCCGCTCCGTTCGTGAACGCCGTACTGCGTAAGCTCTCGACGAACTCTCTGTGTAGCCAAGTGCCGTCGGTGGCGAAAGAAATCTCTCCGCAAACTATAGCTGAAACCCAAGCCCATCCGGCCTGGCTAGTAGAGCGATGGACCGCAACCTACGGACTGGCAACCACGAACAAGATTTGCCAACACAATCAGGCAATTCCCGCGACGGCGATTCGTCTGCGCAACCCAAACGCTGAGCAAGCGCTGGTAGCCGAAGGCGTCAAGCTCTCCAACGGCCGCCTGATGTCCTCCGCCCGAATCGTGGACTCAGGCAAGGTCGCACAGTCCAAACCATTGCGCACCGGCCAGGTCGCCATTCAGGACGAAGCGTCGCAACTCGTCGCCGCCCTGGTCGGCAAAGGCGAACGCATCCTCGACTGCTGCGCCGCTCCCGGAGGCAAGACTCTCGCGATGAGCGATTGTAACCACGCGGCATCGATTACCGCGGTCGAATTGCATCCACACCGCGCACGTTTACTCCGAAAATTGACCGAAGCTGGTAACACTCAGATTGAAGTCCTCGCCGCCGATGCCCGGCACCTGCCCCTGTCTGGCTCGTACCACCGAGTACTAGCCGACGTACCGTGCTCGGGTACGGGCACTCTGGCGCGCAATCCAGA
>Ga0335076_10004637_pt1 | contig 13908 bp, 11 predicted proteins | sample Lox_Sample_25_FD_206717 | JGI IMG/M metagenome (GOLD analysis project Ga0335076, IMG submission 206717) | Soil microbial communities from Loxahatchee National Wildlife Refuge, Florida, United States - Lox_Sample_2.5 | ecosystem: Environmental > Terrestrial > Soil > Wetlands | place: USA... | reverse complement strand
CACGAAGCTCTTGATCGCCCGGAGTTTGTCCAAACGGATTATTCCATCTTATGGAGTAGTCTTGTGCAGAAAGGCATCTTTATTGACGCGATTGGATAAGTCAAACTGGCTTTCAGCGGCGCTGTCCGCATCCTGCGGTCCGTGACCGAAGAGCCGGGAGGCCGGGATGAAGAAGCTCTTGAGCAGCATCGCCATTTCGTCGCTGACCGTCGTGGCGCTCCTTGGCCAGCAGGCCTTGGCCCAAGCGACCAAAACGACCGAGGCCGAAACAAAGATGTTCGCTGCGAGTGCCGGTTACGAGCGTTTCATGGGGCGCTGGAGCCGCCTGCTGGCGCCGCCTTACGTGGCGTTTGCCGGCGTCAAGAACGGCGATCATGTTCTCGATGTAGGCACCGGAACCGGATCGCTCGCGGGGGCAGTAGAAGCAAGCATGCCCACGAGCGAGATTGTTGGTGTTGATCCCTCGGAGGGCTTCATCGCTTACGCACAGCAGCACGTTGCGTCTGGCCGCGCGCACTTCGAAGTTGGCGATGCCCAGGCGCTGAAGTTCAAGGATGCAGCATTCGACAACACTCTGGCCTTACTCGTCATGAACTTCATCCCCGATGCCAACAAGGCGGTTGCGGAAATGCGCCGCGTGACGCGACCGCAAGGCGTTGTAAGCGCCTGTGTCTGGGATTACGACGCCGGCATGCAGATGCTCAGGTTCTTCTGGGACGAAGCTGTGGCACTTGAGCCAGCCATCGAGCCAAAGGATGAGCGGCACATGAAGTTGTCGCACCAGGGCGAACTGGGCGACCTCTGGAGGAAGGCTGGACTCGTCAATGTTAAGGAGCAGCCCCTGGTCATTGACCAAGCGTATTCATCGTTCATGGATTACTGGGAGCCGTTCACGAAGGGGGCCGGCCCCGGAGGCGCGTTCGTCGTGTCGCTTTCCGAGGATCGTCGGCAACAGCTCGAAGCTCGTATGCGCAAGCGTTTGCTTGGAGATCGCCAAGATGGCCCGTTCACGCTGAAAGCGAGAGCTTGGTGTGTGCGGGGGGAAGTTCCCAATTCGTAAAGAGCCAGCCCGGCGGGTCATACCCTGTTGCTGGTGCCCAGCGATTGGCCGGAGTGCATCATGGGAGACAAAAGCGCGCTCTTGAGGCTCGTCGCCGCGAGAGCGCCGAATAGAACCGTCGCATTGAAGGGAACGCCAGCGCGCCTCTGGGATGCGCCAGCGTGGTTTGGCGTAGAATTGTAGGTGGCGCGCCACGGCCGATGAAGATGGGCACTATTCCTTCGCGATTCCCCTATGATGCTGCAGCCCGCGATGCGCTACAATTGGCAAGTCTGCGTTGCTCCGCCATTCAGCACTACGCATCGCGGATTCCCCGATGTTGCCGGGTGGTCCCGCTTACCCCTCAAATAGCGGTAATCTCGATCAGCCTCCGAGATAGATGCCAAGGGCCGCAAACAGACATTCGGGTTTCCCAGCGCCTGGTCTTCAGGCAGAGTGATCGCGGGCCGTTCGTACGAGCGGCCCGCAGAACTGTGGATCTCCTCATTAGTCTAGTCGCGAGCCAGCGCTCTCTGTGCTTCCATTTCGAGGGCCTCGTATGAAGCCTTTTCGACCGTGATGCCGACACCCTGGATGGTCCCGCCGTGGAATGTGCCGGGCGTCTTGTATTCGGCGCTGACGGCGTCGCCGCTGTCGTAGCCGACGCAAAGGCCGTCACCCGACAAGGTGAACTTCGCTGCCTGCGTCTTCATCGGGCCTTCGGCAACGACCTTGCCGTTGACGTACAGCTTCATCGTGCCGATCGACTCTTTGTGCGGGCCGGCACCTGTCCGCGTGAACTCCATGCCGAGCGTGTACTTGCCGGGCGTCAGCTCCGCCTTGGAGACGAACTTCTGCTCCGGCTTGATACCGAGGAAGTTGTAGACGTAGTTGAGCTTGTGATCCTTGATGAACAACGCGTGCCCGCCGAAGCGCGAGCCGTGAGCGAAGATCACGCCGCCGGCGTTCACATCTGATATCTCGACATTGGCCAGGATTTTGTACGAGCGATTGCGCACGTTGACGGCGACACCTTCCGGCACCGGCGCCGTATCGGGGTAATAGACGTAGCGGTCACGGATCGCTTCGGACGAAGGGCGCTCGATCAACAGTATTTCAGACGCGGTGCGGTCATCAATCGGTAAGGCCAAATTGATTCGGGCTTCCTCGTCCCATGCTTTCTTCAACGCCTCCAGCTTCTCGGGATACTGCTTCGCCAGGTCGGTCGATTCGGAACGGTCCGCATCGACGTGGTAGAGCTGCCACTGGTCCTGGTCGAAATGGCCCTTGCCGGTGAACGGGGCGTGGACAGCCGCAGCGAGCCAGCCGTCCTCCCATATCCCACGGGTGCCGAGCATGGAGTAGAACTGTCGCTTCTTCTGCGTCGGCGCATGCGGTGCCGCATCGAAGGTGTACTTCATTGATACACCAGAGAGCGGGAACTGCTCCACGCCCCGGTACACTTTGGGCATTTCCAGTCCGACGACGTCGAGAATGGTCGGCACGATGTCCACCGAGTGGTGGTACTGGTCGCGGATCTCGCCACGCGCCTTGATGCCCTTCGGCCACGAAATGACAAGCGGATCGGCCGTCCCGCCGGAGTATTGCGAGTAGCGCTTGAACATCTGGAACGGTGTCGAGAATGCGACGGCCCAGCCCGTTGGGAAATGGCCGTAGGTGTCGGGTCCCCCGAGCTTGTCGAACAGCTTCATGTTCTCGGCCAGATCATCGGGATAGCCGTTGAAGAACTTGTTCTCGTTGACAGAACCGTTCGGCGTGCCTTCGCCGGAGGTGCCGTTGTCGGCGGCGTAGAGGACCATCGTGTTCTCGAGCTGCCCGGTCTTCTCCAGGTAGTCGATGACGCGGCCGATCTGCGCGTCGGTGTATTCCGACAATCCGGCCCAGACCTCGGCCATGTGAGAGAACAGTTTCTTCTCGTCCGCGTTGAGCGTGTTCCACGGACGAACGGCGTCGGCCGGATTCGCCTGCGATTCCGGCAGTGGATTGATCGGCGTGAGCTTTGTGTCCTTCGGCAGGACGCCCTTCTCAATCATGCGCGCCAGCACCCAGGTGCGGTACGCCTCGTAACCGTCGTCGAACTTGCCCTTGTATTTGGCGATGTACTCCTTCGGAGCCTGGTGTGGCGCATGATTGGCGCCCGGATTGTAAAACATGAACCACGGTTTCGAGGGAGTGGCGGCCTGCTGGTTCCGGATCATCTTGATCGCCTGATCGGCAAGATCCTTGGAAAGATGGTAGCCCTGCTCCGGCGAGGCCGGCGGCTCGATGAAGTGATTGTCCTCGACGAGGTCCGGATACCACTGGTTGGTTTCGCCGCCTATGAACCCGTAATAGCGCTCGAATCCCTGGCCGAGCGGCCAGGTCTTGCGGTCGCCGCCCTCGGCAACATCCTGCTCCGGAACGTTATGATTCTTGCCTAGCCAGAAGGTGCTGTAGCCGTTGTCCTGGAGGACCTGCGCGACGGTCGCGGCCTGCGGCGGGATGCGGCCGGCCCAGCCCGGAAAGCCGTTGGAGGCCTCCGTGATTGCGGCCATGCCGTTCAAGGTGTGATTGCGGCCCGTCAGCAGCGTGGACCGCGTCGGCGAACAGAGCGCCGCCGTGTGCCACTGCGTGTAGGTCAGTCCTTCCTGCGCCAGCTTGTCGAGCGTCGGCATGTTGATCCGGCCACCGTAGGGCGACCAGGCGGCGAGCCCTGTGTCGTCGTAGAGCACGAACAGGATGTTCGGTGCGCCCGCGGGCGCCTTCTTCGGCGTGAACGGCCCCCAGTCGGCCTTTGAATCACGAACATCGAGATTGATGGTGCCGTTGAAATCTTTGTACGGCCCCACGGGCTGCGGCTGCTGCGCGGATGCCCCCAAGGAGAACAATATGCCGAACATGCCGACGATCAAACGAAATACGAACGTCATGGTCGCGGACTCCTCGCGCTGTGTTGGGAACAGTGTTTTCATCTGAGTCCATTCGGGACTTCCATGGGACACTCAGGAACAAAATGGACCCAAGGCATCCGTTCACGCTTGATCTATGTCAACGGGTCACACCCGCTAACAAGCCGAACCGTCCACGGCCTCAATGGAGGACGACGGCTAACGGCCGCGTTGGCCCTGCTTGTTGCCCGCCGCAAAGTCGTGCGTGGCGTATGGTGACCCCGCAGTCACATCATAAATGGACGTGCTTCTTCAATCGAAACGCAAGAGAGCGCGCCCGCACACAGGCCTCAGGATGAACTCGTATAATTTCATCCCCGGTTTGTTTCAGGGTTTGAGGCAAGACGAGTACGCACAAGATCAATATGACTTCGCAGCGTGTACAAATTGCTGGCATAGACAGTCGGCAATCGCAGATGGTTTGCAAGCCGATCGAGTTGATCCAGTTTCGCGTTCAAAGCGTTGGCGTCGAACCCCGGTCCCTGAGCCTCCATTTCGCTCTCGATCGACCTGATCTGGTCATACAGTCGCGTAATCTTCAGTTGCATCATCCAATCGTACGTCTGCGGCAGCAACTTGAACGCTGGATATAGCAACACAGCCAATGGGATCAGTACGACAAGGATCTGTTCGACCAATGTTGCGATCCAGAACGGAAGATATCCTTGCAGAAATGGTCGGCCGGATTTGTAAAAACGCTGCGCTTCGGCACTCAGCGGAAGATCGATCGCTTCGGCAGCAGGGAATTGTCCTGCCTTCTGGAAGATTCCCGGCTGGGAATGAATCTGAACGGCAGCATCGAGCAGCAGGTACTGCAGGGCTGGATGGAGCTCCGAGCGCACGACGAGACTGGCCTTTGGGGCCAACAATACGACATCCGCTGGCGGGCGGTTGATCGAGAGATCGATAACCCCGGCAGGCAGGACCAGCTTGTGCAGAAAGGGATAAATGGCGATGAGAGCGTCCGCATGCAGGTAGCTGTCAGCCTCGATGCCTTTGGCATTGAGCAGAGACTGGACTACGGGAGACTCCCAGCCTGTCACAATGAACGCCGCGTCGATCTCACCGGCGATCAGTTTCTGAGCCGCAACCTGCGGCGCAAACTCCAACAATTCGCCGACGATGCTGTCGAGCCTGGTCTTCGACAATATTTGCAGTGCCAACGCTCGCCCGCCGCTTCCTTCGGGGCCAATCGAAAGTCGTCGACCTCGTAGCCCCTGGGCGCCTTCACCAATCTCAGCGCGGCGGAAGAGCCATAGCGGCTCGTAGAATATGGTGCCAAGCGACTCCAGTTCCGGCGATTCCGTCCTGGTTGTGATGCCCCCCTGAATGAAGCCGGCACTTACCCCCGACTTGGAATCGCGCAGTCGTCGCAGATTATCGAGACTGCCGGTTGTCGGCTGCAGCACCAGTTTGACGCCTTCTCTTGCAAGCGCCTCCTGGTAGCGGATACCCAACCCGTAGTTGGCACCACCCTCGGCGCCAGTAACCATCACGATCGTGCGCGGCGGCAGCGACTCCCAGACGAAGACACCCGCACCGAGCAAAATCGCCATCGTCGCGGCAGCCGATAGGTAGCGCCAGGACTTGCGGACATAATTTCCAATGGTCATCGAGCGCCAACCCTGAGCCCTTCGCTATCCGACTGAACCGTTTGGCTCTGGTCCGTTATCGGCAGCCGAAGGGCTTTTCATCGAAGGCTGCGGTCATCGCTCTCCTCCCCGGAATTGGTGAAGCCTATGATGCCTTGGCTCTCTCGACCGCGGCGAAAGGCATGCCGGCAGGTTCCGTCGAAGGCAACGCCGGTCCATTTCCCTCAAACATCGCCACGACTCTCTTCAGCCGATCCGCCGCCTCTCCGGTAACTTCACCGCCGGCGTTCGCGACACGGCGAATAACCCCGAGCGCCTTCTGGCGGGCGTCCTTGTCGGCCGGCAGCAAGTCGGGGATTGCCGCCAGTGTCGCTTCTGGCTCAAGCAGCAGCAGGAAATATTGCTCGCGCGCCATCTGCTTGTACTGCGTCAGGGTCATTCCCGAACCTTGCATGGTCAGGCGAAACTGACGCAGCGCCTGAGCGCCCCGCTCGTCGACATTGCCGCGCGCCATACCGACATAAAGCAGGCCGCGGATGGCACACTCCCGCAAACCACCCTTGTTAATCAGCAACTTCAATTCGGCAATCCGCGCCTCCAGCAATTGCTGATGCAGGAGCGACTTGCCTGGCTTGCGTGGCCGCTCCACCTTCGGATCAATGCCGGCAGCCGCCTGAAGGGCCGGCAAGCCATAGATTGCCATAAATATCGACTCTGATAGCCTTTGCGTACGGTCCCGCCAATCGTCGAGCGCCTTGACGATCTGTTCGGACACCTTCTCCTGAGCTGCAAGGAAAGGATTATCCGCAGATACAGGCTTGCGGTTTTCGCGGACCTGATCGGCCGCCTTCGCAAACCAAGACATGAACGGATTGGTCTCGCTGAAGATCTCGTATTGCAGCCGCCTCGGATGCCATTGGCTTATCCATTCGGCGAGCTGCGGCGTGATCATCGTCTTGACGATTGGCTGCAAGAACGCACGGTAGAGCGCGAGGTTGATTTCCGATAGGCGCGCGGCGGTTGCGAAGCGGCGCTCGTCCTCCGGCGAATTGCCGCCCATGGCGCGAATGTCGTCGAGCGTACGCTGTTCGCAACGCATCACCCATTCCCCGGACGTCAGTTCAGGATTGACGGTGTCAGCGGACCTCCGCTCGAACTTGGCTTCGTAAAGACCCGGCGGCAACAGATCGATCAGATCGATATTGCTCGAGAACTCACTGTGCTCCTTCTTGGCGATGCCGCCCGAGACGAAAATGCCGAGATGGCCGATGCTCTCATGAACGGTATAGACGATGGTCTGGCCATACGACCTTATTTCGTCGACGTCGTCATAGAGATCCAGAACCCAGTCAAGTGCCTGCTGCGGCGGAGTGATGTTGTCGCCCCTGGAGCAGAACACGACGATGGGTGAGCGAATGTTGCGAAGGTCGACCGACGTCCCGTCAGAGGTTTCGATGCGGGCCGCTGCAAGGTTATTGCCCACAAAAAGCTCATCGACGATAAATTGCATCTCTTCCGCAGTCAGATCGACACTGCTGCCCCACCAGCGCTCGAACTCCAGATAGCGCGGACCTTCGGTGTCGACCTTGGAGTAGACGTTATATTGTTTCGACCACAATGTGTTGGCCGGATTCTGGTTCTCGAAATTCTGCACCAGCCAGCTGCCGTCGAATTTGCCGGCGCCCATGTCGCTGGTAAGGGCTGCAAGCCAGGTGCCCCCGAGCAGGCCGCCCGAATAGCGCATCGGATTTTTGCCGTGGACGCCGGCCCAATACGACAGGGGGCTGCCGGCCAGGATGATCGGGCCGAACAGCTCGGGCCTGATCGAAGCGAGGAGCATCACCGCCCAGCCGGCCTGGCAGTTGCCGATCACGCATGGCTTGCCGTCGGCATTGCGATGAAGCGCAATCACCTTCTCCAGGAAGATTGCTTCGGCTCGAGCGACGTCTTCGAGGGTCTGCCCGGGCATCGGCTCCGGCAGGAAACCGATGAAGTAGCAGGGATGACCTGCCTTGAGCGCCACGCCGATTTCACTATCCGCCTTGAAGCCACCGATGCCGGGACCATTGCCCGCGCGCGGATCGATCACGACAAACGGTCGCCGCGTGGGATCGATCTCGACGCCCTTGGGCGGGATGATGCGCGCCAGAAGATAGTTCGCGGGCCGCGCGAACGTGCGCCCATCGAGCACCAGCTCGGCTGCGTAGCTGAGGACGTGAGGGACCTTCGCGGCGCGATACTCGCGATATTGATTTCCGCGGTGCCGAAGTATGTCGAGAAACAACATGCTGCGCTGGGCTGCATCCACCATGTACTCGAAGGCCGGAACGAAGGCGCCAAAGAACGCATTGTCCGGAATCTGCTTGTCCGTGGACATTTTCCCGCTCCCTGTTCGGTTGGTCTCAATTCTTATGCCGCCCGGGCCGAGGAGGGGTTGATCCAGCGCAACTATCGCGAGCGCGAGACGGCGGCGGCCATGGCATTTCGCCACGGCCACGGCATGCTAGACTCTGATACCGTCCCAGGCGCTCACTTTCAGGAATGAGCGTGCTTCTTCAACCGAAACGCCAGCGCGACGAGCAGTATGCCCATGATCACGGCATAAGTGCCGATGACCCAGACCAGTGCGAGCGCGCCCGCGCCCGGAGCCATCATGACGCCGACACCGAACAGCACCGAGACGATGCCGGCGAGAATCAGGAACCACTCGTTATCGATCTCCTTGCGAAGCCTGATCGCACCTACGATCTGAAAACACTCCGGTCGCGATCGCCCAACCGGCAATGAAATACAACAGCACGAGCGCGGTGAGACCCGGCATCAGGAACATCAGGAGTCCGGTCGCGATACCAAGTAGACCGACGATAGCCAGCCACCAGCGTGGCGTCAGCGCGCCACCGGTAACGGCGGCAATGATTGCGAGCACGCCGTCTACCAGTGCAAAGGCTCCGTAGACCATAATCAGCGTCAACAACGTCAGGCCAGGCCAGGCAAAGCAAGCACGCCGAAGATAATCGCCGCGATGCCGCGCAACAGCAGCAACCACCAGTTCTTGGCCAATGCGTGTACCATGGCGGACCCAAGGCCAATTCCGGGCGGCGGCCGACCGAGTTGCATCGTCCGCCGCCTCGCCAAGGCCGGCGTGCGGCTGGTGTCGATCACCTAGGAGCTCGGCGACGACCCGTTGAGCAACATGATCCGCCAGATCATGGCGCTGTTCGACGAGTACCAGTCCAAGGAGAACGCCAAGCACACCTTGCGGGCCATGAAGGAGAATGCCCGTCAGGGCTTCTGGAATGGCGCCCTTCCGCCGATCGGTTACCGCATCGTGGAAGCGTCCGAGCAGCGCGGGCACCGGACCAAGAAGACCCTTGAGATCGACCCCGTCCAGGCCGAGACCGTGTGCCTGATCTTCCGCCTGGCCCGGGAAGGGAACGGAAGCTCAGGGCCAATGGGCGTCAAGTCGATTGCCACCCACCTCAACGCTATCGGCATCCGCACCCGCGACGGCGGACGCTGGGGTGTCGATGCCGTCCACAAGGTACTGACTCGGACGACCCTCATCGGCCGGCATCGTTTCAATACCAAGTTCTGGAAGACCCGCGAGCGCAAGGCGGAGACCGAAATCGTGGAAATGGCGGTGCCAGCAATCGTCGACAAGGATGAATTTGAGGTCGTCCAAACGCTGCTCAAGAGCCGAAGCCCGGCGATGACGCCGCCAAGAGTCGTGAGCGGTCCGACCCTCCTTACCGGCATCTGCTTCTGCGCTGTTTGCGGTGGAGCGATGACGCTGCGCACCGGCAAGAGCGGCCGTTACCGCTACTACACCTGTTGCACCAAAGCCCGCCAGGGCGTTACCGGCTGTCGGGGCCGCACTGTTCCCATGGAAAAGCTCGACAATTTGGTCCCTGAGTACATCGAGCAGCGTTTGTTACAGCCCAAGCGTCTTGAGCAGCTTTTGTCACACGTACTCGATCGGCGCACCGAGCGCGCCGAACGCCGTAGGTCGCACATTGCCGACCTACGCAAGCGGGCGACCGAGGCAGACACCAAACTCAAGCGGCGGTACGACGCCATCGAGAACGGCGTCGCCGATCTCTCCGACCCCATGCTGAAGGACCGCATCCGTGAACTGAAGGCCACGCGCGATCAGGCCCGCCTTGACGCAGAGAGGGCCGAGGATGCGATCGAACGGGCCGGACCGGCTATCACACCGCAGGCTCTCAAGAGGTTTGCCAGGACGGCCCGCAAGCGCATGCGGACCGATGGCGGCGGCTACCGCCGTGATCACCTCCGCAGGCTCGCCCAACGCGTCGAAGTCGATCAGAAAGAACTGCGCATCATGGGATCGAAAAGCGCACTTCTGCGTACGCTCGTCGCTGCTTCAAGCGCAAAAACGGCTGGTTTTGGCGTGCCCAGTTCTGTACCGAAGTGGCGCGCCACGGCCGATGAAGATGGGCAATATTCTTTCACCGTAGCGCTATGATGCGACGAGCTAACGACCGCTCCAGTCGGAATTTCTGCGCCGAGGTACGATCCCGTGCTACGCTCTCATCGGCGCTGTTTTCGGTGATTCGCGGATAGTCCGGTTATGCTTCGACAGCGGCTCTTCGATCGACCCGGAAACGGCGCGATGGACATTTCCGGACCAAGTGCGTCGCAGCAAAATATCGGGCTGATCGTTGCTGCTTAACGATTTTGGATAAGTATCCGTGCGGCGCGTGCCGCTGCTCTAGCCCAACTCTGATTGCCGTGGATGAGCATTAGTGCCATTGCGCCTTCGGTAAGCAGCATGACCTCGCGTGCGCGATCACTCGCTGAGGAAACCCCTGTGCCGGCTAATTCCTCAGCAAGCCATTTCTCGACGGCAAGCTTATGTTTGCGTGCAATCGCGCGGGCCGGATGGCCACGCAGATCGGCGAGTTCAACGGCAACACGCGTGAACCCACCTCCGGAATACTTTGGTCTTGCACCCCAATCGCCGAGAAGGGTGAAATAAGAATCGATGAACTCGGTGCCATTTGCCGCCGGCCGGCGGAAATCGCGTAACCGTTTGATTGCCAGATCGCTGGCATAGCCCAGGACCGCCGCCATCAGCTCGTCCTTGCTGCGGAAATGCTGATAGAGCGCTCGTTTGGTGATGCAGGCACTCGCAGCAATTTCGTCCATCGAGACTCTGAGAAACCCTTGCCGCCAAAACAGCCCGTAAGCGGCGTCGAGGATGCGCAGCCGCGTTTGCTCCGCCGATCGCCTCATGTCCTACCTCCGCGTTCAGTATACTCATGAGTGAATTTACATTCTTATCCCATCACGTTCAGATAAACGGCTAAACTGTAACGAGGACGCCATGCATGAGTGAGGTGCTCACGCTCCAGTCGATTGACGTCCGGGCGGTCGTGCTGCCGCTGCGGCGTCCAATCGTATCGAAAGTCGGCGAGTTTCGCGACTGGCCGATGATCTTGATCGACCTCTACACGCGCGAGGGCGTAATCGGGCGAAGCTACCTGGAGCCTTATCTCAAGGACGCGATGCGCCCCATCGCTTATGTCATTCAAGTCCTCGGCGCCACGTGCAACGGCAAAATGCTTGCCCCGCTCGATGCCTTCCAGGCGAACCGGCGATCGCTGAACCTCGTCGGATATGAGGGCGTCAGCATGATCGCCGCAGCCGGTTTCGACATGGCGATCTGGGATGCGCTCGCCAAAAGAGCCGGGCTGCCGCTCGCACGTTTGCTCGGCGGCAATCTTGCTCCGGTGCCGGCTTACAACAGCAACGGTTTATGGCTGACCGAAGTGTCCACGTTGGCAAAAGAGGCCGCTGACCTCGCCGGGGAAGGCGGCTTCACCGCGCTGAAGCTCCGCCTTGGACGTGATCGCCTCGCCGACGATATGGCGGCGATCCGGGAAGTGCGTGAGGGGGCCGGCGAATCCGTCAAGCTCATGGTCGACTTCAATCAGGGACTTTCGCTGGGTGACGCCTTGCTGCGTTGCCATGCGCTTGATGATCAAAGCCTGTACTGGTTCGAAGAGCCGATTGCCTATGACAATCTGTCGGGTCACGCGCAACTGTCGCGGGAGCTCAAGACGCCGGTGCAGCTTGGCGAGAATTTCTACGGTCCGCGTGAATTGTATAAAGCCATCCGCGCGGAAGCCGGTGATTATGTGATGCCTGATCTGATGAGAATTGGCGGCGTAAGCGGGTGGCTGCGGGCCGTCCCTGTGGCGGCCGCGGCCGGCATCCAGGTTTCGACACATCTCTATCCGGAATTCGCTGCGCATTTGATGCGCGCTACCGAGACCGCGCATTGGCTCGAGTGGCAGGACTGGGCCGATCCCGTTGTGAAGGAGCCGTTCAGGGTCCAGGACGGCAATATCCAGATTCCGAATCGGCCGGGTGCCGGTATTGAGTGGGACGAAGCCGCCGTCAAGCGATACGCCATCTGATTCCGGTGCGAGGGGGTCAGGCTCATTTTGCGCGGCTGTGATTTGCAAGACGCATGTCGCGCGGCGCACGGTTAGCTGCGCCGCTTCAGCTCGGCCAACACCTCCTCCAGCACCTTGATCGCCTCTGAGCTGACCTGTTTCGTCAGATCGACCAGAACGCGCAAGCCATCGCGCTCCTGCAGCACCACCCTCCCGTCATCGACAAGCTCTTGGTAGGTTCCGAGAACCTTGTACACGTTGATGGGCCGGACAAAGCCTTTCACTGTCATCGGAGGATATTCTTCGGTGAGGACTATTCCCTGCACTAGCGCATTCGCTTCGTAGGACAGCAGGATACCTCCCGGTTCGGCCGCCGATTGAAGCCTCGCTGCCAAATTCACCTGATTGCCGTAGATTGTATAGTCCATGCGATCACGGCTGCCGAAGTTGCCCACGGTCGCGAAGCCGGTACTGATACCAATCCTCATCCGAAACGGCCGCTCGAACCCGCGAGCACGCCACTCCTGTTCGAGTTCACGCATACGGCGCTGCATGGCTATCGCCATCAGCACGCAGGCCTTGGCGTCCTCCTGCACGCCTCTGGTTTCAGGGTCGCCGAAGAATAGCAGCATCGCGTCGCCTATGAATTTGTCGATAGTCGCGCCGTGCGCGAGCGCGACCTTCGACATTTCGGTCAGATACTGATTCAGAACGTCCGTTAGCTCTTCCGCTTCCAGCTGGTCGGTGGTTTCGGTGAAGCCCGCGATATCAGAAAAAAAGACCGTCAGCTTCTTGCGTTTGGCAGAGATCTCTACCGTTTGCGCCCCCCTGAAGATCGAATCGTAAACTTGCGGCGACAGATATTTTGACAGCTTCGAGGAAAGTGCCTCAAGCATGCGGTTTTTCTCGATGACGCTTCCGTTCAGCTCCTCAAGACGCTGCTTGGCCTCGATGAGCGCTTGCTCGGCCAGCTTCTGCTCGGTGATGTCCGTCATCACCGTAACCGTTCCGCCCGAAATGACCTTGCGCCGGCGGATGCGATAGTGTCGGCCGCCCGGCGTCTTGTCTTCGAAGTTGGCGCTGGTTGGATTGCGCAGGCTTTCCACGCGCCGAGCAACCATCATGTCCACGTCGCCCTCGCCGTAGTAACCGTGCATTGCCAGGTGGCGCAGGAAGTCCGGATAGGATCGTCCAGGTGGTGATACTCCCTGTTCTTTTTAGCTCTTACGGTCGCGCAATTCCTCAGTTGCGCGCGCCTCGAGGGCCACCACCACTGCTTCTCCGGCCGTTCGCAGGTGAGCTTCGCAGAATTCGCGCGCGCTTGCCATCCCTGGCACGAAGCGCGGCAAGCAATCGAGCTTCCTCCTTTACAGGGACAGCCGCTCGCTCCGGTCGCGCAAGGGTGACGCCCCGCAGCCAAGCCATACGCGCGCTCATCGCATCCAGTTTTGAGCTCGTCGCAGCGGATTGCCCGACGCTTCTCGCAGGATATCGTAATAGAGCTGAAGTTGTTGGCGATGGCGCATCCAGTCGCCGCGACTTTGCGCGTTCGTCATTGCATCGACGGTCGCGGCCAAGCGGTCGAACTGTTCGGGGGTCATACCATCATGGGCGCCACAGAGAAAAGTCGATAGTCTTGCGATTTTAGCTGGAAACTCCCCCAGATACCGGACCTCGCCGCCACGGCCGCTTTCGGCAATTGCTACTGCATTACGCAGTTTTGACGTATCGATTCCGACAAAGGCCTCGGTATGATGCCCCACGACTCGCCCTCCTTGTTTGAGGCTCTGCCCGGTCCATCCGGGTAACCCTCGTTGCAACATCGAGGGTGAGTCGCCTCATTTTGTGGAGGGGACATACAGTCTAGCGGACCCATATCGATTTCGCTCGGCCCTAGGCGCGCCCCT
>Ga0335076_10004635_pt1 | contig 13910 bp, 13 predicted proteins | sample Lox_Sample_25_FD_206717 | JGI IMG/M metagenome (GOLD analysis project Ga0335076, IMG submission 206717) | Soil microbial communities from Loxahatchee National Wildlife Refuge, Florida, United States - Lox_Sample_2.5 | ecosystem: Environmental > Terrestrial > Soil > Wetlands | place: USA... | reverse complement strand
CTCCAGCTGAAGAGAGAGCCGGAGGGCTCTGAGATCATGCCAAGCGGAGGCAGCCAATGACGCGCCGAATCAAGACCTTGACCACACCCACTCAGCATAACGTGCACTTGGGATGTTACGTGCTCGACTATCTGGCACATTCGTTCCCGACGCAGCTCTATGAGCCCTTCACGGACAGCGAGGGCAATCTCTTGTCGCGGCCGGTCTATCGCGACGGCCAGCCCGTCCACTGCCGCGAGGCCGTCGAACGGCGCGATCGCATGATCGAGCGCCTCGCTGCACTGGCACCGGTTCCGGGCGCGCTCGACCAGGTCGTCCAGCGCTTCGGCACCGAAGAGGTCGCGGAGATCACCGGGCGTGCCCGTCGCATCGTGCGCAAGCGCGCACCGGACGCAAGCGACTGCTTCGTCGTCGAGACCTGTCCTGGCTCGGCCAATCTCGCCGAGGCCCAGGCCTTCATGGACGACGAGAAGCGTATTCTCGTCTTCTCCGATGCGGGCGGCACTGGCCGCTCCTATCACGCCGATCTTGCGGCCAGGAATCGCCGCTTGCGTGTCCATTATCTGTTGGAGCCCGGTTGGAAGGCCGATGCGGCCATCCAGGGTCTAGGGCGCTCCAATCGAACCAACTAGGCGCAGCCGCCGCTGTTCAGGCCGATTGCGACCGACGTGAAGGCGGAGAAGCGCTTCCTCCCCACCATCGCGCGCCGCCTCGACACGTTGGGCGCCATCACACGGGATCAGCGCCAGACGGGCGGGCAGGGCCTCTTCCGCCCCGACGACAACCTCGAATCGGTCTACGCGCGCGCGGCGTTGCGTCGGCTCTATATGCTGCTCTACACCGGCGAGATCGAAGGCTGCTCGCTCCAGATGTTCGAGAACGCAACGGGCCTTCGGCTCACCGACAACGACGGCAGCCTGCGCGAGGACCTGCCGCCGATTACGACGTTCCTCAACCGTCTGCTGGCGCTCACCATCGATCTTCAGAACACGCTCTTTGCCGTCTTCGATGCATTGCTGACCGCGAAGATCGAAGGAGCGATCGCCGCCGGCAGCTATGATGTCGGCGTCGAGACGCTCACGGCCGAGAGCCTGAGGATCACTGAGCGCCGGCCGATCTACGCCCATCCGGAGACCGGCGCCGAGACGCAGGTGTTCACGGTCGCCCGCCGCGACCGTAACAAGCCGCTCACGCTGGATGAGGCGATTCAGCGGGCCGGGGATCCCCACGTTCGATTGCTGATCAATGCCCAGTCCGGCCGCGCCGCCGTGCAAGTGCGGGCGCCAAGCCTGATGCTCGATGACGGCGAGATCGAGCGCCGCGTGCGCCCGCTGCGGCCGATGGAGCGCACCGCCCTGTCGCTCAAGGCGCTGGCGCCGACGCATTGGCAGGACGCCGCGCCCGACGCCTTCGCCGCCGCCTGACAGGAAGAGATCGCCCACGTCCCCGAATTTTCGACCGGCACCTTCCACATCGTCACCGGGCTCCTGCTGCCTATCTGGCGGCGTCTGCCCGAGGAGGGCTGCCGTGTCTATCGCCTCCAGACCGACGACGGCGAACGCGTCATCGGCCGCCTTGTCTCCCCCACCTGGGTCGCGCAGGCCGTCGAGGTGGAGGCGCCAACGCTTTCGCCGGCGGATGCCTGGGTCGATCTGCTCGACGGACGGACCATCCTCCAGCTCGCCGACGGGCTTCAGCTCCGCTGGGTCAAGATGATGGGCGAGTTCCGCGTCGAGCTATCGGGATTCACTGACGGCATGGTCGATCGCCTGAAGGCCATGGGGCTCGTCTCCGAGATCATCTCGTGGCGCTTGCGGCTGTTTGTGCCGACCGGTGCCAACGGGCCAGCGATCCTCGGCGCCGTGCTGGACCGCTACCCGCTCGCGCGCATCGTCGACCGGACTTCGGCTTGAGCGGGGGCCGCCATGTCCGGCCCCGTCGCCGAGCTGGCGCGCCGCCTCGCGCGCGATGCCGAGGCCGTGTGCCATTACTATCTTTCCAATGGCCGTCGCCAGGGCCGCTACTGGACGGTTGGCGACGCGCAGAACTCGCCGGGACGCAGCCTTTATGTCCGGCTGCGTGGTCCCGAGTCCGGTCCCGGCGCCGCCGGCAAGTGGACCGATGCCGCGACAGGCGAGCATGGGGACCTGCTCGATCTCATCGGCCTCAATCGCGGCCTCGATCGACTCGCTGATGTCCTCGGCGAGGCGCGGGCGTTCCTCGCCTTGCCGCGTCCAGAGCCGCCCGTCTGTGAGCCGCCCACACCGAGCGGATCGCCCGAGGCGGCCCGGCGCCTGTTCCGCGCCGGCCGTCCGATCCTTGGCACTCTGGCCGAAACCTATCTCCGTGGCCGCGGCATCACCGCTGCGCTCGATTGGCCGACCCTGCGCTTTCACCCGTCGGTCTATTACCGCGCCCATGAGGGCGCCCCGCGCGAGGTCTGGCCGGCGCTGCTCGCGGCGGTCACCGATCTCCACGGCCTCATCACCGCGGTCCAGCGCACCTGGCTCGATCCCGTCCGGCTGACCAAGGCGCCGCTTGCCGATCCGCGCCGCGCGCTCGGGCACCTCCTCGGCAGCGGCGTGCGCTTCGGCACGGCCGAGCCTGCCCCCGCCGACGCGGGGGTGCTGGCTGCCGGCGAGGGGATCGAGACCATGCTCGCCCTCAAATCAGTGCTGCCGGCCCTGCCCATGGTCGCCGGGCTCTCGGCCAACCACCTCGCCGCCCTCGACCTCGCGCCGGCGCTGCGCCGCCTCTATGTCGCGCGCGACAACGATGCGGCCGGTCGCTACGCAGCGGACCGGCTGCACCTGCGCGGCACAGAGATCGGGCTCGATGTCCGCGACCTCGTGCCGGTCCTCGCCGACTTCAACGTCGATCTGCGGCAGCTTGGGCCCGCCGGGATGCTCCGCCATCTCGTGCCGCAGCTCGTTCCCGCCGACCGAGTGCGCTTCGTGCCACGCGACCTCGCGCTCGACGCGCAATGCGCCGGGTGACCCTCGCCGCCGCCGGTGTCGGGCCGGAATGGGGTGCGGGTCGCAGGCTGGCCTCTTCCGCCGGCAGAGCGCCGCGCCGGCGGCCGTCCCGAGCGGGCGATCTGCCGGAGGCGCCGGGCTTTGCCCTGAGCCGGCCGGCAATGGCGCCGGGCGGCTATTTTCCGCCGCTGGGCTGCGCCCAGCTTTGCATCGCCAGACAAAATAGCCGCCCAGCGGCCATCCTCCGCTCGCGCTCCGGCCCGACGGTGTGCCGGCCGTCTCCGCCTCCGGCTCGGGATCGCCCGTGACGGCCGCGATGGGCGCGGCCCCGGCAGAAAGGACCAGCCATGACCCTCGATACCCTCTTTTCCGGCCTCGACACCGACAGCGGCGACGAGCATCACGCCGCCTCGCCCACGGCGCATCTCCTCGACGAGCTCGCCCTCTATGGCTACCGCCCCGGCCAGGACCAACCCGACCCGCGCCCGCTGCCCCAGGCGGCGATCACGCAGGCCCAGCTCGCCGCCGCCTTCGACGCCGTTGCCGCCATGCTTGCCGACACGCGCCTCGCGGACGATCTGCCCGATCTCCTCTGGTCGCTCGTCAACCTGTTCCACCGCAAGATCGACCGCATCGAGCGGGCGCTCGACGAGAACGAGCGGGCGCAGCGCGTGAGTCAGGCCGAGCAGAACGGCTCCGAGGTGAGGTCGGTCGAACTCGAGCGCCTCATCGATCAGGGCCTCGCCCTCATCGAGCGGCGCAACGCCTTCGAGTCCTTCCGCGAGCATGCCGCCCAGCTCTTCGAGACTGCGACCGGCTCGGCCTGGCGCCCGCGCGCCGGCTCCGTCGTCAGCCACCGCTCGCTCACCGCCGCGCTGATCGACAGCCGGGATTTCCTCGCCGCGCGCCGTCGTGCCGAGCGCGAGATGCTGATCCCCGCCGGCACCCGCATTGCCTTCACCGGCGGCCCCGACTGCAACGACCATCAGCGCATCTGGGCGGCGCTCGACAAGGTGCGCGCCAAGCATCCCGGCATGGTGCTGCTGCACGGCGGCAGCCCGCGCGGCGCCGAGCGCATCGCCGCCTGCTGGGCCGACAGCCGCAAGGTCGCGCAGATCGTCTTCAAGCCCGACTGGGCCAAGCATCGCAACGCCGCACCCTTCAAGCGCAACGACCAGATGCTCGATGCGCTGCCGGTCGGTCTCATCGCCTTCCCCGGCTCCGACATCTCCGCCAACCTCGCCGACAAAGCCAGGAAGCTGGGCATCCCGGTGTGGCGCTTCAGCGAGAGTGGCGCCGCTTAGGCGCCGTTTTTTGCTTTTCTCTAAAGCTCTATATGCATCTGGTGTCGGCGATCATAAGCCCTTGACTCGGCGGTTCAGGGTTGCAAGTGAGCCTGACGGCAAGCACGGTAACTGTTCCGGCCAGCCATCAGCAAGGTTCCTCATGGCCCTGTCGATCGTCGATCGAATGGCAGCTCGCGATCAACCAGCCGCCGTCGTGGCGTTGGCATCTCAAAGCCGAGTCGTGCCATGAGGAGACATTCAAGCTTATCGGGTGGCAGTGCACTGGCAACACCCGCGACGCAAATTCGTGGAGCCGCGATTGTCTCCTGTCGCGCAGTCGAAGTAGCGCGCTTCGAAAGCGCTATAGCGGCGCATGGCCCCCGGCCAAGGCGCATGCCTGGAGCGCCTTGGCCTTAAGGGCCTTCGAAAACCTTTCGGCAGAATCAGGCGAGATCGAAGCGATCGGCGTTCATCACCTTGGTCCACGCCGCCACGAAGTCGGCCACGAACTTCGCTTGGGCATCGGCGGAGCCATAGACTTCGGCAAGGGCGCGCAGTCCGGAGTTCGAGCCGAAGACGAGGTCGACGCGGGTGCCGGTCCACTTCAGTTTGCCGCTCTTGCGGTCGCGTCCCTCGAACAGATTTTCATCCGAGGTCGCCTTCCACTCGGTGCTCATGTCCAAGAGGTTCACGAAGAAGTCGTTGCTCAGCGTGTCCGGCCGCTTCGTGAAGACGCCGTGCTGCGATTTGCCGTGGTTCGCGCCCAAGACGCGCAGGCCGCCGACGAGAACCGTCATCTCCGGCGCGGTCAGCGTCAGCAGTTGCGCCTTGTCGATCAGAAGCTCCTCTGCCGACACGGCGTATCTGGCCTTGAGGTAGTTGCGGAAGCCATCCGCAACCGGCTCGAGATAGACAAAGGAGTCCGCGTCGGTCTGCTGCTGCGACGCGTCGGTGCGGCCGGGTGCGAAGGGAACGGTCACGTCGTGCCCGGCCTTTTTCGCGGCCTGCTCAACGGCGGCCGAGCCGCCGAGAACGATCAGGTCGGCAAGCGAAACTTTCTTGCCGCCGCTGGCCGCGCGGTTGAACGCCTTCTGGATGTCGGCAAGGGTATCAAGCACCTTTGCCAATTGGGCAGGCTGGTTGACGTCCCAATCCTTCTGCGGCGCGAGACCGATGCGCGCCCCGTTCGCCCCGCCGCGCTTGTCCGAGCCGCGAAAGGTTGCCGCCGAGGCCCAAGCGGCCGAGACAAGCTCGGAGCTGGAAAGTCCCGAGGCGAGGATCTTGGCCTTGAGATCCGCGATGTCCTTGGCGTCGATCGGCTTGTGATCGATGGTGGGGACAGGATCCTGCCAGATCAGCTCCTCCGCCGGGACCTCCGGGCCGAGATAGCGGGCGCGCGGACCCATGTCGCGGTGCGTGAGCTTGAACCACGCTCGGGCGAAGGCGTCTGCGAACGCATCCGGATTCTCCAGGAAGCGCCGCGAAATCTTTTCGTAGGCAGGGTCGAATCGCAAAGCGAGGTCGGTGGTCAGCATGGACGGCGCGTGACGCTTGGATGGATCGTAGGCATCCGGCACGGTGCCGGCGCCCGCGCCATGCTTCGGTTTCCACTGATGCGCGCCGGCCGGGCTCTTGGTCAGTTCCCATTCGTAGCCGAACAGGTTCCAGAAGAAATTGTTGCTCCACTTCGTCGGCGTCGTGGTCCAGACGACTTCCAGGCCGCTGGTGATGGTGTCACCGCCTTTGCCCGTGCCGAACTTGCTCTTCCAGCCGAGGCCCATCTCCTCGATGGCTGCTCCCTCGGGTTCCGGGCCGACCAGCTTCGCATCGCCGGCGCCATGGGTCTTGCCGAAGGTGTGGCCGCCGGCGATGAGCGCGACCGTCTCCTCGTCGTTCATCGCCATGCGCGCGAAGGTCTCGCGGATATCCTTGGCCGCGGCGAGCGGGTCCGGATTTCCGTTCGGCCCCTCTGGATTCACATAGATGAGACCCATCTGCACGGCCGCGAGCGGATTGTCGAGCACGCGATCGCCCGTGTAGCGCTTGTCGCCGAGCCAAGTGTCCTCCCTGCCCCAGGAGACGGCTTCGTCAGGCTCCCACACATCGGCGCGGCCGCCGCCGAAGCCGAATGTCTTGAAGCCCATCGACTCCAGGGCGACGTTGCCGGCGAGGATCATGAGGTCGGCCCAGGAGATTTTCCGGCCGTATTTCCGCTTGATCGACCACAAGAGCCGGCGCGCCTTGTCGAGGTTCGCGTTGTCCGGCCAGGAATTGAGCGGCGCGAAACGCTGCTGGCCGGCACCGGCGCCGCCGCGGCCGTCGCCGATGCGGTAGGTGCCCGCGCTGTGCCACGCCATGCGAATGAAGAGCCCGCCGTAGTGGCCGAAATCCGCCGGCCACCAGTCCTGGCTGTCCGTCATCAGCGCGGCGAGGTCTTTCTTCAAAGCCTTGAAGTCGAGCTTCTTGAACTCCTCGGCGTAGTTGAATGCCTTGCCCATGGGATCGGACTGCGGCGAATTCTGGCGGAGAATTCGGAGGTTCAACTGGTTCGGCCACCAGTCGCTGTTCGACCTCATTCCGAGGTTCGTTGTCCCGTGCATGATCGGGCACTTGTCCGCGCCGTTTCCCTCAGGCTCTTTATCCATGGTAGGGCCCCCGTTTACACATGATTAGAATAATTCTACTCTATTGCCACGCGCGAGCAAGTGGATGGCATGCACCTGATTGCAGAGGATTGCCTTGATCTGCATCAAGCGACCATAACGTCTGACGTTAGGGCGAGACTGCCGATCGTTCAGGTGGCGCATAGGTCAGTGGACGAGGAACCTCTTCGATCTGCGACGGGTCAGCTTTGGTTCACCGGCCGCAATCGTCACGAGCATGGCGCTGATCGTTGGGCTCGATGCCGCAACCGTGACCAAAACCCGTGGCAGGAGGCCTGCTGATTTTCGGCATCGCCGACAACCTGACGGACTCGCTGAGCGTCCATATCTATCAGGAAGCCTAGCGATTGGCGGAACAAGACGCGTTTCAGACCACCATCTCGAATTATATCTCCCGGCTCGCGGTTCTTTCAGCTTCGCCTGGCGACGGCAGACCCGCCAACGAGATTGGCAAAATGCTTCACAGCAGCGGTGGCTGGCGCGCCCATCTGTCTGCTGTCCTCAGCCTTGATCAGAGCCAGATCGGGGCTACGCTAATCCTGCGCAAGCCTGTTGGGAGCCATGGAAAGGGATCGCGTCGGCGCTTCAACTTGGGGCGCCGCTATATGCTGGCGCCGTGAACACCTGAACGTCTGGCGGCGTGCCGCTGTAGCGCTCGATCTGCACCAGCAGAGTGTTGGCGACATTGGCTTGAGCAAGCTTCGAGGACCCCTTATCGAGGGTAAGGACGTTTATGTTGCCATGCCTGCATAGCGCGCCCACCTCGCCCGGCTTGTCGGGATCGTACCATGCTCCTTCCTCGAGCATGGCAACACCCGGGCGGACCCGATTCGTCACGATCGCACCGGCCAGCACCTGTCCACGGCCATTGAAAACGCGCACAACGTCGCCATCAGCGATGTTGCGGGCCTTTGCGTCATCCGGATTGATCCAAATTGGTTCCCGTCCGGCGACCTCGTAGGCCCCGCGCAACCAAGTGTTGTTCATCTGAGAATGCAGACGGAATTTCGGGTGAGGCGAGATCAGATGCAACGGATACTGCGCGACGCTCGTGGACCCCAGCCATTCAGCCGGCTCAATCCACGTCGGATGCGCTGGGCAGTCCTCGTAGTGGAAATCCTCGATGGTCTTGGAGTAGATCTCGATTCGACCTGACGGCGTCGCGAGCGCATTGGTCAGCGGATCGTCGCGAAAGTCGGCAAAGCGAACGTAATCCTCGGCGCTGCGCGGCACCGGGAATTCGAAATAGCCCTTGGCCCAGAATTGATCGAAAGTCGGCATTGAAATTTTCTTCTGTTTGGCGCTCGAACGGGCCTGTTCGTAGAAGGAATGTAGCCAGCCCATCTCGTTCTTGCCGTCCGTGAATTTATCACCGAAGCCAAGGCGCTTCGAGATCTCCGCAAAGATCTCGAAATCACTCTTCGCCTCGTGGAGCGGCTGGATCATCTGTTTCATGGCGACGAGAAAATGGCCGGTATACTCGCTGGCCAGTTCCAGGTCATTGCGCTCAAAGGCAGTGGTTGCGGGCAGCACGATGTCGGCGAAGCGCGCAGTATTCGACCAGAACGGCTCATTGACGATGATGGTTTCCGGCTTTCGCCATGCCTGTATCTGGCGGTTCCGATCCATCTGATGGCTGAGCGGATTGCCGCCCGACCAATAGATCAGCTTGATATCAGGATAGGTGATCTTCTGGCCGTTATAGTCGATCACCTTGCCGGGGTTGAGCAGCATGTCGCTGAGGCCCTGGGCGAACGGGATAGTGGTCTTGACGGGATTTTCATCCGCCGAGATACCCGCCAGTGTGACGCCGCTTGCCGTCAGCGAGCCGCCATTTGCATAGTGATAGCTGAGGCCAAACCCTCCGCCCGGCAGTCCGATCTGGCCCAGCATGGATACCAGCGTCATCAACATCCAGTAGGTCTGCTCGCCGTGGTCCTGGCGCTGGATTGCCCAGCCCGCCATCACGATGGTGCGACCCTTGGCCATCCGGCGTGCGAGTTGGCGAACGGTGTCCGCCGGGACCGTCGTAATTGACTCCTGCCATTCCGGCGTCTTCGGCTGACCGTCAGCTTGGCCGGTGAGGTAGGGCAGGAACTTGTTGAAGCCCACCGTGTATTTGGCAAGGAATGCCGGATCGTGGAGCCCTTCCGTGTAGAGGGTGTGGGCGATGCCCAGCATCAGGGCAACGTCAGTGTTGGGCCGCGGTGCGATCCAGTCGGCGCCGAGAAAGGCCGCACTGTCAGTAACCCGCGGGTCGATCGATATGACCTTTGTGCCCTTCTGCTTGAGTCGGCGAATGGCGCCGTAAGCATAGTGGTCGGTCGGGCTCCAGCCGATTTGATTGGTCTTCAGGAGATCGCAGCCCCATAGAATCACGAGGTCCGAGTTCTTGATGACTGTCGGCCATGCTGACGGTTGGGTATAGACCTCGATCTCACCGATCACATGAGGCAGAATGACCAAAGCAGCGTCGACGCTGAAATCACCTGTGTTGTCCACGAAGCCGCCATGGAGGGTGAGCATGCGCCTGAGCAGGATCGGAGCGCAGTGAAGCTTGCCGACATCGCACCAATCCTTGCTGCCCGAATGTATGGCCTCGTTGCCGTAGGTATCCTTGACCCGTTGAAGTTCCGAGGCCACGAGCTCGAACGCCTCCTCCCATGTCACGCGGACGAATTCGTCGCCGCCCCGCTTCGACGTGTCACTCCGCCACTTGTCCTTGAGATAACCCGCGCGGACCATCGGGGATTGCACGCGTGTTGGGGAGTAGACCCTGTCTGCCAACCCGTGAATCACAGGCGAGGGAGCATCGGGATCTTTCGCGAAGGGTCTGACGGCAACCAGCCGGTCTCCGACGACCTCAGCCTCGACCACACCCCAGTGTGACGCTGTCAACCGACTCGACTGATCCATGATCGAGCCGGTGAGGGGAGAGCTGCCCTTGCTGCTGCCGGCAAGCGCCACGCTGCCCACCGCAGCAGCTCCATGCAGGAAAAATCGTCTGGAGATAGATTTCATGACGGGACCTCGTCCGCGCAGGGGGCTGCGCCACACCCTGCGGGAAATTGATTACCGCGACAGGCCGCAACAGACTTTGATCGAGATCAAACCCTGCAGACGCCGCCTGATCACAGAGGGGATTCGCTCCCCTTGGCATGAGTTTGCAGGTACTTGGCGACGAGGTCCGTCTGATCGTCGCTGAGCGCGGCTCTGAAGGCCATGGTTCTTATGATGCTAGCCCACTGATTGGCTGTGAACTCCTTAGGCCGATGCAGAGCGTGGCAACTGGAGCACTGCTTGGCAAAAATTTGCCGTGCACTGTTCCAGACGGAGGCAACGTCCGGCACGAGACTCGCGGCGTTCACATTGCCTGTGACGCGCACTTGCTCCCAGGTGTACCCATAGTCGTCCTCCGCCTGCCTCACGACCGTCCTGTGCGATTGCCCGACGCCCGTGAGTCGTGCCTGGAGTATGCGTTGCCCGACCGTGGCAAAGACAAGGCTGGGCGCGCCTTTCACCGACCAGCCCTCGACTTCGATCTCGATGGTGGCACCGTGCTGCGCGAGCACCCGAACGAGCGTTCCGGGGACTATGTCGCCCATCCTGGTGCTGCCACCTTGGGCCTGAAGATCCACGCGCTGCTTGGTAAACATTTCCGACGCCGCAGCCTCGGCAAGTGCGCCGATCGCTACCACGATCGAAGCCAGCAGAATGTGCCTCGGGTAGAAGGAGCGACGTCGATGCATCTGTTGGAGTGCTGTCTTCCGCAACCTGGCAGCAATCTCGACCGACACGAACGGATGCCCAGACTAGCTAATCCTGATTGGTCCAACGGTAGAATGCACACCATAAACCTTATGCCGCCGCTGCGCCGCTTGAACCGGCGTTAGGCAATGTCGCCGCAGACGCTGCCGGAAGAGCCACTCGCTCGTGCGCTGTCCATCCAACGCACCGTCCGCGGCAGCGGCGAGATTTGCGAAGCCGCGGAGTGCACCGCGGATCAGCTCCCCGAGGACGTGGATGCGCTCAAGGCGGCGCTGCTCGAGGCGCGCGCCAAGCTCTCCGGCGCCGAGGCGATGATCGAGCACCTGCAGCTGGTGATCGCCAAGATGAAGCGCGAGATGTTCGGTCCGCGTTCCGAGCGCAGCCAGCGCCTGCTCGATCAACTGGAGCTGCAGCTCGAGGAGCTGGCCGCGGCGGCGGGAGAGGATGAGGCGAAGGCCGAGTCGGCGCGCGTCCCCGTGCAGGGCTTCACGCGGCGCGAGGCGACGCGGCGGAACTTTCCCGAGCATCTGCCGCGCCGACGCGTCGTCCATCCCGCGCCGAGCGCGTGCCCGTGCTGTGGCGGCACCAGGCTCTCCAAGATCGGCGAGGACATCACCGAGACGCTCGACGTGGTGCCGCGGCAATGGTTCGTGACCGCGCATGTGCGGGAGAAGTTCAGCTGCCGGGATTGCGAGACGATCACCCAACCGCCTGCACCCTTCCATGCGATCGTGCGGGGGTTTGCCGGGCCGGGCCTGCTGGCGATGATGCTGGTGGAGAAATACGCCAACCACCAGCCGCTCAACCGGCAGAGCGAGCAATACGGGCGGGAAGGGATTGAGCTGTCGGTCTCGACCATGGCCGATCATGTCGGCGCTTGTGCGGCCACGCTGATGCCGCTCTATGAGCTGATCAAGACGCACGTGTTCGCTGCCGAGCGCATCCATGGCGATGACACGACGGTGCCGGTGTTGGCCAAGATCAAGACCCGGACCGGGCGGCTGTGGACCTATGTGCGCGACGACCGGCCCTTTGGCGGCAGAGATCCGCCGGCGGCCGTGTTCTTCTACTCCCCGGATCGGGCCAGCATCCATCCCGAGCGGCATCTCGCCGGCTATTGCGGGATCCTGCGGGCCGACGCCTATGCCGGGTTCAATAGGCTCTACGAGCCGGATCGGAAACCGGGACCGATCACGGAAGCCGGATGCTGGGCCCATGCAAGGCGCAAGCTGTTCGAGCTTGCCGACATCGCCGCGCAGGCGCGCCATCAGAAGCCGGCCGCGATCTCGCCGATCGCCTTCGAGGCGGTGCAAAAGATCGATGCCATCTTCGCCGCCGAGCGCTCGATCAATGGAAAGCCGCCGGAACAGCGGCTCGCCGTGCGCCGCAAAGACATCGCGCCCTTGGTTACCGAGCTCATCGATTGGATGACACGCGAACGGGCCAGACTCTCGCGCCACAACGAGGTCGCCAAGGCCGTGGACTACATGCTGAAGCGCATCGACGTCTTCACGCGCTTCCTTGGAGATGGCCGCATCTGCCTGAGCAACAATGCGGCCGAGCGTGAGCTGCGCGGGATTGCTCTCGACCGCAGATCATGGTTGTTCGCGGGGTCCGATCGTGGCGGCGAGCGCGCCGCGGTCATGCTGACGCTGATTCAAACGGCCAAACTCAATGACGTCGATCCGCAAGCCTGGCTCGCCGACGTGCTCGCCCGGATCGCCGATCACAAGATCACCGACCTGGCCGCGCTCTTGCCCTGGAACTGGCGCCCCGCGATCCGTGTCGACCGCGCCGCCTAACCGTGGCGGCACCGGTTCACGCGATCACGATCAGCCGCGCCGCCGAGATCCTCGGTGAGGACGAGAAGCTGTTGTGGGACTTGGCCACGGACATGGAGCCGCAGCACGGCCGCCTGTGGATCTACGACACCGGCGACCAGCAGACCGTCGCCTTCACCCCCGACGGGATGGAATACCTGCGGGAGATGCTCCCGGAATACAAACGTACCCGATCATCCCCGCGGCCTTGAGCGGACGGTTACAGCGAGCTGGCCGCCGGCACCTTCCTTGCCAATCAGCGCAACGCCGTCTTCGTCGGTGGCACGGGAACAGGCAAGACGCATCTCGCCGTCACCATCGCCAGGAGCTGCATCCGTGGCGGCGCGCGGGCTCGCTTTTACAACGTGGTCGACCTCGTGAACCGGCTCGAGGGCGAGGCCCGGGCCACCCGCCAGGGCCGCATCGCCGATCACCTCGCGCGGCTTGACCTCGTGATCCTGGATGAGCTCGGCTATCTGCCCTTCGCTCGGGCGGCCAGCTCCTCTTCCACCTGATCAGCCGGCTCTACGAGCAGACCTCGATCATCGTCACCACCAACCTCGCCTTCGGCGAGTGGCCGAGCGTGTTCGGCGACGCCAAGATGACGACCGCGCTCCTCGACCGCCTCACCCATCACTGCGACATCATCGAGACCGGCAACGAAAGCTGGCGCTTCAAGAATCGCGCCTGATCCATGTTCGCGATCCCGGCGGCGCTGAACTTGCCGTCATGGTCGGTGTCGAAATCCTCGAGCAGGCTCTGGCTGTAGACCGCGTCGAAGCCCCAGAGCAGGCGCAGGCCTGTGAGCTTCCCGCCAGCGAACACGAAGGTCACGATGTTATCGATGAAGACGTGCGGATGCGCGGCGGCCGGGCGCGCGGCGACGCAGAACATGCTGAACAGAAGCGCGGCGCATCGGCGGCAGGATCCCATGGCTGACGCAAGAGATACACCGATTCGGTCGCTTCCGAGCCGGCGCAGGGCCGTCATCCGGCAGTCGCCTGCGACAAACTGTCCCGGCCGGCCGATGGACCCTGGCGATGGGCGGGCATAGCCTCGGATTGGCCGGTGGTCGAGGGAGGATTGCCATGCATCCCCTGAGCAGACGGCGGCGGCTGGTAGCCCGTCTCCCGCAGGAAGATCAGGAATTCGGCGATCGTCACATCGTATTTTGCCGATGGCAAACGCCCGCACGGCGACGGCATGCTGCGGCCCCTCCGAATCGAAGCGCCCATGTTCCGTCGCCAGGCTGCCCATGAGGAAGCTGCCGCTTGGAACCCCCGAAACTCCCGGTCCGGTCGCTCCTGCGCGCGCGCCCCACCCAGCGCGATCAAGAGGCAGAGTATCAGCGAGGATATGAAAAAACTTGGCGAGCACGGTCTCATGGCGAGTGTCCGG
>Ga0335076_10004634_pt1 | contig 13914 bp, 9 predicted proteins | sample Lox_Sample_25_FD_206717 | JGI IMG/M metagenome (GOLD analysis project Ga0335076, IMG submission 206717) | Soil microbial communities from Loxahatchee National Wildlife Refuge, Florida, United States - Lox_Sample_2.5 | ecosystem: Environmental > Terrestrial > Soil > Wetlands | place: USA: Florida... | reverse complement strand
GCCGATGCGAATCGCTTCCTCCAGCGCCGCCATCTCCGACGCGCCTTCACTGCGCATGTGCGTCGCGTACAGGCCACCATAACGTGCAGCAACCTTGGCCAGTTCGATCAGTTCTTCGGTTTTGGCGTAATGGGCCGGGGGATAAATGAGCGATGTGGAGGTGCCCATGGCGCCGTCTTTCATGGCCTGTTCGACGAGCGCCTTCATCTGCTCGAGCTCGGCTGGCGTGGGGGCGCGGTCATCGTCGCCGATAACCGCTTCCCGGACCTGCGTGGCGCCGACATAGGTACCGATATTGAGCGGCGTGCCCTGGTGTTCGAGTCGCTGGTAATAGCCATCGAGTGTCGTGAAGTCGAGTGTCAACTTGTAATAGTCGAGAACGGGTTTCAGGGCGGCAAGAGTCTTCGCGCTCTGCGGGGCAATCGAGCCGCCTTCGCCGGTGATTTCCGAGGTGATGCCCTGCGAAAGCTTGCTGAGCGAGCGGTTGTCGATCAGCAGAGAAAATTCGGACTGCCCTAGCATATCGATGAACCCAGGCGAAACGATTCGGCCCGCGGCATCCATCACCTTGCTTGCGGAAGCCGCGTCCAGTTGGCCAATGGCGACGATCTTGTCACCGCGAATCCCGATGTCCGCCGCGTACCACGGATTGCCCGTGCCATCGAGGACGTGGCCGTTCTTGATGACCACGTCGAACTGTTTCGTCGGCGCGGCCTGCGGCTCGCTCGCATGGCGATGGCTCCTGCCGGTGGCGGCTAATACGAAAGTTACCGCCAGCACCGCAAACGCCATGACAACCCGGGTCTTCGCGAGTGGTTTCAACAAGCGCATCCTCCCAAACAATCGGTTCAACCAAGCGGCCGACGCGGCCGAGTTTGATATTAATAATGCGACAAGCCGGCGGATCCGAAAAGCGCGTGCACGGTGATGGCGCTCAGCAGCGACACCAACAGCGCCGCCGGCATGCAGATCGCGCCGATTCGCAGGAAGTCTCCAAAACTCACGTCCAGCTTCTCCTTGCGCAACGCGATCAGCCACAGAATCGTGGCCAGCGAACCCGTGATCGACAGATTCGGTCCCAGGTCCACTCCAATCAAGACGGCGCTGGCGATCAGCCCCTGGCCATGTGCGGGCGCCAAGGAACTGCCGGCGATCAAACCGAGCGGCAGATTGTTGACAAGATTGTTAGCCACGGCAACCACACAGCCGATCAGCAGCCCTCCCGCCGTTGCTCCCAGATTGCTGGCCCACTCCAGCCATTTTTGCGTGTACCGCATCGCTCCATGACGCTCCACTGCGTCCACCATCACGAATAAGCCCGCCACCAGCGCCAGCGTGCCCCAACTGATCTCGCGGAACAGCGGAACCGGGCTGCTCTTCGAAGAGATGGACACGATCGCCGTGAACGCCAGGGCGGTCAGAAACGTAGGTAGCCCCAAATCCCAATTCAGCGCCGACGCCATCAGCAGAACCACGGCTGTGGCCAGCAGTCCGGCGAGCATCATCTTCCCGTGATGATCCAGTATGTGGTTTGCGATGGCCGAGTCGATGCGCGTGTGAAGTTGCTTCCGGAAATGCCAGCGAAGAACCGCATACGTGACCACGATCGAGAACACCGAAGGAATTCCGAATCTCGCCAGCCACGACCCAAGCGCTGGCATCTGCTTCTGAAAAACCACCAGGTTCGCCGGGTTCGAAATCGGCAGCACGAACGAAGCCGCATTGGCGATGAACGCGCACACAAACAGGTAGGGCAGGGGATCGATGCGTGCCTTGCGCACCGCCACCAAGATCGCGGGAGTCAGCACCACGGCCGTTGCGTCATTCGACATGAAAATCGTCACCAGGGTTCCCGCGCCATAAACCAGCAGGAACAACCGCGCACTCGAGCCGTCCGCATGTCGCACTGCCGCCGACGCCAGCCAGTCAAACACGCCGTGCTTGCTCGCGAGTTCGGACAGCAGCATCATCCCGGCCAGAAACAGGTATACGTCGGTGCCTTTCGCTGCGGCACCGAGCGCATTCGAAAGCGACTCCAGCCGCAAAAGCAGGAGCACAATCACGCCCGCGGCAATCCAGTAAACCTCCGCCACCTTCCCGGCGCGGATGAGCATCAGCAGAATGCTCGCCACCACGACGCTCGCTAGCCAGACCTGGGGGTGGGCGATCAGTGGCAAAGAGACTTCCCCTGCCGAGTTAGCGCCGCCAGGCCATGCCCGCGTTCGGCGAGGAGCGCAACAGTACCCGCTTCGTTGTGCGCGAGTGTTGAAGCGAGTTGCTGCCGCGGAGCTTTGTGCATTTTCGATTCCAGGAGCGATACAATCAAAGTTCGTGTGTTGTGCGCTCGACCCATTCTAGCGAATCCGGGATGAATCGGGCGAGACACCGCGGATCGCCGCCCGCCGGCGAATCTCAGTGAAGCGACGGATTCTTGTTTCTGAACAACGCCACCAATCGATCGGGTAGGTCCCCGCACCGAACCCACGTCGCCGTGCTTCTGGCGCTTCTCGGCTTCCTCAGCACCAGGCGAATCGACGCCCAGGGAATCGCCCAAGGCGTCCCACCGCCGTCCAACGCGAAGACCATTAAGTGCAAAGACCGCCAGATTCCCCAGTTGGAAGACATCACAAAGAAGGCGGGCATTCAGTTTTCGCATGCCTCGGCGCCGGAAGCCCGCTACATCATCGAGTCGATGAGCGGTGGGGTTCTCCTGCTCGACTATGACCGCGACGGCTGGCTGGACATTTTCTTCACCAATGCGCCCACGGTCGACGGTCTGTTGAAAGGGCAGACCGCGCACGGCGCGCTCTATCACAACAACCACGATGGCACCTTCACCGACGTGACCGAAAAATCCGGTGTTGCAAAGCCTTGCTTCGGCATGGGCGGCGCCGTCGGCGACATTAATAATGACGGCTGGCCCGACATCTACCTGACCTGCCACGGCGGCAACATTCTTTATCGCAACAATGGTGACGGCACCTTTACCGACATCACCAAAGCCGCGGGAGTGGCCGACGGGCGCTGGTCCACAGGCGCCTCGTTCGGCGATTACGATGGCGACGGGTTTCTCGATCTGATGGTCACCAATTACGTCGAATTCGACATGGACCATCCTCCGGTCTTCGGAAAAGGCAGTACCTGCAAGTACATGGGAATCGACGTGCAGTGCGGCCCGCGAGGATTGAAGGGCCAAGGCGATTCACTCTTTCATAATAATGGTGACGGCACTTTCACCGACGTTTCGAAAAAAACCGGCCTGGACGATTCGTTCGGCTTTTATGGCTTGAGCACCGTCTGGGTCGATTTCAACAACACCGGCCGGCCCGATCTGTACGTCGCCAACGATTCGAATGCCGGCTATCTCTATCGCAACGACGGCAACGGAAAATTCACGGAAATCGCTCCGGAGGCAGGCGTGGCCTTTGGCGAAGACGGGCACGAGCAGGCGGCCATGGGCATTGCCATTGGCGATTACCTGCACACGGGCCGTCCGGCGATCGCCATTTCGAATTTTTCTGACGACAATACGCCGCTCTATCGCAACGATGGAAACTGGCAATTCGAAGATGTGTCCTACGCCGCAGGAATCGGCCTGCCCTCCGTGCCGCTGGTGAAGTGGGGCATCGCTTTTGTCGATCTGGACAACGACACTTGGCTCGACTTAGTGACGGTGACCGGTCACGTTTATCCGCAGGTCGATGCTCTTGGCATCCGCACCAAATTTCGCGAGCCAAAACTCGTCCAGTACAACCAGGGGGACAGTACCTTCTGCGACGCGAGCGATCAATCCGGCCCCGCTATTCTGGAGCCCCGCGTTTCCCGCGGCCTCGCGATTGGCGACTTATTCAACGACGGCAACATGGATCTAGTTGTTGAAGATCTGCAGGGCGGCCCTATGGTGCTGCGCAATCCCGGGATTTCCGGGCGCCACTGGGTCAGCTTTGAACTGGCGGGCACAAAAAGCAATCGCCTGGCGCTGGGTGCGCGCATGAAAATTGTGGCTGGCGGCACAACGCAAACCGCGCAGGTTCTAAGCGGCGGCAGTTACATCTCACAGAACGATCTCCGTGTACACTTCGGCCTGGGCTCTGCGAAGAAAATCGACAGCGTGGAAATTCACTGGCCTTCCGGGCAAATCGAAACACTCAAGGATCTGGACGCCGACAAGTTCTACAGCGTTCTCGAGGGCAAAGGCATCGTGCCGGCAGAGCAGATCCGGCCGAAGCCTCCTTCCAAATCGCCCAAGCCTTGATTCGCGCCATTTACCCGACCGTTTCCCCGATCCGGGGATGACATTCTCCCGCCAGCGTTGTACAAAAGAACGTTGCGTCGAATTCATGCTTCGCGCCGGATAACTGCTTCCACTTTGCCGGCGAAGATCGTGCGGAGGCTTTCCCCATGCCTTGGTTCGTCAAGTCCCTGGCGTTTTTGTTGCTGGGACTATTGCCGTTACCGCAAGCGCTCCAATCCCTGCAAACGCCGCCGCAGCAGAGCGCGCCTGCCGCCTCTCCCTTCGAGGAGGCCCGGCGCCTGTCGGAAATCGGTAAGTTCGATGAGGCCGTTGCGCAACTGGAAGCCTTGCGTAGCCAGGCTCCGCCCCCGGCCGGCCTGTGGCACGAGCTGGGCATCGCCTATTACAAGAAAAACGATTACGCGAACGCCATCCTGAATTTCCAGAAAGCCCTGGCTGAAAATCCGAATGACGGCGAAGCCACCCAGTTGATCGGAATCTGCCTCTACCTCGCCGGAAGGCCTGGCGAAGCCATTCCGTATCTCCAGAAAGTGCTCACCTGGTATCCGCGGGCGAACGTCGATGCCGCCTATATCCTCGGCGTCTCTTACATTCAGAACCAGCAATATGACGAAGCCCGACAGACCTTCGCAAAAATGTTTGGCTTCCCCGGCGATTCGGCTGCGGCGTATCTATTCTGTGGCCGCATTCTCTTCCGCCTGGAATTCACGGCGGTCACCGAGGAATATGCGAAGAAAGCCATTGCGCTCGATCCGAAGCTCCCGATGGCCCGCTATCTTCTCGGCGAGTTGTATCTTTACCAGGCGAAAACCGGCGATGCGATCGCGCAGTTCGAACAGGAAATCCAGATCAACCCTTCTTTTGCCAACGTGTATTTCAAGCTCGGCGATTCTTACTCTCGTCTGGAGAGGTACGACGATGCCGAGCGGCTGCTGCAGCGTTCCGTTTGGCTCGATCCCAATTCCAGCGGGCCCTACATCCTGTTGGGTAAAGTGTTGCTCAAGAAATCCGAGCCGGAACTGGCCGCGCGTGCTCTTTCTCGCGCCATCGCCATGGACCCCGGAAACCCCATGGCCCACCAGTTGTTAGGGCAATCCTACCGCGCACTCGGTCAAACCGCAGACGCCGACCGCGAGCTGCGTCAAGCCGCCGACCTCAATCGCAAACCGACAAAGCCCTGAAGCCATCCTTGCGGCGCTCTCACTGCGCGCTGGCCGCCTGGTATAGCTGATTCCGCGGCTGCAGCCTCGCCGCTTCCTGGAATTGCGAGCGCGCTTCGTCCATCTTTCCTACGCCCTTCAGCGCGGAACCAAGCAGATAATGCGCTTCCGCATCGTCGGGATCGCTTTGCACGTATTTTGTCAGCGGATCGACCGCTTCACCAGGTTGATTGGCCGAAACGTAGCAGAAGCCCAGCATCTTTTCCACGTACGTCACTTCCTGGTTGAGCTGCGACGACTGCTTCAGGATCGGAATGGCTTCCTCATATTTGCCGGTGCGCGCCAGCGTCAGCCCGAGCAGCATGATCGTGCCCTGGTGTGCCGGAAAAATCCGCAGCGATTCTCGCAATTCAGGGATGGCCGCCTCATTCTGCCCTTCGTTGCTGAGCACATACCCGAGCAGCCCGTGCCCGTCCGCATTGCCCGGCCATAGCCGCAAAGACTCGCGCAATTCTTTCTCCGCGGCTTTCCAATCGTGGCTCACCAGTTGGCACGACGCGGCGGCATAGTGCAGCGAAGCGGAATCGGGTGCCAGTTCGATTGCGGCTTTCAACTCAGGCTCTGCCTCGCTGCATTGCTTGTTGCGAATCAGCTCAGCCACTCCCGAGAAATGATCAAACGCCTGCTTGCGTTTTGCCGGCGTGGGTTTGCCTTGCACTGGCGTCGCGAGATCGAGCGCATCCCGAACGGCTTCGAACGGATAGTAGCGGAGGAACGCGTCATCGGGTTCGAATTCCAGCTTGCGATAGCGGATCACTTCCGCGGCGTAGGGCGGGAATGGGCCTGCGGCAAGGAACGCGAAAAGTTCCAGCCTGTCGAAGGGGCCCACGTGGACCGGCTGCGCCGCGCCGCCAGACTTCGCAGTGCTGGAGTGCTGTGCCGAGGGTTTCTGCGCTTGACCTGCCACAGGCGGTGGCAATAAGAGCAGTGCGACAGGAATTATACGCAGCAGTTTCATCGAAGCGCTTGCCTGATAGATTCCCACGATAACATCATGAAACGCCAGTGCTTGTGACCACCGTCAAGGATGCTCTGAAGGGAAGATGCAGGTTCCAAAGAATTACCGACTGCTGCAACCTTTTCTCCGCGCTTGGATCGAATGAAAGGTCTCTGGAGGGCACATCGTGAAACACCTAACACGCCTCGCTCTCGGTTTGTTCGTGCTGTTCTGTTGGAGTATCTGGCTACCGCGCGGGGGCAGCAAGCCGGAAACCAAGGCCACGCCCGTACTCGTGGAATTGTTCACCTCGGAGGGATGCTCGAGTTGTCCTCCGGCAGATGACTTTCTGGCGCGGCTCAATCATGAGCAGCCGCTCGGAGGAATCACCGTCATCGGCGTTGAAGAGCACGTGGATTATTGGAATCACGACGGATGGATCGACCCCTATTCTTCGCCGGAGTGGACTTCACGCCAGGTGGCCTACGTCGACCGTCTGAAAGAAAACACTGCCTACACGCCTCAGGCCGTGATTGACGGCCAGCGTTCCGTCGTCGGCGTCCGCGAGCGCGAACTTCTGAACTCGATACAGGAAAGCGCGCGGCAGACGCAAGCGGAAATGGAAGCGAACCTTGAGGCGCCCGCGGCTGATGGGACGCTGAAAGTCCATGTGCGCGCCACAAAACTGCAGCCGTCCGCAAACGATTCCGTGGAAATCTGGCTCGCGATCGCAGAGAAAAATTTGGCATCCCAGGTGAACAAAGGCGAAAACGCGGGAAGGGAACTAAGCCACTCCGCGGTCCTGCGCTCCCTGAAAAAACTGGGAGTCGCGAGTGGGAACGGCGGCGCTACTTTTGACGGATCGACGCAGGCCAAGTTAAACCGCGACTGGAAACCCCAGAATATCGAGGCCATCGTTTTCGCCCAGGAGAGGAAGTCGCGGCGGATTCTGGGCGCCGCGGAAGCCCGCCCGGCGGCGGGGAGTGCTGCCGGGAAGTGAGGCGAGGCTCGAGGTAAAGCGGATCCGGGCCGACCGTCACATCGGGCCGTGATTGATTTCACAGACCCTTGTATCGCCAGTTTGGGACAGTGGGACAGCTTTGCACTCAAGGATGTGCCTATGTCCACCGCTACCTCCCCCAAGTTGGAGTCTCTCCGCACTCTGCCCACCGACGCCATTCGACAAATTCAGTGGGGCTTTGCCGACCGCTACGACCTGCAGATGCTGGTGCAGTCCGCCCGAGGGGTAGCCCGCGGTCCGGTCGCTCGCCTCGTCGCGCAAGGCGGCCGCAACTCGCACGAATGGACCCCTGCGAAGGCCGAGTTGCTGGAAGCGTTTGATCGCGTTGGGATTACCGCGGTGTTCATGGACCCCGAGCATGGCGGATTCCTGGCTGGGCCGAAGAACTTGGCGCTCGCCTTGGTGGCCTTCGAACTGGCCTGGGTGGATGGCGGTGCCGCTACCGCCAGCCTCGCGGGATGCCTGGCGCTCGCTCCCATTCATGAACGCGGAACCTCGCAACAGGTCGAACATTATATGAAGCTGGCGGCTCCTCCTCAGCCGGGGGAAGGCCGCAAGCCGTGGCGCGGCGCGTTTTGCCTTACCGAACCGATCCCCTATGTCGGTGTCGATACCGGAATGCTCGACGGAAAGGTGCGCGTCGTGGACTGGAAAGATGGCCGAGAGCCGACCCTGCAGGTCGAGAAGCGCGGCCGCTTCATCACCAACATTGGCTTCGCTAACTTCGTGACCGCGGCAGTGGATTCCGACGACGTGCGCATCAATGGGAGCTGCATGGTCATCCTCGAAGAAACCGATCCGGGCATCTTCGACCGCGGCACCGCCACCAAAAAGTTGGTGCACCGGCTCTCTTCCACCGGCGACCCGATCTTCAATTTGAAAATCCCGGCCAGCCGCATCGTCGGAGGCTACGAAGTCAAGGATGGCTGCATCGTTCCGAACTTCAGTCACAGTGAAGTGATTGAAGCCGTGTTCCGCCGCACGCGTGTGACCGTTGGCGTGATGACCGCGGCGAAATTGTTGTCGGCCGTCGAGCCCGTGATCCGCTACCAGCGCGGCAGATTCCGCGGCGCGGCCAAAGCTACGCCCGGTTCCGTGCGCTACGAAATGGGCTTGCAAGCCCGCGAAGATGCGCTGCACCGCCTGGTGGATGTTTGGGCCACCGGTGAAGCCAGCGCGTCCCTGGCATTCGCCGCTGCGCGTACCTTCGATGACCTCGATCCACTCGAGCGCGAAATTGATGCCCTGCTCACCGAACGTGGCCTGACTGGCGCGCGCGCAAAAGCAAAATTGTTTAAGCAGGTTTCCGATGAAGCCATTGCCCTTCTCAAGCTGCCCATCGGCGATCCTGGCCGCGAGCGCCTGAAGGACGACCCGCTCTATCGATTCGTTCTGCTGGATTGCGTGGCGGACATACTCTGCCCCGCGGCGAAACTCTGGAACACCGGCTGTGGCACGCAAATGATGCGCGAAGCCGTCAGCCTCATGGGCGGCTATGGCATCACCGAAGATTGCCCGGGCTTCCTCGGCAACAAGTGGATGGACGCGCAGCTCGAAGCGACCTATGAAGGCCCGGAAGCCGTGCAGCGCCGGCAGCTTTCCGTCACCATGACGAACACGCTGTTCCTGGAGCAGTTCCGCAGCTGGGTGCGGGAGATGCGCAAGATTGCCTCGGATCATCCGGGCACGGGTGCCTGCACGCTGGCCACTGCGATGACCATGTGGCTCTGGACGCTCGAGCGGTTGCAGCACAGCACCGACGCCGAGGGCGGCAAGCTGTATCAGAGCGCGCGGCAGGGCGTGACCTTTGCGCTGGCCGATGCTTTGTGCTGGCTGCTTGCGGCTCGTTGCCAGATTCTCGATCTCCTCGAACTGGAACGCCGCGGCGGTCAGGATGCCTCCGTCGCGGAAGGCCTGGCTGGCACGCTGAATTTCTTCGGTGATTTGTGCCACGTGCAGACCGCCCGCGCCAGTGGCGAAGCGGCCCGCATCTGCGCCGAATTGGTTTTCGGATACAACCGCCATCCGGCGTGGGATGAAGCCGGCTATCGCGGCTGCTTCCGGCAAGACGAACTGGACGAACTGGAAGGCCTGGTTCCCGGAATTGCCGCGTGCGCCACAGACGTGATCGCGAACGATGGCAGCCATCCCGTGAAAGCCGGGCCGTGCGCCAAGTGCAATGGCGCCGAACAATTCCTCACGCTGCACAGTAAGCTCGACACGTGCCTGACCGGCGCGCGCGTAGCCAAAGACCGCGCCGCCGAAGCAATCTCCAAAATGATGATTCCGGAAGTGCTGGATTATCCGGCATGAACTCTGCTGTCCCTGAAACGAAAAACGAAGTCCAGCGAGAGCGCATGGACGTCGATATCGCCTGCGTGGGATTTGGTCCGGCGATGGGCGGCTTCCTCACCACGCTCTCGCGGCGTCTGGTGAACCAAGACGGCACGCCTGCCTTCGAAAGCAGCTGTGTGCCAGGCTTGCCGCTGCAGGTAATTTGCTACGAACGCGCCGAAGGCTTGGGATTCGGCGTGTCGGGCGCGGTCACCCGCGGCCGAGGCATTCGAAGAAGTTTCCCCGGGCTCGACGTGACGCAAATCCCGATGGCCGCTTCGGTCAAGCACGAAAAACTGATATACCTGCTCGATCCTATTGGCGCAAGCCGCCGGCCCTTCGCCTTGCGCGCCGCCGATCGACTGATTCGCTTCACCGGACGCCTCGCGCGTTTGCGTCACGAAGCGGTCGAATTGCCGCTCATCCCGCGCTTCATGAACAAGGATGACGGCTTCGTGATTTCGCTCGGCCAATTCAACCAGTGGGTTGGCGAGCAACTCACGGCCTCCGGCCTGGTGCAAATCTGGCCGGGTAGTCCTGTCAGCGCGCCATTGATCGAAGATCACTCCGTCGCCGGAGTGCGCCTCGCCGATCAAGGAACCAATCTGCAAGGCGAACCGGAAGCCGGATTCATGCCCGGCATGGACATTCACGCGGCACTTACCGTGGTCGGCGACGGGCCGGTCGGCTCGGTTGGCCGCCAGATCGACGAAGCATTCGGCATGCCCGCAGCTAACAGACACACCGAGTGGGCCCTGGGCATGAAGCTGGTCGTCGAGCTACCGAAAGACACCCAACTGGAAGCCGGCACCGTCATTCACACGCTTGGTTTTCCTGAGCCAGAAATTTTCGGATTCCTCTACGTGCATCCCGAAGGACTCGCATCGGTCGGAATCTTCATCCCCTCCTGGATGAAGACGCCGGTGCGCACCGCGTATCGCTACCTTCAGCATTTCGCCATGCATCCTTATCTGTGGCGCCATCTCAAGGGCGGCACCCTGAAATCCTGGGGCGCCAAGTCGCTCCAGGAATCCGGCCGTCATGGCGAACCGTTTCTCGCTGGCAATGGCTACGCGCGCATCGGTGAAGGCTCGGGCAGCACCAATGTGCTCGCGGGCTCGGGCGTCGATGAAGCTTGGGCCACCGGCGTGCATCTCGCCGAAGCGGTCGTCGAATTGTTGCAGAAGAAGCTGCCGTTCACGCAGGAAAACCTGCAAAAGACCTACGTCCGGAGAAGGCGCAGCAGCTGGGTCGACGAAGGAGCGCTGATCGCGGCCGATTCACGCAACGGATTCCAGCGCGGCTTCCTCAGCGGCATCCTGGGTATGGCACTTGCCGGCTACTCCAAAGGCAACGTGGTGTTTCCTGCGCAGCCCGAGGAGTGTGGCGCTGGCTTGCCTCTCGAAACCGCGTATGAACAACGAATTCCCGCCGCCGAACTGGCCATGCTGAAAGAAAAAGCGGCCGCGCGCGGCCAGGCCCTGCACGACCTGGTGATGAACCGCTGCGGCTGGCCCGAGATTCCCTACGACGGCAAGCTGCTGGTATCGCAACAGGACGTGCTCTTGATGGGTGGAGGTGTGCAAGCGCCGGCTGGCTACGCGAATCACGTGGTGTTTGTGCGGCCGGACGTGTGCCGCAATTGCGAACCGAAATTGTGCGTGGAAATGTGTTCGGGCCAGGCCATCTCGCGCGGCGAAGCGGGAGTTCCCGCGTTCGACCGTGAGAAGTGCATCTTCTGCGGCGCGTGCCTCTGGAATTGCACGGCCACCATCGAGGGTGGCCGCAAAAATGTGGAATTCCGCGCTGGGGCGGGCGGTCTGCACTCCGCGATGAATTGAAATTCTGAAAGCTGGGGAGCGTTCGAATATGAGCACGGGATATCACATTATGGTTTGCGCGGGAATTGTGCCCGATCCCTTGCAAACGCTGGAACCGGTGGAAACGCCCGCCGGCCCAGGCTTGAAAAACGAAATGATGCTGCCGGCGGTGCTCGATCCTTGGGCCTCGCACGCGCTCTACGAAGCCGCAAATCTGGCCGCGAAGGTTGCGGGCAGTAAAGTCTGGCTTGTTTCGCTCGGGCCTAAAGCGAAGCTGCAGCAGGTGATGATGACCATCGCGCAAAAGGTCAGCTTCGAACTGGTTGCCATCGATGCACCCGGCGGCGCATTCACCGATGCCCATGCCGTGGCCGAAGTCCTATCGGGTGCGATTCAGAAAATCGCCGGACTCGATCGGTCGCGGTTGCTACTCTTCGGCGGATGGGAATCCGCGTCGCGTGGCGCTGGCGTTACCATGCAATTGATCGCGGAGCGCCTTGGCATCACGGATCAATTTCAAGGCGTGGACCAGTTGACCGCGCAAGCCGGCGGCTCGTTCGAAGTGCTGGAGCGCATCGAAGGCGGCCGCCACCAGGTTTCCGTTTGTGCCGGACCGCCGGCGCTGCTCGGTTGGGCCACCGGCAGTTTGCCCGAGCCACGCAATAGTCCCCAGATCGGCATGGCCAATATGCGCACCGTCATGCCGGCTTTGCAGAAAGCCGAAGCCGCTAAGCTGGACTCCGGCAGTTTGCGATACCGCAGCGTGCGTCCACCCCAGCAGCAGCGGCAAACCCGCATCGTCAAAGACAGGCCGGCCAAGGAAATCGCGAAAGAAATTGTCGAATGGATCGGCGCCGAGGGGCAGAGGTGACGCGATGACCAAGAGCATTCTATTTCTGGCGCATGTCGATGAGAACGGGGAGTCCCTGCCAAAGTCGGCCTATGAAGTGCTCGGCGCAGCCCTGGCCCTGGCGGGCAAGACACAAGCAACGCTCATCGTCGGCCTAATCGGAGGCGAAATCGCCGCCGCCGCCGATACCATTACACGTTGTGGCGCGGCAAAGATTCTCGCCGTGTCTGGCCCGGAGTTTGCCTCACCGCGATTCGCAAGTGACGCCGCCGCTGCCGAAGCATTGTGCCGTGCAGCCGGCGCCGAACTAATTCTGGCTCCCGCAACCTCGCGCTTCCAGCGTGCTTTGCCGGCGCTGGCGCACCGTCTATCAGGTCGCGTGGATACCCACGTGAGCTCGCTGGCCCTCGTCGATGGAGCGGTGTGCGCGACGCGCTGGTTCTATCGCCAGCGCCTCGAAGGCCAGATTCAGCGCGATGAACGTCCTTGGCTGCTGCTGATGGACGCGGGTTGCCATGAACCCTGGAATGGCGCTCCTGGAACCGCCACCGTCGAGCAAATTGCCGTATTGTTGCCAGAAACTGCGCAGCGCTCCAAAGTTGTTGGCATTCGTTCGCCGAAGACCGACGCCCAGACCATTCGCCCAGAGGCCGAACTGCTGTTTGTGGCGGGCGCCGGATGGACCAAGAAACAGGCTGACGGAAAGCCGCATCCGGAGGTAGCCGAAACATTGATCCTTGAGTTCCTGGCCGCTTCGAAGGCTTCGCTCGGCGGCAGCAAATCGCTCGTGGATCAGAGCGGCGAAAATCAAGCCGTGCTCGGTTTCATGACGCATCTGAATCAGGTCGGCCAGACCGGCGCCACGCCACGCCATCCGAAAGGACTTTCGACCTGCTGCCACGGCGAGGAGCCTCACGTGGTGGGTTGGCGGTTTATCAACGAGCGCCGCGCCATCAATCTCGACCCCAATTGCGGCTGGGCTCGCGGCAAGGCGGACGTTGTGTACGTCGCCGACGCGTTCGAAGTGATGAAGGAAGTAAACGCACTGCTGAGAGTGCCTGCTGACGCGAAACTCGCCACGGCGAGCGATTAATTCACCTTCCTGCGCAACGGAAGCAAGAGTCGGTACAATGGGTGTGGGGGTGTGCGCAGCGACGTGAAGAAACCGAGTGTATTGCTGACCAACGACGATGGCTACCAGGCCGCGGGATTGCGCGCGCTGGCGGACGAACTGAAAGATTGGGCTCACGTGCAGATAGTCGCGCCAAGCTGGGAGCGCAGCGGCGCGGCGCAATCGCTCACCTTGCGGCAGCCCATTGTCTGTCATCGCGTCGACCACAATGTGTGGGCAGTGGATGGCACACCCGCTGATTGCGTGATCGTGGCCCTGCACAAGCTGCTGAATGAGAGGCCGGACCTGGTCATTTCCGGTATCAATCACGGCGCGAATCTTGGTGAGAACGTCTACTACTCCGGC
>Ga0335076_10004633_pt1 | contig 13915 bp, 10 predicted proteins | sample Lox_Sample_25_FD_206717 | JGI IMG/M metagenome (GOLD analysis project Ga0335076, IMG submission 206717) | Soil microbial communities from Loxahatchee National Wildlife Refuge, Florida, United States - Lox_Sample_2.5 | ecosystem: Environmental > Terrestrial > Soil > Wetlands | place: USA... | reverse complement strand
AACTCGATGCTGAGCGCGGTGTGCGTTGTGTGATCCTTACAGCCGCCGGCGAACGTGCATTCTGCGTCGGCGCCGATATCAACGCATGGTCGGCGCTTGAGCCCCTGGACATGTGGCGCCTCTGGACCAAGCGCGGGCATCAGGTGTTCGAGCAATGGGCACGGCTGCGTCAACCTGTGATCGCGGCGATCAACGGGCACGCCCTGGGTGGTGGGCTTGAACTCGCTGCCGCTGCAGACCTGCGTGTTGCTTCGACCTCGGCTCAGTTCGGCCTGCCCGAGGCATCCATTGCCACCTGCCCGGGGTGGTCGGGGACGCAACGACTTACGGATCTGCTCGGAGCCGCCCGCGTCAAGTACCTAGCCCTGACCGGACGGCGGATCTCGGGCGAGGAAGCCTGGCGTATGGGCCTCGTGAACGAGTTGGCGGGCGACGAGGGCGTGACGCAAACGGCTTTGCGCCTCGCGCGCGACATCTGCGCATTGGCGCCAGTCTCGGTGCAGCTGACGAAGCAGCTTATCGATGCGTCCGACGGTGCCGGTCTTGCATACGCACTGGAAGGGATGGCCGGGGCGCTCGCGGGCTGTACGCAGGACGCGCGCGAAGGTCTCGCGAGTTTCCGCGAGCGTCGCGCGGCGAGCTATCGAGGAGAGTGACAAGGCTTCGTGAGAAGGCGATAGCAGCACAACGGAGCTGTTCCGGACGCCCGGTCAAGGCCGGGTACATGCAACAACATGAGAGGAGGAGTGTGATGCGAACCAAGACTATCGCCGCCGTTGTGGCGGCGGCATTCAGCGTGACCGGCGTGACGGCAAACGCGCAACAGGTCGTGGAGGTGGTGCACTGGTGGACCTCGGGTGGCGAGGCGGCTGCGCTGAACGTGCTCAAAGAGGACATGCAGAAGCGCGGCTACGGTTGGAAGGACAGCCCGGTAGCCGGCGGTGGCGGCGACCAGGCTCGCACGGTTCTGCGCGCCCGCGTTGCCGCAGGCAATCCGCCCGAAGCCATGCAGATGCTGGGCTTCATCATCACCGACTATGCCGAAGAGGGTCTGCTGGGCGATCTCACGCCGATCGCAACCAAGGAAGGCTGGGCCAACGTGGTCCCTGCGCCGTTGCAGAAATTCGATCAGTACAAAGGTCACTGGGTCGCTGCGCCGGTCAACATTCATCGGACCAACTGGATCTGGGCCAACAAAAAGATCTTCGACGAGCTGAAGATCACGCCGCCGAAAACCTTCGATGAGCTGCTCGCTGCGGCTGAGAAGATTCGCAAGGCTGGCTACATTCCGCTCGCGCACGGCGGCCAGCCGTGGCAGGAGGCAACGATTTTCGACAGTGCCGTGATGTCGGCCGGCGGTCCAGAGTTCTACCGTAAGGCGCTAATTGAACTGGACCCGAACGCGTTGGGTAGCAAGACCATGGAGAAGGCTTTCGAACAGATGCACAAGCTGCGTGGCCTCGTCGACCCGAACTTTCCAGGCCGTGACTGGAATCTAGCCACCGCCATGGTTATCAACGGTAAGGCGGGAATGCAGATCATGGGAGACTGGGCGAAAGGCGAGTTCCTCAAGGCCGGCAAGAAGCCCGGAGTGGATTTCCTGTGCTTCCAGTATCCGGGCACCGAGGGCGACTTCTCCTTCAACTCCGACGCCTTCGCGATGTTCAAGGTCGGCAAGGGGCAGGAGGCCGGGCAGCTCGCTCTTGCCAGTGCGATCATGGACAAGAACTTTCAGGAGCAATTCAATTTGAAGAAGGGCTCCATACCGGCGCGCATGGACATCTCCGACGCGAACTTCGATGCCTGCGGCAAGAAATCCATGGCGGATCTGAAGATCGCACTGAAGAACAACGCCATGGTGGGCAGCTTCGCGCATGGCCACGCCGTGCCCGAGTCGATCAAAGGCGCGATGATCGACGTGGTGACGAAGTTCTTCAACTCCGGCAAGGACCCGGCCGACGCGACGAAGCAACTCGTTGCGGCGGTAGCGGCGTCGAAGTAGCAGTATCCCGCCGCGGACCACCCCGGCGTCCCACGCCCCTCCTCCTCGAGCAGAACGGGAAGAAATTCCCCTCCTCTGCGGGGAGGCGTGGCGTCGAAGGCGACGGGGTGGCTAAGGCTGCTTCGAGCGTAGCGCGAATCAGAAAGAGGGACGATGGAATCGAGCATCAGCTCCGCGCCGGCCGCCTGGAGCGCCGCCAGCCGCTGGCTGCAGCGCAGCCTGCCCAAGCTCGTGCTCTCGCCGACCTTGATTGCCTCGCTCATCTTCGTCTACGGGTTCATTCTTTGGACCACTTATCTGTCGTTCACGCCGTCCAAGGGTTACCCGATTCATGAGTTGGTCGGCTTTCTGCAGTATGTGCGGGTGTGGAATCACCCCCGCTGGCAGGTGGCGATTCACAACCTCGCAGTGTTCGGAATTCTGTATGTGGTCCTTTGCATGGTGCTTGGCCTGCTGCTGGCCATTCTTCTCGACCAGCGCATTCGCCAGGAAGGGGCGTTGCGCGCGATTTATCTTTACCCGCTGGCGCTCTCCTTCATCGTCACCGGCACCGCGTGGAAGTGGATGCTCAATCCGGGCCTGGGCATCGAGAAGCTCGTGCAAGGGTGGGGCTTCCAGAATTTCAAGTTCGACTGGATCGTCAGCGAAGAGATGGCGATCTACTGCGTCGTGATGGCCGGCGTATGGCAGGCAACCGGTTTCGTGATGGCGATGTTCCTGGCTGGCCTGCGTGGCATCGACCAGGACCTCGTCAAAGCAGCGTCGCTCGACGGGGCATCGCTGCCCAGGATTTACTGGCGCATCATCATTCCACAATTGCGGCCCGTGTTCATGGGCGCGCTCATCATTCTTGGGCATCTGGCCATCAAGAGCTACGAGCTGGTGGTAGCACTGACCGGCGGTGGCCCCGGCTACGCGACGGAGCTGCCCTCGACGTTCATGTACACGCATACGTTCACGCGCAATCAACTCGGCATGGGCGCGGCAAGCGCCGTGATGATGCTGCTTACGATCGTGGCCATCATGGTGCCGTATCTGTATTCCGAAATGCGCGGTGCGCGGAAGCGGTCGCACTAGAGCTGGACGCAGAGCAATGGCGCAAAAATGGGATTCGCCGCAGATGGTCAGAGGGACCAGCGCTCACTGGTCCCGCTTCATCATCTACGGGCTGCTGTTGTTCTTCGCGGCGATCTATATGCTGCCCCTGGTCGTGATGCTGCTCACTTCGGTCAAGCCGCTGCCCGAAATCTACTCGGGCAGCATCATCGCCCTGCCTCACGAATGGACCCTGAAGCCATGGATCGACGCCTGGGGGGAGACTTGTGTCGGCTTGAGCTGCCATGGCATCAAGGGCTACTTCTGGAATTCGACCAAGATGACCGTGGCCGCGGTGATCATTTCTACCGCTATCGGAATGCTCAACGGCTACGTGCTCACGAAATGGCGCTTCAAGGGCGCGGACCTGCTCTTCGGTTTGATCCTGTTCGGCTGCTTCATTCCGTTTCAGATCGTGCTCATTCCCATGGCGACGCTGCTCGGCAAGCTGGGGATTGCTTCTTCCACTCCCGGCCTGGTGCTCGTGCACGTGATATACGGACTGGCATTCACCACGCTGTACTTTCGTAACTACTACGTGGCGTTCCCCGACGAGCTGATCCGCGCGGCCATGATCGACGGTGCGAAATTCTTTTCCATCTTCTTCCGCATTCTGGTGCCCAACTCCGCACCCATCGTGGTGGTGACGGTGATCTGGCAGTTCACCAACATCTGGAACGATTTCCTGTTCGGCGCTTCGTTCTCGACCGGAGAGAGCGCGCCGATGACGGTGGCGCTGAACAACGTCGTGAACACCTCCACCGGGGAACGGGAATACAACGTCCATATGGCGGCCGCGGTGATCGCGGCGTTGCCCACACTGCTCGTCTACATCGTCGGCGGGCGCTACTTCGTGCGCGGACTGATGACCGGGTCGGTGAAGGGTTGAAGAGGGAAGACGCGCGATGGCATCGCTAGAGCTGGTCAACATCCGCAAGCGCTATGGCGAGCTCGATATCCTGCAGGGGATCGACATCTCCGTGGACGCGGGCGAGCTCCTAGTTCTCGTCGGCCCTTCCGGCTGCGGAAAATCCACGCTGCTCAACATGATCGCCGGGTTGGACACGGTTTCCGCAGGCGAGATCCGCATCGGAGGCCGGCGCGTGAATGACCTGCATCCGAGCGAGCGGGATATCGCGATGGTGTTCCAGTCGTATGCGCTGTACCCGAATATGTCGGTAAAAGAGAACATCGCCTTCGGGATGGAGATGCGCAAAGTGCCCAAGCCAGAGCGAGAGCAGGCGGTAAAGGAAGTGTCCCGGACGCTGCAGATCGATCATCTGCTCGACCGCCGTCCTGCGCAGCTCTCAGGGGGGCAGCGCCAACGCGTCGCGATGGGGCGTGCGCTGGTGCGCAAGCCGCGCATCTTCCTGTTCGACGAGCCCCTGTCGAATCTCGACGCGCAGCTGCGCGTGGATATGCGCACGGAGATCAAAAAGCTGCACCAGAGGCTGGGCGCAACCATCGTCTACGTCACCCACGATCAGATCGAGGCCATGACCCTGGCGACTCGCATCGCGGTGATGCGCGCGGGCGAGCTGCAGCAGCTCGGTTCGCCGGCGGAAATCTACAACCGACCGGCCAACACTTTCGTCGCGGGCTTCATGGGCTCGCCGCGCATGAATCTGATCCCGGGCACGCTGAAAAACGAGGGTAGCGGGTCGTATCTCGAGGTCGCCGCCGACGGCGCCGGGCCGGCGCGCATCCTCCTGCCTCACGTACCCGATGCGACGCGAGGTTATTTGGGGCGCGAGATCACGGCGGGCCTGCGTCCCGAAGCGATCAGCGACAAGCTCGATGGTGGCGGCTCCGGCAACCGGCCCGTGATCGAAGCGACGGTCGAAGTCACCGAACCTACGGGTCCCGACATCCTAGCGGTGCTTCTTCTGGGCGGGCGCGAGATCACAGCCCGGCTTCGGCCCGACAGCACGCTGAAGGCGGGAGAGCGCGGCCGTTTCGCTATCGACCTGTCCAAGCTGGTCTGGTTCGACCCTTCGACCGGCGCGCGGGTCGCGTGATGGATTGGGATGTCGTCATCATCGGTTCGGGTGTCGGCGGCGGCTGCATCGCCCACAGCTTGGCCGACACCGGTGCGCGCATCTTGATTCTGGAGCGCGGAGAGCGCCTGCCGCGCGAGCCGCAGAACTGGGACCCTGAAGCCGTCTTCGTCGAGAACCGCTACCGCACCGCCGAAACTTGGTACGACGGCGCCGGTAACCCGTTCCGTCCCGGACAGTTCTACTATGTCGGCGGTCACACCAAGGTCTATGGCACGGCGATGTTTCGCTTCCGCGAGCGGGATTTCGATGGCATCGAGCATGCGGAAGGGGCGACGGTCCCCTGGCCAATACGCTATGCAGAGTTGGAACCCTGGTACGCGCAAGCCGAGCGCGTGTTCGGCGTACACGGAAAGGCCGGGGACGATCCGACCGAGCCGGCCCGCTCGACCCCCTTTCCGCATCCACCGATCCCGCACGAACCAATCATTGGCGAGGTGTTCCAGCGCATGCAATCGCGCGGCCTCCATCCGGCGCACATGCCGGCGGCGATCGACCTTCATCCCGGCGGCACTTGCATTCGCTGCGGCACCTGCGACGCGTTCCCGTGCAAGATCGGCGCGAAGGGCGACGCAGAGACGCGGCTCATCGACCCGTCGCTCAAATACCCCAACGTGAAACTGCAGACCGGGAGCCTCGTAACGCGTCTGCTTACCGACGAGCGGGGCAAGCGCATTGTTGCCGTAGAAATTACGCGCGGTGGCGAGACGCAGACGATTGGCGCCCGCTTGTTCGTGCTGTCAGCCGGCGCCATCAACAGCGCGGCGGTACTGCTGCGCTCGGCCGATTCCAAGAATCCCAAAGGTGTTGCCAATTCCTCCGGCATGGTAGGCCGCTATTACATGAACCACAACTGCACCGCGATCCTCGCAGTGACGCCGTGGCGCGTGAACCAAACGCGCTATCCGAAGACCCTCACGCTCAACGATTATTATTTTGGCGGTGACGCCAGCGCTCGACCCCTCGGCAATCTTCAACTGCTCGGCAAGATCGAGGAGCCCATGTTGCGCGGCGCGCTGCCCAGGGCACCGAAATGGTCGCGTTCGTGGCTCGCCCGTCACAGCGTCGACTGGTACGTCATGTCCGAGGATCTGGCGCAAGTCGACAGCAGTGTTACGCCGCGCAGCGATGGCGCGATCCAGCTCAACTGGAAGCGCAGCAATCTACGCGCGCATCAGCGCTGGGTCGAACTGGCGAAGAGGCTGCTCAAGGACGTGGGCTTCCCGATCGTGCTGTCCAAGCCGTTCGGCACCGACACGCCGTCGCATCAATGCGGAACGGCTCGCTTCGGCACCGATCCGGGGACTTCAGTGCTCGATCCCCACTGTCGCGCCTGGGACCACGAGAACCTCTTTGTTGTCGATGCCAGCTTTTTTCCTTCCTCGGCTGCACTGAATCCCGCGCTGACCGTCGCCGCCCAGGCATTGCGCGTCGGCGCACATCTGAAATCACGACTCGATCAGTTCTGATCATGACTTCAAAACCGCATCGACCCGTTGCAATCGTCACCGGCGCACGCCGCGGCATCGGAGCTGCGATAGCGGTGAGCCTAGCCGGCGGCGGGTTCGATGTCGCCGTCACTGATGTCGCCGAGGATGGCGTGGACGCGACGCTGAATGCAATCACTGCGGCCGGCGGTCAAGCACGTTTTATCCGCAGCGATATCGCGGATGTCGGGGATCACGCACGCGTGGCAGAGGAGCTGTTCGCCTGGCGAGGCGCGATCGACTGTCTTGTGAACAACGCCGGAATCTCCGCTCCCAGGCGGGGCGATCTGTTGGAGCTTGTCCCCGAGGCATTCGATCGGGTGTTGAACGTGAATCTACGCGGCGCGTTTTTCTTCACGCAGAGCATCGCGAAACGCATGCTTGCGGCGCCCTCGGTCGGGCCGAGGTCGATCATCACCATCTCTTCAGTGAATGCCGAGCTTGCCTCGCCCGAGCGCGGAGAGTACTCCATCTCCAAAGCGGGGCTCGCCATGCTCACCAAACTCTTTGCGCTGCGATTGGCAGGGGACGGTATCGCTGTGTTCGAAGTGCGTCCAGGCGTGATCCGCACATCCATGACACAGGTCGTGGCCGAGAAATACGAGCGCCGCATCAACGAGGGGCTCGTGCCGATGGGGCGTTGGGGCACCCCGCAGGACGTAGGTGAAGCGGTGGCCGGCCTCGCCAGCGGTCGCTTCGCGTTTTCCACCGGCTCAGTGGTGCATGTGGACGGCGGGCTCGCCGTACCCCGGCTGTGACATGGCCACGGAAAGCTACGACTACATCATCGCCGGCGGCGGTTCCGCAGGCTGCGTGTTGGCCAATCGGCTGAGCGCGGATCCAAGCATCCGCGTCCTGTTGCTGGAAGCAGGCGGCTCCGATCGCCATCCTCTGTTTCACATGCCGGCCGGCTTCGCCAAGATGACCAAGGGCATCGGCTCGTGGGGCTGGCACACGGTGCCGCAGAAACAGCTCAAGGGGCGGATTCTTCGATTCACGCAGGCCAAGGTGATCGGCGGCGGGTCTTCGATCAATGCTCAGCTCTACACACGAGGAGCTCCCGCCGATTACGACGAGTGGGTGAGCGAAGAAGGCGCGGCGGGCTGGTCATACCGGGAAGTCTTGCCTTATTTCAAGCGCGCCGAAAACAATCAGCGCTTCGCGAACGAGTACCACGCCTACGGCGGGCCGCTGGGTGTTTCCAACCCGATCAGTCCGCTACCGATCTGCGAAGCTTTTTTTCAGGCGGGGCAGGAACTGGGCATTCCATTCAATCCCGACTTCAACGGCGCGCGGCAGGAAGGCCTGGGCTACTACCAACTCACACAGTTGGACGCGCGGCGCTCGTCGACTTCCACCGGATATCTGAGCCCGATCCGCAGTCGATCCAACCTGCACGTGATGCTGGAGACGCAGGTTCTACGTGTGCTCATCGAGGGGCGGCGCGCGGGTGGCGTCGAAATCGTGACCAGCAGCAACCGCGTGCCGCAGCTAGTCCGTGCGGATCGCGAGGTGATCGTTTCCTCGGGCGCTATCGGCTCGCCCAGGCTGCTGATGCAATCTGGCATTGGGCCAGCCGACCATCTGCGTGCGCTGGGAATCGAGGTGACCCGTGATCTTCCGGGCGTGGGGTCAAATCTCCAGGATCATCTCGACCTGTTCGTCATCGCCGAGTGCACCGGAGACCACACCTACGACAAGTACGGGAAGCCCCACTACGCCGCTTTGGCGGGAATTCAATATCTCTTGTTGCGCAACGGACCGGTCGCCTCGAGCCTGTTCGAGACCGGCGGCTTCTGGTACGCCGGCACGAACGGACCAATGCGCGCGCGCTCTCCAGACATCCAGTTTCACCTTGGTCTCGGATCCGGCATCGAGGCGGGCATGGCGAGAATACGCAACGCGGGGGTGACGTTGAACAGCGCGTATCTGCGACCGCGGTCTCGCGGTTCGGTCCGCTTGGTCAGCCGAGATCCAGCTGCAGCGCCGTTGATCGATCCGAACTACTGGTCCGATCCGCAAGACAAGCCTCTGGCGATTGCGGGCTTACGATTGGCGCGCGCGATAATGAGTCAGCCAGCGCTGAAGCGGTTCGTGCAAACGGAAGTCCTGCCAGGCGTGGGACTGAAGACCGATGAGGAGCTGTCCGACTATGCTTGCGCGCATGCGAAGACCGATCATCATCCGGTGGGCACTTGCCGCATCGGTCCGGCAAACAATCCGATGAGCGTGGTGACGCCTGATCTGTGCGTCATCGGTCTGGAGGGTTTGCGTGTGGTCGACGCATCCGTCATGCCCCGAATTCCGTCCTGCAACACCAACGCGCCGACTATCATGGTGGCCGAGAAGGGCGCCGACCATATACTGGAGAAACTCTAAAAGGGTACCGCCATGCTGCAGCTGATCTTGCCGCAATCCGACGCCAAACTGACCCGGTACACGCTTGCGCATGAGGTCTCGCCGTTCGCAGCCGTCGCGCCGGGGCCGTTCAACCGGACTGCCTACGCGGCTGTCCACGTCGTCGCGAACCCGCGGCAACCCAGCGATCCGTGGGATGGCCCCACCCCGATCGACTGGGACGCGACGCTGCGTTTCCGCGAGCACCTCTGGCGGCTCGGTTTCAAAGTGGCGGAGGCAATGGACACCTCCCAGCGCGGGATGGGCTTGGACTGGAGCACAGCGCGCGAATTGATTCGCCGCAGCGTAGCGCACGCGCGGACGATCCCAGGGGCTGATCTCGCTTGCGGGGTGGGTACCGATCAACTGGCCTGGAACGACCGCACGTCTTTGCGCGACGTCGTGGCAGCGTACAGCGAGCAGATCGAGACGGTCGAGGCGGCAGGCGGACGCATCATCCTCATGGCAAGCCGCGCGCTGGCGGCCATCGGCCACGGTCCCGACGACTATCGCGAAGTGTATTCGACACTCCTCCGGCAATGCAGGCAGAAGGTGATTCTCCACTGGCTGGGCGAGATGTTCGACCCGGCGCTGAAGGGCTACTGGGGGAGCGCCGACCTCAACCAGGCGACAGAGACCGCGCTGGGGATCAGTCGTGATCACGCCGAGAAGATTGACGGCATCAAGGTGTCGCTGCTGGACGCACAACGAGAGCTCGACCTGCGACGCCGTCTGCCACCCGAGGTCAAGATGTTCACCGGCGACGACTTCAACTACGGCGAGCTGATTGCGGGCGACGGCACGCACCATTCCCACGGTCTGCTGGGGATCTTCGATCCGATCGCTCCGATTGCCGCCAAGGCTCTCCAGGCACTCGCCAAAGGTGATGTCGGAGATTACCGTCGGATGCTCGATCCCACCGTGATCCTATCGCGCGAGATCTTCCGCGCTCCCACGCGCCACTACAAAGCCGGCGTTGTTTTCCTGGCCTGGCTGAATGGGCACCAGGATCACTTCACCATGGTCGGTGGGCTGCAGTCCGCACGCAGCGTGCTTCACTACGCGCGGGTGTTCGAGCTGGCGGATCGCTGCGGCGCGCTCACCGATCCGCCGCTCGCGGTCCATCGCATGCGGCAATTTCTATCAGTGAGCGCTGGCCTGGAGGCATAGCGTGAGCTATCCAAGCAGGGTCTGCATTGAAGAGAGACACTTGCCACCCCGTCCCACTCACTCCTCAAGTTGCACTCGGCTAGAGAGGAAGCCATCGAGAAGATGAAGGGACAGAACAAAGCGGCTCCTTAGTTCTTCCGGGTTTGCACATGCGCTGCCGTCGTTGATCTGAACCTTCATGCTTCTGTCCTGGGTTCACGAGGGGCGCGACCGCGGTCCATCGTGTTCGGCGTCAACAGGTGGACGCAGATCGGAGTATTCTGCTCAGCGCCGAAAATCGCGTGAAAGTCCTCTACGGCAACGCGCAGAGTGCTCTGCAGCTCTGATACCCGGGCCCTTCGAGAAGCCATGTCAGTTCGCCGCCTCGTCGTCATCGTCCTTTGCGCCGCGGCAACCCTGCTCGTCGCGGTCGTGCTTTACCTCGCTTTCGGCAATCTGAGCCAGCACAAGGGCCGCATCGAGGCCCTCGTCACCGACCTGCTCGGGCGACCTTTCGCGATCGACGGGGCGTTCGAGCTCCAAGTGCTGCCCTCGATCTCGGTCGTTGCCGAGCGTGTCAGGCTGGGAAACGCGGACTGGGGTTCGCAGCCGCAAATGGTCGAGATCGGGCGCGTGTCGGTGCAAATCGGCCTTTGGTCGCTGGTATCGGGACCCGTCGATGTCCGCTCGTTCGAGCTGAGCGATGTCTCGGTCCTGCTCGAGACGAACGCCGACGGCAAAGGCAACTGGGTATTCGGCGAGACGCGTGCGCCCGCGCAAGTTGCGCAACAGTCCGCCGAGAGCCCTGCCGCGGTACCTCTCGTCATCGAGAGCGCCAAGCTCGGCAACGTGCGGATCACCTATCGCGAGCGAGGCAAGGCGGATCGGGTAGCGCGCATCGAGACGCTGAGCATCGGCCCGGGTTCCGACGGCCTGATCGCCATCTCCGGGAAAGGCAGCCTCAACGAGTTTCCGGCTGCGGTGAGCGGCGAGCTGGGCCCCCTCAATGCGCTCACCTCAGGGCGAGACATCCGCACAGCGATCCATGCTGCGGTGGGCGACCTCCAGCTCGATGTCAAAGGTGGCCTCGGCCGCCTCGATCCCTTGAAGGGAGCCGATCTCGCGGTGAAGGTCGCGCATCCGGATCTCGGCACGATGCTCAAGAAGCTCCAGCTGCCGGTTGTTTTGACTGGTCCTCTGATCGCCGACGCGCGGCTGACGGACGCAGGGGACCTCACCCGGCTCGAGCTCGCCGCCAAGCTGGGCGACATCAAGGTCAAAGTTGAAGGCACGCTCCGCGCGCTCGGCCTGCCTGGATCGGATCTCCGGCTCGAAGCATCGGTAGCGGATGCCGCCCGCCTGGCCGCGGCATTCGGCGTGACCGGTTTGCCGACCGGGGTCCTCGAGATCGACGGCCGCTTTGCGTCCTCGCGCGCGGAAATCAAGCTCGACGGCGTGAGCGCGAAGTTCGCCGGCGCAAAGGCGCGGGTGAGCGGAATAGTCCGCCTGACCAGTGGACCGAGCACCGATCTGCGCTTCGAGCTCGCTGCCGAGAGTTTGAGCAGGCTGCGGAACGGGCTGCCCGAGATGCCTTTGGCCATGAGCGGCGACTACGCGGGCAGTCGCGACAAGCTCGAGGTGAAGAACATCAAGGGGCGAATCGGCGAGACGGAGATTTCGGGGTGGGTGTCGATAGTCGGGACCGGCAGCAAGCAGGTTGAAATCGAGCTCGCCTCGCCGCGTGTGGATCTCACACCGTTCCTCGCCCAGGGATCCGGCGCTAAGTCGGCAGACGACGCACATTCGAAACCGAAGCCGAAAAAAGCGGGGCACAGCTTTGTCTTCGACGACTCGCCGCTGCCTCTCGGCAAGCCGGTTCCTGGCGACGTCAGCCTGCATTTCACCTTGACCGAAGTCAGGTTCGGCACGGAAGTCTTACGAGACGTCGATGGCACGCTGCGCGTGGAGGGCGGCCGGCTGACGCTCGTGGGCAGCGTCCGCGACAGCCTCGAAGGCATTATCAGCGGCGCGGTCAAGCTCGCGCCCGCCGATGGCGGCGGCGCCGAACTCGGCATCAGCGTCTCTGCCAAGAACCTGCACCCCAGCCTCCCCGAGATCGAACCGAGGGATACGCCGCCGACGAATGTGGAGGCGACCCTCCGTACAAGAGGCGCCTCAGCACGGCAAATGGCATCGCTCGCCAATGGCCAGATCCTGGTGACGATGGGGCCGGGCAAGCTCAAGAGTGGTGTTATCGGCCTGGTTGGCGGTGCTCTGTTTCAAGAGCTCGCCAGTAAGCTGAACCCGTTCTCGGCAAAGGACCCCTACCTCCAGCTGGAATGTACCGTGGTATGGACCGATATCGTGGACGGCAAGGTGACGGTCAACCCCGTGCTCGTGCAGTCCGACAAGGTCACCATCGTCGCGGGCGGCAAGATCGACCTCGGCACCGAGACGCTCGCGTTCGAGTTCAATACCCGTCCGCGCACCGGCGTCGGTGTGAGTGCCGGGATGTTTACCAACCCGTTCATCGAGGTGGCGGGCACGCTGGCGAGCCCGAAGCTGACAGCAGGGAAGAAGGCGGTGCTGTCGGGCGCGGCCGCTGTGTTAACCGGCGGCCTGTCGCTGCTCGGGCAGGGAATGCTGGACCGCGCCAACGGAAGCAAAGACTTGTGCGGGGAGACGCTGGCCGAGGCCGCCGGGAAAGCCAAGTGAATCCGGACGTCGGTACGCTAGTGGTCGAGCGGCCTTGTTACGCCGGTGTCGCCCATGTATTGCGCGTGCGTGCAGATCATGGCCGTGGAGATCGGCACGCTCAAACAGCTTCTGCACGGTGCGGATGTCGTATCTGCCCCACGGAGGTGCGTGGCGAAAGAGTGCCGGAAGGAACGGGCAGCCAGCCGAGTGAACAGAATCAAGCCTTACGTGTTGCGGCCCGCGCCCTTCAGATAGCGCTGGAACTGGAACCTGTTTTCGAGCAGCGCGAGATCGGTCAGGTATCCCGACGGGCCCGCTGCTTCGACCTTCGCAACGATCGTCGTCAGCTCCTTCGCCGCCAGTGCACCGTCGAAGGCAAAAACGAACTCGTCGAGCGACTCGACCCTTGCGGTGCGCGGAACGCCCGCGGCGCGCGCGATACCCGCGATATCGCTGCCGGTCGCCGTCGCCGTCGGAAAGCCGCCGACGGACAGGAGGCTCTCGTTGTCGAAAACGACATGCACAAGGTTCTCGGGCCGGTACCGTGCAAGCGTCGTGAGTCCACCCAGGTTCATGAGCACCGAGCCGTCGCCATCGAGCACGATCACGGACAGTTCCGGACGCGACAGCGCGATGCCCAGCCCCATCGACGAGGCCAGCCCCATCGCGTGTTGCAGGTAGAAGAAGTTAGGGCAGTGGCCGATCGATTGAAGCTCGACGGCCACCGCCCCCATGATCGTGACGACGACACGGCCCACGAGCCTGTCGTAGACGGCGCGAAGCGCATCGAGCCTGGTCATGACTCCCACATCAGGTCGCGACACAGCAAGAGAGCGACCGGCTTGTTCGAGGCATAAGCCAGCGTCTGCGCGTCGGCAATTTGATGCGCTACTCGCGACGGCTGATCGAGTCGCTCGTGGGCGATGCGCAGCGCGCGCAGCACATCCTCGGTCACGCCGCCGCCCTCGGTTTGCCAGGGGTCGCGCTCACCGAAGGACCCGCGGTGGCTGATGAGCATCAGCAGCGGAATG
>Ga0335076_10004631_pt1 | contig 13919 bp, 15 predicted proteins | sample Lox_Sample_25_FD_206717 | JGI IMG/M metagenome (GOLD analysis project Ga0335076, IMG submission 206717) | Soil microbial communities from Loxahatchee National Wildlife Refuge, Florida, United States - Lox_Sample_2.5 | ecosystem: Environmental > Terrestrial > Soil > Wetlands | place: USA... | reverse complement strand
GTACGAAAGATTCGACAAGGAACATCATATCCGCGAAATCATGATCCAGGAAATCCACCAACGTTTTCCCGATATTGGATTGACTTATTCCATTGGTAATTTTCACCAAGTGAAACTGCGTTTACGGTAGGCGGACAAATCTCGTTCGATTGTTTCCCTACCGGGTGGGATAAGACCTATTGTCTCCGTCATGTCGAGAAGGACGGTTATAAGACAATACATTTTTTTGGAGACAAAACGTTCCAGGTATCAATAACGTCCTTTGCAGGCTGTGCTGATTTGAAGGGAGGAAATGATTACGAGATTTACACGGATAGCCGAGTCACTGGACATTCCGTAGATTCCCCGACGGACACCATGAGGATTATAAAAGAGTTGTTTTTCAATTGAAGTATAACTATGAATATGGATAGAAAGATGAGGCAACTGTTTCAGAAGAAGCGATATAGGGAAGAATTTAATTATATCTCCTCAACTTTGCCTTCAGATATTAAGCCACAAAAGCAATCGGATGTCACGAATTTACAATGCATCTCCAGAAACTCTCCAACTTGTTGAAAATAACTTTTTCTGACTGCGCTGATCCATCTAATTATACAAAGAGAACGTCCCAGTGTTGAGTTCCCTTTTGAACTGCCGAACACCATAGGTGGCCAACTTGACAGGATGGCAATATTCAAAATTGATTAACTCAGCTTCTTGAATGATGGATACGTCGTTATCCCAGTTCTCTTCTTCGACCAGTCCAATGTTCGGTAACCCCGAATACCAATGTCGAAGAAGGGGGGTGAAAAAGAATGAAATACCTCGGCTGGCTGATGTGCCTTTGGAACTGATCAAATATTCCCTCTCCAGTCGCCGGGAATTAGACAATCCTAGCGTTTCATCCTAAACTAACATAATGCGCTGAATGAACAAAGTGTTAGAAGGTCCATTATATGCGACAAACCATTGAGATGGTGTGGGGGCCGAAATACCGTACGGACCCGGAATCTCTGGTCTGACTGTTTCGTCCCAAATTTCACGAGGCCGGAAGTTAGTAACAATAAAGATCACACAGAAATCCAAATATCCCGAATGAGACTTTCACGCCTGACAATTTGCACACTGCGAGAGCAACTGCCATGTGAAAGGTTCGTTTCAGGAGAGCGGGGTGACCCGTCGACGGTTTAGGAAAACCGTGCAATCACGAAGGTGTTTTTCTTCGATATTCGGATCTTGGACTGACTTGTGTCGAGGACCTAACGGTACGAGGAATGTTGAGCCTAAATATCATATGAGAGAGCCGACTTGGGGAAATATTACACATCGACGTTTGGTTTCTGGACTGGTACCCGTGACAATGAAGTTTGAATCTGACATGTCAACTAATTGTTTCGACGGTAGCTTCTTTGAAAATGTCTTCTTCCCGGTCCGCGGGATCCAACATGGTGATAAAGGAATTCCTTGCATTTGATTCTCCATATATTTGACAAGGGAGGGATCTGACTTCATGGGACATTGAATCAGTGGGCATATAAGGGTAAATCTACGAAAGTTTCCATTTACTAGGATTATGCCAATAGATTGCTGCAACCTCTCGGCCTGTTGGCTATCTCATGGATATATCAATCAGCACCCTCGCTGCGCCCACAAGTCCGTTGATCGCAATATAACAGGAGGTTGTAGGATCATGAGAATTCTCGTATTTGATGCAACGCAACGAGAATGGATAAATTTTCTGGTAGGCCAAAATTCCATGATTCTTCAAGGTTTATTTGGGAGCAGGAGTCGAGGAGCTCTTGAAGAATATGACAGAAAATGTGATGTGGATTCGATTGTCAGGGAGCAGCTGTTTGTCGACAGACAATACGTCTTTGGTATTCAAAAGTCTTTGTCGAATTTGTCAAATTTTTCTGTTGAACAGATTGGTGAAGCAGGCACAACAATGGTCGGAAACGGACCAAATTGAAGGGGGGTTTTTCTTGGACATTAGCCTGTCTGAACATGAGCACCCATCCCAGGAATAGCTTTCCTGCCTTTTCAAAAACGGTCCGTCCAAAAGAAACGGAATTAATTATCTTGGAAAGGGGTCAGCGGTCGGCTGCTCAGTATTCGTCCCAAGTCAACGCTATCACTCGGTTTCACCACCTAATGGTCGATAAAACCTAGGCTAGGAAGAACACTGAATACCAGTTGTGAGATCAATGCAAAGATCGATTTTCGATGTACGATGAGATCTCGTCCCGCAGAACAGCGGCATTCCAGCTGGGAGTGGCGAGATATGTCCTCGTATCCGCTGACGAGAGAATCTCATAAATGCAAGGTTTCGGCCATAAAATCGGTAACATTCTATTGCTGGCACTATTTTGTTAAGAGTGGCATGCGGGAAGTATTGTCCGATATTTCGAAAAGTGAATGCAGAACAAGAACACGGATTGTAAATCTTTCCGTAGCAGAAGTGCTCAATACATAGGAGAATCTCGTCTGTGACGATTTCAATGGATGATAGTCGTAGTGACTTTCATTCGACAGCATCCTGTTTGCCTCTGTATCAAATTTCGAGTTGTTATTAACAAGCGATAATGAATGGTAAGTTCGTGAGAATGTTAAAGTTCACCTAAAAGGAGGATCCGAACGGGACCTCGATGGTCGGATAATATCTTCTCATCTCGTGACAATAGAGTCAATGGGACAAGAATTCCGCTAATAATTTTCGCTGCAAAGTTGAGATTGCGTGAACTAGCGTGTTTAAAATTGGAGGGAATAGACGGATCTCCCGATTTTCTGTTACGTGTCTTTGACTTAAGGACCAGATGAGAATATATCGGTCTTGGACATTGCAGCAGAGAATAGAATGTCCATGCCAATGCTGAAGCTGATAATTTGAAGGTCCCGGCTGAACTGTACTGCATAAGATGGGAAACAAATGAATTTTCGGAGCGGTGCGAATTTCCGTTGTGAAACAATCTAACGCGTTCTCCAAAGACGATAGGAATTGGAATCGTGTGTAAATACTTCTTCCGAATGTTTTGGATTGAAAGCGTGAATAAGAGCTGGACGCTTGGGCTGGAGCTGGATTCTCCCGCTGGATCTCATGCAAAGTGGGGCCTTGCTGCTGTGGCTTTGCGTGGGGAGGAAAGCTGGAATAGCTTGGCAACCTCATTTCCAATTTTCATTGCCGGAACTATCCAGGGGTGGGGGCACTGAGGCAATACGGCGGTGGTTTTCGCCTTCCGTATCCGGAGGAGGCCGGGATCCAACGTGGGAAAGGGTCCAGGAATAATTGATCAGATCAACGATTTAATCTCAGATAAGAACCATATTGCAATTAGAGAACAGATCTAGTCTACCATCCACTTCACCTTTTTTCAAGAATAAATAATTCCCAGAACATAACCGAATGATTGATACGGGGTATCGTATTTCTAACAGGGAGGAGGCTACTGCACTTTCTTTTCCAGAGGAACGCTCGCCGTCCTCCGCTTTTTCCTTGCTTTAACTAACTTTGGCGATTTCCGTCGTTCCAAATGATACCAATATAGGAGATATAATCCCGTCTCGCTTATTCCAACGACAGCAGCAAAAAATAAACTCCAAAGAACTCGCTTCAAGTCAGCACGAACAACTTCGACGTGGTACAGAGTAGTCAGGCGACGTTTTCATCCACATGAAAATAGCTACAAACACCGATACCATGGAAAACATTATATTGATGATTGCAGAAATCTGGTTCTTGACCATTTTGGCGTCGTCAGAGGAATAATCCTCCTCGGAGAAGAGAGACGGTTTTGGAGCAGGTTTGACGTTTGCAATCATATCGTTGTACTCTTTTTCCTCTAGTCTGCGTCGTAATTCTGCCATCCTCGCTTGGTATTCGGGGTTCTACCTGTTAGCGACAAAACAAGGAGCGCCATACGGGCTTTGGCTTCTCGATTGGAGGGATGTAGATTTGAGCCCCCTTAAGAAGTTGGCTCAGCGGAAGTTTGAGGGTTGATGCGATGTGAGCAAGTTGCAGGTGTTCGATCGACCCGGAATCTAGGAGAATGTATCCATCCTTATCCTCTGAAAGTTCTCTCCTGGTGTTATAGTCCCTGATTGCGTCCTGTATCTGGCGGGTAGCGACAAACCGCACCATTCTGGCGACTTTGCGGCACGCACGATCGGTCCACGCCCAGAGGCCGCCATTTTGATTTCGACTGCCTCCACAATCCGGCTCCAACGAGCGTTATCGTCATTTTCACACACAGGACCCCACCGGCGTGTGGTGCCCGGAAGCACAGAGAGACACACACAAAGCACAATGTACAAGTAATTAAGCTTAATCATAGCGTGGCATGGCATCCCCAGACGACAGCACCATAGAAGCATACTACCATGCCAGCCTCGAAGCATGCGCCCACGCATCTCAACTCGAAGGCGAGGCTCTCGTAACCGACGCCCTCACCGAATATCGAAGATCAATGGCGCTCATCGATACAATGCGTCATTTAGCCCGCGACACCCTCCGCGACACCGACGAAGCCTATTTCGCAGGGATCGATGATGTCGAGGGAATCTGTCGCGTGCGCATTGCGAAACTCGTAGGGGACCTCCCGCCCTCGCTCGCGTTTCCTCTGGACAGAGGACCACAGCGAAGGAAATCGAGTGATTCGGTGAATACCCTTGGACGTGGTGGTGGGCTGAGTAGGATGGGGAGTGTAGCGCCCCGAGAGGAGGTCGTGCCACCTGAACGATCGAGACGGACTCGTGTGGTGGAACGGACGAAGCCTTCGCGAAGTCCATCGCCAGAGAAAAAGGAAAAGCAGTCGATGCCCTTGAGCTTGCGAACACATGGGCCCCAGTTAAACCGTGCCCCATCCTCCGATAGTGCAAATGTCCCCGGTTCGACGGGTAGTTTGGCTGCTAGTCAGGCTGCTATTGAAGCGAGTCGGGCTGCGACCGTGGCCTGGCAGGGGAAAAAACTACCATCCGCTAATGGCGAACCGAAAAAGATTCGAAATGCGAATCCCACGTCATGTCGTGCGGGAAGCATCGATATTAATTCAGCGAAACGAACGAGTGTTGTTAGCGATTCCGGCTCCCTTCTCGATGTTCCGCTTATTGATTTCTCGGCGCCCGCGACGGGTATAAGCGCTTCGTCTGTTCACGAGTTTCAAACGTGGATGCCACTTTCTCCGACACCTACACCGCCTCCACAGTCACAGCTGTCGCAGTCTTCCCATGTTGAATCGGAGCAACCTATACCGCGGCGGAAACAGCAGCATCCTCCAAATAAATCTCTCGGACGATCGAATGCCCATGTCCGCCCTTCTAAACCTTCGAGACCTCCGCCTCCACCTGCCCGTCCTCGTTTCTCATCAGCACCTGACTTAACTGAAACCGTTCAAGGAATAACTGAGATCCCTCCCATTTCCGTATCAATATCAGAAGACATTTCCCTCGAAGAACTATCTCGAGAAGAAAAAGTGTTGAAAGAGATGAAGGGGGTCGACGAGACTCTGGCAAAAACAATATTGAATGAGATTGTAGTCAAAGGCGATGAAGTTCAATGGGATGATATAGGTTTGGGTCCCCCAGATCGATGGAGTGGTATTAACGTGATAGCTGGTCTTGAAGATGCCAAAACGTCATTGAAGGAGACTGTGATTTATCCATTCCTACGACCGGACCTATTCTCAGGACTCCGCGAACCAGCAAGAGGAATGCTCCTATTCGGGCCCCCGGGGACCGGAAAAGTACTCTACCATCCCACTTCCTCTAACAATAGACAATGCTAGCAAGAGCTGTCGCAACTCAAGCGAAATCAACCTTCTTCTCCGTCTCCGCTTCAACCCTGGTCTCCAAATACGTAAATGCCCCCAAACCCATGTCCAACCTTGAACCACATCTAACGCGGACATATAGCTCGGGGAATCCGAAAAACTCGTCCGAGCACTCTTCACGCTCGCCAAAGCCCTCTCCCCAAGCATCATATTCGTCGACGAAATAGACTCCCTCCTAACCTCCCGATCCGCAAGCGAAAACGAAAATGAAGCGTCCCGCCGTCTAAAAACAGAATTTCTCATCCAGTGGAGTAGTCTAGCTTCTGCTGCCGCTGCACGATCAACCACCGAGAGTCCTCGGGTTTTAGTGCTTGCCGCCACGAATTTACCGTGGGCGATTGATGATGCGGCCCGGCGACGGTTTGTATTACGGCAATATATCCCGTTGCCGGAGGCGGACACACGGAGGGTGCAGTTTAGAACGTTGTTGAGTAGGCAGCATCATACGCTGACAGACGAACAACTTGACCAACTCGTTTCAATGACAGATGGTCCTCTCTCTCCTCTGCGTTAAATATTTTGTTGCATTCGTTTGGAGGCTGACGTGGGTAGGATTCTCAGGATCGGATATCACAGCACTAACCAAGGACGCGGCGATGGGTCCCCTTCGATCTCTCGGGGAAGCGCTCCTAACAACGAAACGAGAAGAAATCAGACCGATCGGGTTTGATGATTTCGTCACGAGTCTACGGAAAATACGGCCAAGCGTTAGCAAAGAATCGTTAAAGGCATTTGAAAAGTGGAATGATGAATTTGGAAGTAAGGGATAGGAGTCCCGCGGCGGCGAACATTTGTATTTATGTGTGTGGGTAATATTTACGCCATTCTAGTTGTGGTAACTTCGAGCAGTCGCATGGCATTTTGCATTGGAGCAAACATAAGGGAACATGATGGCGTAGCAAAGGATGCGGCAAATATACGGGATAAGAAATTAAGACTTCATTATGAAAATTGGTAATATGTTCGATGTATGCGAGGAAGGGTACGGATCGGCGGTAGTAGTATGGATTAAACGCTCCTGGCGGCGATGAAGTTGAAGGCCACGATGGAGGCGATGAAGCCAACCAGGTTGAAGAACTGACGGTCAGCCATGTGAAGGGCAACAAAAAAATGTACAGCAGTGCGTGAGTACGCTCTCTCCTCCTCCGCAGTCCGAAAGGACGAGAATATCCGTCGTAAATTCGGTAACTATCGCGTCAGAAAACATCCCCGAGGACCACGGCTCGTACCATGACAGCGTGCGACAGGAGAAGGGAGCGATTTGGCTCGGCCTTGTACGACGCTGACAGGGGCGCGTCCGAATCGGAAATTTGATAAAGTTTACATCGGAGGGATGTCGATCCCTATCGGCCGTCCACGTTCCTCGCCCATTTGTCTCCCATGCGTCCGGGGCAACGAAGCCGACTTCCCACCAAGGCGACACAACCCAATTTTCCTATAAACACCTTGCACCCCCAACGGCCTTGCCAAAAGCAACCCCAATTCAACTCGTGGAGAATATAGCGGAAATGGTCAAGAAGAATCGCGTCACTCGCGTCGCCTGTATTGGCGCGGGTTATGTCGGTAGCATGCCACTTTGATGTGATTAACGGTACGATGATAGGGGCGCCAACTTGTGCTGTCATCGCCTTGAAGAATCCGCACATCAAAGTGACAGTCGTTGATTCGAATGTTTCCCGAATCGAAGCTTGGAATACTTCAAATCTGCCTATTTTTGAACCCGGCCTTTGGGACGTGATTAAATCTGTTCGCAATAAGAATCTCTTCTTTAGCGCAGATGTGGATGGCGCCATACGTGATGCCGAGTTGATTTTCGTGAGTGTTGGGACGCCAACGAAGCCTGGCGGACTCGGTGGTGGCATGGCTGCTGATCTGGGGTAATATAGTTTGTTCGTATTGAGTTTGACCCGGGCAGGGCTGTGGAGGCTGCGACGAGACATATTGCTCTGACGGCGCAAACGTCCAAGATCGTCGTCGAAAAGAGTACCGTTCCATGTCGGACTGCTCAGTCTATGCGGGTGGTCTTAGAAGCGAACGCCCGGCCGGGAGTCAACTTTGACATCCTCTCCAATCCGGAATTTCTTGCAGAGGTTGAAAGTAGGTGCTATTATCTAACAGCAGGGCTCTGCCATTCAGGATCTTCTTTACCCAGATCGCGTCCTCATCGGCGCTCGTCCGACAGACTCAGCACGTAACGCTACACAACTCCTCGCTGAAATTTACTCCTCCTGGATCCCTCCGGAGAAAATCCTTACCACCTCCCTCTGGTCAAGTGAACTCTCCAAACTCGCCGCAAACGCCATGCTCGCCCAACGAATAAGCAGCATCAACGCCCTCAGCGCAATCTGCGAAGCCACCGGCGCCGACATCGAAGAAGTATCCCGCGCCTGCGGCACAGACCAACGTATCGGGCCCTTGTTTCTCAAAGCCTCCGTCGGGTTTGGTGGGAGTTGTTTTCGTAAGGACGTCAGTAATCTCGTTTACCTGGCAGAAAGTCTCCACTTATATGAGGTGGCGGATTACTGGCGACAGGTGATTACGTTGAATGATTATCAGACGAAGAGGTTTGCGGATCGGGTTGTGCGGACTTTGTTCAATAGTCTTACCGGGAAGAAGATCGCGCTTTTTGGGTTTGCGTTTAAGAAGAATACGGGGGATACGAGGGAATCGGCAGCGATAAAATTGGTCAAGTCTTTTTTGGCAGAGAATGGACGGGTGGATATTTATGATCCAAAGGTCGAGGAGGCTCAGATTTGGCATGAACTTGTTAATACGGAGGCAAATCTTGAAACAAGTACTGCCGCAGATTTAAAGGGGCTGACATTAGTGAAATCTCGTGTTAAAGTCGTCGGGTCACCTTATGATGCCGCCGTTGGTGCTGCTGCAGTCGTTATTGCGACGGAATGGGATGAGTTTAAGTGCGATCGGTTAGATTACAAGAAGATCTATGAGAGCATGCACAAGCCTGCATATCTATTTGACGGACGGTTGATTATAGACGGGAAGCATCTTAAGGAGATTGGGTTCAAGGTTGAAGTTATCGGAAAGGGGGCAGGTAGGAGAAGGGAATCGTTTGAATAATATACGCGGTAGTGGACTCAGCCATTTTATTTTACGGTAGGTCAGGTAAAGGGATTATCACAAGAACATATGTACCAAGAAGTATGCCAATATATGCGAATCGTTAATAAATATATGGAAAGTTGACCCTGAATGGCCAGTAATACCAATTCGATGCTTTCCACACGAGTGAGGTCTTTTAAGTCTTTTCTCTGCATAAACCCAAAAGGTTGTATCTATTTTTACCTCCCATCTACATCTTCGAACCCGCTCCTGGACCATCCGTCCCAGCAAGTCTCGCCATCGTATCAACAATATCCATCGGCTCCAAAACATGCCACTTGGCCGACGTCATCTTACTCGGCAACCCCACAGTCGTAGGAAACACCATCTCAGCAAGCACACTAGTCGTCTTACGCAACATCCGAAACATATCCTCATCCGTCTTGTCATCGCCAGCACAAAAGACGAAGTCGAGGTTCTCGGTGTTATCTCTGATGAGGCCACCGACGATTTCGCCCTTGTTGATGTCCCGCGGGCGGACTTCGAGATTGGCTTTGCCGGTAAGGATCTCAATGGCGTGTTTGGGGATGATGGCTTGTTCGAGGTGGGTTTGAAGTTCGCGAGATTGCCAAAGGCCGTATTCCGGATCAGCGTTGCGGTAATGCCAGGTCAATGCACAGCGTTTACGTTCTACCTTGGATCCTACATCTGTTAACGATGAAACGAATAGTGAAATGTACCGATGGTGCGCTCAGTGTAAAACTCGAAGATATCAAGGACATCTTTTTGCCAGCTCATATCGAGTTTTTGAGTTAGATTGACCCATTCTTGTTCGCGTGGGTGGCGAAGGAAGCAGCCATGTTCGGCACTCAATCCCAATCCGTCAATATCGCCGAGATGCTTTTCAAGGAACTCTTGATCTCGACCACTGATGATCCATACGACGTTCTTCGGATCCGTGCATAGGACTCGGAGCGTTCGGAGGAGTTTCTCGGTCGGGACAGCAGCGCTCGGTTCCTTGACGATTGGCGTCAATGTGCCGTCATAATCAAACATCAACAACCGTTTCCGGGCGTTTTCAAATTTTTCCGTTAGGAGGTTGTGATCGAGTTGTGGAGTGGGCTGGGATTGTTCGCCGGAATTGAGATTCTCCATCAATCGCTTCAAGAAGAGGGTTGCCCAAGCTTGAACTGTGTGTGTCGTAACATGTTGATAAAGGTGACGTTGTCGAACTTCTTTATCCTCCGGGGACATAGTCAGCGCATAATTAATTGCCTTGGCGACACCAGCCGCGTCCCAAGGGTTAACATGGAGCGCATCTGTCAACGTCCCTGCGGTCCCCGTGAATTCTGACAGGATAACAGGGCCATTATGGTCTTTTTGACAGATGACGTATTCGAGGCCCATGGTATTCATTCCGTCCCGCACCGACGTAATCAATCCGACATCTGCCACACGAAGAAGCGCAAAATACTGATCAGGATCAAGTTGATGATGATAATGATGCACAGGAGTAAACTCGAAAGACCCATACTTGCCATTGATAGAAGTAATCAAATCGGCAACCTTCTTCTCCAATTTGGGTGCATGATGTTGTGCTTCAGATGTAACTTGGATCAAGACCACCCGTCCACGCCACTCCGGGTAATTTTCGAGGAACATTTCAAATACCCGGAGTTTTTGCAAGACACCACGGACTTCATCGAGTCGATCTCGGCCGACAATGATTTTTTTGCCAGCGTAGATTTCGCGGATGGCTTTCATTTGAGTTATTGTGGAGGGATTGGCGAGTTCACGTTCGACGCGGGTGACGTCAATACCGATAGGGAAGGCTTCGACGGCGACCCGGGCTCCGTGGGCATCGACGCCGGATTTGGTTGATTCAAAGCCCAAGACGCGGATACAGCTGCTCACGAAATGGCGAGAGTAGGAGTAATTTTGGAAGCCGATCATATTTGCGCCTAACATTCCAGTAAGAACTTCTTTCCGTTCTAGTGTTCCGTTAGAAGGATCTTGAGGGGGGCTACTTGGGAGACAGCGAAAGTATTCTGAGGAGGGGAATGGAGCGTGCACGAAGAATCCGATGTAGGCGTGTGGAATCTCCTTTTTGATCATCTGAGGTAGTAGCGCTAGGAAATAATCGTGGACCCAGACTGGTTTGTTCCGTCAGTTTCCAGCTCAAAAGAAGGTTGCATTACTGATATCTCCTGGTTTGTAGATTTCAATGATTTTTTGACAAAACTTTTGGTTGAACTTCACGTAGTCGTCCCACCATTTAATTTCCTGCCGACCATCCGTTTCGACCCAGAGAACGTAATGTAGTAACGGCCAAAGAACTGACATCGTCAGAAAAGTCGACGTTGGGAAAGGACCTTGTTCAGGATACTTCCTAAATCTTTCTTGTGTTTCAGTGGATTCGGCGACTTCGCCCTTCGGTTTGCCATCGGCATCCTCCAAAGTCCATATCGGGATGAGTTCCACTTTCTTTCCATTCTTGCCCTTTTCCATGCCATTCACCATTTCCTCATATTGGTTTTTATCAGCTTTGAAGAGGGAGACAAGTTGAGAATTATTTTCGTCTTGTGGCCGCTGTTTAATCCCCGAATCGTCTAGATCGTCGAGTTGACCGATGGCAACTCCATCGGGAGCAGTGGCAGGGGAGGGCCATTTCTTACGTTCCCACGGTCGACGGATCTTTGGATTGACTTCGCCAGTCCATCCGACGAGCTTAGTATCCCAATCCGTATCATCGCCAAGGAAACGAATGGAAGAATACAGGGCAGAATTTCCGCGTCGAGGTTCGATTTCCTGTGATCCAATTAGCATCCAGGGAGATAGAGTGACGTGTCTACCCATGACCTCCCTTCTTCGAGGTCGATAGTAGCCTCGTACGGGAGGAGGAAGGTAGCTACGATGACACGTCCCGAGACGGTCAATGGCTCGGGAGGGTTGACAGGCATTCTTGTTCCGGCGTCAAGACGTTCGTGGACTCTCTTATCGGTGTGTTCGAGCTGGTCCTTCCGAAGGTGTGTTGCAGCGGCAATGCTCGCTGTTTTGGGGGCGGGAGAGTATCGCGGAGAAATCGACATCATATTTATTTATTCGCCGGGGGCCTCGTCAGGGGTCGGCGGAGTCGGAGGGGGAACGGTGGGAGGGAAGGATGTCTTCCGGGCGCACGAGGTGGCTTGTGGACTATTTATTGGTGGGGCGGATGGAGGGAGAGGGGCTGTTGATGCAGGGGCAATGCTCCGCCGTCCGCCGGCACGGGAGTCGGTGGGGCAATGGGGCTTGAGGAGGGAGGGAGGGGAGGAGCGGGGAAGCAGAAGCAGCAAGCCAACTTCTTGCACAAATGTGACGCACGATCGTTCCGGCAATGCGATTGGCTGGATCGCCCCCCTTTTCGGCTTTGATCTGAAAAACGGCCCACAAGATCGGCCGTCCCAGATAGGCAGGTAACTGCCGCCCAATGCCCTTTGCACAAGACGATATACTCCATCCAGTTATTCCCTGTCGCCCAAAGTACGAAGCCTACAAACCGGAGGGAACGAGGGAAAAAGTTTAAAAAGTAACCGTCGGGAACGGGCAAGGGTCGCTTCCGAACATGTGTAAAACTGCTGCCGTTAGTTGCAGATTTTCCCACTCGTGGTTGCCTTCCGGGTCTGCACCTCGGAACCTTATTTGCATAGGCTGACCTTCACTCAGTTACGACTACCGTCAGGAATATCGGGTTCCTGCGGCTCGGCGCTAGCCGTGTTTGATACACAACAATTGCCTATCGCGGTTCCTTGTGCTTCGGAGACTCGACTGTAGAGGACAAAGGCAAAAGGATTATATACAGAACGGCAGTGGCGGACTTTTATCAAGCAGTTATATGATAGAACAGTGCCTCCATCCTTTCCGACGCTACAAATTGAGGATATAAAATAACTAAACTGTGCGAGTGCTAAATTCGAAAAAAGGGCGGGAAACATAAATATACAATAAAAAGTTCTTGGGGTCTTGACAACCGATCGTTCCTCCCACCGAACCTTTTTCATTTCGTTTGACAACCAATCCCGCATCCGAACCGACCCACCACAAGGAGTATACGACGCAAAAGGTGCAGAAACCAAAACGGAGCTCAGCAAAGTAAATACTAAGTTGAGGGAAAAATAAAAGGGGCATTTGAGAAACCCAACAAAACAACCGGAGGATAACCAATGCTCTCCAGGCGACATGTATTACAAGCCCTAATAGGACGAGGAGAAGAAATAGAACAAATAGTCCGTGTATACCATCCCTTCCCCAAGCTGATAAAAAAAAAAACAGAGAATTATAGAACAAAACAGAGTCGAGAAACGCGCGCACATGTTTCAGATTTCCGCAAAAGCGAAGGAAACCCCAACGAGATCGCAAGACCGAAAAGACACATATGGACAATTAAACCTCCCGCACCAACTATTATGCCAATCTCAACCGTCATTTGCGTTGCTTGAGATCTTCGTGATCGATCATAGCTGCGGCGGCTTGAGATAATAAATCCATTCCCAAATTTTCTCCTCCCGCGTTTGCCCCATTCCGTTCATCCCGCCCTCGCTCAGGATGACATAAATCGGCAATACTCGTGATTTTCTTGCTATCGATATCCATTGCCTCGTTTTCATCCGAGCTGCTCGGGGTATTCGGGTCGCCATTGCGGCCGATTCCGTTGGTCATGGGGTAATCCTCGTCTTCCTCGGGTGTTCGTTCAAAGGTTTTACGAAGTTCGAATGGCGGTTGCGATTGAGAGGGGAGAGAGGATCTTCGGGAGGAAGAGACGGGGGAGAAGGATTGGCGAACTCGGCGGTCTTCTGGGTGATCTTCTTTAGTGGACGACACGGGACTTCGAAGGTAGGACGTGTTGAAGTTGTTGGGGGAATAGGGTTGGCCGTGGTGAGGATCTGATGTGCCACCGTCCTCTTGAGTCCATATGGTTCGGATTGAGGGTAACTGTTTTCCTCCTTCGTGCCATGATTGTCGACGGGAGGCCTTCTCGTCGAAGGCGGCGTGATGGGGCGGCGCGGAGGGCGGATA
>Ga0335076_10004629_pt1 | contig 13921 bp, 9 predicted proteins | sample Lox_Sample_25_FD_206717 | JGI IMG/M metagenome (GOLD analysis project Ga0335076, IMG submission 206717) | Soil microbial communities from Loxahatchee National Wildlife Refuge, Florida, United States - Lox_Sample_2.5 | ecosystem: Environmental > Terrestrial > Soil > Wetlands | place: USA: Florida... | reverse complement strand
GCCGGCGTCGGGGGCCTGGGCAATGACTTCTTCGGTCGACGGATCGTAGACGGGAAAAGTCTTGGCTGATTTGGAATCGACCCATTCGCCGTTGATGAACATCTGGTAGCTCTTGATTTCCGTCTTGATTCCGCCAGGCATTTCAATCACCTCAGGGGCCGAAGCCCAACATCCTATCTGCGGCACGAGTCAAGCCGTGCCCTTGCCCTCAACGGCGCGCTTCACTCGGCTGAGCGACCGGTAGCGCCGCCTCCATACCGACCTCATGCACCTTGTCGCGCCCGTAAATGAAGAAAAAGTACGCGGCCAATCCGACAAAAAATAAAGTGCCAAAAATCATTTCCAGTTCGTAAGTACGCAGGCTGGTCACGAGTTGCGGCGGAAAATACTGCAAGGCAATTCCTAACGCGGTCGTGATCAATCCGCTTATGCCGGCCAAGAACAGAACAAGTTTGCTGTACACACCGCCTGTGTTTGATGACCGCGCGGCAAGTTTGAGCAGCGCCGCGAAAACATAAAGATATGGCACAAGCTGCAAGACCACGGCGAGAGAGAGCATGGTCTGAAAGGCCGCCTGCACGCTGGAAAAGCGAAAGAACACCACGCACAGAATGATCGAGATGGTGACGTGCACGATAAGCGCGGCATAAGGCGTAGCATATTTGGGATGAATGCGGCCTAGCCACTCCGGCATGTAATTGTCCAGGCCGGCGACGAAGGGAATGCGCGCAGAACCCCCAAGCCACGCCGAAGCGATGCCCGCAATGGAAAGGCTGAGCAAGAGAGCAAAAGCCGGAATAATCCATGACATCCCGAACTGCGTCGACATTTTCGCCACTGCCTGCACGATTCCCTGCAGCACGCTGATTCCGCTTTGTCCGATGGAAAGCAGCAGTGTCAAGGTAACTGCGATATAGAGCAGGCCGGAAATCACGCCGCCCCAAAGAACGGCGCCGGGCAGCGTGCGCTGGGGCTCCTGAATCTCGTCGCCCATAATGGAGGCCAGTTCCAGCCCCACCAGCGCAAAACAAATCACGCCAAAGGTATTCAGGACGAAGCGGGGATCGTGCGGAACATGAAAATCGGCCGCGCTGATGGTGAGGCCGTTCTTCGAGACCACGACGATGCCGAGCGCGATCAGCACGGAGGCAGCGATGCCGGTTCCGATGGCGCCAAGATTGTTGATCCACTTGCCGACGCCGAGACCGACAATGTTCAAAGCAGCCAGCGCCAGCAAAAGAATGACGGATGTCCAAAGTGCGAAGGACTTGCTATCCGCCAGAGCCGCGTGGCTCGGACCAAGAATGAAAACCGAGACGCCGACGAAGTAGAGCATGACGGTCGGCACGTAGAGCATGTTATTGGTCCAGTAACACCAACCGGAAAAAAACCCGTGGAAATCGCCAAACAATTCCTTGGCCCAGAGATAAACTCCGCCTTCACCGGGATAGCGATGCGCCAGCTCGATCACGGCAACGCCCTGCGGCAAGAAAAACAAAATCAGCGAAATGATCCACAGCCAGATGGTGACGCCGCCATTGGCCGCAATGGAAGGCACTACGTTGAGATTAAAGACGGCGACGACAAAGAGCAGGATCAGGTCGCGCCGTCCGAGGACACGCTTGAGGTGCGGCTGAACGTCGGATTGGGCGGCGGTGGTAGACAAGAGTTCAGAGCGCCAAAGATTTTGGAAGCGAACCAAGCACGCGCTTCTTGCCTGGCAAAGAAAGCGAGGCATTCGCGCGGTTCCCTCAGATCCTTCGGCGAGCAGAAAGCGCTCGCCTCAGGATGGCAACTAAACCAAGGGCCCTCATCCGGGCTTCTGCCCGGGTAAGGGATGACAAGAGTTTCGGTCGCGTGCCCCTAATGAACTGCCAGCGCAGGTTGGCCTGCGCGCTCCTGCTGTGCCTTCGCCAGCGAAACCGCAATGTCATCGAACGCGGCCAGATGTTTATCGATGTCCGCCTCCGTGTGCTGCACAGAGATGGTCCATTGCTCATCCCACCAGTAAGGCTGGGCCATCACACCGCGATTGACCATGGCGAACCAGTAATGACGCCACAGATCGATATCGATGGTGGTCCAGTCACGGTAATTCCGAATTTCTTTCGCATAAAGCATCAACGCGCCGTTGGCTCCGGCCTGCGCAATGTAGGCCTGCAGATCAACTTTCGCAATGGTCTTACGATAACCGTCCGCGAGCTTCTTGCTCAGCTTGTCTACGTGGGCGTAATTCTCGCGGGTGAGAACCTCACGGAATGTTGCCAGGCCCGCGGCCATTGAAACCGGATTGGTGTTGTAGGTTCCACCGTGGAAGACTTTGTGCTGCGAGATCAAGTCCATCACCGACTTGCAGGTGCCGAATGCCGCGAGCGGCAAACCGCCCCCGATCGACTTGGCCAGGCAGATCATATCGGGCGTGACCCCGAAGTATTCACTCGCCCCGCCCCAGCCGAGTTTCGCGCCGGTCTTGACTTCGTCGAAAATCAGCAGAGCTCCGTTCTTGGTGGCGATTTCGCGCAGGCCTTTCAGGAAACCGGGCTGCGGCAGGCAGAGGCCGACGTTCATTAAAATCGGCTCGAGAATGATGGCCGCGATTTCACCGGGATTTTCCGTGAAGCGCCGCTCGACCGTGGCCAGGTCGTTAAAGGTGGCGATGAGAACGTTCGCCAGCGCTGACTTGGGCACGCCCAGGCCGCCGGGGACCGAAGTTGGATTGTGGACATCGCCAAAATCGGGCGCATGGGGCTTTACGCTGACGAGAGCGCTGTCGTGCAGGCCGTGATAGGCGCCCTCGAACTTCACGATCTTGTCGCGGGCAGTGGCGGCGCGGGCGAGGCGGATGGCGTGCATCGTTGCTTCGGTTCCGCTGTTGCCGAAGCGGCACATCTCGATGGGAAAACGATTGCAGATTTCCTCCGCCAGTTGCCATTCCATGTCGTGCGGCATGCCGAACATGGTCCCGGTGGAAAGGCGTCCTTGAACCGCCTTCATCACCGCAGGATGACAATGCCCAGCCATCAGCGCGCCGAAGCAGAGGTTGTGGTCGATGTATTCGTTGCCGTCGAGATCGCGAAACTTGCCACCCGAGGCATCTTTCACAAAAATCGGCCAGGGATCGTAGGCGCGGTAGTTGCTGGCCACGCCTAGTGGAATGCGCTTGAGGTTCTTTTTGTGCGCCTCCGCAGATTTGGGCGTGCGGCGCTCGAAGGTCGAGAGTTCCTTCTGCAGATCGGGGTACATCGGGTCTCCGAGGATGCTCAGGCCCGGCGGCGGTTTCGGACATCCGGCGGGCCATTAGGATATGCCGGAACGGACGGGCCGTCCCGGGCTGTTGCTTCGATTATGTTACGCCTTCCAGCTAGAAATAGAACTTAAGCGCAAATTGCACCAGACGCGGATCTTTGACCTGCGTGACCTGGCCAAATTGCGAACCATCGGTGCTGTTGCCGTCCGGGTTGTAGAACTGCGTGTGGTTGAAGAGATTGAACAGCTCTGAGCGAAATTCGAAATGTGTGCGTTCGGTGACCGGAATGTTCTTGATCACCACAAAGTCGGTCTCGCTGATTCCCGGTCCGCAACAGATGGTTCGTGGGGCGTCGCCGACGCGCCCAAATACTCCGTTTTCAGTAAAAATTCCCGCATTGCTGAAATAGTAATTCTGATTGTTCTGCGGTCGCTGCCAGGTGAATGGAGCGATCTGATCGGGTTCGCCGGGCAGCTCAAAGTCGAAGCTGTTCATCAACTCGTTGTCTGAGGAGGACGTAATACGGATGGGGAACCCGGTCTGGTAGGTCGTGATTCCGGAGACTGCCCAGCCATCCAGCAGTTTGCCAGCAAGACCACTGTATTTGCGGACGGGCACATCCCAGTAATAGCTGATTACAAAGCGGTGACGCGCATCGAAGAGCGATAGAGAACGGTTATCGGCGCCAGGAAGTGGGTTGAGGATACCTTCAAAGCTTGAGGCCTCATCGATCGACTTGCTGAAGGTGTAGGCTCCGGAGAATTGCAGACCGTGGGAGAAACGCTTTTCCAATGAGACTTGCAACGAGTTATAGGCCGAGTTGGCGATGGTGTCCTGCGCGAAGATGCTGGAGAAGACCGGGATACCCGAAGCGGTTGGACACCCGGCGCCGGTCATCGGATTACATTGTGGAGATGAGTACGGACGCAACCCGACCAGCGTGATGCCGTTTGGTCCAACTGTCGTGCCGGCAGGGATAACTGAGCTGTTCTGCACGTAAGGCAGATGCAGATCTACCGGCAACACCGTCCCTGGCTGAATGATAAAGGGTGCATCCTCCAGGAATTGCCCGCAACTCACGTCGTCCCCAAAGCCATCCTGCACGCTGTCAGGATTGGCATTGGCGATGTTAACGATGTCGAGGCAAGTTTGTGGATTCGAATAATTGATGTCGTGTGTTGCCAGCAAGCGGTGACCTTGCGATCCGACGTATGCCACTTCCAGCTTCATGTCTCGGGTCAGTTCGCGCTGAATGGTGAAGTTGTATTGTGCGGAATATTGCGAGCGCATGTGCGGCTGGAAATCGCCGAACAAGTCAATGGGTTCGAAGATGGCCCAATCTTGGCTCGTTCCTCGCTGCGCATTGAGAACTCCATGGAAGGGATTGAGATAAGTGGTCGCACCATCCTGCCCCAGGAACGGCAAATTAAACTGGGTTTCGTAAACGAATGTGCTGCCGCCGAAGGGAGGCTCAGCCCCGAATTGCGCCAGCACCAACTGCTCGATGGGATTGTAGAAAAGCCCCCAACCGGCACGAAGGCTCGTCTTGCCCGAATTGCCTGGGCTCCATGCGATGCCAATGCGGGGAGCAAACGCCTTGTAGTAGGTCTGGGTCATGCCTGCCGGAACACCAGGATCACCCGGGACTACGAGACCTACAGCATCCTGCGACGTGCAATCGGTATTCGGACCTCCGCAAGGGTAGACAGTCGACATCTGGCCTGGCCGGTACGTCTGAACATGCTGGGCGGTGTCCGCCAATGGAGTGTCCAATTCCCAACGCAGTCCATAGTTCAAAGTGAGATTCGGTTTTATCTTCCAGCTATCCTGCGCGAACAGGTACAGGCCGGTATTGCGGACGTACTCGACCTGCGCCGATCCTTGCCCGAATTGATCGGGCAGCCCGAGAAGATAATTGGGATAAAGATTGGCAGACTGAGTGTCGTCAGAGCCGCCGCCGTAGTAGTCGAACGTCCCATTGACGTTGTAATAGTAGAACTGGTTGAACTGCTGACGGCGAGCGTCAACACCGAATTTCAGCGTATGCGTGCCGGCCACTTTCGTGAGGTTATCCGACCATTGAAAAGAGTTTCCAGTCTGGGGAAGCTCGCCTTCTGAGTTGTTGCCTATCGAAAAGCCGCCCGAGATGGAGATGGAAGGGAGGCCTTCCCGTCCGGCACCCAGAAAGGGATGGATGCCGTAGAGGCTACCGTTGGGATCGGAAGAATTATCGCCGTAGAAACAAGGGACGGTGGCTGTAAGCCAGGATGGCGCCGGAGGACATGAATTCTGCACCAGCTCGGTGTTCTGGGGATGTTGAAATGTCTGCTGCCCTTCGCGGTTGTAGTTGAAGCGGAACTCATTGACGGTGCTATTTGTGATCGTCCATGTGTGGGTGATGTTCCACTGCTGAATGCGTTCTGCGACACTGCTTCCAAAACCGGGAACATCAGCGCCCGTCAATTCGAAATCCGCAAAGGGATTCAGCGTCGTGTCATCGTTAAAGTAATAATAAAAGCTCAGATTTTGCTTGTCGTTCAAGCGGCGGTCCACCTTCAGGGTGAATTGGTCACCGCGTACTGACTGAACGGGTGTAGTAGTGATCAGCGAACCGCCATTGGGTGCCGTGGGAATCAATTGAAGAAGGTCAACTGCAGTCGGGTCCATGCATGCCAGGGGAATCTGACTGTTGGGGAAAAGCGTCGTATATAAAATGCCCGGTGGAATCCCCCCCGGATAACCTACGGCCTGGTCGCAGCCGGCGCGACCATCGAGTAGTTGCGTATCGTTGAGCACTGCGTGGCCCGGATTCTGAGTATCAAAGCCGCCGATGTCGCTAAAGTCGGCGAAGGGCTGGGTCGCGCTGGGCCGCTCCGCGGCCGTCGGCACCGTTACCGCAGGTGAAAGTATCCCCTGGCGGATACGGCGGCCTTCGTAGCTGGCGAAGAAAAACGTGCTGTTCTTGACAATCGGACCGCCGAAAGTTCCGCCGAATTGATTTTGATTGAACTTGGGTTTTGTGCAGGGAAGACTTTCGGCTGCGGTAAGGCAGTAATCGTTGGCGTTGAGGTCCTTGTTGCGGAAGAACTCGTAGACGTTGCCGTGAAAATCGTTGGTGCCGGATTTCGTCACGACATTAATGACCGAGCCGGAGTTGCGCCCGTATTCGGCGTCGAAGGTATTGGTTAGAACGCGAAATTCCTGGATGCTGTCGGGTGTGGGTTGCACGGTGGGCAGGTTCACGAAGAGGTCGTTGGCATCGCCGCCGTTCACACTGAAATTGTTGGAGCGACCGCGGCCGCCGTTCACAGAGACCGCGCCCGGGCTGTCGCTGCCATAGATCAGCGTATTACTGGAACCTACGGTTGACATCACACCCGGCTGCAGTTGCAAAAGTTGATAGGTGTCGCGGGAATTGAGAGGCAGGTTCGAAACCTGACGACTCTCCATAACTGCGCCCAGTTGAGTACTCGTCGTGTCAACCAGGGGAGCTTCAGATGTGACGTCGACAACCTCCTGCGTCTGGCCGAGTTGCATCGTCATGTTCAGCGTGATGATCTGATTGACATCGAGGCTGATGCTGCGCCGAAGCTCTTTCTTGAAGCCCGTCAATTCAAAACTGAGGGTGTAGGTGCCCACCGGGAGATCCGGGAAGACGTAGTCTCCGCCAGCATTCGTTTCCGTCTGGCGGCTGACTCCCGTGGCTTCGTTGGCTGCCACCACTTTCACCTGGGCGATCACAGCTCCCGTGGGATCGGCGACCCGGCCGAGGATTCGGCCGGTAGTGCCTTGCGCCGATAGAAAGGTGGGAAGGCAGAGACTGATTGCGGCTGTCAAGCAAACCGCTCTCACACAGAGCAGTTTCAGGCGCCACGTTCTGGGGGACGTTATGGACCAGCGGGCTCGCAGTGACAGCATAGAAACCTCCAACCTTCCTGTCGCGGGAGAGAGTATCCAGCTCAAAGCCACAGCTTGCTTCCAGTCGCAACCTTGCTATAATCCGGCAAGGTTAGAGAAGCGGGAAGCTTGCTGTCAAGGAGAAAAACGCCCGCGGCCCGTGAATCTCTGAATCGCAGCGAGAAGAAGTTTTTATCGCGCGGGCCTCATTTCATCGCTGGGGATGCGCGTTGGCATCATGAACTCGACGTCCAATCGCGGGTACCTCAAGATCGGCGAAGTGGCGCGGCGCGTGGGCGTTTCGCCATCGGTCATCCGGTCGTGGGAAAACCTCGGGCTGGCGCGCCCCCGCCGCACTGAAAGCAAGTACCGGCTGTACGCCCCGGAAGACGTCAAACTGCTCCGTCGGGCACGCTTCCTGCGCAAAGAGCGCGGGCTGAACGCAGCAGCCATCGTGGAGTTGTTGCGGCGCGAACGGCGCCTGCGACCGCCCTCGGATGGGAATGCGGGCGCAATCGGGTTGCACTTGCGGCAATTGCGGGCAAAACGGCGTTTCTCGCTGGCACAGGTGGCGCGGGCGGTGGGCATCTCGGTTGGTTTCCTCAGCGCTCTCGAGCGGTCGCAGATGAGCGGATCGGTCGGCACCCTGCGCAAGCTGGCACGATTCTATGGAACCAACATTCTGGATTTTTTCGATGCCAGCGACAGCAGCGGCCGACAGGTGCGTCCCGGAGAACGAAAAGTGCTGCAGGCTGGCCCCGGTGTACGCATGGAATTGCTGGCATGGGGTAATACCATGATGGAGCCGCACCTGTTCCGCGTCGCGCCCGAGAGCGGAAGCGGCGACGCCTACACCCACGAAGGCGAGGAGTTTCTGTACGTGCTGCGCGGCGAATTGGCGATCACGCTGCACGATGATGAGTATCGGCTCAAGCCGGGCGACAGCTTTTACTTTGAGAGCGGCACCCCACACCGGTGGAAAAATTCCGGACGGACCGAAACCTGGGTGTTGTGGGTGAATACACCGCCGACGTTTTGAGGCTGGCACCGCAGCGAGGCGCTCATTATTATTTGTTCGATTTCCTGGTCGAGGTCGCAACTTGGTTCCTGGGTGCCGAGGGAAAGAATCATGACGCTACGACGTTCGCTGAACCTGTTGGCTTTGCTCGTGATTCTGTTGCTTGTCGGCTCGTGCGCCCGCAAGACTCCAACTTTGAATCTGCTGGTGTGGGAAGGATACGCCGACCCAAGTTTCGTGCGGCCTTTCGAAGAGCAGCATCGTTGCAAGGTCACCGCATCGTACATGGGATCGAGCGACGAACTTGTCGCCAAGCTGCGGGGCGGCAGCGCGGCGAATTTCGACGTGATTTCGCCCTCCAGCGACGTGGCCACTTCGATTGCGGCGGCGGGACTGGCCATGCCCTTGGATCTGTCGAGAATTCCCAGCTACAACCAACTTTCTCCGCAACTCACTTCCCTGCCCCTGGTAAGAGTGAAAGGGCAGGTGTATGGTGTGCCGTTCATGTGGGGACCTGATCCGCTCTTGTACGACACCACGGATTTCAAGCAGCCGCCCGATAGCTGGAGTGTCCTTTGGGATCCAAAATATCGGGGCAAGATTTCTGTGTGGGATGATCTCTCGACCGTGTACATGGCCGCCCAGATTCTGGGTTTCGACAAACCCGACCCCTCGCAACTGTACAACCTGAGCGATGAACAACTGGAGGCCGTGAAAAAAAAGTTGCTGGAGCTGAAACCGAATATCCGGAAGATGTGGTCAACCGGAGGAGAACTTACCAATCTGTTTCAGAACCATGAAGTGGTTGCCGCCATGGGCTGGCCACTGATGACCAACCAGCTGCGCAAAATCAACTTCCCGATCGGAGAAACCATTCCGAAGGAGAACACGACGGGATGGATCGATCACCTGATGATTACCGCAGCCAGCGAGAACAAAGATCTGGCATACCAGTTTCTTGAATACATGATCGAGGCGCAAACGCAAAAGAAGGTCACAGATGTTACCGGGTACACGCCGGCGAATCCACAAGCTGCGCAGTTTATGACTACGGATCAAGTGAAGAGCCTGCACCTCGACGACGTCGATGACTACCAGAAACGTCTTTACTTCTGGCAGAATGTGCCACGGCGCGCCAAGTACAACGAGATTTGGAACGAGGTGAAGGCCGCGCAATAGAAGGCTTCAGCAATCAGGCGGCGGCTTCCGTTTGGGTTAGCTTGAACCAACTGAAACTCATGACCACATCCGAGATCGTGATGCCGGCGGCCGCTGACCCTACGCAGCGGGCAATACTGCTCAGCATTCGCAATGTGGCCAAGCGCTTTGGGAGAAACCTTGTACTACGGGATATTTCTCTGGAAATTGCCCAGGGAGAGTTCCTCACCATACTTGGCGAAAGCGGCTCGGGGAAGACAACGCTGCTGCGGATCATCGCCGGCTTTGAGACTGCAAGCTCGGGTGAGATCTGGATGGGGGCCGAGCGATTGGATCAACAGCCTCCCTACCGGCGCAGGGTGAATACCGTATTTCAGCACTATGCGCTGTTTCCTCACTTGACCGTGGAGCAAAACGTGGGATATGGCCTGCGGGTGGCCGGAAGGCCGCAAGCCGAGATTCGCGAGCGGGTTGAGCAAGCGTTGGCAAGAGTAAAGATGACGGCGCATGCCAAGGCGAAACCGTCGCGCATCAGCGGCGGGCAGCAGCAGCGGGTTGCGCTGGCCCGTGCTCTGGTGAATCGGCCGCAGCTGCTGTTACTCGATGAGCCGCTTTCCGCACTTGACGCAAACCTGCGCCGTCAGATGCAGGTCGAATTGAAATCGCTGCAGCGGGAAGTCGGAATCGCGTTTGTGTTTGTGACTCATGACCAGGAAGAGGCAATGGTCATGTCGGATCGTATTGCTCTGCTGCGCTCGGGAGAACTCGAGCAGGTGGCATCCCCTCGCGAGATATACAGCCGTCCCGCGACGGCTTATGTAGCCCAATTTATCGGCCACACCAACCTTTTGAAGGTTGAAGTTCATTCGGGGATGGCGCACTGTTCTTCCTTAGGCTGGGAAGCGGCCCTTCCCGATGGGCCTGCGCTGTTTTCGCTACGGCCAGAGAAAATCCGTTTGGTCGCAGCCGGTAGTGATCTTCCCTCGGGCAGCGTGCGCATTCGCGGAACTGTGGTGCATCGGGCGTTCCATGGGGCCACTGAATTGATTCGTGTGGATTGCGGCGGTGGCCTGGTGCTGGTAATGCGAACGCCAAGTTTGAATGAAAATCGAATCAGCGTCGAACTCGAGTTCTCGCCCAGGGACGCCGTCTTTGTCTGCGAATCTACCGAAAGAATCTAATGTTCTCGCGCGCCTACAAGACCGCGGTTACGCTTCCCCCCATGTTGTGGGTTGCCTTCTTTTTGCTGACACCGTATGTGCTGATGTTTTGCTACAGCTTCTGGTCGGTATCGCCGGCACAAACCATCGTGCATTCATGGAATCTGGCGAACTACTCCGAACTTCTGCGCGTTGATGTTTACTGGCAAACTTTGCTTCGCTCGATGTGGATCGCCGCCCGCGTAACCATCTTCGCGCTGTTGCTCGGTTATCCTCTGGCCTATTTCGTCTCTTTTCACGCAGGTCGAAGGAAAGATCTGCTTTACCAGTTGGTAATCATTCCTTTATGGGTCAGTTATCTTGTGCGTGCGTATGCCTGGAAAACAATCCTGGGTTCGGACGGCGTGCTCAATACCTTGCTGCAATATGTGCACGTGATACAACATCCTTTGGAGTTCCTGCTCTACAGCCCATTTGCTGTGGTGCTGACGCTTACACACATCTATACGCCATTCGCATTCCTGCCAATCTACGCTTCGCTTGAGCACATTCCGCGCAACCTGGTCGAAGCCTCGCACGACCTCGGAGCCACACCCGCGCAGACTTTCTGGAAGGTCATTCTTCCGCTCTCGATCCCTGGCGTTCTGGCGGGCGCGACATTCGCTTTCGTTCTCAGCCTCGGCGACTTTCTCGCACCGCTCTTGCTCGGCGGCCCAAGCGGGATCATGATCTCCAACATCGTCGTCAGCCTGTTCGGCGCAGCTTATAACTGGCCGCTGGGTGCGGCTATCTCGCTATGTATGCTCGTTCTGGTGGTCGGTCTGCTGTTTTGTTCGGAGCGGCTGGAAAAGAAGTGGAGCTTCTCGTGAGCAGGAACACAACGTCCGCTGGGGGCTCGGGATGGCTGGGTTGGCATGCCGCAGCGGTTTTTGCATTCCTCTACCTGCCGATCGCGGTCCTCATTCTTTATTCGTTCAATGGCGAGGGCGTTGGAGGATTTCCACCCCATCACCTGACGCTCGACTGGTACCGCACGCTGCTTGCCGATGGCCCCATTTGGGATTCCGTGTTCAATAGCTTTCAGGTGGCGTTTGCGGCAATGGCCATTTCCCTTGCCTTCGGGATTCCGGCCGCGCTGGCGCTCGACCGCGCCGAATTTCCCGGAAAAGCCTTGTTCCGCCGGCTGGTGCTGTTGCCGCTGATCTTGCCTGGAATCATCACGGGACTCTCACTGCTGATGCTCTTTGACATTCTGGGCACCAGACTCAGTCTGCTGACCATCGTGTTGGGACATGGAACCGCGCTGATTTCCGTGGCCACAACAGAAGTCTTCGCAGGCTTGCAGAAATTGGATCGAGCGCAAGAAGAGGCGTCTCTCGATCTCGGGGCAAATTACTGGCAGACGTTCTGGCGGGTTACAGTACCAAATCTCAAACTGCCGATCATCGGTGCGGCGTTGCTGATTTTCACGCTTTCGATGGATGAGATTGCTGTAAGTTTTTTTCTGATCGGCCGCGATAATACTCTGCCGCTGGAAATCTGGGGACGCTTGCGGCGAGGCATCACACCGGAGATCAATGCTATTTCGGCTATCATTTTTCTTTTTTCGCTGATTGCCATTGTGTTCTGGTACCGGTTGCGCGTTGGCGGAGAAGCCGTGGCCGAGCCGGGGGTTGAGATCGCAGAGGTTCAAGGGGAGCAAGTGTGAGTTCGAATCGCAGAGATTTCATCAAGTTCGCGGTGGCAGGCGCAGTTGCGTCGGGATGCCCCATGGATTTATCGCTCGTCGCACAGACCGGCGGCGAGCGCGGCAACCACTTGCCAGAGGTCGACGGAGAGAACAATAAGATTTGCCATCAGATTCGCGATCAGGGCAACCAGATCTTTAGCCGACCTCCAGCTTTGGCGCGGCACGACATTGTCATTGTGGGCGGCGGGGTGAGCGGCCTGAGCGCAGCCTACCGTCTTCAACACCATGACGTGTTGCTCCTGGAAAAGGAGCCTCACTGGGGCGGCAATGCCTATGAAATGACCTATGATGGCAGCACCTACTGCACTGGCTCTGCCTTCTTGGCGAGAGACGAATACACTTACGACTTCGCCAGAGAAATTGGTCTGAATCCTTTGCCCATCAAGAGCCCTGATGCCAGCATCATTCGCGGTGAAGTGATCTACGATACCTGGGGTTCTGGCCTCAACAAGCTGCCCTATCCCCCGATCATTCGCGAGGCATTCAAAAAATTTAAAAAGGAGATTTTGGCAATTGATGTGGAAAAACGTGGCCGGGAGCTTTTCAATCTGCCATTTTCTGAATTCATGAAGCTTTATCCCTCTGAAATCAAACAATGGTGGGACACGTATGGCCCGTCCAATTGGGGAGCCACGAGCGACGAAACCGCAGCGGCGCTGGCGATTGGAGAACTCCAGGAAATTGCCGCTGAAAGTGACAGCGATGATCGCTACACCTGGCCGGGCGGACTCGGAGCTATCACCCACCGACTGGTCGAGATTCTTCAGCCTCAGTATGGGCAGCGAATGCGGACAGGGGCCACCACTGTGGCCGTTGTAACCGGCAAGCAGGATGTGCAGGTAACCTACATGGAGGCCGGAGAGCTCAAAGCGGTCTCGGCGAAAGCTGTAATCATGGCTACGCCCAAGTTCATTACGCGGCGCATCGTCGATGGTTTGCCCGATAAACAAAGCGAGGCGATGGGCAAGATTCGTTACATTCCCTATCCTGTAGTCAATCTGATATTCAACAGGAGTATTTTCAACTACGGCTACGACACATGGTGCCCGGGAAATACGTTTACCGATATTGTCGTGGCCGATTGGGTGATCCGGCATGAGTCCGGGTATAGACAGAAATACAACATCCTCACTTGCTACACCCCGCTGAAGGAAGAGGATCGCGCTTCATTGCTTACCGAGGCCAGTGCGCGCAAGATTGCAGCCAACGTGTTGAGAGATTTTCAGAAATTGCTGCCGGGGCAGGACGTCGATCCTCTCGAAGTCCACATCTACCGCCGTGGACATCCTCTTTATATGTCCACGCCGGGGCTTTACACAGAGGTGCAGCCGCTCGTCCGCCGGCCGCTTGATCGAGTATTCTTTGCGAATACCGATTCGGAAGGACCGGAGTCAACGACGAACGGAGGCATTCTGGCGGCGCAACGGGCGGTGAAGCAGGCCGAAGCGCGCCTGGCAGGCCAGCCTGCTCCCAAGGAAACCGCAATCGCGGGCTGACGTTATTTGACCCAGGATCGGAAAGGGATTGCGCGATCGTTCATCCCTTGTTTTCATCTCAGGTCCCATCCCACCCAGCGACGTCGTGGTGCATTCATTTCCCGCATAGTAAAGTGTTAGAGAAGCGCAGAAAGGAACAGTTTGAGTTCCAGCATCCGCAACATCGCCATCATCGCGCACGTCGACCACGGCAAG
>Ga0335076_10004627_pt1 | contig 13924 bp, 8 predicted proteins | sample Lox_Sample_25_FD_206717 | JGI IMG/M metagenome (GOLD analysis project Ga0335076, IMG submission 206717) | Soil microbial communities from Loxahatchee National Wildlife Refuge, Florida, United States - Lox_Sample_2.5 | ecosystem: Environmental > Terrestrial > Soil > Wetlands | place: USA: Florida... | reverse complement strand
CATCGGCAACTGGAGCGACCCGCATCTGGTGGCCCGCGACGCCATGCCCTTCACGGTTCCCGTGGAGCCCGCGGGCGAATTCGCGCATATGGGGAATGGCGTCTCCGACTGGTGGACGCCGATGCCGGACGTCTTCGATGTCAGATACGCCGCCGCGGTCGAGCGCGCGGTGACCGAGGCGGCGCGGCGCTATCGCGACGATCCCTTCCTGGTGGGCTATTTCGTCGACAACGAGCTGCACTGGGCCTACGACAAGCCGACCGACGACAAGAAGCGCTACGGCCTCGCGATCGCGGCGCTTGCCCTCGGGCCGGAGAGCCCGGCGAAGCAGGCCTTCCTCCGCCTACTGAGCGAGCGCCACGGCGACCGCGCGCGGCTCGCGGCGGATTGGGGGATGCCGGAAGAGCGCGCGGAGAGCCTGCCTCGTGCCGGCTTCACGCTATCAGCCGAGGATCTGAGCCGGCCGGCGGTCGTCGCGGATCTCCGTGCCTTCAGCGAGCTCTTCACTGACACCTATTATCGGATGGTCGCCGAGGCGATCCGCCGCCATGACCCGCACCATCTCTATCTCGGCAGCCGCTTCCAATGGCGCACGCCCGAGGCGGTCGCCGCCTGTGCCAGATATTGCGACGTCGTCAGCTTCAACGTCTACGAGGAAAGCCTCGCCGGCGCGGAGTGGGCTTCATTCCACGATCTCGGCAAGCCCGCCCTCATCGGCGAGTTCCACTTCGGCTCCGCCGACCGCGGCCTCTTCTGGCCCGGCCTTTTCACAGTGACCGTGGAGCAGCAGCGCGGCGCCGCCTACGGTGCCTATCTGCAATCGGTGCTGCGCAACCCCGACTTCGTCGGCGCCCACTGGTTCATGTATGCGGACGAGCCCCTCACCGGCCGCACCCTCGATGGCGAGAACGGCCATGTGGGCTTCGTGTCGGTGGCGGATGTGCCGTATCTCGGTCTAGCGGAAGCGGCGCGGGCGGCGAATTTGGAGCTGTTGCAGGCGTTGCGGTGAGGTTGACGTACCGCCGCAGGAAATTCGACAGGGGTGATCGCTCCGTCGGGCGCGAATCAGCCGGGCCTTATCGGCACTACTTCAAAGTCGCCGCATCAATGCGAATACATTGACGACAAGCAGGATCGCGAATACCGAGATCAGCGCTGCTACGCCTTGCATGTCCGGCCCCCGTTCTGTTTCCCGCTTCCGCCCTGTCGAAGTACCGCGAAGCGAGCCGTCAACGTGAGGGGCAAAATTGGGGCTATGCTCAAAGACTTGTAGAATTCTCGCTAATTAGCCGCCGAACAAGCGGGCTTCGCATTCCCGAGTGTAGCGGCCCTAGCCCCCCTGACGAGCTCCGTACGCCACGAGATAATGGTCGTAGAAACCGAGATTCATCTTGATGATGGTGACGAGGCGCTCCCCCGACCACAGATCGCCGCGGGTGATAAGGCGCAGCTTGTCGTAATAGACAGCCAGATCGGGATCCGCGATGTGATTGACGCCGTCGCGCAGCGTCTGGTCATAGCCTGCCGGCACCGGCTTGAAGAGATGGCCCTGATGCCAGTCTTTCGCCGGCGAGATCGGCAATCTTGCCATCAGCGGATCGACCTGGCCATTCGTATCGTAGATGTGACACTCCCGCGGCGCGACATAGCCGAAATAACCGGTTGGCAGCGCCACGCCAACGCAGGGGCCGCCCCCCATGGCTGCCACGAAGTTGCGAGCCGCCTGCACGAAATCCCATTCCTTCAGCGGCCTGGGCATGTCGTAGAACCTCGAGGACAGGAGCAGGCCCGAATGCTGGTACCAGGACGCACGCTCATCCGCGATGCCGCGTTGCCCCCATTCCGATGTGGGGCTGAGCTCACGCGCCGTACCGTAGCTCTTTCCCGTCGTGAATGTCGGCTGATCGCCGAGACACCCCAGCAGGACCACCGCGGTAATCACCAACGCCGCAAGTCGGATCTCACTGACGATGCCAGACCTCAGCAGAGCGATCACGGCGGCGACGAATGCCACGCTGAAGAAGCGGCCGCTCATGAAGTCGCCGCCGATATAGAGCACCCACGCCAGATAGAAGACGATGCCCAGGGTAAATGCTCTCAACTTCAGGTCAGCGCTTTTCAGTCCCATGAAAATCGCGCTGAAGATAACCGTGAGCGTAATCGGGTCGCGGCTGACGGAATTCAGGTAGTAATCGGCTCCCGCGCGCAGGAACGCCGAAAGCGGGACGGTATTGAAGCGCTTCGCATAAGCGGCGTTCTGAAACGGAAAGCCGAAATAGAATAACGAAAAGCCATGCCACAGCGAGAGCGGCACCACGCAGAAGAGCAGGGCTTTGAGCTTCTCCGCACGCGGCAGCGGTGAGATCCAGACCGCGAGCCCAAGCGGAAAGACATAGTAGGCCAAAATATCCAACCGCGTGAGGCCGGCGAGGCCCGCCAGCAAGAACAGCATCCGGAGCGTCTGCCTAGAATTCAGGTCGCCGCAGAAATAGAGGTAGGCGAAGCTGGCGAGCACGAGATGGCTCAGCGGATTCTCGAAGCCCGCCGCCGAGAAATCCATGAAGCTGATCGACAGCAGGAAGGCGACATAGGCGAAAACGATCGCGACGGGATTCCCACGATACGGCCAGACGACGAGATTGACCGTCGCCACCGTAATGCCGATGGAAAGCAGGATGGACGTGTAATAGATGTTGCCGGTGAACGCGTAGACACCGGCATTGAGGAAAGTCCACAACATCGACGTGAAAGTCTGCACGCGCTCATCGATGTTGTACCTGAGACCGAAGCCATGAACGAAATTGTCGACCAGACGCCACGCCGCGAAAGCGTCATCGGCCTGCCAGGCGGTTCGAACCAGGAGAGCGACAAGAAGTCCCGTGCACAGCAGCATCAGCAGAGAGGTCTCGCTGACCGCGACGCCCCGGGGCTTCAGCCGCATCTCCTGCCAAGCGGTGAAACGTCGCCAGCGAGGAAAGGACACGGCCGACTGATTGTTGTCGCTCACTAAGCCCCCACTTCGTCGATGCATCGCCGGCTAATGCCGGTTCCCCGATCCGCACAACGCCCTTCGCGACAGCACCCGCCAACGGGCCGCTGTCGCAACCCGTGCCCATCAGAAATCAAATCGCAATCAGCAGAGTAGCCCGGGTCCTTCGCCCAGATCAACGCCACGGCGACGGGCGGCCGCGTTGCCCAGCGGTTGAGTCGACCGCGCCGTCCGAAACACCGTCGCCGATTGGTTTCTTCCACGATCGTCGCAGGCCGCCCCATTGACCGTATTACGTGGGATCATGCGCACCCGCGCATGAAGGCGGACCGCCACACCAGGAGTCCCGGCTCCGTCCCTTCCACGGCAAGAGCCGAATGAAAGCCCTCCGGTACCGGCAGCCGGCGAAACGTCCAGCACGTCGAGGGTCCACTCTTACCGGCGACCATCGCTATCCCAGTTCCTTCCTCGCCGGGATCAGCCTGCAGCTCGACAGTGCTCATGACACCGGAAATTCCAGTGCCGATCGCCTTCAATACGGCTTCTTTGGCCGTCCAGGCATCCAGAAGCGCGGCGTTCTGGTCCCTCCCCGGCAACGCCTTGAAGCGGGCAAGCTCAGTCGCGCTGAAAATGCGGGCGGCGAACCGCTCCCGCTCCGCCAGTGGCCGCATGGCCTCAATATCGATGCCGATCCGGCCGGACCGCACCAACGCGAAGCCCGCGAGCCCCTCGGTGTGGGTCAGGCTGAACCCGGGAGTCAGGCCATCCGAGTCGGTCAGAGAGGGCTTGCCGTGCTCGCTGTACCGAAAATGGAGTTCCCGCGGAAGAACCCCGAGGGCTGCGGCCAGCACCGAGCGCATGAGCATGCGACCAACGACGAATCGCCAGGCGGCGCTAGGGGCGGTGAAGCGATCCGCGCGCTCCTGCTCGTCTTCGGGAAGCAAGCGCCGCAACGACGCAACGTCGCCCGGAGGCGGCCCCAATGCAAGCAGGACAACTTGCGCCGCCCCGGCCTCGAAACGATCGCGAATGGCGGCCACCGGCCAACCCGCCGTTGACGTTTCCTCGCGATCCCAGGGCGGACGCAGGACCGAGGTCAGACACAGTGCCCAGCCGTGCTCACGATCAACGGTCATGGCGGTTTCCTCTGCCGGCGCAGCGTACATCATAGTGAGTCTTATGTTTATCCATCGGCGCGACAGCGGCCGCTTGCGGGGAATTGCATTGTGCCTTCGGGTGTTATGCTATCTTGTCCGATCTTGAGCCAGCCGAGCTGGGTACAGAGGGGCCCCTGACCTGTCGTGACCGAATCGCAGATCATATCGGGTGGCGTCCGATATCGGTCCAGCCACGGGCTGCGGCACATCGCGCGATGGGTCCTGCGGGTCCTGAGACCCGCAGGAGGCAGCTATGAGGTGTGGATCCAACGATACGACACGCTGAGCGGAGCGGATGTCGCCGCGATTCGCGAGCACATCGCCTCCCTTTCTCACCGCCCCCGGATTTCACTGCTGCTCCCCGTCGGCAATGCCAGTGCCCCGGCAGCCCTGGAGACAATCGGGTCAGTAGCCGCGCAGCTCTATCCGGACTGGGAGCTTTGCGTCGCCGTGACAGATCCCGCGACGGCGCTGGAGCTGCGGAAGCGGTCGCTTGGCGACGAGCGACTCAAGATCGCAATGCTGCCGCCGGCACACGATGGCCTGACGGCGGAGGGGTTCGCCCTGGACGCGGCGACCGGCGAGTTTGTCGCGCTCCTGTCCGCCGGCGACAAGCTGCCAATCCACGGGCTCTATTTGGTGGCGGTCGAGCTCAACGCTCATTCCCGCGCCGATCTTGTCTACAGCGACGAGGACCGGATCAATGCCCGGGGGCAGCGCAGCGACCCGCACTTCAAGCCCGATTGGAATCCGAGCCTGCTGCAATGCCGCGACGGGATCGGCGGCCTCAGCGTCTATCGACTGGAATCCGTACGCGCCGTCGGCGGCTTTCGTCGCGAATTCACCGGCGTCGCGAACTACGACCTCGCGCTTCGGGTTAGCGCGCGGTCGGCCCCCGAGCTCATTCGCCACGTTCCCCACATCCTCTATCATCGTCGGACGATGCCGCACATCTCGGCCGCCGCAGGGGAGAGCGACGAGAATGAACCGGCCCGACGAGCCTTCGCAGACCACTTGACCGCGCGCGGCGAAACCGGAACGGTCGTCCCGACCGCACTGCCGGGCTGCCATAGAGTCGTGTGGCCGCTTCCGGAGCCACTGCCGCAGGTCTCGCTGATCGTACCGACGCGCGATCGGGTGCACCTTCTGCGCGCTTGCGTCGACGGCCTCTTGCACGGAACGAGATATCCGGCCCTCGATCTCATCATCGTCGACAATGAGAGCCGCGCGCCCGAAACGCTCGACTACCTCAGAAGCCTCGACGCGGACCCGCGCATACGCGTTCTCCGAATCGATGGGCCCTTCAACTTCTCCGCCCTCAACAATCGAGCGGCCGAGCTCGCCCGAGGCGACATCATCGGCTTCATCAACAACGATATCACCGTCATCGAGCCCGGCTGGCTCGATGAGATGGTGAGCGAGCTGTCACGCCCCGGGGCCAGGGTGGGAGCAGTGGGCGCCAAGCTCTACTATGCCGATGACACCATTCAGCACGCCGGCCTGATCCTTGGCCTTTTCGGCATTGCCGGGCACGGGCACCGGCATCTGCCGCGCTCTGCGTCGGGCTACTGCGAGCAGCTCGGCCTCGTTCGTGAAGTCTCTGCTGTCACTGCCGCCTGCATGCTCGTATACAGGCGGCTATTCCAGGAAGTCGGCGGTTTTGATGCAGACAATCTGGCTGTCGCCTTCAATGACGTGGATCTCTGCCTGAAGCTGCGAGAAGCGGGCTATCGCATCATTTGGACGCCCTATGCGGAACTCTACCATCTTGAGTCCGCTTCGCGCGGCTCGGACGCGGCTCGGAAAAACCGCGCGCGCGTGGGCCGAGAGCTGGCATATATGAGAAAGCGCTGGGGGAACATGCTGCTGCGGGATCCTTTCTACAACCCAAACTTGACGCTGCAGGACGAGAGCTTCGACCTTGCCTTCCCGCCGCGGCCAGCGCGGCCCTGGCGCGCGCACTAGCGATCCCCGCGCATGTCTCGCTGCGGACACGGGCGGCCGAAACGGCGCTCCCCGTCGCCCCATGTCCCCGGCGCCGCTGGCCGCGCCGGCCTTGGTGCAACATGCTCCTGAGCGTCTCGCGAGGACGGCAGTCGTCACGCGCGTTCGCGCTGCTCGCGCTGGTCACTTTCCTGGTCCCATCGATCGTCGAATTCGTACCGTGGCGGGTGCAGGGCCCGTGGTTTCCACGGGATTTCACCGTCGCAAATCTCGGCGATCTGAACGTGGACCTGTCCTTCATGATCGCCCTGCCGGCGCTGCTGAGGGAGCATGTGCAATACGGGCCGGAGGCGGTCTTCACCTATGGTCCTCTCGGCTTCCTGATGTACGGGCTGTCTCCGTCGTCGTTCTTTTATCCCGTCCTGCTATTCAATCTCGCATTCGCAGCGATCAACTCGACCACCCTCGCCTATCTGCTGATCGTCATCGATGTAAGACCGGCACTGCGCTGCCTTCTGTGGCTGGGATTTCTTCTGACCAACTATCTCTATTTCGTCGGCTGGAGCGAAGCATACTGGCTTCTGCCGGCATGTCTCGTGCCCTGCATCCACTTCATCAAGCACAGGGGAGAAAACCGCGGTCAGATTTCGAGAGAGCTGCTGCATGCCGCACTTCTCGCCTCCAGCACTGTCATGGCCGGCGCCGTCTCGTACGTGAAATTCAATTTTTTCGTCCTCAACGGCATCTCGTTCCTGCTGCTCGGCTGCTATGACGTCATCAATCGAAGAAGGCTTCCCGGTCTTACGATTCTCTATACCGCTTCCTTGCTGGCGAGCTGGGTGCTCTGCGGGCAGGCGCTCACCAACCTGCCCGAGTGGGTTGCTCGCTGCTGGGACCTCTCGGCCGGCTACGGCGATGCCATGGGAAAAGGCTTCTGGGCGCCTTTCGGCCTCATTACCGTCGTCTGGTTCTATCTTTGCGCCGCAATTCCATGGATCATCTTCGCGGTAACGATTCCGTATCGTCGGCGCGCGGCAAATCCGTTCTTTCTGATCGCTTTCTTTGCCGTCATTTCCGGCATTTCGATCAAGCATGGGGTATCCGGAAACCAAATCGAATCTGCGTTGGCCCAGCTGCTGACCAGCCAGCTCCTGCTCATCGCGCTCGTCGCGGATAACGGTGGCGGCTCAAAAACCGGAACCAGCATCGTTCGACGGCGGGCGGTGAGCGCACTTCTTGCGGCATCCGCCGCCACTCTGCTTCTGCCGATCAGGACCGCGGGCGATACCGGCAGCGACTTCTATCAGGTCGGCACGAGCGTCCCGCGGGTCGTGCGCGGCCTCGAGGAAATGATCGCCGCCCTCCTCGGAGACTCAGGGGCCTGGGCGGAGCCATGGGATCGCCTCATGGCGAGCATACGCGCCTCGCTGCCACTCCCGGCGGAACTGCATGGGCGAGCGGACATCTATCCCCAGCAAACGGGCGTGGTGATCGCCGACCCAGCGCTCACCTATGCCCCGCGCCCGGCTTATCTCTCCCTCAACGCGCACACCAGGCGGCTTGCCCAGGCGAATGCGGACTATCTTCGGTCCGATCGGGCGCCCGATGTCATCGCGTTCCAGATCTTGCCGGACTTTCTGAGCGTCAATAAGCGACTTCCCGCCACGCAGGACGGGCCGTCCTGGCCGGAACTGCTCGCTCGCTATCAGCTGTCCTCGACGACGCCGGACTTCCTTATTCTGCAGCATCGACATCCTCCCCTCGAGCGGCGCCTGCGGCCGCTGGGGAAGATCGAGGCGCAGTGGGGGCAGCAGATCCCTCTCCCACCCGCGGACTCGGGTCTTCTGTGGGCCGAGGTCGAGGTCGAGCGCAGCCCAATCGGAAAAGCCATCGACCTCGTCTACAAGTCGCCGCAAATCCTGATGACGTCCGTCACCGGCGGCGGATCGGCCTCATATCAGCTCGTGCCGGAGCTCGGCGCCGCGGGCTTTCTGCTGTCCCCGCTGGTCACGGATACGACGGGCTTCGCGGCCCTGGAGGAAGGCCTGGAGGACGCGAATTTCATCGCCGCCAGCGACACCGTCCGGTCCATCAGCTTCACCTCGCCGGACGCACCCGCTGGCTTCTGGAATGCGCCGATCGCAATCCGGCTCTATGAGCTGTCCTTCTCAGGCGCCGCGCAGGAACCAAAAATCGATGCCTATGCGAATCTCCTGACGCTGATGCGGCTCAGGCAGCATGTCTCCGCCTGCCAGCTGCCGCCGACCGTACAGCTGGAGGCCTCGATCGACGCCGCGATCCTTTTCGCTCATGCCCCCTGCAGGATTGACCTGCCGATCGTAGTGCCCGCGCATCATCTCCGGCTTGGCTTTGGCCTGCGGGCAAGTGCGATCGCGGGACCCTCCGGGAAAACGAAAGGCGCGGAGTTTCGCGTGTCCCTGCGTCGATCGGATACCGGCGAGACGCAGCTCGTGTGGTCGCGCATTCTCGATCCGGCGACGGCGCCGGCCGACCGAGGTCAGCAGACGGCCGAAATTCCCCTGAACGCCAAACCCGGAGACACCCTGGTTCTGGAGACGAGGCCCGGCCCCACGGGGCAGATCGACCTCGATCATACCTATTGGTCCCAATTGGACCTAAGAGAGTAGCTCCCCAGCATTGCTGATCACTTTGGAGATTGTTACTTTGCGGGGGCCTCCTCACCATATAGCCCCAGACGCAGGAACATGAAGGATATGCATCGGCCGCTTCGCATTCTCCTCGTCGGCTTGACCGTTCTTCCGCCAGTTTATCTTTTCATCATGATCCAGCTTGGAGCGATTACGTTTCCGTTTTGGGATCACCTGGCGCTGATCCACGTTATTGCGAAGTACCATGACGGAAGCCTGCATTTCTCCGATCTGATCGCGCCGCACAATCAGACGCGGCCGCTGACCTACCGGACGATCTATCTCATCAACGCGATCCTCACTGACTGGGATATCCGGTCGGAATACATTTACATGTATGCGGCCATCTATTCGTTGTGGGCGCTTCACCTTTATGCGCTCTGGCGCATCTGGGAGCGGAAACCCGACACGTCATTTTATCTGACCTGCCTGGTCGCGACCGTCTTTCTCTTCTCGCCGGTCGGCCACAATAATCATTGGTGGTCGATGATGCTGCAGCTCAATCTCGCGGATTTGCTGATCGCAGCGGGCCTGTTGAACGTGGCATTGCGGCCATCCTCCTGGCCCGCTCACGTCTTGAGCGCGGTCTTCCTGTGGCTCGCTTCCTACACTCTCACCAATGGCATCTTCGCGTTCATCACGATGATCGCGACTCTTCAGCTTAGTCGCCCGCGACTGAAGGAGCTCGACCGGTTCGTCCTGTTTTGGATCGCGAACCTCGTTTGCCTCCTCATCGTCTATCTGCCGGGAATTCCCCTGGAGGACGGCGCGGCACGACCCACTCCGCTGGCAATGCTGTGGTTCGTGCTCGTTTACCTCGGCAACCCCGTCATGTCGCTGCTGTGGTTCCCGTATGGAAATCTCTACGACCTGCCGATACCAACGCTTTGGAACGGCGCAGTCGGGACAATCGTGCTCGCTATCTCACTCTTCACCCTCTGGCGCGCGCGTGAGGAACTGCGCACGCGTCGGCCGGAAGTGATGACGCTGTTTCTATTTTCCGGCTTTGCCGTCATCTCCGCGACGGCGACCGCATGGGGACGAGCCGCCTTCGATCAATACGGTGTCTCGAACGCCAATGCGAGCCGCTACAGTATTTTCGCGCTCTATCTCACGTTGGGACTTGTGTATTACTACGCGCGACGGCCGGTCCGCGATGGCCGCCTCGCTGTGACCGGCGGTCGCGGCGCTCTCGTCAGCGCAGCGGGTTTCACCCTGTTTCTGCTGTTGGCGACCGCGACCTATGTCCGCGCCATCACCGTCTATGAGAGCGCTCATGATTTCAACGAGCTCCTGGCCAATGGCTACGTTGCTCAGGGCGCGCCGACCGATTTCGACAAGTACCTCTTTCCGGACGAGAAGTACCTGATGGACGCGCGCGCGCAAATCTATCGGCTCGGCCTCGGCCCCTACCACGCCCGCCCGCATATGGCCGTCCGCCTCGGATCGGATCGTTTTGTGGAAGCGGTGCCGCTCGCTGGCGGAACGGTTGTGACCCAGACCTTCACCGTGGACCGTGACGAGCTCTCGAACCTCACTCTGCAACTGGTGACCTGGGGCAGGCATCCCAGCTGGTACACGGTCGCCTGGGCGCTTTATGAAATCACCGACGGCGCGCGAATGCCGAAAGCCAAGGGGCTTATTTCCACGCGCGATGTCTGGGATTGGAAGACGGTGAAAATAGAGCCCGGCGCCATTGCCAACAGCGCCGGCAAGGTGTTCGAGCTCGAGTTCAAAGTCGATCCCGGAGCGTCCACAGGCGACCCCGTCGGGCTGCCGCTCTACGCGCAGAAGGGTGATACAGCCCCGCCGGCATTGATCGACGGCCAGCCCAAGCCGTCCGGGGGCGCCGTCGGCATCACCTTGAATTACGAGCGGAACTGAGGTTGGCAAAGTCCAAGCGAGGAAAAGGCGGATCGAGAATACTTCCGAACCCGCCGGCGCGGCAGGCGCGACTCGGACGAATACGGTCGTTTTCTATCGATCACTGAGAGCCGGCCGTGTTAATCATTTGCCGCGGCTAAGCGGTGCGGGGGAAGGTCCGTGAAACGGCTCACTATCATGTGCCCGGTCTATAACGAGGAAGGAGTCGTCCCTCTCTTCTTCGCGCGGATCCGTCCGATCATGGAGAAATTGTCGTCTCGATATGCGGTCGATCTCGTATTCATGAACAATGCGTCGACCGATGGGACGCTGGCGGCAATCGATCGGATCCGCGCCCAGCATCCCAACGTGTATGTGATTTCGCTCAGTCGAAACGTCGGGTACCAGCGCTCTCTCGAATGCGGGCTTCGGAATGCGAAGGGGGATCTCTTCGTATTCATCGACGTCGACTGCGAGGACCCGCCGGAGATGCTGTTGGATTTTGCCGCCAAGTACGAGGAGGGATTCGACATCGTCTATGGCGAGCGCGCGGATCGCGAGGAGCCGCGCGCCATCAGGTCGGCGCGGAAACTCTTCTATCGCATCGTTCGCGCGGTAGCGGACGAGGATATCGTTCTGGACATGGCTGAATTCGGCATGTTCACCGCGGAAGTCCGCGAAGCCATCCTGCAGGACAACGACTCCTTTCCCTTCATCCGCTCTTCGATCAGCAGGGTGGGTTTCCGACGCATCGGCATTCCGTTCAAACGGCAGCGGCGCATCGCGGGCGAGACCCACTACAACCTGATCGGCCTGACGATCTTCGCGATTGCCGGGATATTGACGGCGTCGACACTGCCACTGCGCCTGCCTATTTATGCCCTTCCCTTCTGGATCCTCAGCCTGATCGCGATTGGGATCGCCTATGTCTTGACGGGGTCGCCCTGGGCAGCGCTGTCCGGCGTGCTGCTCTTCGCCATCTATCTGGGCACGAGCGTCGCGTTCATCGCGATCTATGTGGCGCGCACCTATAAGAACGGATTGGGACGACCCAACTTTTACATCGACCATCGGCACACCGTGCTTCAGCCGGATGCCGCGCCTGTGGAGGCGGCACGCGCCGCGCGCAGTATCGGCCTGCGATGACGGCGGAGTCCGCACGCTGGCCGGCTGGCGCCATCAGCCGGCGTCATCTACGCAGTTTCGACGGCGGCGTCGGGATCGAGTGCGAGGTCCAGTGTCCCGACCGGTATGCCTTCTTCGAGCCTTCAGGGACGGCCCGCCATGCCATCCCGCGCGGCGCGGGTTTGTCGTATTCGGCGGCAAGCTTCGGCGCCGACGCTGTGTCAGTGGAAATTGGAGCCTTCGACCGTATCCTGGCTTTCGAGCCGGCAGTCCCGATCGTCGAGGTCGAGGCGGGCATCACGCTCGGCGCGCTATTCCGGTTCCTTGCGGCGCACCGGCTATATTTGCCCGTGCAGCCGGGCCATGGCGCGATCTCGATTGGCGGCTGCATCGCAGCCGACGTTCATGGCAAGAATCAGGCTCGCGACGGAACCTTCATCAATCAAGTCGAGGCGATCCGGCTGTTCCATCCCGATCACGGCATGGTCGAATTGTCGCGCACGCAGAACCCGGACGTATTTCACGCGACTTGTGGCGGGTATGGCCTCACCGGCGTCATCGTCGTTGCGCGGCTGCGGCCCCGCCCCATGACCGGCGACGCCGTCGACATCACGACCCATATAGTCCCCGATGCGCTCGAAGGCGCTAGGCTCCTGCGGCATCTCGCGAGAGAAAGCGACTTTGTCTATTCCTGGCATGACTTCACTCGTACCGGCCGCGGATTCGGCCGCGGATATGTTGTCGCTGCTCGCTTTGTGACGACCGATACGGCCTCACGTGGCAGCTCGACGAGCATGAAAGTCCCGAAACTCTCCGCCGACAGCCCTCGCGTTCCGCCGATTTCCGCGTTGAATCGATGGACGATGCCGCTCCTCAATTTCGCTTATTTTCAGGCGCAGCGGCGCCATTCCTCGCCGCGCCGCTCCACCCTGCCGCAGAGCATGTTTCCTGTCCAAGGCAGCGAGAGCTACTTTCGCCTGTTCGGCCCCGCCGGCTTCCATGAGTATCAGGTTATTCTACCCCATGACGGCTTCGCCGAGTTTCTGGCCGGGGTGAGACGAGAGATTGCGCGCAAGGGCGTCGCGGTGGCCCTGGCTTCCGCGAAGCTGTTTGTCGGAGCACACGATCTCCTCCGGTTTAGTGGCGAAGGCATCTGCTTTGCGCTCAATATCCCCCGCAATCAGCGCTCCGCGGGATTCCTGACCGCGCTCGATCAGATGACCATCGGCCTTGGCGGGCGGCCGAACATCATCAAGGACTCGCGTCTGCCACGCTCGATGCTTGAGGCGAGCTTCCCGGAATGCGATCGGTTCCGCGGCATTGTTCAGCGCTGGGACCCGAGCCGCCGTTTCCGCTCCGAACTCTCATCAAGGCTGGGTCTGTGACCACCCTTATCGTCGGCGCATCCGCGGGCGTCGGTAGAGCGCTCGCCCGTGCCCTAGCCACACGGGAGCATCGCCTGATCCTGGTTGCCCGCAGCCGCCGTGATCTCGAAGCGGAAGCCGCGCATTTGCGCCTCTCCTTCGGTGTCGCCGTGAAGTGGATCGCCAGCGATGCCGCCTCGCCCCAAGATCTCCTGCAAGCCCTAGCCGCTCTGCCAAACGCCGATCCACCTATTCGCAATCTCTTCTTTCCGCTGGGGATCGCAAGAGCGGACGATGATGGTCTGCTCCCACCCGCGGATGCCGCAGCGCTGCTGAACGTGAACCTGGCGAGCGTGATGGCGGTGGTCAGCACCTACCTTCCCGCCATGCTCACCGCGGGTCCAGGCAACATTGTTGGGTTTGGCTCTATAGCGGCGATTCGTGGTCGCCGGGCGAACGTGGTCTATGCTGCGGCGAAGCGCGGTCTCGAGAGCTATTTCGAAAGCCTTCGCCACCGAACCGCCGAGAGCTCCATCCGCGTCCAGTTCTATCGGCTCGGCTACGTGGACACGCAACAGAATATCGGGAAGAAACTGCTGCTCCCGAAGGCAAGCCCACAGTGGATCGCCGATCAAGTGGTCCGCAACCTCGACAGGGACAGCGGACTACGCCACCTACCGAGATTCTGGGGGCCTGTCGGAGCGCTGCTTCGCCGACTACCGTGGACGATTTATCGTGAGCTCGATTTCTAACGTATTCAAAAGATGCTAACGATTAATCCACGCCTTGCTGAGCCAACCGCTGCTGCTTTCG
>Ga0335076_10004626_pt1 | contig 13926 bp, 15 predicted proteins | sample Lox_Sample_25_FD_206717 | JGI IMG/M metagenome (GOLD analysis project Ga0335076, IMG submission 206717) | Soil microbial communities from Loxahatchee National Wildlife Refuge, Florida, United States - Lox_Sample_2.5 | ecosystem: Environmental > Terrestrial > Soil > Wetlands | place: USA... | reverse complement strand
GATCGGAAGCTTCTGCCCGCGCACGAGCGTATTGAGGCCGTCGATCGCCGAGATGCCGGTCTGCACGAACTCGGCGGGGCGATCGCGCGCGGCCGGGTTGATCGGGGCGCCGTTCACGTCGCGCTGCTCGTCGGCGATCGGCGGCGGCTGGTCGTCGATCGGCCGCCCCGAGCCGTCGAGCACGCGCCCGAGCAGGTCGACCCCCACACCCAGTCGCACGACCTCGCCGAGGAAGCGCACGCGAGTTCCGACCAGGTCGAGCCCGCGCGTTCCGGCGAAGACCTGTACGACGGCTCGGTCGCCCGCGACCTCGAGCACCTGCCCGCGGCGGGCCACGCCGTCCCCGCCGACCACCTCGACCACCTCGCCGTAGCCAACGCCGGCCGCCTTCTCGACGAAGATCAGCGGACCGGCGGCGCGCGACAGCGTCCGGTACTCGGGCGTGTAGAGACGGGGCGCCGTCTCAGCCGTCGCCGGACTCTTCGGTGTCGCCGCCGGAGTCACTCGAGTCACCTGCCGTCACCTCCCGGTCGAACGCCTCGCACAGCGCCGTCGAGCGTTCCTCGGCCTCGTCTGCCGGCCAGAACTTCATCCGCGCGATCTCGGCGACCGACGGGAGCTGGGCCAATCGCCCGTCGTCCTCGCCTGCCTCGACCGCGGCCGCCGTCCCGTCGTGCACGTGGCGAATCGCGGCCAGCATCGCGTGCTGCTTGGCCGGCGAGCAGAACGCGTCCACGTCGTCGAACGCGGACTGTTGCAGGAAGTCGCGACGAAGCCGCCGCCCGGTGGCCAGGACGACGCGCTCGGCCGCGCCGAGCGCGTCGGGCCCGAGCAGCTGCACGATGTCGAGCAGCTCCTGTTCGCGCTGCAGCAGTGCGCGCGCCCACGCCCTGTCCTCCTCCCAGGCAGAGTTCACCTCGGTCCTGAACCACTCCGCCAGGTCGTAGAGCGAGTAGCTGCGCGTCCAGTCGATCGCGGGGAAGTGCCGGCGCCGCGCGAGATCGACGTCGAGCGCCCACAGCGTTCCGCCGAGCCGCAGGCTGTGCTGGGTCACCGGCTCGTAGAAGTCGCCGCCCGGAGGCGACACGGCGCCGATCACCGTCACGGCGCCGCGACGGCCCTCGGATCCGAGGCAGACGGCGGCCCCCGCACGTTCGTAGAACTCCGCGAGCCGGGCGGCCAGATAGGCAGGGTAGCCCTCCTCACCCGGCATCTCCTCCAGGCGCGCCGACACCTCGCGAAGGGCCTCGCCCCATCGGCTCGTGCTGTCGGCCAGCAGCGCCACGGCGTAGCCCTGGTCGCGGTAGTACTCGGCGATCGTGATTCCCGTGTACACGCTCGCCTCCCGGGCCGCGACCGGCATGTTGCTCGTGTTCGCGATCAGGACCGTCCGTTCCATGAGCCCGGATCCGGTCCGCGGGTCCGTCAGGCGCGGGAACTCCTGCAGGACCTCGGTCAGCTCGTTGCCGCGCTCGCCGCAGCCGATGTAGACGACCACGTCGGTGTCGGCCCACTTGGCAAGGGCCTGCTCCTCGACCGTCTTGCCCGTGCCGAACCCGCCCGGGATGATCGCCACGCCGCCCTGCGCGAGCGGGAACAGGGTGTCGATCACGCGCTGCCCCGTCACCATCGGCGCGTCGGTCTCGACGTGGCGCGCGACCGGCCGGGGCCGGCGCACCGGCCAGCGATGTGCCATGGACACCGGCCGCTCGCCGACCCACGCGACCGGCTCGTCGACCGTGAACGACCCGGCGCGCACGTTGGTCACGACCCCCGCGACGCCGTTCGGGACGAGGATCCTGTGAACGAGCGCGGCCGACTCGCGCACGGTGCCGAGGACGTCCCCCGGCACGACGACGGCGTCGTCGCGGACCGCGGGCTCGAATGGCCACCGGCGGTCGCGCGTCAGCGCGGGTGCCGTGGCGCCGCGGCGGATGAACGCGGCATCGCCGTCTCGACCTTCCCGGCCCGCCGCGAGCACCGTGAGCGGCCGCTGGATGCCGTCGAAGATGGATCCCAGCAGCCCCGGACCGAGCTCGACCTCCAGCGGCGCGCCCGTGCTCACGACCGGCTCGCCGACGCGGAGGCCGGAGGTGTCCTCGTGCACCTGGATCACCGCCGTGCCGGCGTCGAGGCGGATGACCTCGCCGATGAGGCCGGCCTCGCCGACCGAGGCCACGTCGTACAGCCGAACTCCCGCGAGCCCGTCCGCGGCGACCACCGGACCGGCGACCCGGACCAGCGTCCCCGCAGGTGGGGGGGCCGGTGGCGTCGCGTCTGCGGATGCCGAGCGTCGGCGCAGGGTCCGGGTCACGGCTCCTCTCCTTCGAACGTGACGCGGTAGCCCACCGATCGCCGCAGCATGTCGGTCAGCCGTGCCCGGCGGCTCTCCCCGCCGCCGGGGCGCGCCTCCGGGAGCGCCACCACGAGGGGGCTGACCATCTCGTCGAGCCGCGCCCGCACGGCGGGCGGAAGGGCCGCGAGGTAGGGCTCGTGCACGGCGACGACCCCCGTGTCGCGGGACGCGAGCAGCCGCTTCAGGACGCGGTCGGCCTCCTCGGCGGACGCGGCGGCCTCCACCGCGACGCCGGCGAGCCGGAACCCGTCGCGCTGCGCGCGGGTCGTCACCACCACGAGCCGTGCCATCGTGTCCTCACCATGGCGCCACCACCTGGTCGCGAACCGCCGCCGGCGGGGCGCCGCTCGCGGCGCCGTAGGCGATGATCCGCACGTTGCGAGCCTCGTTCTCCTTCGCGAAGACGTAGCCGAGCGGAACGGCGATCCCAAGAGGGTCCCCGCGCCCGAACAGGGACATCGTTCGAAGCGTGTGCGACACCTGGAGCTCGCGCTGCAGCCGGGAGAGGTCGCCGTCGCCGACCCACCGTGCGAGCGCCGGCCGCCAGGCCGCGGCCGGCGTCGGAGCGCCGAGCGCGGCGGCCGCGCCCTGTCGCGACGCGGCGGCCGCGGCCACCCCGAACGCCCGCCGGTCGATCAGACCGCCGGGCAGGAAGCGCTCACGGGGGGGCGGGGCGGTCGCCTTGCGCTCCCGCGCAAGCGCGAGCAACCTCAGCGACAGCAGCGCGTTGCGCTGGTCCACCTCTTCGCGAAGCGGGTCCATCGCCTCGGCCCGGCGGCCGAGGCGGCCGAGCGCGTCGTCCATCTCGGTGGCCCACGCGAGCAGAACCTGTTCCTCGAGCACCGCGAGGTCTCCCGTCGATTCGTACCCGGGCAGCGCCTGAACCGCGGCGCGCGCGGTCTGCTCGTCGGGGACGGCCCACATCGTCATCAGCCCCACGGCCGCCCGCAGCCCGGGCTGTTCCGCGATCTCTCGTGCGGCTGCCTCGTCCAGCGCACCGGCAGGGACGATCATCGACACGGCGTCGTCCACATCGGCCTCGACGGCCTGCGCACGAAGGAGCGTGACGACGTTGGCGGCGTCCCACCGGCCCAGCAGCAGCCCCACCGCGCGGCCCGCGTCGCCGCCGTAGAAGCCGCGGACGGCGTGGAGCGTCCGCCCCAGGTTGCGACTCACCGCCAGGTGGATCGCGGCCGCATCGCGCGCGCGGCCGAGCGCGTGCCGCACGTCCTGCGCGTACTCTCCCGAGCCGAGAACGTCCAACACCTCACCGACGCTTCGGCCGAGCATCCGATCGAACGCGGCCCGATCGAGCAGCCGGCTCCACATGGCGCGGACGCGCGCGTTCCCATAGTCGAAGCCCGGCGGCGCCGCCGTCGCGATCGCCGTTCCCAAGGACACGTCAGCCGCCCTTCTCCGGCGGCCGCGTCATGCCGGGAGCCGCGCCGGCCACCACCGATCGCAACCAGGGCTCGGCACGGGACAACCGCTCCTCGAGCGTGTCGAGGACGGTCCGGCCGTCGGCGGCCGCGGCCTCGACACCACCCCACACATCGAGCGACCGCTCGACGCTGGGGGTGCCATCCGCACGCGAACGCAGGATCGAGCGCGCGAGGTCCTCGTCGCGGGGGTCGACGCGAAGCGTCACCGCGTCGGGAAGCGCCCCGAGCGATTCCTCGATCAACTGCCGCAGCGCGGCCGCGTATCCTTCACGGTCCCGCGCCGACGACAATCGCAAACGCGCCTCGTCGATCGCCAGCCCGAAGGCGTCTTCGCGCGCCGCTCGCACGGCCAGCGTCGCCCGAGACGTGGCTTCGCGAAGCAGCCGGTCGCGCTCCTCCGCGACTTCGTCCGCCCGGAACCCGGTGAGCGCCGTCGCGTCGGTCGCCGACCGCCGGTGTGCTGCGGCCAGCACCTCGGCTGCCCGGCGAGAGGCATCCTCCTCGATGCGGGCGACCTCCGCGTCCGCCTCCTGCTCGATCTCGCGCAGGATATCGGTCACGCCCACGGCCGCTTACCCGTTCCCGAGCAGAACGATGATCATCGCCGCCACCGCGAACCCGAGAATGACGAGCGTCTCGGGAATCGCGATCAGCAGGATGATGCGGCCGGACAGCTCCGGCTTCTCCGCGATCGCTCCCGCGCCGGCCGCGCCGATCCGTCCCTGCGCGTAGCCGGTCGCGATGGCGCAGAGCCCCACCGCGAGCCCGGCGGCCAGGGCAACCAATCCGATGGTCATGGTCTCCTCCTCTTATGTCGTGGGTGCGGCCCCGGACGGGCTCGCGCCGAACGGCGTGAACTCGCGGCCGCCCACCTCGTGGAACTTTCCGAAGAACTCGACGTAGTGCAGACGCAGCGCCTGGATGGTCGGGCTGAACACGCCCAGCGTCATGTTGAGCGCGTGGAACAGGATCGCGACCATGACGCCCAGCCACAGCGGTCCGGCCACCCCGGCAAGCTCGTTGGCCATGCGCCCCAGGTACACCGAGGCCAGGCCGATGGCGGCGATACGCAGGTACGAGAGCACGTTCCCGAACGTGCCGACGATCTCCAGCGGTCCCGTGATGGCGCCCATCCACCCGGCCGACCCCAGCACGGCGGCGACGCCCACGACGAGGACGACGATGCCCGGCGTGAGCAGCGCGTTCGGCAGGCGGCCGGCCATCAACCCGACGAGCATGAAGGCACCCACCAGGATCAGGATCATGCCGGCGCGATCCAAGAGCCGGTGCCGGTTGCGCTGCCGCCACGAGACCCAGACTCCGGTCCCGAGCCCGAGCAGCACGTGCGCGAACCCGATCCCCACGGCGAACAGCAGCAGACCGGTGATCGCCTTCTGACGGTCCATCCAGATCGGTTGCAGACCGAGCCTCGTTCCCAGGTCGCCGAACACCTCGCCGAACAGCGCGCCGAACACGAATCCCCAGGCCGCGCCCAGCAGGACGATCCTCGCCAGGTCGCCCATGACGGGAGACCTGGCGGCCAGGCGCCTGTGCAGCAGCAGCGCGATCCCGGCGACGATCACCGCATAGCCCATGTCGCCGAGCATCGCGCCGAAGAAGATCGGAAGGAAGATCGCCATCAGCAGCGTCGGGTCGGTCGTGTCGTAGCGCGGGAGTCCGAGCAGCTTCACCAGGAACTCGAACGGCCGCGCGGGCGCGGGATTCGACAGCAGCACGGGGACCGACTCGCGCTCCTCCGGCGAGATCGGGAGCTCGGCGACGACCACGTCGCGCCCGACCGACTCGGCGATCGCGTCGCGGACGCGGGCGACCTCCGACTGCGGCGCCCACCCCACGACGACGAACGCGTGGCCGGTGTCCCCGGCGAGCCCCATGGCGTCGACCTGGTCGGCGACCGACGCGACGAGCGCGAGCGCGCCGCGCCACAGCGGCGCGTGCGCGGCGATCACGTCGTGCAGCTCGGCTTCGGCCTTCGCGATCTCGTCGTCGAGACGTGCCTCCAACTCGTCGATGCGTTCGAGCGCCTGCGGGATCGGCATCCCGACGAACTCCGCGGGCACACGCACCTGCCCCACCTGCGCGCGCCCGAGCCACGCGTCGACGCGCTCGCTCTCGCTGCGCGGGAAGATCAGCAGCGCACCGGTGACGTGCGCGTCGACCGGGCGGGCGATCACCGCGAACCGCGGACCCACCTCGTTCGTGAGCTCCTCTTCGATGAGGTCCAGCAGGCCGGCGTGCCGGTGCTCGAGCATCAGGATCGCGGTGTCGTACCGGTCGAGCTCGACCATGGCGGGGACCAGCGGCAGCAGGCGCCGCAGCGCCCGCGTGTGGCGCGGGAGCGTGGCGCGCCGCGCACGCAGGTCGTCGAGCGCCCTCACCCTGCGCCGGACCTCCGGTTCCACGCTGTCGAGGTCGGCCAGCAGGGTGGGAAGCATCGAGAGATCGAACGACGTCGCCGTGGCGGCCGGCTCCGGCCTGGGGTCGGCGTCGAGCAGCGCCTCCAGCCGCGTCCGGAGCGGCCGCAGCGTCTCCCACCGCTCGCTCGTCCGGCCGGCGGCGGGGATCGGTTCCGACGCTCCTTGCTCGAGCTCCTCCCTCACGTCGACGATCTGGACGACATGGAGCCGGTGCAGACAGTCGAGCAGCGATTCCAGCCGCGCTCGATGACCGACGATCTCGAGCTTCGCCATCGGCGTCAGCACGGCGGCCCCCCCTCATCGCCGGACCGGCCCGGCGTCGGAAGAACGAACGCCACGATGGCTTCCGCCGCGTCGTCCAGGTATCGCTTCGCGGAACGACGGATGGCGGCCACCTGCTTCTCGGTTTCGGCCTCGATGCGTTCGACCTCCCGCCGCGTCCGAGCAAGCTCGTCCTCGGCCGCGCGCTCCGCGTCCCAGCGAGCCTCCTCGTGGGACGCGGCCAGGATGCGCGCCGCTTCGCGTCGCGCCGAGGCGACCTTCGCGTCGGCGGCCACCCGCGCGCGCCCCACGCGCGCCGCGAACGCCCGCTCCGCTTCGTGAACCACCTCGAGCGGCGAGTCGGCGGGTACTTCCGGCTCCTCTGTTCCTCGCCGGTGTCGCGTCCGGGCGCTCATCCGGAGCCCTTTCTCCGCTTGACCCGGCGGAGGCGGAAATGGTCCTCGCGCTCGCGTTCGTCCAGCACCATGCGGATCCGCCGGAACCGGAGCTGCAACCGCGGAATGAGGACGTGCTCGAGCGCGTTCACGCGACGCGTGGTTCGCCCGATCTCCTGGGCCAGCCGCCGGATGCGAACCTCGCGCGCCGCGACGTCGAGGAGGGCGTCCAGCTCGTCCTCGTACGCGTCCGCCGCGGCGTCGATGGCGGGGCTCGTCGCCGTCAGGCTGAAGCCTCGCGCGTCGGCGGCGCGCCCCAGATGCGGAGCGTCGATCTTCGGCACGCGGACCCCCATGATCGACGCCACCTCCGCCTCGAGCGTGACCTCGCCGCCGGCGGCCAGCGCGGCGGAGGCGACGGCCTCAGGGCCGTCCACCGCCTCGGCCCAGCCGAGCCGGCGTCCGGCCTCCGCGGCCGCCTCCTCCAGGCGTTCGCTGCCGGCGAGGACCACGTCGGCCTCGGAACGGAACGCCTTCATCAGCTGATTGCGCTTGTCGACCAGGAGGTCCCTGCCCTGCTCCGCCAGCTCGATCTGGCCGCCGGTGGCGAGCAACTCCATACGAGTCGCGCTCACGTGCTCCACGTCGCGCCTGCCCTTCACATCGAGGGCGCTCCTGGTGCCCGGAATCAGCATCTCGCCGCGACGGGGGACGGGCGTGGGGTCCTTCGGCCCTCCCGAGCAGGGCCGTTGCTCCCTCGGGGGGGAGACGATCCGGCCTGGCCGGCTACGCCCAGTCGCCCGCGGGCGAGCCGGTCGAGCGGCGGTCGCGGAAGAACGCCCGCAGCAGCCCGCCCGCCTCCCCGGCCCCGACGCCGTCCGTCACGTCGACGCGGTGGTTCAGGGAGGGATGGCGAAGCAGGTCGCCGACGGACCCGGCGAACCCGGCCTTGGGGTCGGAGGCCCCGAACACCAGCCGCTCGACGCGCGCCAGCACGAGCGCGCCGGCGCACATGGCGCAGGGCTCGAGCGTCACGTACAGGGTGCAGCCGTCGAGGCGCCATGTGCCCGCCTGCTCGGCCGCGGCACGGAGGGCGAGAATCTCGGCGTGCGCGGTCGGGTCGCCGCGGCGCTCCCGCTCGTTGCCCGCGGCGGCGATCACCTCGGTGTGCCGGACGACCACTGCGCCGACGGGCACGTCGTCCCACTCGAGACAGCGCCGCGCCTCCGCGAGCGCCAATTCCATGGCCGCGTCGTCGGAATGTACGAGGGCGCCCACGCGACGTTCCCTAGAAGCGCTGGCCGCGAACGCGCTCAACGTCGAAGCGCGCCGTCGCGGCCACCGCCATCACCGCCATGACGCCCGCCTGCACGGGGTCCGTCACCACCAGGTCGGCGTGCGCCGGGACGGACCCGGCCATGTTCAGCGAGACCACCAGAATGCCGCGTGCGCGGACCTCGTCGACCGCCTCGGTGACGGCGCCGCCCATGAGCGACCCGGCGAGCACCAGGCAGGCCGCCCGCGGCAGCCGCGCCACCGCCCGAACCGCCGAGGCCAGGTTCTCCTCACCCACGATCGGGATGGTGTCGACGCTGATCTTCTCCCCGCGGATGTTGTGGCGGTCGGCCTCGCCGATCGCCCCGAGCGCGACCTGCCCCACCTGCGCGCCGGCGCCCACGACGATCACGCGCTTGCCGTAGACCTGGAACATGCTCGGGAGCCGGTGGACGCCCTCGACGACATCGATCTCCTCGATCGCACGGACGAGCTCACCCGGCTCGGCGACCTGATCGAGCTCCCAGTAGACGACACTGCGGTCGCCGCGTTCGAGGATGTCGACGGAATGGACGTCGCCGCCGTGCTGCAGGATCGCCGCGGTCATGTCGTGCAGCAGGCCCTTGCGGTCCTTGCCCTCGACGAGCAGGGCGAGCTGCGGAGCCTGCTGCGGGAGCGGCTCCTCTTTCGGATTCCTCGCGCCTCGGTCGGCCACGGTCGGAGCCTAGCAGCGCTTGCGGCGTCCCCCCGCAGCGTGGTGGCCCGCCTCAGCGTGGGCTCGAACGGCGCCTCGACGGCAGCACGAGGACGCGGCCGTCGCCGTCTTCCACGATGCGCACCGTCGCGCCGTAGTGCCGCTCGATGTTGTCCTGCGTCAGCACCGAACGGGGCGAACCCGCGGCGGCCACCCGCCCGTCGCTCAGCAGCACGAGCTCATCGGCGAACTGCCCGGCGAGCGCAAGGTCGTGCATCGCGCTCACGACGGTGAGCGAACGTTCCCGGCGCAGCTCGTCGATGAGCTCGAGCACCTGGAGCTGGTGGCCGACGTCGAGCGCCGCAGTCGGCTCGTCGAGCAGCAACACCGGCGCCTCCTGCGCGAGGGCCACGGCGACGACCGCCCGCTGCAGCTCGCCGCCCGACAGCGTCTCGAGGCGCCGGCCGGCGAGCTCGGTGAGCTCCAGCCGCTCCAGCACCGCCGCGACGGCGCGCAGGTCCGACGGCCCCTCCACGCCGAGGTACGGGATGTGTGGCGTCCGCCCCAACAAGACATAGTCGACGACCGTCATCGCGGGCGGCACGTCGGGACGCTGCGGGACGCGGGCGACCAGCCGGGCGACCCCTCGCCGCCCGAGCGACGCGACCGCCGACTCGCCGAGGCTGACGTCCCCCTCTGCCAGGGAAACGAGGCCACCGATCGTGTGGAGCAGCGTCGTCTTCCCGGCGCCGTTCGCGCCGAGCAGGCACACCCATCCGCCCGGCGCGACCGTCAGATCGACGGATCGAAGCGCGGGGACGCCGTCGTACGCGACCGACACCCCCCGCACGCGAACCGCCAGTCCCGCCGGCGTTTCCAGGACGGCGTTCACCGGAAGCTCCTCGACGAGGAGCGCAGCACGACCAGAAAGAACGGCGCCCCGATCAGCGCCGTGATCACGCCGATCGGGATCTCTTCCGGGGCGGCCGCCGTGCGCGCGACGATGTCCGCGAGGATCAGGAAGGCGGCGCCGTACAGGATCGACAGCGGCACGATCAGCCGGTAGCTGGTTCCCGCGATCAGCCGAACCGTGTGCGGCACGATGATGCCGACGAACCCGATCAGCCCACTGACCGATACGGCCGCCGCCGTCCCGAGCGTGGCCGCGACCACGATCGTCGCGCGAACGCGCGCCGGGTTGATGCCCAGCGCACGCGCCTCCTCCTCGCCGACACCCATCACGTCGAGCAGCCGCCGGTGCAGCAGCAGGGCGAAGGCACTCACCGCCACATAGGGCAGGATCAGCCGCACCTGCGCCCAGCTCGCCGTGCCGAGCGTTCCCAGGATCCACGAGTACACCTGCCGGAGCGTCTGAACGTGCGCCTGCTGAAGGAAGGTCTGGGCGGCAGTGAACAGTGACGCCACCGCGACGCCGGCAAGGATCAGGCTCCCTGCACTCCTGGCCGGGCCGCCCGAGCGCCCGAGCACGTACGTCAACATCGCCGCGACCAGACCGCCGACGAACGCGGCCGCCGGGAGGATGCCGACCGCGCCCGCCGCCGCCGCCGGAAGGTAGACGGCGGCGATCGTCGCGCCGAGGCCGGCGCCGGCCGCGACTCCGAGCAGGTACGGGTCGGCGAGCGGATTGCGGAACACTCCCTGATAGGAGGCGCCGGACATCGCGAGTGTCGCGCCGACGAGTCCCGCCAGCACCACGCGCGGCGCGCGCAGCTCCCACAGGATCGCGTCGTCCGTCGGCGACAGCCCCGACCGCAGGTGGACGAACGGAAGCCGGTCGGCCAGCGAGGCAAGCACCCGCCCGGGACCAAGATGGACGGGCCCGATCAGCAGGCCGGCGGCGACCGCGAGCAGCAGCACCACGACGGCGGCGGCGACGACCCCCGGACGAAGCCGGCTCGGTCGAAGCCCCGCGGACTTCGGCAGTGATCCGGGTGGCGCCTCGGCGAGGTTCGTGCGCGCCATCCGCTCAGGCCGCCGACCGCTGCGCCTGCACGCGCTTCAACGCGGCCACGATGGCGGCGAGGAAGTCGACGACGCGCGGTCCCCACCGGGACGCGACGTCGTCGTCGAGCCCGACGACGTTCCCGTTCTTCACGGCGGCGATCTGGTTCCACCCCGGGCGTTTCGCGACCGTCGCGGCGGACTGGTGGCAGCACTTGGTGTCGGCCAGGAAGACGATGTCGGGATTCGCCTTCACGACGTACTCACCGGAGAGCTGCGGGTAGCCCGACGCCGCGTGCTTGGCCGCGTCGGCGATGTTCCTCAGTCCGACCATCGCGTACAGCTGGCCGGCGAACGTCTTCGACGTGATCGTGTAGTACGTCTGGTCGAGCTCGTGATAGTAGGTGAGCGGCGGGGTGAAGGTCGGCGCCGAAGCGATCAGCTGCCCGATCTTCGTCTTCATCGAGGACACGAGTGAGGACGCGCCGCGCGTCTGTCCGGTGACGGTGCCCAGCTGGTCGATCTCGGCGTAGACGTCGTCGAGCGTGTCGGCCGCCGGCTGGAGCAGCACCGGGATCTTGATTCGCTCGAGCGACTTCTCCAGACTGCCCGGGTCGTAGGAGATCACCACCAGGCTGGGCTGATACGACGCGATCGCCTCCACGTTGGGCTGGTAGCCCGAGAGCTTGGTGGTCGGCGCGGACGGCGGGTAGTTGGACTGGTCGTCGACGGCGACCACCTGCGAGCCGGCCCCGATCGCGAACAGCATCTCGGTCGCCGTCGGCGACAGCGACACGATGCGCGTGGGGCGCGCGGCGAGGTGTAGGTTCCCGTTCGCGGCGTGGACGGTGACCGGGAACGACGCGGCCGGGGACGCGGACGCCGCCGACGAACCGCCACCCGAGCCGGCGGAGCTCGACGACGCGCAGGCGCTCGACACCAACGCGAGGACAAGGAGCGCGGGGAGCGCGACCCCTCGAGACATGACACCCTCCTTCCGGCCGTCGGCGCGGCCCCCGGGCCGCCCAGGCCCGAAGGCGCCGCAGAAGAAGGCGCCCCCGGCCCTCGCGGCCCGGAGGCGACCCGTGTCCCGGGCGACCGCGTTCCGCGAGCGGACGGCTCCCATCTCCCGAGGCAGGTCTCCTGACTCCCGGATCGACGTTCCCCCGAACCTTCCCGGGCGATTCCCGCCCAGTGGCATTCCTCGGGTTCACTCCCCGGTCACAGTGGCGCGACCGTGCCGGACTTGCACCGGCTTCCCTTTTCAGCCCCCGGCGGCATGCCCGCCGCCGTGGACCACCTCGGGTGTTCGATTGACGCGGATTCTCGCCGATCGCCGCCGCGATCGCAATCGCGGCAGCTTGCCCGCCGCGGGCCGAGCTCCTCCCGCGGGCTCAACCCTCGGCGCGGAGGACCTCGAGCGCGCGGTCGGCGTGCGCCCGCATGTTGAGCTCGCTCCGGATCACCTGCAGCACTCGGCGATCGCGTCCGATGACGAACGTCGTCCGCTTGGTCGGCGCGATTCCAAGACTCCGGTGCACGCCGAACGCGCGCGCGACCGAGCCGTCCTCGTCCGAGAGCAGCGGGAAGTCGAAGGCGTTCTGCTCGGAGAACCGTCGCTGCTTCGCCACCGCGTCGCGGCTGATCCCGACGCGCTGGGCGCCGACGTCCCGGAAGTCGGCCGCGAGGTCGCGGAAGTGCCGGCATTCCGCGGTGCAGCCCATCGTCATGGCCGCCGGATAGAAGAACAGGACGACCGGGCCGGCAGCCAGGAAGTCGCTGAGCTTCCGGGACGCTCCGGTTTCGTCCGGAAGCTCGAAGTCGGGAGCCACGTCGCCGGCGTTCACCGCCTTCGAGGCTACCGCCGGTTCGCGTCTCCGGGGCGGCGGGAACCGAATCTCCGGCTCGCCCGTAGAGTCATGGTCGGATCCGTGGAGGTGAACGTGCGAACGACACTCGTCGTCGCCGGCGTGATCCTGGTCGCCGTCGGCGTGGTCTGGTTCCTGCAGGGATCCGGGCGCCTGGCCGGCAGCTTCATGACCGGCAGCGGCTTCTGGGAGTGGGCCGGCGTCGTCGCGGTCGTCGCCGGCGGCGCCTCGCTGGCGTGGGCCGTCTTCGGCTCGCGTGCCCGCGGCGCGCGTCGGACCTGAGCAGCCGGGAACGCGAAGGGGCGGGCCGCCGAAGCGGCCCGCCCCTTCGAACCAACCGTGGTCGCTACTTGGCGTACGACATCAGGTACCCCTCGTTCGGGCTGCCGATGCCGGTGACGTCGTCCCAGCCCGGTCCCGTGGTGAGACTGGAGTCCTGGTCGAACGTCCGAACGCTGTACAGCAACCCCGCCTTCGGGTTGACCCCGTTCGCGTAGTCGACGCGGACGTTGGCTCCCGGAACCGAGAGGACGTCCGTGTAGGCGCTGGGGTCGTTGCGAGCCAGCGTGTAGATCTTCGGGTTCGCGAACCCGAGGCGCCCACCGGCCGCCTGCGTGGCGTCGGCCTGGATTCCCGCGAACAGCGGCGAGGAGACGCTCGTTCCTCCGATTCGGTAGGTGTCGTAGTGCACACCGCCGGGGAACTTCTGCGTCTGCCCCACCAACATGCCGGTCGTGGGGTCTCCGTCCATCGCGACGTCGGGAACGGCCCGGCCCGCGGGGGCACCGGGCGAGACGATCCCGTGCTGGTACGACGGCCGGTTGAACAGACTCGAGAAGCCGCCGCCCGAGCCGTACAGGAACGGGACGGTCTGCATCCAGGACTTCTGGTCAGACGACAGCGACCACTTCGACGTGCCCCAGCCGGTCTGTCCGGCGAGGCTGCCGTCGATCCCGATGGCGGTCGCGGTGCCGCCCACGGACGTGACCCACGGGTCGCTCGTCGGGTAGTCGGTCTGCATGATGCCGGTGTTCTGGACCTCGTCCCCTTCGTCGCCCGAGGAGAACAGGAACCCGATGCCCTGCATCGCGCCCTGCTCGAACACCTGCTCGTAGGCGTGGATCGAACCGGAGCTCTCGAACATGGACGGCGAGCCCCACGAGTTCGTCACGATCGACGCCTTGTTGTCGTCGACGACCCGAGCCAGCGCGTCCAACAGGTCCTTGTCCGAGCAG